>Ga0316601_100002119_pt1 | contig 10129 bp, 11 predicted proteins | sample OWC_soil_day5_no_FD_207663 | JGI IMG/M metagenome (GOLD analysis project Ga0316601, IMG submission 207663) | Wetland soil microbial communities from Old Woman Creek delta, Ohio, United States - OWC_soil_day5_noCT | ecosystem: Environmental > Terrestrial > Soil > Wetlands | place: USA: Ohio...
GCACTCTTGCCGCATCGCTCAGATTACGGATTGTCTACTGCGCCTGCGAGGCATAGCATGATTCTTGCCGCCAATGGATTTTGGCGCAGCCCACCCAGACTGGGAGGAGCAGACCATGAACGAAGCTGTAACCACCGCCAAGTTGAAAGACGACCTTTCCGCCGTGATGCGCGATGCCGAAGCCCTGATCAAGGCCTCGGGCGATCAGGGCGGCGAGAAGTTGACTGAGGCTCGCGCGAAGATCCGCGAGTCGATCGAGGCCGCCAAGGCCCGTGTCCGCGAAGCCGAACGCGCGGCACGCCAGCACGGCGAGGACGCCCTCCATGCCACCGAGGACTACGCCAAGCGCAATCCCTGGCAGGCGATGGGCATCGCCGCCGGAGTCGGTCTCGTGATCGGCGTACTGCTGGCCCGTCGCTGATACCCACATGAGTGACGGGACGCAGGGGCCAGCGACCAACCTTCTGCGGTCGCTGGTCCAGCTGGGCGGTACGCTGGTCGCGGTCGCGCAGACGCGCGTCGAACTGCTGACGACGGAGATCAGCGAGGACCTGGAACGCGGGATCCGGATCCTGTTCTGGGCGCTTGGGGCGCTGATGGCCGGCATCCTCGGGGTGCTGATGGTCGGCTTCGTGGTCGTGATCCATTTCTGGGACACGCACCGAATGGCGGCGGCTGTCTCGGTGACCGCCGTCTTCCTGCTGGCCGCACTTCTGGCCGGCCTCGTGTTCCGCAAGCGGCTGCACGAGAAGCCACGCCTGCTCGATGCGACGCGTACGGAGTTGCACCGGGACGTGACGGCGCTGCAGAGAGATCCGTGAGTTCACGTCTTGCGGCCCTGACTGCCCGGCGGGGGGCCCTGCAGGCAAAATGCGAGCTGCAGCGGAATGACGTAGGGCAGCTCTACGCTGGAATCGAGATCCGGACGGCCCGCGTGGACCGGGCGATAGAGACGTTGCGCAGCCTTGCTCCCGTAATCGCTGTCGTCGGCGTGGCGGTGATGTTCGCACTCGGACCCCACCGCGCGCTGCGCCTCGTCCGACGTGGCTTCACGATCGCCCTCTATGCGAACCAGGCGCGGCGTTCGCTGACGGGGTAGGCGCGTACGCTACTTCACCTGTTCGTTCGGCGCTTCTGCAAGTGCGCGGCAGGTCCGCGTGTCGAGCGCCGCGTCGCGAGTCCTTTGTCCTTGGCGAGCACGATCGCCTGTGCGCGCGAACGGACGCCGAGCTTCTCGAAGATCCGCGTCACGTGATTGCGCACGGTCTTTTCGCTGATGAAGAGCTGGCGGCCGATTTCGACATTCGTACGGCCCTCGGCAATCCTGGCGAGGATCTCGTGTTCACGCGGCGACAGGATCGCGAAGATCGTGTCGTCGGCTTCCGCGCCGTCCGACGGTCGGCCCGTGAATGCGAGCACCTCTTCCTTGAACCGCTCCCAGGCAGGCTCCGTTTCGAGCAGGATGTGATTGCGTGAATCGAGCTGTACGAAAGTCGCGCCCGGGATTCGCGATGCCACCAGGCGACCCTGGGACAGCGGCACGACGTCCTCGCTGGTCGAATGCAGCACCAGCGTTGGCACCGATACGTGCGGCAGGAGATCGACGACGTCGATGTTCATCCGGAATTCCATGATGCGCGCGGCCATTTCCGGCGTCGTCGTACGCCGGCAAAGCTCGTTGAACCACTGAAGCTGCTCGTCGCTCGCTCCGGGAATGAACCGGGAGGTGAACAGCTGACGGTACACCGGGTTGTTCTGCCCCCAGCCGACGCGTGTGAGCGCGATGATCGCACGCAGCTGTTCCTCCGCCTGCGGGTCGCCACGTTGCGCCCGTCCCTGCACGTAAACGCCATACAGGATCAGGTGCGAGACGTTCTCGGGATGTGTCACCGCATATCGAATGGCAGCCGCGCCGCCCTGAGAAATCCCGACGAGAACGAATGGAGTCTTCGGCTTCGCGACCTCGATGACCGTTTCGAGATCTTCGAACGAGCGGTCGAGCGACACCTCGGGGACGTCCCATTCGCTCATGCCGCAGCCGCGCTCGTCGTATCGAATGAAGCGGTAATGCGCGGCAAAGAAACGAATCCAATGTCGCCAGACGGGGCTGTCCCAGTCGTATTCGAGATGCGTGAGCCAGTTGGCGCCCCTCACCAGAGCCGGGCCGGTCCCGGCATCGGCCCAGGCGATCATGGTGCCATCGGAAGACCTGGTCAGGCGTATCGACTGGTGCATTGTCGGGGCGGCCTCGTGCGACCGGAGACAGTCTAGCCGCGACAGGGACAAAGCTCATCTTCGGCCCGCCAGCTCCCACTCAGGGGCTCCGCTATGGCGAGAGTCAGCGCGTCGTTGGCTCGATTCCGTATGGAGTCTTGCAGCGTGGGATATGGTTGCGGAAGACTGCATGCACCCCGCAAACGGAGGACACCTATGACTTTGCAGGACTGGGGAGCGATCGGTGAGGTCGTCGGGGCGCTGGCCGTGGTCGTCACGCTGATCTACCTGGCCAAGCAGATCGGCCAGAACACCCACGCGATGGAAGAGGGACGCAAACTGGCGCTCGCGCAGACCTACCAGATGCGCTCCGATGCATTGCAGGCCATGCTCGTGCACGCGGCCGATTCGGAATACATCGGGCCGATCATCATCAAGCTCACCGAGCTCGGCTATCCCGAGGACGTCAAGGCGCTGGATGGATTGACTGAAGCGGAGCGGCGGCGGTTCAGGATGTGGCAGATCGCCCAGCAGACACACTGGGACAACATGCACTACCAGTTCCAGCAGGGCTACCTCGACCAGGAGTACTACGAGGACGCGTTCAAAGATCGCGTCGTGAGGCTCGCACCGACGTGGAAAGCACTCGGATTGACCAGCGGGCGCCGGAGCTTTTTCGCCGAAATCGAGCGTTTGTCACGGGAATGAGGTGCGCGCTCGTGCGGTGCACTTTGGTCTGCTCGGCGTGAATTCGGTCGGCCAGGCCGGGGCCTTCGATTTGCCGCAAGCCCTGGTGCTAATGAGCCGCGAAGAAGGACTTGACGGCTGTGAGGCAGAACGGGGGCAGCAGCCCGGCGTGATAGGCGTCGGAGACCGCACTCGCTCCGCCATCGGTGGCCCCTTGTGCCACGGCCGTTGCAGCAGCGAGCTGCTTCGCCTGCGCAAACTGGTTTTTTAGATCGGCGTAGGGGTCACCGCCCGATACAGTGGAATCGAGATCCAGCACGGTCACCGGATCGGGTGACGGCGCGCGCGCCGCCCAGTAACCCTGCATCAGTTGCGTGTTGAGCCAGAAGACGGTCGGGTCCGCATTGCCTCCACACAGCAGAGTCGGGGCCGTCGGAATCCAGTTGCGTAGATCGTTCAGTTTCAGCGCCTGCCGCAGGCGAACCCCGGGCGTCGCGGTCGCAATGCCCGTCGTCGTCGTTGGCCAGCCGCCGTCCGGGTTTGATTGCGCGTCCAGGAGATAACTCAGACGGAAACTGTTCGTGACCAGGTGGTCCGTGCCAAAGCCGAGCGCGAAGATCGGCGCCAGATTGGCCGGCGTGGTCGCGGGTGTGATGTCGGCGAACGCCGGATCCGGAGGTGTCGCGCTGAACATCGCATCTGCGGGCAGCTTACCCTGTGCGTACAGCACGCTTCGTGGCGTCGTGCTCGGCAGCAGGGACTCGATGCCGTCCGCGTATTGCGCCTCGAAGACCTCAGCCGTGGCGGAATAGAGGTTGCCGTATGCTTTCTGGTAAGCGGTGATCAGCAGAGTGGCCGATACCGTCGCACCGGAACTGACCCGACCTGAAAAGACCGCGTCGACGAAGGCGGCCATGGCATAGGGCCCGGACATCGGAGCCGATGCCGTGACCGTCATTCCGGCGACCTGCATGGCGCGATGTGTTGCCATCGCCACGTAACCACCTTGCGAGTAGCCGGTAATGAACAGCCGACCGCTGTCCCTGGTCGCTGGCGCGGCCGCAGTCGGCAACGCGCTGCGTGCGGCAGTGAGCGCGTCGATCATGTCCTTCGACTGCTGGTCAGCGATCAGGTATGGATGGTAAGGCAGCGTCGAGCTGTCGTAGCCGGCGAAGTTCGGGGCAACCACGATGTCGCCCTGCGATGCGAAAAGCGCCGCCATGACGAGCCCTTCTCCATTGGGGTCACCCTGCAGATTCGCCATGTTGAACGCGCGGTCGGTCGTGGTGCCATGCGCGTACAAGAGTATGGGGCGAGTGCCGCGGCAACGTGGATCGCTGCCGAGCGGCACCATCAATGCCCCGGATGCAGTGGTAGCCTCGTTTGCGCCGCCGACCGTCGCGTATCGAATGTGGTACACGGCGATGTCGCACAGGGGCGTTCCGCTGATCGCGAGCAGCTGTTGGTTGGCCAACGTGTTCAGGATGAGCAGCAAGGCTGGAGCGGTGACCATGGACACCAGCTCGGGCGGACTCTGCAGCAATTGACCGCGCGCCGGGTTCGTGGCGACGAGGTCAGAGCCCGAATTGCTTCCGCCACAGGCGGCCAGCAGAAGTGCCGTGAGAAGAGAGAGCGTTCTGGCATGAATTCGACGCATAAGGCAGGACCGCCGTCAGGCTGAGGAGTCGTAACGACCAAGCGTCCGCTGTCTCCGGTCTTTCGTCGGTGCGGTGGCGCACAGGAGGGCCGGTCAGCCGGCGTGCGTCATCCGGGCGGCTTGTTTCGCGCGTCGTTCAGCGCATTCAGCCGGTCCAGCAGCCTGGACACCGCCACGGCACCATACATCACGGTGCCGTCCTCGGTGATCAGGGCTGGTGTGCCCAGGAGACCCAGGCGCACGGCGAGCTCGTAATGCTCCGCCACGGGATTTTCACAGGTCCGCAACGGGAAGGTCGCGTCATTCAGAGCCGAGGCGAGCGACGCCGGGCGGTCCTCGGAACACCATACGGCAATGGCTCTTGCATAGGCGGACGAGCCCAGCCCCGCACGAGGGTAGAAAATGTACTGAATCTCAATGCCTGCTCGCAGATAGTCCTCGATCCGCTGATGAAATCTTTGGCAATAGGGGCAGTCGGTATCAGTGAAGACGGTGACGCGATGCTTCACAGGTTGCCTTGCATTCACGACGATGCGCTTGTTCCGCGGCATGGCCGCGAGCATTTCCTGCCTCGCAGCCGCCCGCATCTGCTCGGTGAGGTCCACGCCAGGCAGGACAGCGGCCGCCGCATCAGCCCGGGTGGATGCAAGCAGCAGGGCCACGATCCGCAACACGCGCCAATTCATGATCTTGTTCCCTCCGATCGCTGCTGGGCAGTGGCAGCCGTCCCTGGCTGCCGCCGCCGCCGACGGACACAGACTGGGTCGGGTCTACTTGCCCTCGGTGACCTTCGCGATCTCATCGCTGACCAGTCCGTGTGCCTCACGGTGGGTTGCCAGCACTGCCTCGGCACTCGGCGCTTCCGACAGGCAGAAGATGTCGCCGGAACGCGGGTCGACCCAGTAGTTTATGAAGCGCACGCCGTGGCCGTCCTGCGCGGCGAGGTCCTTCTCATGGGCTTGAGCCACTGCTTCGGGCGTCACCTTGCCAGCTCCAACCCGATGCACATCGAGATAGAGGTCCATCTTGCCGGTTTCCGGCGCTTCGGCCCCCGTCGTCACCTCGTGCACGCTCTGGGGTACGAGGCCGTGTGCATGCGCGTGTGCCTCACTGACGGCCCCGGCATTCGGCGCCTCGGCCAGGCAATAGACCTTGGCGTTCTCCTCATCCACCCAGTACCGGATGAAATTCACGTCATATTGATCCTGCACGGCCAGGTCCTTCTGGTGCGCGCCGGCCACCGCCTCCGCGGTGACCGAATCGAGATCGTGGACATCCATATAGAGATGTCGGGTCGCAGGGGTGGCAGCGATCGCGCCGCCGTTCAGCAGCAGGGCCAATGCCGCCAGGAGAGTCCTGCTGCGGGAGTGGGAAGTCTTCATGTGTCATGTCCTCCAGTGTGTTCTCGGTTGATTCAACCGCTGACCATTCAGGCCGCTTCCGTGGGGTCTTCACGCACCACCACGGTGCGCGCGACCGGCGTGATCTCGTCGGCTGGCATGCCGACACGCTGCGCGTGGTCCCGGATGGCGGCCGGGCTCACGGCCTGGTAGATGCACACGGTGCCCAGGGTGCCGTTCGCTTCCTGTACGACGTAGGAGCGAATCCAGCGGACCTGGTCCGGCATCTCCTCATTACCGACGCGTGCCGATCGGGCAGCGGCGGCCTCGAGCTCGGCAGGGGTTTTCCACGCCGTTCTGCGGCGGATGACGTAGGTGTTCATGTTGCGAATCCTCCTGATGTTAGTGATGCAAATTGACTGTCGGCTCGGCGGTGGCGGTCGACTCGTGACTGGACTGCCGCTTCCGCCGGTCCGGGCTCGAACGGAATGCTAGGTGGGTGCTCGCGAGAGATCCTTGGCAAAGGCTGATCAAGTTCTGATTCTTTTCCGAGCACGATGGACACCTGGTGCCGGCCGGGAGCGACCATCTATGTATAATTTCCCGGTGGTCGGCCCGCGAAATACGTCCCTGCTGCGTTTCGGCAAGTTCCAGGTCGACCGCGAAGGCCATGAGCTGTTGCTGGGTGAGGCAGCGATCGCCCTGCAGCCCAAGGCATTCGACTTGCTGCTGTTCCTGATCGACCACCGCGATCGTCTCGTGCCCAAGGAGGAATTGCTGGGCGCACTGTGGCCGGGCGTGATCGTGATGGAAGGGTCGCTGCAGCGGGTCATCAGCCTGCTGCGACAGGTCCTGCGTTCGGGCGGATGCGAGGATTACATCCGCACCTATCACCGGCTCGGTTATCGCTTCGTGGGCGACGTGCTGTCGCTCGAGCCCACGATAACCCGTGCGATGAATCTCGCCCCGGATTCAGTGGCGGCAGCGCGGCAAGCGATGAAACTTTCCGAATGGGACGAGGCCGTTGCACAGTTCATACACACCGACCGCTCAGGCGTCGACCTCGATGTGGCGGCCTTGCTCGATTGGGCGTTTGCTGCGCAGTGCGGCGGGCGACTCGCCGCCGCCGTGGAGCCGCTCGAACGCGCATTGCGGCAACAGACACTGCACGGCCAGACCGAAGCCGCGGCAAAGACGGCCGTGGAGCTTGCTCGCGTGCAGTGTGAACGCGGACTGGGTGTCGCGGCCGAAGGCTGGCTCAAACACGCCGAACGACTGGTGCAGAATTCCGGCGACTGCGAGGCGTCCGGTCATGTCGCGTGGCTGAGGGCGCGCTTCTCCGTAGTCAGCGGTGAGTACGGCACGGCGCTGGAATTCGCGGAGAAAGCCGAGCGCATCGGCCGCGCGTGCAACAACCCGGACCTGATTGCGCTCGGGCTGAGTTACCAAGGTCACGCCTGCTTGGCGACGGGACAGATCGAACGGGGCGCTGCGCGATTTGACGAGGCCGCCACGCTCGTGCTCGGCGGCAGCGTGCAACCACTTGCGGGCGGGTTGGTGTATTGCGGAGTCCTGTTTGCATCGACCAATCGCAGCGATTGGAGCCGCGCGATCCAGTGGAACGAGAGTTTCAACCAGTGGTGCCAGCGGTCGAAAATCAATGCCTTTCCCGGCATCTGTCGCATGCATCACGCCGAGATTCTTGCCGTTCGGGGTGATCTCGAGGACGCCGAACGCGAGTTGCTGGATTCCGCCGATGAGATTGGCGTCGCCGCCCCGTACGTAGAAGGCGAGGCGTACCGGGTGCTCGGCGACATTCAACGGTTGCGCGGCGACTGGCAGGAAGCCGAGCGAAGCTACCGTTACGCCCAGGAATTGGGCTGGGAGCCGCAACCGGGCTATGCCGAATTGCTGCTGGCCAGGGGCGAGCCGGAGCGAGCGGTTCGCAGCCTGGAAATGACGCTCATGGATGACGGTTGGGCCGTTCAGCAGCGCCGCGCCACCCTGCTGGCCGTGCTCGCGAGCTGCGCGGCGCGCGCCGGGGATACCGGGAAAGCTCAGTCGCGCCTGCGCGAGTTCGACGCGCTGGAGGCGGAAGGTCTGAGCACGCCGGCCATCCTGGCGCTGCGCGCCGAGGCCGCCGCCGAGACTGCGTTTGCGCTCGGCAACATGGAGGACGCGATCCTGCAGTTGAAGAAGGCGCTGCGCTACTGGGGTGGTGTGAGCGCGCCACTGATCGCCGCGCGCCTGCGAGCACGTCTTGCGATGATGCTCGACTCCATGGAGTCGCAGGCGGGCTCCGATTGATCCTCCCGGCAGAAGATCCAAGGAACCTTGCCGACGTGCGGGCTGCGGGCTTCGCCGGACTGTTTCTGCGAGTTATGTCACGTTACCTGTCAAGCGCAACCGGCTACCCTTCACACCTGCAGGGCCCCGGGGAACATTCGAGATACCTCATGCACTCGTGCCGAAAAGTTGGTTTGATGGCGCTGGCTCTTGCTCTGCCGGCCGTTCTCGTACCCGTCTCAGCCACGGCTGCCCCGAACGGAGCCGTGAAGCCGCGGGCGCAACCGGACCTGCGCTCCAGCGCGTTCTACATCTTCGACGAGTCGGACTCGTCGGTGCTCGCTGCCCGCCGCGAGCGCATTCCCGTGCCGATTGCCTCCATCACGAAGCTGATGACCGCCCTGGTCGTTCTCGAGGTCGGTCAGCCGATGGACGAGATGCTGGCCATCACCTCCGATGACGTGCGCGGCACCGCCGGTTCGGGCTCGCGCCTCACGCCGGGCGCCAAGCTGACCCGGGGGGACCTGCTGCACCTCGCGCTGATGTCGTCCGAGAATCGCGCCGCGCACGCTCTATGCCGGCACTATCCGAGAGGCACGCCCGCCTGCGTGCAGGCCATGAACAAGAAGGCCGCAGCGCTCGGCATGACCACAGCGCGTTTCGTCGACCCTACGGGTCTGTCGAGCGGCAATGTCGCGAGCCCGCAGGACCTGGCGAAGCTCGTGCTCGCAGCGGCGGAGAACCCGACGATCCGCGATTACTCGACCGATGCGGACCACACGGTGCAAGTCAACCGCCAGCGACTCGAGTACCGCAATACCAACCTGCTGGTCCAGAATCCTGGCTGGCACGTGAACGTCCAGAAGACCGGCTATATCTCGGAGGCCGGCCGCTGCCTCGTGATGCAGACCGTCATCGATGGCCGCCAGGTCGTGATCGTGCTGCTCAACTCCTGGGGCAAGCTCACGCGGATCGCGGATGCCAAGCGAGTTCGGACCTGGATGGAGTCGAAGCGCCGAACCGCCGCGGGCTAGCCGCTCCAAGCGGGGCCCCGCGGCCGAACCAGGCAGTTCTCGCGGATGCCGCGGACCTGACGCATCCGACAACGCACGATCGCCGGGCTCCCGGCGACTTCTCCAGCGACCGGCCGTGCGCTGGAGGTCGTGCACCGGCGCCTACCGCGTGCTTTACTTCGCGCATTGAACCGCCGAGTTCACCGGTCGCGGCTGCCAGGAACCAGGTATGTCATCGCTGTTTTCCGAGCTCAGGCGCCGAAACGTGTTCAAGGTCGGCACCGCCTACCTGGTGGTGGGCTGGCTGGTCGTGCAGATCACCGGGACCGTCGTACCGGCGCTGAAACTCCCGGACTACACGTTGTCGCTGGTCGTCTGGCTCGGCATCGTCGGTTTTCCGTTCGCGCTGTTGTTTGCCTGGGCGTTCGAGCTGACCCCGCAGGGCATCAAGCGCACCGAAGCCGTCGACCCGAACGAATCCATCACGCCGCAGACCGGAGCGAAACTGAATCGCCTCGTGATCGGCCTGATGGGCGCCGCGATCGTCTTCCTGGTCGCCGACCGGATCTGGGAAGCACGCAGCCGGGACGTGCCCGCGGAGGCCGCCGGTCAGGGTGGCGCGACACTCAGCTCGATCGCCGTGCTGCCATTCGTCAACTTGAGCGACGACAAGGAGAACGAATATTTCGGCGATGGCCTTGCGGAAGAGCTGCTCAACCTGCTGGCCAAGGTGCCGCAGCTGCACGTCGCTGCGCGAACCTCGTCATTCCACTTCAAGGACAAGAACCCGACCATCGCGGAGGTGGCCTCCGCGCTGGACGTCGACACCGTGCTGGAAGGTTCGGTGCGCCGCTCCGGGGACACGATCCGCGTCGTCGCGCAGCTGATTTCGGCCAAAGACAGCAAGCATCTGTGGTCGGAGAAGTACGATC
>Ga0316601_100002120_pt1 | contig 10125 bp, 12 predicted proteins | sample OWC_soil_day5_no_FD_207663 | JGI IMG/M metagenome (GOLD analysis project Ga0316601, IMG submission 207663) | Wetland soil microbial communities from Old Woman Creek delta, Ohio, United States - OWC_soil_day5_noCT | ecosystem: Environmental > Terrestrial > Soil > Wetlands | place: USA: Ohio...
CAGGACATGCTTCGGCGTGCCTATGAGCACCCCGGCACGGCATTCATCGAGATCCTCCAGAACTGCAACATCTTCAACGACGGGGCGTTCGCTCACCTCACGGAAAAGGATATCAAAGCCGACCATCAGTTGGTGCTCGAGCACGGCAAGCCACTGATCTTCGGAAAGAACCGCGATAAGGGAATCCGCCTGCTGGGGCATGCACTGGAGGTCGTCGCGCTCGGCAGCGGCATCAGCGAATCGGATCTCCTCGTTCACGACGAGCGAAATTCCGCACTGGGTTTTCTCTTGAGTTCGATGGGCCCCCCGCAGTTCCCGACGCCGATTGGCGTGTTCCGCGCCATCGAGCGTCCGACGTACGAGAGCACGCTGGCGGACCAGGCAGTGAATGCGAAGCAGCGCCTGGGCGAAGGAAATCTAGAGGAACTTCTGAATCGGGGCGACACCTGGAGCGTCGCGTAGAGACGATTGAAGCGGCAAATGCGGCGGTACCCTCGGAGCGAGGCGGGCCCTGACGAGGGCCGGAACAGCAGGGGCGATTGATGACGCGTTGGGCGATTGGCCTTGTGGCGGCTGTACTTGCCGCGGGGATCGGATTCGTCGCTGGCTACGTCTACTCAAGTCAGGCAGCGCCCCAGATTCAGCAACTGGAACGGCGGGCCCACTCCGAGGAGTCCGAGGTTTCGACTTTGCGCACCGAGAAGCGTCAACTGCAGGAGCAAATCGAGCAGATCACCAGAGAGCAGGAACGCCTGGCGCAAGAGAACGAGACTTTGCGGAGAGAACAAACCAAGCAGCAACTGTTGACCGGGGAGGGCGGGGAGCTCCCCGCCCGTCCGCCGAAGTAACGATCGTCGCCCGCCCATCTTCGGTCCGCGCCCCAACCGAACTCACGGTTGGGGGACGCGGATGATGATCTGCTTCACCTGACTGACATCACCAGCAGCGTCACGGATGCGCACGGCCACCACGGTATCACCGACCGGGAATCCCAGGGTCGTTCCAATGTAACCGCAAAACTGGACCTTGCTCTGGCTGCCCTGTACGAAGCCGTAGCCCCCTGTTGTGCCAACCTGAGTGCAGGCGTCGCGCGCATCGATGATCCCTTGGAAGTCGTTCAGGCTATCCCGGAAGCGGCAGGAAAACTGGTTGATGGTGGGAGCCTGCGGCAGCGAGAAATCGAATGGATTTACTGCCGAGACGCCGTACGCTTCATCGCAAATGACCGTGTTGCCGTTGCCAACGCCAAGATCGTTCGAGGCCTCAATCTGCAGGTCCGGCAAGGTCCCCGGGCTGTAGGTGCTGGTACCCATCGTACACGCCAGTGGCGCATTGCTGTCCTGGCAGTTCGGTAACGTGTCCGCCGGTCGGCCCTCGACAACGAATCTGAAACCATACGCCACTGGCGGATCGCTGTTCGGGACGACCTCGCGTTCATAGACATCTATCCCACCTCCCGGCGTGGGGGTGGGAAGAACCGTATCATCGTTAAGGGCTAGCCCGAAGAAGCTAATCACGGGCTCTGGGGGAATCGTTGGAGTCGCGGTGGCGGTGGGCGTGCGCGTCACGGTCGGTGTCGCGGTCGGCGTGGCCGTATTGGTCTTGGTCGGTGACGCAGTGGGGGTGGGCGTCTGGGTGAACGTTTTCGTCGGCGTAAAGGACGGTGTCGGCGTCGGCGTGGCCGTGGAGGTCGAGGTGGCGGTGGGCGTTGCCGTGTAAGTCGGTGTTCGCGTTACCGTCACAGTCGGCGTGGCCGTGGCTGTCGCCGTTGCGCTGGGTGATGGGCTCGGGGTCCGCGTGCTGCTCGCGGTTGCGGTTACCGTCGCGGTTGGTGTCGCGGTCGGGGTAAATGTTTGCGTTGCGGTGGATGTCGGACTCGGCGTCCACGTACTCGTCGGTGTCGACGTTGCCTTCGGTGTACCTGTCGTGCTGGGTGAAGGGATCGGCGTTTGCGTGCCGGTCACCGTCGCGGTCGCTGTTGCGGTGCTGGTAATCGTGGGCGTCATCGATGACGTCGCCGTAGACGTGGGGACCCTCGTCCCCGGAGGCGTCCACGTAGGCGTCAGCGTTGCCCCAGGGGACGCGGTTGCGGTCGCGGACGCTGGCACGTTGGTCCGCGTCGTGGACGGACTCGGAGCGGGACTGGCGGTACGCGTCGGTCCGGTCGTACCGGGCGGTGTCCATGTTGGCGTAAGGGTTCGCTCTGGAATCCCGGTCACGGTTGCCGTCGGCACGACGCCGGGCGTGACCGACCTCGTCGCGGTGGCGGACGCCGATGGTACCAGTGTTGCGCCCAATGTTGGGGTCGCGGTTGGCGTCACCGACGGTCGAATCAGGGTCGCGGTCGGAGAGGGTGAGGCCGTCGGCCTCACCACAGCGGTCCAGGTGGGTGTCAACGTGCGCACAGGGAGCGTGGTCCGGGTTGGCGTCATTGAGGGGTTCGCCGTCGGGCTCGGCGTGACCGTCGGTGTGGCAGCCGGCTGGCTACCGATCCGCACCGTCAGGTACGACAGCGGACCGAGGTTTCCATTCACATCGCGTACCTGAGCCGTCAGAACCGTGTCGCCGGCCGGGAACGCTTTATCGGCATTCATCAGCATGCAGAATTGCACCAGACCAGTTCCTGCAGCCAGAAACCTGGGCATACCATACGCATCAAGCGTACAAGCACGGGCGCTGTTGGTGTTGACTTCGAACGCACAGGCGAAGTCGTTCAGGGCATTCGACACTTTCTGACTCGGCCGAAAATCCGGCGGCGCCAAACCCGGAATGCCTCCCACATCGCAGACGCTCGGGTTACCGTCTCCCAGAGCGCGTGAACCCTCAATCTGCAAATCGGGCCGCGCAAAGGGATCGCTCGGCTTCCAATCGAACACCACCTTCCCGACCGCAAGACCGCTTCCACCGGGGAGCGCTTCGAGCACCAGCAGGAATCCCGAGCCGGTCGGTCGTTGAAAGATCCGCGAGCCGTCCGCCGCCTCCCCGCTGGAGTCGACGAACGTACCGTCCGCTCCCGCTAGGGCGAAGGTCACAATCTGTGGTCCGGTACGCGGCGGCGTCAGCGTCAGCAGGAGCTGCACTTGCGCGACCATATCGGCTGCGCTCGCGACCGCATCACCGTTGATGTCAACGCCAACACAATCGCCTCCCCCCGGCGCACCGGTATGCTCACCGAAGATACCGGCCGCGAGATCCGCCAACTGGGCGTTCGGGTCTCCGCTGCATTGCGCCGCGGCCAAAGAAGCACAGGCCATCGGACCAAACATGCTGCACATGACAATGCCTGTCATGAAGCCAGTTCGAACGCGCGTGCGACCCTTCATCATTGCGTACCGGGATGTCGCGCCACTATGCCGACAGGACCTACAACCGTCAATCTCGCTTGCCGAGAAGTTGCGCTGCCCGCACTATTGCCTACTCCGTCCCCTAGTTGTAAAGATTCGGCCGCAGAGGAGCGAGCTGATGCCCATACAAAAAAAGACCGGAACCAAGCCACGCACGACCCCGGTTTTCTCCCGTTTGCAGGAGAACATGCGTCGCCTACAGCGCGACGCGCAGAACCTGATGAACCGGACGCGGAAACAGGCCACCAGTCTGATCACACGCGATCAACGTCGCGCCTTGGAACGACTGCTGCGTCAAGCGCAACGGCTGCGGACGGATCTCGAGAAACGCGCACAACGCGCGTCGCGGGACGTCGAAATGCGGACCGAACGATTCCTCGCGACACTGGAGACCGAAGCGTCGAAACGGCTCAGGCCAATCCTGCGCCGACTGAACGTGCCCTCTCGCGAAGAGGTTCGCACTTTGTCTCGCCGCATCGCGGAGTTGGAGCGTCGCATGAAGGCACGCCCGAAGGCGACTGCCAAACGCACACCGCCCCCCGCGCGGCGGGCGACAGCGGCAACCTCGGCCGGCAAATAGCGGCCCGAGGCAGGACACAGCCAGCCGGCCAGCGTACCGGACTGCTGACGCCTACGCGTACCACTACTCGAGGACCGCGCGAGGAAGCCACGGCGTCGCCGGCCAGGAATAGGCCGTGACGACAGGCGCGCTCGCCGCCTGGTCGGTGCCAAGCACTTCCACAGTTACGCGGGCAACCCCGGACTGTACGATGCCGAGCGCTTGTGCGGCAGCATACGAGAGATCGATGTCGCGACCCGGGAAATAGGGTCCACGATCCGTAATCTCAACAACGACCGACCGTCCGCTCCGCATCTCCGTAACCTTCACCTTGCTGCCAAGATCGATGGTACGGTGCGCCGCGGTAAGAAATCGCGGGTTGAATATGGAGCCGGACGCGGTCGGTTTGCCACTAAAGCTCTTTCCGTACCACGACGCACGCACCACACGCTTAGCGGCGTTTTTCTTCACCGCGGTGTCACGTGCGTACGCCTGCGGCGTAAACACCAACCCCATACCTGTCACGGCGGCAAGGCAAGCCACGTCCCTCAGAGTGCTACGAGCCATGTACCCCTCCTTTGTCCTTGCGTCATGGAGAGGCACACCCTCGGTCGCAACCGACTCAAGCGCCATGGCACAAGCCCATGGCTCCTCTCCTTGAAGGCCGACGAAGTTAGCTGACGGGTTTGGGCTCAAAGAGTTACCCATCTCAACCCGGTAAAGGGCTGAGATTCACCCCAGAAACTTTGGTTCCTCCGCTTCTCTTCCGAGAATTAGGCCTGAACGCAACGGTTTCTTTCGCAGGTCGCCAATCAAAAATCAAGGCCGCGCTCAAATTTTTTCATCCAGGCGTCATGGTAATGACGCATGCGCTCTGCCGCTGCGTCCTTATTGCGCATTTCAAGGACTTTGATGCTGGCACGTGCCGTGCTTTTCCAACGGTTCATGGAATCGATCTCTAGAAAGGGAGCACAGCTATGCTAACCGACAAACAAGAGAGGCGTTCACCTGTCAGTGCGCTTCGCCACCGCCTCAACATGACGCAAGAAGAATTTGCGCATGCAATCGGAGTCACGGTCTCAACGGTCAATCGCTGGGAGAACGGCCACATCGAACCCAGCCGCCTCGCGCGCAAGGCGATGGAAAGCTTGATGGCTCGAATCCCCGAGGCGGCAAATGCGCTTGAGCCGACTGCGGGTCTGAGCGCGAAGGAGTCCTGAGCCTTTCGGCGCGATCGTCGGCCAGTGATCAAACAGTCCCTTCTCGAGACCAGAGGAGCCTGATCGAGCGTGGGCCAACCGACGGCCCGCGCGTTGGCTCCACGGACACCCGCAGTGTCCCATGCACCGGACACCCCGACCGACCTGTCTCGTCGTCGGCTGATCGCGTCGCGTGTCAGCCCGCCGGAAAGACCGCGCGGGGCGCTGTCGGATCGACACCACAACCTGGTGCCACATGCCCGTGCCGCCGCATCACCGTTGCAAAGTCGTTCTGAGATGATACGCACTCAATGTGCTCGGCGCGAATCATTTTGTCCGCATCAACGGCTTGCGACAGTGTTATCGCGAATGGGGTGATCGCGCGCGCGCTTGTGTGGTGCTCGTGCACGGCGGGTCGGCTCACGCGCACTGGTGGGACGTCTTCGCCGCCACGTTGGCAGACACCTATCACGTCTTGGCACCGAACCTACGTGGGCATGGTGACAGCGAGCACTGCGACCCACCTGCCTACCAGCTGGCACACTACGTCGAGGACCTGCGCGTCTTCATAGAGGTCGTCCCCCGCCGGGCCGTAGCGTTGGTCGGCCACTCGCTCGGCGGTAACATCGCGACGGCGTACAGCGCCGCGGCACCGCACCGGGTGCAGAGCCTCGTTGTGGTCGACAGCGCTCTCAAAATGACGCCCCGCGGAGCGCGCTACATGACACGACTCCGGCACGTACCCTCACCTGTGTATAACGATCGCGAAGAGGCGCTGCGTCGCTTCGGGCTGCTCCCCGCAGCCACCACCGCCGACACCGCGCTCCTGCGCCACATGGCCGGTCACGGCATTCGCGCGCTCGCCGACGGGCGCTGGACACTGAAATTCGACCGCGCGGCCATGGGACAGCACGCCCCCTACGACCTCACCCCGGCCCTCGAACGCATCCGCTGTCCGATCCTCTTTGTGCGCGGGGCTGAGAGTACGGTGTTGACTTCCTCGATGCTGGCTGCGTTGCGCGCGGCAGCCCCGCACGCCGAGGTCGCCGAGGTTGCAGGGGCGCACCACCACGTCATGCTCGACAATCCGCCCGGGTTTGCACGCGCGGTACGCGATTTTCTGGATCGCACCGTTCGCCATTGCTGACGGCGCCGACGCGCACGGACTGCAAGGCCGCTGCTCCCCTTCCCCGCTGCGAGCCTTCAACGCAACTTGCGGCAGGACCGCGGCCCGTAGGATACAATTGATCCTGCACAGCCAGACGACAGGGAGGAACCATGGAGTACGCCAAACTGGGCCGCACGGGCCTGAAGGTCAGTCGCCTATGTCTGGGCACCATGAATTTCGGCCCGCTGACGGGTGAGGCCGACAGTTTCGCGATCATGGATACCGCACTGGAGCTGGGGATCAATTTTTTCGACACAGCGAACGTCTACGGGGGCAAGTCGGGCGAAGGAATCACCGAGCAGATCGTGGGCCGCTGGTTCGGCCAGGGCGGACGACGGCGCGAACAAGTGGTACTGGCAACCAAGGTCTTCGGTCGCATGGGAGGTGGACCCAACGACCGTGGGCTGTCTGCCTTTCACATCACGCGTGCGTGCGAGGATAGTCTACGGCGTTTGCAGACCGATCATATCGACCTTTTTCAGATGCACCACATCGACCGCGATACGTCATGGGAGGAGACCTGGCAGGCGATGGAACAACTTGTCCATCAAGGCAAGGTGCTCTACATCGGCAGTAGCAACTTCGCCGCCTGGCACATCGCCCAGGCGAACGCTGTGGCAACCCAGCGCCACTTCCTGGGGCTGGTCTCGGAGCAGAGTCTCTACAATCTGAGGATGCGAGCGATCGAGCTCGAGGTCATCCCCGCCTGTACCGCCCTCGGCGTCGCGCTGATTCCGTGGAGTCCCCTCGATCGCGGTCTGCTGGGCGGTATTCTCGGAACGGTCGCGACCGGGCGTCGTGCCGCACCAAACGTCCAACAAGCGGTGGAAAAGCATCGACCGCAACTCGAGGCGTACGAAGAACTGTGCCGACAGCTGGGAGTACGACCGGCGGACATTGCTATCGCTTGGCTGCTGCACAACCCCGCGGTCACGTCGCCCATCATTGGCCCGCGAACCATGGACCAGCTTACCGGCAGCCTGGGCGCACTGGCCCTCAAACTGGCACCGGAGACGCTCGCCAAACTCGATGCGATCTGGCCCAGCCCCGGCGGGCAGGCGCCGGAGGCGTACGCCTGGTAAGCACCGCCGCGGCCGCTATTCCTGAAGGCGAGCGCCCCCCCGCAAACTGTTCCGCCCCGTGTCGTCAATCATGGCGCGCAGGCGCTCCATCCGCTCGCGCAGCACGGGTGTCTCATCCAAGTGCTCGATCGCCAGCGGCAAGCGAAACGCCCAGTTGTAGGCGTCCACGGTCGCCGGCGTATTGATGCGGTCACGCCACCCGAACAGATCCTGGATCGGTAGAATGGTCAGCACCGAGGCGGCCTCATACAAACGCTGCAGCAACCGCAGATGTAGCGCGGCCGTCCACTGTGGCGCAGGGCTCGCGTCCTGCACGAGATCGGTCATGCCGCCCACGTCTTCGAGAACGTGCTGCACTTGGCGGCGTTCGTGTTCATTCAGACTTTCCCACCAGGCCGCCAGCGTGTCGGTGTCGTGCGTGCCGGTCGTCGCGAGCGAGCACACGGGATAGTCGCGCGGATGGACGAAGGCACCATCTTGCGTCTCCCAGCGGAAAATCTTGTATCCCGGGATGCCAAGCTGTGCCATGGACTCTCGCACCCAGTCGGGGACCGTCCCCAGATCTTCGGCGACCACCCCCGCACGGCCGCGGGCTTCGTCCAGGATTGCACTGAGGACGTCGCGCCCTTGTGCGAGTTGCTCGCCCGGCTCCGGCGGAACGAAGCCGGTCGTGCCGCCGTCGCGGACAGGAATGGCGTACGTGCGGTACAGACCCACGAGGTGATCGACGCGGAACAGATCGTAGAGTTCGGAGGCCTGCCGGGCACGCTGCCGCCACCAGATGTAATCAGTCCGGCGCATCGCCGCCCAGTCGTAGAGCGGGAGACCCCAGGCCTGCCCGCTCGGGCTGAATGCATCGGGCGGCGCACCGGCCGAGCTGCTCAAGTCGAACAGTTCTTGATGCGCCCACACGTCCGCGCTGTCGCGGCTGCAGACGAACGGAAGATCGCCCTTGACCAAAACGCCGCGTCGCCGTGCGTGCGCATGCATTTCGTTCCACTGTTCCACAGCGACCCACTGCACGTACCGGGCGAAGTCCATCCGCTGCGCGACAGTGGCTGCCGCCTCCCGCAGGGCGTCGGGATGACGATTGCGCAACGGTTTTGGCCAGCTTTCCCAACTGCGCCAGTCAAACCGCTCCTTGAGGGCACGAAACAGCGCATAGTCCTCCAACCACCAGGCCTGCTGTTCACAAAACCGCGCGAAGCGCCGTCGTCGTGCCGTGGCCACAGACCGTGCAGCGAAACAGGCAAATCCCGCTTCCAGCAGCGGCATCTTCAGGACGTAAATTGCGTGGCGATGGCGGCGGTGCGAGCGGCGCAGGCGCTGTAGACGGCGGCGCACAACCGATGACGCGAGCCGCTGCCTCGCGTCGTCGCTCTCCATGATGTCGAGGACATGCGCAGTTGCAATGTACGTCGGATCGAAAGCGAACGCGCTGATGGCATTGTAGGGACTGGCCTCCGTGGGACTGGTCTCATTCAGTGGCAACAGTTGCACCACGCGCTGGTGCCAGCGGCCCAGCCAGTCGATGAAGGGGATGAGGTCACCGATGGTCCCCGCGCCGTCATCACTCGCGCTGCGCAGTGCGAACAACGGCACAGCCACACCGGCCATCCGCGAGATCTGCTGCTCTTGCATCAAGAGAGTTGTCCGGCGTCGCGGCCCCGCACCTACTCCACCACGATTTCCGCTTCGAGCGCGACCTCGGCGTGCAGCGAGTTCGAGATATAGCAGTTTTTCTCTGCCATCTTGAGGATCCGTTCAACCCGGCCACGATCGACGTCCGGCCCGACGGTGACGCGTGGTCGGACCATGACCCGCGTGATCACCGGCCCCCGCCCTTCGACCTTCTCCAAGGTTCCCGTCGCGGTAGCGGAATACTGACGGAAAACCAGCTTCGAATTGGCGGCGATGGCGACGAAGGTGGCCATGACACACGCATTCACCGCTCCCACGCAGAGTTGCTCCGGAGACCACGCATCGTCGGGGCCGCCGAACTCCGGCGGCGCACCGATCCGTATTGGTGGACGGTTCGGCGTGCTCAACTGGCCCCGGCGATCCGCTGTCCACTCGACAGTGGCCTCGTAGTGCTGCGATTGCTCTGCCATTCCTACTGCTCCTCTCCGCGTCGCGCGTGTTGCACTCTGCTCTCCGATACAGCATGGCGACGGCCGCTTGACAAGCGGGGAGCGGCATGAAACGCGACAGCCGAGGCGTGGAGGGCCCCCATGAACAAGCTGGAGCAGACGCTCGATGATCTCACACGGCGTGTACAAGCGCTCGAGGACGAACTGGCGATCCACCGTCTCATCGTGCGGTACGGCTTCGCCGTAGACATCGGCGACCCAGAGCGCACCGCCGCACTTTTTACGGAAGACACCGTCTACGACGTCGACGTGCTCGTGATGCACGGCCGCGATGACATTCGCAACATGGTGGTGACGGACCCGCACCGCAGCTTGGTCGGCAACTGCGCACACCAAATCGGCCCCAGCGTTGTCGAGGTCGCCGGTGACCGCGCCGTGGCCACCGGTTACTCCCGCGTGTATCTGCGCAAGGACGACGGCATCGACGTCTTCCGCGTCAGCTTCAATCGCTTTGAATTGGTGCGCCGTGATGGGCGGTGGCAGATCGCCCATCGCACGACACGCTTGCTGGGACACGCCGAGGCCAAAAAGATCTTCGCCGCGGCACTCGAGTGAATCACGTCACGGCGGCGGCTTCCCGCCGGCGCCTTCAGCCAAGAATGCGAACGGGCGGTTCACAGGGT
>Ga0316601_100002121_pt1 | contig 10124 bp, 7 predicted proteins | sample OWC_soil_day5_no_FD_207663 | JGI IMG/M metagenome (GOLD analysis project Ga0316601, IMG submission 207663) | Wetland soil microbial communities from Old Woman Creek delta, Ohio, United States - OWC_soil_day5_noCT | ecosystem: Environmental > Terrestrial > Soil > Wetlands | place: USA: Ohio...
GCCCGCGGTCGGAGCCGGCAGCGGCAGCGGGGCGTTCACCGCTCGCGGCGGCAAGCTCAGCAAGCCCGCGGAGCCGGCGTCGCTGTCGGGTCGGGTGACGCGGCTCGCCGATGGGACCGGCGTCGCCGGCGCGATCGTTGCGGTGGCCAACGCGGAGCTCGGCTCGAAGTTCATGACCCGCGATCAGATGTCGACCACGACCGCAACCACGGATGCGACCGGCGCATGGCAGGTGGCGGCGATCGCGCCGGGGAACTACACCATCTCGGCAACCGCCAGCGGGTTCGTCCCGGCGGCGCGCCCCAAGCTGGCAGTGGCGGCGGGATCGCGAACCGTCGTCGATCTCGCGCTCGTCGCGGGTGGCACCGTCGTGACGGGGCTGGTCAGCGACGTCGGCGGTGGGCCGATCGGCGGTGCGAGACTGACGGTGCAACGCGACGACACGATGTTCGGGTCCGCGCCGGAGCTGATCGCGATCACCGGGGCCGACGGACGGTATCAACTGTCGCTGGCCGATGGGTCGTACACCGCCGAGGCCCGACACGACGACTACACGCGGGTTACTCGCCCGCTCGAGCTCACCGGCAAGCCACTGACAATCGACTTCGTGCTCGCGCCGGGCGGCTCGATCCGCGGCCAGGTGGTGTCACGCGACGGCAGGCCGGTCGCCGGCGCGCTCGTGGTCGCGCACGGAAGACGCATGCAGATGATGGCGCCGAGCCCGCCGGTGACCGCGGATGACACAGGGAGCTTCACGATCCGGAGCCTGGGCTCGGGCGCGATCTCGCTGACCGCATCGGGCCGCGGCTTTGCCTCCAGATCTCCGACCGTGGTCGAGCTTGGCATCGGCGAGCAGGTCGATGGCGTCACCGTGGTGGTCGATCGCGCATTCACGATCAGCGGGCGCGCGGTGCGGGCGGGCAAGCCGGCCGAGGGCATCGCCGGGGTGCGGCTCGGCGTGTTCTCGATGGGATCGGCGAAGACAGCGGCGGCGCTCGATCCCACCGACGACACCGGTGCGTTCGAGGTGTTCGGCGTGCAACCCGGAAGCTACATGATGTTCGCGATCGGAGAGGGGGTGATCCCCGAGATCGGCAAGCCGGTCGAGGTGGTGGACAAGGACGTCACCGACCTCGTGATCGAGCTGGCCGTGGGCGCGACGCTGTCCGGGCGGATCGAGCCCGGCACGATCGCGACGCTCGGGCTCGAGCTCGACAGCGACAAGATCGGGATCGCGAACATGTTCACGGCGATGAAGTCGATGATGGTTCGCGCCGACAGCGACGAGACCGGCGCGTTCACGATGCGCAGCGTGCCGACGGGGACCTACGCGCTGGTCGCCACGACGACCGATGGGCGCAAGGGCAAGCTACCCGTCACCGTCACCGCCGCCGATCAGACCGGGCTGGTGGTCAAGCTCGAGCCTCGCGCGTCGTTCGCGGGTCGCGTGGTCGACGCCGGCGGGGCCGCGGTGCCGGGCGTCCGGGTGGTGGTCCGTCACCCGGGCGAGAGCCCGGGGTTCTTCATGCCATCGATGCGCGATTCCGGTGCGACGACCGGCGCCGACGGCGCGTTCCGCGAGGTCGGACTCGAGCCCGGTAAGATCTCGGTCAGCGTCGCGGACGACCAGGGTCCGCTCGCGTGGGCCCGCGGCGACAAGCGCGCGGAGCCGTTGACGTACGAGCTCGCGAAGGCCCAGGAGATGACGGGCGTGACGCTCACGGTCGAGTCACGCGACGGCGTGATCCGGGGCCTCGTGCTCGGGCCCGACCACAAGCCGGCGCCGGATGCGTGGGTCACGCCGCACGTGGAAGCGAAGAACAACGATCCGATGGACTTGATGTCCGAGTTTCTTCACCCGCCGCAGCCGGTGCTGACCGACGCCGACGGCCGGTTCGCGATCGTGCGGCTGCGCCGCGGCACCTACGAGCTCGTCGTCGAGGCAGCGCGCGGTACGTCGCGCGCGCAGCAGTCCGGCGTGAAGACGGGCGACAGCGTGACGCTGACGCTCGAGCCGCTCGGCACGCTGTCGGGCACGGTGACGGCGAACGGCGCGGTCGTGACGACGTACGACCTCACGTGCCGCGCCAAGGAGCTCAACCTCCAGCGCGACCCGATGACGGATCTGCATCGCCGGATCATCGCCGCCGACGGCAAGTACAGCCTCGAGCGCCTCGCTCCCGGGGAGTACGTCTGCACCGTCACCGCCGATGCCGGCACGGGGGACGGCAGCGCCAAGGTCACCACGGGTCCCGTGCAGCTCGATCTCGCGCTGGCGTCCTGGGCCTCGGTCACCGGGGTCGTGGTGAGCTCGGTGACCGGTCAGCCGGTGCCGGGGCTCCACGCGATCACGGGCGGCGGGTTCCAGTTCGGCGACGTCCTGAGCGGCAAGGGGCCTACGACCGATGCGACGGGCCGGTTCGTCGTCGAGCGAGTCGCGGCCGGCAAGGGCCGCGTGATGATCGTCCAGCTCGAGGCCACGCTCGGCAGCCCGCCACTCGCGACCCGCGAGTACACGGTGACGACGGGCCAGCGCCAGGACCTCGGCACGATCAAGATCCTCCCGCCGCGCACCGGCGAGGCAGGCACGCTCGGCATCTCGACCGAGGCCGCGGGCACCACGATCACGATCTCCAGCGTGAAGCCCGGCGGGCCGGGCGAGCTGGCCGGCATCGCGGTCGGCGATCACCTCGTCTCGATCGACGGCCGCCCGGTCACCGAGCTCGGGGTCGATACCGCGCGGCAGCTGGTCGCGTCGGGCTCGATGTCCCCTGGACAGCGCGTCGAGCTCGGGATCGAGCGCGGCGGGAAGCCGGTCGCGATCCCGATCGTCGCGACGAAGTGGTAGCTACTTGATCCCGAGCTTGTCGAGCGCGCTGCGCAGGCTCTTGAGCTCGCCGTCGGGGTTGCGCTCGTCGAAGCCATCCTTGACGAGCTGCACCACGCCCTTCGGATCGATGACGAAGGTCGACGGCATCGTCTCGGCTCCGTACTTCGCCGCCACCGCCGACTTGTCCGACGGCATGTAGACGAGCTTCATGTTCTTGAGCTTGAGCTTCTTGTGGAACCGCTTGCCAGCATCGACCTCGTTGTCGACATCGATCGCGACGAACGTGACCTTGCCGTGCAGCGTGCCGGCGAGCTTGTCCCAGGTCGGGAGCTCCTTCGCGCAGGGCTTGCACCACTCGGCCCCCACCGTCACCACGATCCAGCTGTCCTTGTAGGTCTTGAGCCGGGCGGGCTTGGCGTTCGCGTCGACCGCGACATCGAGCTCGGCGAGCCGGTCGCCCTTCTTCAGCACGTCCGCGTGAGCCGGGGCCGCGTGAGCCGCGGACAGGATCAGCACCGCCAGGCCAGCTGCGCGCATGGTCCTCCGACGGCTCGCCGGGGTCATCGATTCACCGCGATCTCTTCGTCGATCCACATCCCGATGTAGCGCGGGTTCATCGGGCCTTCGTACTTGCGATCATTGAAGAACAGGGTCGGCGTCGACTCCACGCCAGCGTTGTCACCTTGGGCCTTGTCCATCTCGACCTGCGGCTGCGCCTGCACGTAGGCCTGCTCGAACTTGCCGAGATCGAGGCCGAGCTCCTTGGCGTAACCGGTGACGTCGGTCTTGCTGTGGGCCGGAGCCTTGTCGAACAGCATGTCGTGCATCTGCTTGAACTTGCCCTGCGCGTGCGCCGCGAGCGCCGCCTGGGCCGCGCCCTTCGAGTCGGGCCAGTGGCCGAGCGGGTACATCATGAAGTACTCCACCACCTTGCCGGGGTGATCGCTGACCACCTGCTCGAGCATGGGCTTGAACTCCTTGCAGTGCGGACACGCGTAGTCGAAGAACTCGACGAGCCGGATCGGGGCATCGTCGTTGCCGACGCGCGGAGCCTTGCTGTAATCGATCTTCAGGGGCTTGGCCGGCGTCTCGTACTTCTTGGTGTACTCCTCGCGCGCCATGTCCTCGGTCGCCTCGTCGTCGATCAGCGCGGCCACGTAGCGCACCGCGAACGGCGCGCGCTTGCACGAGGTGGTCGACACGTACGACTTGCGGAGGTTCTCTCCCTTGCCGCACGGCGAATTCAGCGAGCCGACCAGCTTGTAGAACAGCTTCTGCTTGTCGGCGTCGAGCTTGCCGATGTCGATCCCCTGGAGCGGCGTGAGGTCGACCGCGACGGCGCTCCCGGACCCCGACCCCGAGCGATCGAGCGCCGCCATCGCGCCGGTGTCGGCAGGCTTGGTGGTCTTCTTCTCGCACGCGCCGCCCATGAGCAGCGGTGCGATCACGAGCGCCAAGAAGAAATGGCCCGAAATTCGTGCAGTTGACACCGCCAGGTTGTAGTTCACACGGCCCGTGTTTTCAACCGCACGGCGTCGGGCAGCGTGTCTTGACGTTGCGCGTCATGAGGGGTATCACGTCACTGAATGACGGTTCATTCAGCGCCAACCTCCAGTGACCGCGGCGATCGCGGCGGAGACAAGCGCGAACGGATCCTCGCAGCCGCCGAGCGCGTGTTCGCGCGGCGCGGGTTCTTCGCGGCCCGGGTCTCGGAGATCGCCAAGGATGCCGGCGTCGCCGACGGCACGATCTACCTCTACTTCAAGAGCAAGGATGACCTGCTGATCTCGCTGTTCGAGAGCCGCATGAAGCAGGTCAACGAGGTGCTGAGGAAGACGATCGCGGCCGTGCCGGCGACCGCCCCGGTCGACCAGCTGCGCGCGTTCATCCGGGCCTACCTCCAGCTGGTCCACGACGAGCCGGTTGCCGCCGAGGTGCTCACGATCGAGCTGCGGCAGTCGAGCAAGTTCATGAAGGAGTACGAGAACCCGCAGTTCGCGGACTTCCTGCGCATGCTCGGTGGAATCCTTACCGCGGGGCAGCAATCCGGCGAGCTCGACGCCTCGATCCCGAGCCACGTCGCGGCCCGGATGATCTTCGGCATGCTCGATGAGCTGGCGCTGGCATGGGTGCTCGCCAAGCAACCGCTCCGAGCGTCAGCGATCTCGGCACCATCGCCTGGAATCCGGCCAAAGAAATTCGATATCGTGCGCGCGGCTGATTGGGTCGTCGCGCTCGTGACTTCTGGACTCGCTCGCAGCCGACCTAACAAGGAGACGTCACCGTGAAGATCCTGGTTCCCGTGAAGCGGGTCCCCGACCCGACGCAGAAGGCGAAGATCAAGGACGGCCATATCGATCTGACTGGCGCGTCCTGGATCGTCAACACGTTCGACGAGTACGCCATCGAGACCGCGCTGCGGCTGCTCGAGAACGGCGCCGACAACACCCGGATCCCGGGCGGCGAGATCGTCGTGGTCTCGATAGGCCCCGACGATGCGGCCAAGGAGATCCGGACCTGCCTCGCCATGGGCGCCGACCGCGCGATCCATGTGGTCGCCAAGGACGACGAGATCGACGCGCTGATCGTCGTCAAGGTCCTGCAGTCGATCATCGCGGCCGAGAAGCCCGACCTCATCGTCATGGGCAAGCAGGCAGTCGATGGTGACGCGAACCAGGTCGGGCAGATGCTCGCTGGCAAGCTCAACCTGGCGCAGGCCACGTTCGCCGCGACGATCGAGCTCGCCGCCGACAAGCAGTCGCTCACCGTCGGCCGCGAGGTCGATGGCGGCGTCGAGTACAAGAAGGTCCCGATGCCGTCGGTGGTCACCGTCGATCTGCGCATCGTGGCGTCGAAGTCGGTCAAGAACGGCGTCACGCCCGAGTCGCACGTGTACTCCGGCGAAGGAGCTCGCCTGCCGTCGCTCAAGGGCATCATGGCCGCGAAGAAGAAGCCGATGACCATCGGCAAGCTCGCGGACTACGGCGCCGAGCCGCAGCCCGTGATCAAGGAGCTGTCGGTGACGCTGCCTCCGCCACGCGCGGCAGGTCAGATCGTCGCCGATATCCCCACCCTCGTGAAGAAGCTCGCCGACGAGGCGAAGGTCCTCTAAGGAGCCGTCATGGGAAACGTCCTCGCATATTGTGAATTCAATGGCCCCGCGCTCCGTTCGAGCGCGCTCGCCAACCTCGCGTTCGCACGCACCGCGGCCACCGCCCACGCCGGCGACGTGGTCGCGCTCCTCGTCGGCCCCGGCGCGCAGGCGGCAAGTGCCGATGCAGCCAGGTACGCCCCGAAGGTCGTCGTCGTCGAGGATGCGGCCCTCGGCCACTACCTTGCCGAGACCTATGCGCCGATCGTGGCGCGGCTCGCCAAGGAGCACGGCGCGACCCTGGTGACCGCCACCGCCACGTCGATGGGCAAGGATCTGCTGCCTCGGGTCGCGGCGCTGCTCGATGCCGGCATGGCCTCGGACATCGCGAAGCTCGCCAGCAAGGATACCTTCGTCCGTCCGATCCTCGCCGGCAACGCGTACTCCACGGTGCAGGTCACAACGCCGATCATCTGCGTCACGCCGCGGCAGTCGGAGTTCGAGCCCGCCGCGCCGCTGCCGGGCGCGGGCACGGTCACGGCGGCCCCGGCCGGCGCGGTCGATCCGCTCGGGGCCGCGTTCGTGCGGCTCGACGCCCAGAAGAGTGACCGCCCCGATCTCGGCGACGCCAAGGTCGTCGTCTCGGGGGGGCGCGGCATGAAGACCGGCGAGAACTTCAAGGTGCTCGAGGAGCTCGCCGATCTGCTCGGTGCGGCGATGGGCGCCTCGCGTGCCGCCACCGACGCCGGCATGGTGCCGGCGGACTGGCAGGTCGGTCAGACCGGCAAGATCGTCGCCCCGAACCTGTACTTCGCCGTCGCGATCTCCGGTGCGATCCAGCACCTCGCCGGCATGAAGGGCAGCAAGACCATCGTCGCGATCAACAAGAACAAGGATGAGCCGATCTTCCAGGTCGCGGACTACGGCGTGATCGCGGAGTGGGAGAAGGCGATTCCCGAGTTGATCTCCGAGATCAAGAAGCTCAAAGCGAGTCGCTGAGCGATCGCGGGGCGCCAGCGCGAGCGGGTCCACCAGTTTCGTGAAATGCTCGCGGTCGGCGTGACCTCGCGTCGATCTCCATGAGCGTTTCCATCCTCGCGATGTTCGTCGCGCTCGCGATCGCGCTGGCGTGGCAGAGTCCGTGGGCGCCCGCGCTCGGCGCGCTCGTGGGGCTCGCGGTGGCGCTCGCCGGCGGCGTCGCGAACGTCGACGACATCCGGCATGCGCTCGAGGACCTGTGGCGCCCGATGATCAGCATCGTCGGGATCATGGCCACGACCGCGTGCGCCGCCGAGGTCGGCATCTTCACCCGGCTGGCAGCCTGGATCGAGCCCAGGACGCGCGGCCCGGTCAAGCGAGCATTTCGGTTCGTGTTCGTCATCGCGGCCCTCACCGCGGCGATCCTCTCGAACGACGCGGCGATCCTGCTGCTCACGCCGGTCGTCATCGAGTTGCTGCGCGCGGTCTACCCCAGGCGCAATCCCAAGTTCGTGCTCCCGTTCGCGTTCGCCGCGTTCGTGGCGGCCGGTGTTGCACCGTTGCCAACCGGCAATCCGATGAACCTCGTCGTCGCGTATCGCGCCGGCATCGGGTTCAACACGTACGCGCTGCACATGATCCCGGTCGCGATCGCAGGCTGGGTCGTCGCCTACTTGATGCTTGCCTGGGTCTATCGCAAGGCCCTCGCGGACGAGGCACCCGCCCTCGGGCCTGCGCCGCCCTCGGTCCCGCTCAACGGCCACGCCAAGCTCGTCCTGGTGATCACGGCGGCGAGCATCGCGTCGTACCCGATCCTCGCGATCCTGGGCGTGCCGATCTGGCCGGTCGCCGCGATCGCCGCGTCCGTCTGCGTCGCCACCGCGCTGCATCGCGATGTCTCGGTGCGCCGGATCTCGGCGGGGATCAGCTGGGAGTTGGTGCCGTTTCTGTTCGGCGTGCTGGTCGTCGCCACGGCCCTCGCCCGCGCAGGGGTCACCGACCACCTCGCATCACTGTATCGCGCGACCCCTGCGCCGATCGCCACGGTCGGCGCCCTCGCCGCCGCCGGCTCGGCCCTGATCGATAACCACCCGATGGCGTTGCTGCATTCCCTCACGCTCGAGGGCTGGCCTGATCGCTATGTCTTCGCAGCGCTGGTCGGCGGCGATCTCGGCCCCCGGCTGCTGCCGATCGGATCGCTCGCCGGGCTGCTGTGGACCCACGCGTTGCGCCGGCAAGGGATCGCGGTCCCGCTGTGGACCTTCGTCAAGGTCGGCTTCGTCGTCACGGTCCCGTCGTTGATCGCGTCCCTGGCGGTGCTGTGGTTGGTGACGTGACCGAGCATGTGGCCGCAGCCTGGTTGGGGTGTCGCCCAGTGGTCGGAGCGTGCTACAAAAAGGTGCAACTCATCTCGAGGCTTGAACCCATGGCATTTGCTCAAAGTGCACGTTCGATTCCAGGCGCAGTCGCAACACTTGGCGTCAGCGATCGAATCGCGTTTCTCCGCAAGACCTACGCACACCTTGGCGTCGCCTTGATCGCGTTCGCCGTGGTCACGGGTGCGCTGTTCAACTACGCCCCGCAGCTGACGTGGAACCTGTCCACGATGTTCGGCAGCTCGATCGGCAGCATGCTGATCCTGGTCGCCATGCTCGTGTTCCTCATGTACGGAGCGGAGCGCCTCGCCCGCTCGAGCACGTCGCGCGGGCTGCAGTACGCCGGTCTGGCGCTCGGGATCGCGCTCCAGACCTTCATGCTCCTGCCGCTGATCTGGGTGCTGATGCTCAAGTTCAGCCACTTCACGCCGGAACAGGTGATGTTGATTCGGAGTGGCGTGATGGTCCCGGCGCTCAACGGTCCGGCAGCGGCGATCCTGATGCAGGCGGTCGTGATCACCCTCGCCATCTTCATCGGGTTGACCCTCGTCGTGTTCATCACGAAGAAGGACTTCTCGTTCATGCGTGGCGCCCTGGTCATCGCCACGTTCGCCATGATCGGGGTCGGCCTGGCATCGATCCTGTTCGGATTCAGCGTCGGGGCGCTGTTCAGCGGCTTCATCATCCTCTTGATGGCTGGGTACATCCTGTACGAGACCAGCGCGATCATGAAGGACTTCCCACCGACCGCGCACGTGGCCGCAGCGCTGGTCCTGTTCGTGACCATCGCGACCCTGTTCCGAGCTGTGCTGCGCGTCCTCATCAGCCTCCGTAGCGACTAGCTCGCGCCCGAGCTTCGACGCGCAGGGATCCAGCTTCTGGGTCCCTGTTGTCGTTTCGGGCAGGCTATACTGGCTCGACATGGTGGTGCCCGCGCCTGCTCCGATCTCGTCGACCGACATCGGCGCAGTGCGCAAACTTGAAGATGCGATCGGCACCGTCATGCGCGGCAAGCCCGAGGCGATCCGCGCCGCGGTGGTGACGCTGCTCTCGCGGGGGCACCTGCTGATCGAGGACATCCCAGGCGTCGGCAAGACCACGCTCGCCCGCGCGCTCGCCAGCTCGCTCGGCGGCACGTTCCGCCGGATCCAGTTCACGAGCGACCTGCTGCCGTCGGACATCGTCGGGGTCTCGATCTACGACCAGCACGGCAAGGTGTTCGAGCTCAAGCGCGGCCCGATCTTCGCGAACGTCGTGCTCGCCGACGAGATCAACCGCACCACGCCGCGTACGCAGTCAGCCCTGCTCGAAGCGATGAGCGAGGGCCAGGTCTCGATCGACGACACGACGCACACGCTCGAGTCCCCGTTCATGGTGCTCGCGACCCAGAACCCCGCAGAGCACTACGGCACGTATCCCTTGCCCGAGTCGCAGATGGACCGCTTCCTGCTGCGGATCTCTCTCGGCTATCCGGCGCAGGCGATCGAGCGCGACCTGCTGCGCGAGCGCGCGGGTGGCGATCCGGTGCAAAAGCTCGCCCCGGTCGTCGATCTCGCGGCCGTGAAGATCCTGCAGGACGCGGTCGAGACCATCCGGATGGATGACGCGCTGCTCGACTACACGATGACGATCGTCGGCGAGACGCGCCGCCACCCCGGCATCTCGGTCGGGGTGTCGACCCGTGGTGCGCTCGCCTGGTATCGCGCCGCACAGGCCGCCGCCCTGGCCGCTGGCCGTGACTTCGTCGTGCCCGACGACCTCAAGGCGCTGGCGGTGCCCTGCCTGTCGCACCGGCTCGCGCTCACCCAGGCCCACGACTCGCTGAGCCGCGCACGCACCGAGGCCGAGC
>Ga0316601_100002123_pt1 | contig 10121 bp, 6 predicted proteins | sample OWC_soil_day5_no_FD_207663 | JGI IMG/M metagenome (GOLD analysis project Ga0316601, IMG submission 207663) | Wetland soil microbial communities from Old Woman Creek delta, Ohio, United States - OWC_soil_day5_noCT | ecosystem: Environmental > Terrestrial > Soil > Wetlands | place: USA: Ohio...
ATGCCTGAGGGTTTTGTTGAAGACGTTTAGTAACAATTTCATTGTTGATATGAACTTCTATCTCTGATTCAGAATTGGATACAAGTTCCAGAATATTCAATAACTTACGAGCATCACCTCCCGAAAAGCGTAAAAGAGCTTCTTTCTCATCGATGAAGATTTTTCTCTTTTTAAGTTCAGTATCGGAGCTTATTGCATTGTCCGCAAGTTCCATCAGATCATCATCATCAAGCGGTTTCAACACATATACCTGACATCGTGAAAGGAGCGGAGTAATTACTTCAAACGAAGGATTTTCGGTTGTAGCACCTATCAATGTTACAGTGCCGTTTTCTACAGCTCCAAGCAACGAATCCTGTTGTGATTTACTGAAACGGTGTATTTCATCAATAAACAGTATAGGATTAGCCTGAGAAAAAAAACGGTTTGATTTTGCTTTTTCAATCACTTCACGTACGTCTTTTACTCCAGATGAAACAGCACTCAAGGTGTAAAACGGGCGTTCTAACTGATTGGCAATGATTTTTGCAAGAGTGGTTTTGCCTACACCAGGAGGTCCCCAAAGGATAAATGAAGAAATATGACCAGAATCAATCATCAACCGCAGAATGGCATTTTCTCCGACTAAGTGTTTTTGTCCAATATATTCGTCAAGCGTTTTTGGACGCATACGTTCTGCGAGTGGTGGCATTAATTTGGCTTTTTTTGTAACGAAACGTTGAAAATCTGTACCTAAAACAGATATGATAGTTTCTACAAAAATACAAAATATTTCTGAGAGATGATGACAGAAATGTAGCTTGTTAATTTAAAAGATTAAAGCCGGATTTAGACCGGCTTTATAGATGGGATTTTATTAGATGGAATAGTTGTGATGGTAAGATGTGCTGTATATGAAGAAGCACGAACCGCCTTTAATCCTTTCAATAATTGGCTTATTTAATTCCTGAGGTACTGCAGGACAGCCATGACTACGGCCAATATAACCATTGATGTTAATAGCTCTCTGATTAACATAAGGAGCACCGTGAAGCACGATAGCTCTTTTTGAAGCGTTGCTGTTGACGTTTTCCAAGCCGATAAGCTTTAAAGAATATCCGTTCTTGCCGTTGTAGGTTTTATCGGTTATGTATAAACCAAGGCTGCTTTTATTTGACTGAGGTGAATTGCTAAAGTATTTTGCCATTTCAAGACCCGTGTTTTTGCCATGTGCAGTCCAAGTGTTGAAAAGAACTTTAAAATTCTTTATATCAATGATATACATACGTTTATTGTAGCTTGGTTGATCAAAATCAACGATTGTTAGAATTGAATCGTTGTGAATCATTCTTTTCTGTTTTAATTCCTTATAACCGCTGACGGCATAATTATAAGCAACACGCGATAAACCTTTACTCTCGAGATGAAGACTATCATATACAAATTCAATCCCTTTTGGAACAATTACGTTTTTATGAACTTCATTATTTGTATTTATTGGTTCTTTGGAGCCTGAAACTACGGGTATAGTGAATGCTAAAACAGCAAGTATTGCATATATTTTCCTGAAAGATAGAGACATGATATGAAATTAAAATGATGAAAAAGAAAAACGTATATTAAACGTTCTAAATCCAAATAATTGTGCAAAACTACGTATTATTTTGCTAAGATATTGAATATCAATATATTTTAACTTTAAACGTATTGTTTTTTATGTTTTTTTAAGTTGAAATGTGAAAAATAATTGGGTTTAAATAGAACGTGTATATCCTATATTTTTCAATTTACAGTGTACTAAACAAAATTATTTAACTTTGAATAAAAATTAATTATCTTTGTGGATAAAAAAAATAATTCAAATTTAAGGTCTGTTACATCAAATCAGCTTAGAGGATGGAAAATAAAGAATTTCTCAAATTGATCGCAAAAATATTTTTTGCCATTGTGGTATCTGTCGGTCTGCTGATACTATTATTGTATCTTGTTACAGGCAAATGATTGCCATAAGATGAATTGTATGAAAATTGAAATAAAAAATGAAAATTTATATTCTGTTAATACTTAATAATCAATCTGATAAAACAACTATGAGTAAGTTTACTCACACAAGGGAATGATTAATAAATCCGACATCCCCGCAATCAGTCGGAAAGCCTCCCGCCAGCTGGCGAGGAGGTTGGAGGGGCTTATAATCTGATGAAAAGAACTAATTATGCTACATTAATTTTCTTGGCTACAACTGTTGTTCTGGCAGTACTTTTGTTCCAGACAAAAAGAGCAGAAAAGCGATCTCTTTATGACAGCACAACTGTGCTCAATAAAATTGTATACATTCAGGAACTGTCGCTTGTAAAGTATAATTATGCGGGTGTAATCAGTTTTAAGGATTATATGAAAATAATGAATATTCAAGTTCCACTGACTGAGAAGTTTTTTTTGCTTAAATACAACGGTTATATCAAAGCCGGTGTGGATTTTAAAGATGCAAAAGTTAAGGTCATTGGTAAAAGTGTTCAGGTGCAAATGCCTAAACCAAAGCTTTTTGAAACTGTTATTGATGAAAAGTCAATACGTGTTTTTGATGAAAGCATGAATGTTTTTAATCCTTTATCAATAAATGATTATAATCAGGCAATATCTAAGGAAAAGTCAACTATGACAAGAGATGCTATCGATCAAGGCATTCTGCAAGAGGCTTCGGAGCAGGCTCATAAGGTTGTAACTTCGATGCTGAAAGATATGGGTTTTGAGAAAATACAGATAGATGAAATAACAACAGTAAAACTTCCGGAACGGAGATAGGTAGATTTTAAAACAAAATTTAACGCCTGATTTAATCAATTTTTTTGTTAAAATCCAGGCGTTTTCTGTAAATTATTCTATACCTTTGTCATTCGTTAATTATATAAATTTATTAATTTAAAAAATCTATGTATCAGGACTTTAAATCACATTTGCAAACCGAATTAACAGACATCAAAAATGCTGGTTTGTATAAAAATGAACGAATTATCACATCTCCTCAGGGAGCCGTAATTAATGTTGCTGGAGGAAAAGAAGTACTTAATTTTTGTGCTAATAACTACTTAGGTTTAGCCAATAATCAGGCATTGAAAGATGCTGCAAAAAATGCAATCGATTCACGCGGTTACGGAGTATCATCTGTTCGTTTCATTTGTGGAACACAAGATTTACACAAACAGTTAGAAGCATCCATTTCCCGTTTTTTTGGAACGGAAGACACAATACTTTATGCTGCTTGCTTCGATGCCAATGGGGGCGTTTTTGAACCCTTGTTATCAGAAGCGGATGCAATCATTTCCGATTCGTTAAATCACGCATCAATTATTGATGGAGTACGTTTGTGCAAAGCTCAACGTTATCGTTATGCCAATGCCGACATGGCAGATTTGGAGGAGCAATTGAAAAAGGCTCAGGCTCAGCGCTTTCGCTTGATTGTAACGGACGGAGTATTTTCGATGGACGGCAATGTTGCACCATTAGCTAAAATCCATGAATTAGCTGAAAAATACAATGCCATGATAATGATTGATGAATCACATTCAGCAGGCGTTGTCGGTAAAACAGGGCGTGGTGTTACAGAACGTTACAACCTGCGCGGAAAAATTGAAATCATTACCGGAACATTAGGAAAAGCATTTGGTGGTGCTATAGGAGGGTTTACTACCGGTAAGAAAGAAATTATCGAATTGCTACGTCAGCGTTCACGTCCCTATTTGTTTTCAAATTCCATTCCTCCAATGGTAGCTGCAGCTGGTATTAAAATGTTCGAAATGATGGATGCTACTAACGAATTGCAGGATAAATTACATGCAAATACGGAATATTTTGTAAAAAAAATGAAGGAGGCCGGATTTGATATCAAGCCGACTGAATCGGCAATCTGTGCAGTGATGCTTTATGATGCAAAATTATCGCAAGACATAGCAACAAACCTGCTGGATGAAGGTATATATGTTACAGGTTTCTATTATCCGGTAGTTCCTAAAGGGCAGGCTCGTATTCGTGTTCAGATATCAGCAGCACATGAAATCGAGCACTTAGATAAATGTATTGCAGCATTTACCAAAGTAGCTAAAGAATTTAATGTGATAAAATAATATTTATGTAAATACAAAATTTGCTGATAATCAACTACATTAAAAACATATTATGAAAGCATTAGTAAAATTACGTCCTGAAAAGGGCATTTGGATGGAAGATGTTCCAGTTCCGGAAATCGGGGTTAATGATGTACTTATAAAAATAAAAAAAACTGCTATTTGTGGTACAGATCTTCATATCTACAAGTGGGATGAATGGTCGCAGAAAACTATAAAAACACCTATGACTATTGGTCACGAATATGTGGGAATAGTAGTGGAAAAAGGGCCCGGTGTAAGAAATGTGAAAATAGGCGACCGTGTAACAGGTGAAGGACATATAGCTTGTGGTCACTGTCGGAACTGCCGACGAGGTAAACTTCATGTGTGTGAAAATTCGGTGGGAGTTGGTGTAAACCGCGATGGTGCATTTGCAGAATACCTCTCGTTGCCCGAAGCGAATGTTGTTCATCTGGATGAACGCATTTCAGATGATATAGCATCCATTATGGACCCGTTTGGGAATGCTACTCATACTGCATTATCCTTTCCTGTACTTGGAGAAGATGTTTTGATTACCGGTGCAGGTTTGATAGGCACTATGGCTACAGCAATTTGCAAGTTTGCAGGTGCACGCAATATCGTGGTTACTGACCTGAGCGAATATCGACTTGAAATAGCTGAAAAGATGGGTGCAACATTAACTGTAAACGGTAAGAAAGGTGAAACAGTAGTAGGAGCCAGAGAACAGCTTAAATTACGGGGATTTGATGTAGGATTGGAAATGTCAGGTGCGCCATCTGCTTTTCGTGAAATGATTAACAATATGTATAACGGTTCAAAAATAGCATTACTTGGTATCCTGCCAAATTCTACCACAGTGGATTGGAATGAAATCATATTCAAAGCATTGACACTGAAAGGTATATATGGACGTGAAATGTGGGAAACCTGGTATAAAATGCAGCAAATGTTGCTTTCAGGACTGGATTTAGCTCCGGTTATAACACACCGCTTTGTAGTTGATGATTTTCAGAAAGGTTTTGATGTGATGGAAAGCGGACTGTGTGGAAAAGTTATTTTAAGTTGGGAATAATCTGAAATTTATTGAATTCCGGATTTTGTATTGAATACAAATTTGGGAAATTTAAAAAATGAAATCCCCGTTAAGGAGTAAACTTAACGGGGATTTATTTTTTGTAATATAGTTAGTTTTTTTATGTTTTAGAACCAGCGTACGTTAGCAAAATCCTGACGATGAGGTAATAACTCATTCTTAGGAAATAACCTATAACTTGATTTAAAAACTCCGGCTTGTTGCAATATGAATTTAAGATTGAAGAACATTTTTGTCCCTTCTACTTTTACCAAGTTCATTTCCTGTGCTTCGAAGAAATGATCAATATTGTTTTTATCCGTACTAACGGTAACCATTTCGATTCCGATGCTCTTTTCGTTTGGCATATTCGTGTCAATGACGATATTAACCTCGTAACTTTCTCCAACTTGAGGATTAGTAACATATTTATCCGTAGTCTCAACACTTATTATCTGAATATTATTCCAACCGGCAGATAATGATTCTTTCCATGCAGCAAGTTCTTTTGCTTTTTTGAAACTATTGGATTTCAGCAATTCAGATCTTTTGGATAGTTTTACATAAAATCTGTCAAAGTAGTCATCCATCATTCGTTTTGTTGTAAAACGTGGAGTAATCAGAGCAATCGAATTCTTGATATGCTGTATCCATTCTGGAGAATATCCTTTGGTGTTTTTTGCAAAATATAAAGGAATAATTTCGTTTTCTAAAATATTGTATATTGTAATGGCATCCAATTTATCCTGATATTCAGGGTTTTGGAAGGTGTTTTTGTCAGTCAATGCCCAGCCGGCACCTTTAACGTATCCTTCATACCACCAACCATCAAGAACCGAGAAGTTCAAAACTCCGTTCATCTGCGCTTTTTCCCCTGAAGTACCGGATGCCTCCTGTGGACGGGTAGGAGTGTTCAACCAGATATCAACACCAGATACCAATCGTTTTGCCAATCTCATATCGTAGTTTTCAAGGAAAATAATTTTACCCAAGAACTGTGGCATGTGTGAAATTTCCACAATACGTTTGATTAAACCTTTTCCGGCACCATCAGCAGGGTGAGCTTTACCTGTGTAAAGGAACTGTACGGGATGAATTGGATCATTTACAATCTTTTCAAGTCTTTCCAGGTCGGAGAACAGCAGGTGAGCACGTTTATAGGTTGCAAAACGGCGACCAAAACCGATAATCAATGCATTCGGATTAATAGCTTCCAAAATAGATACGATACGCGAAGGATCTCCCTGATTTTTCAACCAGTTTTCCTGAAATTGCATACGGATATAATCTACCAGCGTGTTTTTCAAAGACATACGCAAATTCCAGATTTCCTGATCAGGTACCTGATATATTTTTTCCCAAATCTTCATATTAGACTGATCTTCGTAGAATGATTTGGTAAAGTATTTTTCGTATAGAGATTTCCATTCGGATGAAGTCCACGTAGGAAGGTGAACACCGTTGGTCACGTAGCTCACATGCGATTCTTCGGGGAAATATCCTTTCCAGATTGGACTGAACATCTGCTTGGTAACTTCTCCATGAAGCCAGCTAACTCCATTCACTTCCTGATTTGTGTTGCAAGCAAAAACACTCATGTTGAATTTTTCATTTTTATCACCCGGATTTTCACGACCCATATCTATGAATTCATCCCAGGATAATTGCAATTTTGCAGGATATTCACTCATATATTTGCTGAAAAGTCCTTCGTCAAAACTATCATGACCGGCAGGAACCGGTGTGTGAACTGTATAAAGAGAACTTGCACGTACAACTTCCATAGCTTGATTGAATGATAAATGATCATCGTTAATCAAATCAACAAGACGTTGAACGTTGATTAAGGCTGCGTGTCCTTCGTTGCAATGGTAAATCTGTTTCTTTATTCCCAATTTTTTCAGCGTAAGAATACCACCGATTCCGAGCAGGATTTCTTGTTTCAATCGGTTTTCCCAATCACCACCATACAGCTGATGAGTGATTGAGCGGTCATACTCACTATTTTTTTCATAATCAGTATCCAACAGGTAAAGTGCTATACGTCCGACAGATACTTTCCAAACCTGAGCATACACTGTACGTCCAGGGTATGGCACTTCAATTTCAATGGGATGATTGTTTTCGTCCATTACCTGTTTGATGGGTAATGTATTGAAATTTTGCGGTTCATATACTGATATTTGTTCACCATCTACTGAGAGTGACTGTGTAAAGTAACCGTAACGGTATAGGAAACCAACAGCTGTCAGATCTACGTTGCTGTCACTGGCTTCTTTCAAGTAATCACCTGCTAATACTCCCAAACCGCCTGAATAAATTTTTAGTACCTCATTCAGTCCGTATTCCATACTGAAATAGGCAATTGAAGGGCGGTTTACGTTTATCGGTTCATTAATATATTCTTTGAAATTAGTATAAACCTTATCCACCTTTTTTATAAATTCTTTGTCATTTGCCAAAGAATCTAATTTATCATAGTTTAAAAGGTTTAATAATTGTACAGGATTTGATTCTGCTATTTTCCAAACAGGTCTATCAATCTCACGAAACAATTTCTTTGCTTCACTGTCCCAAGCCCACCAAATATTTTGTGCTAACTCATCCAGTTTATTCAAACTTTCAGGAAGATTTGATTTTACAACCACATTTTTCCAGGCTGCTTCATTAACGCTGTTTACTTTGAGTTTCATAAGTAATCTGTTTTATTTTTAATTATGTGAAATAAATATTTATAAATGATAAGTAAAAAAAACCGTTTTTATATGTTATAAAACATATATTTTGCAAAATTACATAATTTATTTCTTAAAAATGATGATTTTATAGTTAAATAAGATATATATAAATTGCAAACGTATGTTGAAGTTTATTTATCAGTTATTTGTTGCTTTAATCTTTTATCCCGATTTGTCAATGCAATGTTGTAGGCTTTGTAGTAATACTGAATAAATTCACTCCAAAGAGCCTTTTTAGAAGTATCCAATGCATTATTTCTCATTTCATTTGCCTCGTCGGTTTTGTAAAATGAATAGTCGAGCAATATTGCTGCAATTGATTCAGCCACTTGAACGTGATTATAATCCGAGCGATGAACAACAGCTACTCCGTGTCTTGTTTTATAGGTAGCTTTGACCCATTGCCCGAATCCTGACAAGTCAGTAGTAATGGTTGGAACAGAGAAAGCCACACTTTCTAATGGAGTGTAACCCCATGGTTCATAGTAAGATGGAAAAATACTGACATCCATGCCAATCAGTAAATCCCAGTATGTCATATTAAATATGCCATCGTTACCATTCAGATAAGATGGAACAAAAATAATTTTAATTTTTTCGGATTGTTGATTAGTGAAGTGTAACCATCGAAGAGCTGATATTACGCTATCATATTGGTAGTCAGCTAAAACATGGGTCGTATGTATATTCCAATAATCTATCTGGACATCTTCGTCACCATTCAATTTTGCAGCTAAATCTATTCTCGGACCCTTGATGTTGGCAGGAACCATGATGAAAGCTACTATTTCTTTTTTCAACTCGGGTTTGTTTGACAAGTTTTTTAGAGATTCAATAAACGTGTCAATACCTTTGTTTTTATATTCATATCTTCCTGCTGTACTGATAAATAATGTGTTTTCTTTCAGTTTGTATCCCAGTAGTGTTTCTGTAACAGTTTTCAGCTTTTCGCGTGCTGCTTTCCTTTTGGAGTTAAAGTCTTTGCCTGTTGGTACTATTCCATCATCAAATCCATTTGGTGTAACTATATGTGGCGTTTTTTCAAGCAATTCGGTACATTCAATGGCTGTAATATCGCTGACGGTGGTAAAGCAGTCAACAATGTGTGCAGCAGTTTTTTCGGTGGAATGCTTGGAAACCATATTTAGCTCAAACGCCATTTGATCACCATTATACTCATTCAGATAATCATAAAGAGGCTTGTTATTACCGGCAATGGAACGTCCGATAGAAGTAGCGTGAGTCGTGAATACCGTTGCAATTTCGGGAACAGCTTCCTGAATGTAGTAAGAGCCAAATGTTGTCATCCATTCGTTGAAATGAGCTATTACGTTATTCTCTTTGGTCAGCTGGTGAAAGCGATAGTAACTTTCTATAACCAGACCTGTTGCATATCCGAACATGGATGATTCGTCATAATCGCCATATCCATGTAGCGAATCTACGCCGAAATTACACCATATATGACCATATATTTCATCTTTTTTAGTAAACAATGGACTAAAATCGACCAGAACAGCAACCGGATTTCCTTGAACTTTCCATCTGCCTATGCGGATTGTTAATCCGGTTTCACGATAAAAACTTTCGCGCCAGTCGGCAAGTAAGTCATTGGAAGACTCGAAGTAGGGTGATTCTATCTTTTTCCAGACATCAGGTCCTATGAAAATTAGTTTGTCGCCAAATGTTTTATATAATGTTTCGGAACGCGTAGATAGAACCGTATAAATTCCGCCCACCATATTACACACTTCCCAACTTGTCTCAAAAATATATTCAGGTTCAATATTCTTATTCATCACTCGTTTTTAAAAAAATAATTTTGCAAATATAGTGAATTTTCAAGAAAATTTAAAGAGTTTTGATTCTATGCTTTGTGCTTTTCCATACTGATTAATGAAAATTTTGTGATGATTTTTGAAAATTACACATTACAGCTAAACAAATTTAAGATATTAATATAGAAGAAAAAATCAATATTTTCTAAAAAAATGAACATTTTGTTTAGTTTTGCATTATCTTTGTAATGATATTTACAAAGTACAATTAATTATATGCTTATGAGAAAATTTACTCTTATACTTACATTTTTACTTTGTGGATTACTGGGAATACAAGCTCAAAAAGGCTCACTACTTTTTGACAGAAATACAACCCAAACAAGCATTTCGCAAAGTAATAAAGCGCAGGACAATGATGTAA
>Ga0316601_100002124_pt1 | contig 10117 bp, 12 predicted proteins | sample OWC_soil_day5_no_FD_207663 | JGI IMG/M metagenome (GOLD analysis project Ga0316601, IMG submission 207663) | Wetland soil microbial communities from Old Woman Creek delta, Ohio, United States - OWC_soil_day5_noCT | ecosystem: Environmental > Terrestrial > Soil > Wetlands | place: USA: Ohio...
TTCGGGGGCCCCCGCGGACGCTCGCCCGTTTTTGGGTGTTACATGCCCGCCCCCGATCAACACCCCCACCACTTTCGCGCCCGGACCTCGGCGCGGCATGGCCGCTGCACTTCACCGCGAGCACCAACCTGACCGCGCGATCCCGCGCCGGCATCACGAAAGGCTCTCCGATGAAGTTTCTCCGCCTGACCCAGTACTCGCTGCTCGCCCTCGCGCTCACCTCGTCTGCCGCCTGCAGCAAGAAGCAAGCGAGCTGCGACAATGTCTTCGAGCACATCAAGTCGCTGACGCCCGAGGGCATGCGCGACATGCTCGAGCAGGGCAAGGCAGGCGCGCTGGCGAAGTGCGAGGCGATGTCCTCCGAGCAGCGCCAGTGCGCGCTCGATGCGAAGACGATCGAGGAGCTACAGGCCTGCAAGAAGCTGTGACGTGCGGCGCCGGAACAGCTGGGGGCTGCTCGCGCTCTCGATCCTGAGCGTCGGTGCGATCGCGATCGCTTGGCTGTGCCTGACCCGCATCGAGATGAACCGGCTGGGCGCACGGATCCCGTCGCCGTGGCTGCTGCTGCTCCCGGTGACCACGCTGTACTGGGCGTGGCGGTGGGCGGACGGCGTGCGGCACGTGACGGCCCGCCGAACGTCGACCCGGACCGCCTTCCTGCTGGTGCTGCTCGGGCCGTTCGGGATCGCGATCGTGCAGGCGGGATTCAACCGGCTGCAGGCGCGTCACTCGTCGGGAGGCACACCCCTGTTGCGATAAGACCACGGCACGAGGCGGCACGCGGCCTCAACCATCGAGAACCACGTCGATGGTGGGCGGCGCCAGAATTGCTCCTGACGGCGTGCTTCGATGGTGCGCTTCATCGTTCGTAACTTGCTCGTAACGCCAGCACATCGTGCCGCTCGTTCTATCGGGCGCATGAAATGGATGGTGTCGATCGGAGGGCTCGCCGGCGCGCTGGGTGGCTGCTTCGCGTACGAGCCGGGTTCGTTCGCGCACCAACGAAACGCATTCTCGGGCACCCGCACCACCGTGGGCTGCCTCGACCTCGCGATCGATCGCCGCGTCGACATGGGCACGTCGGCGGTGCTCGGGTATCAGTTTGGCAATCGCTGTGACAAGCCAGCGAACGTCGACCTTGCCTACGTCAACGTGATCGGGCGCACCGGGGATGGCGTCGAGCACAAGCTGGTCCCGTACGACCCGCAGAGCGTGCTGATGGCGATGAAGGTCGATGGCCGGTACGCCGGTGGCGAGGCTCTCGCGTATCCGTCCGACGAGCCCCTCGTGGAGGTCTGCGTCGATGCGGCGTCGATCGCCCAGCGCACGCCGGAGCGCTGGGTGTGCTTTGCCCGGATCGATCGCGACGGTGCTCCGTTCACCGAGGCGCGCGCGCAGGCGAACCCCGATCCGCAGCCACCCCGCGTGGACGAGGTGATCCGATGAGACGCGCGGCCCTGATCGCGTTCGCGCTCGCCGCGATGCCGGTCGAGACCGCGACCGCCGGGAGCAGCTGCAACGGCGGTGGTGGCTCGAGCGGCGGTGGCTCGAGTAGTGGTGGCTCGAGTAGCGGGAGCTCTTCCGGCGGCTCGTCGGAGAGCTCGAGCTCGTCGGAGTCGTCCTCGTCGTCGTCGACCCCGGCCTGCGTCGAGACGACCGACGTTCACGGCTATCGCGAGTGCACGAAGTTCGGGGTCTGGGGAACCAACCTGAGGTTCCCGTCGTTGATCCTCGAGCTCGGCACGGCGGTCCGACAGTTCGCCAATCCACTCGGCGAGCGCACGGGCACGATCACGCACGGCGACGAGTCGTTCGCGTACCGGGTCATCGGTCCGCGCGGCGAAGCTGCGCCCGCGATGGACACGGCGCTGGTCGCGCAGCTCCGGCTCGGTGCAGGGCTCGGGCACGGCTTCTACATCGCGGTCGATGGCGAGGTCGGTGGCGTCACCGAGTCGGCAGGCAGCACCGAGATGACCAGCTCGGCGGGCGCGCACGGCAGCCTCGACTTCAAGCAGACCACGGTCAGCTTGGCCAGCGGGCTTGGCGTGGCGGGGCTGCGCGTCAAGCTCGGCAACCTGCAAGTCGGCGCGGAGGCCGCTGGCGGGTTTCGCGCGGTGACCTACAACTACCACTCGAAGTATCTCGCGTGCGAGCAGACCACGACCCTCACCGCGGTGATGCCGGTGCTCGAGGCCCGTGCCCGTGCGGCGCTGTGGGTGACCCCGTTCCTCACCGTGGGCGCGACCGCCGGCAAGAGCCTGATCGACGACGCCTGGCTCGGCGGGATCTACCTCGGCGCCCACAGCCGCACCTTCGGTGGTCAGTAGCCGAGCGAACCCTGGGGTCAGATCTCGAGCTCTTCGCCTTCGCGCGCCGGCACGAGCCCGATCGACTTGCCGCCACGCGCGTCGAGCACCGTCCGGGCGTTCGCACAGAGCGCGTCGACGTCGTCGTCGCTGTAGTCCTGATCGTAGTGGAACATCACGAGCCGCTTGACGCCGGCCTCGACCGCAGCGATCGCCGCATCCTCGTAGCTCGAGAAGCCGCGGTTGCGACGGGTCGCCTGGTCCTCGGGGCGATACGTCGTGTCGTGGAGCAGCACGTCGGCGCCGCGGTAGAACGCGATCGCCTCGGGCGACGGTCCACCCTCGCCATAGCCGACATCGGAGGCGTACACGAAGCTGCGGCCGGCTTCCTCGAGCCTGAACGCGAGCGCGGTGGTGGCACCGTGGGGATGCTCGCGCGCCGTGACGGTCAGGCCCTCGGCGTCGAACGCGGAGCCATCGAGCGGGACCGCGCGAACGTCGAACTTCGCCGAGAAGTTCTTGAGCGATTGCAGCGGCGAGAAGTTGGGATCCATCTGGCCCTCGAGGATCTGCTCGAGCACTTCCGGAGAGCCGCCCGGGCCCCACACCGTGAACTGGTTCGCGCCGACGAACACCGGCGCGAAGAAGCCGAGGCCCTGGATGTGATCCCAGTGCGTGTGCGAGAGCAGGAGCGTGGCCCGGCCGCCCGACTTACCGAATGGACCGCCCATCAACGTGTTGCCGAGGTGCATGAGCCCGGTGCCCATGTCGATGATCACGAGTCCGCCGCTGCCGGTGTGGATCGAGACGCAGGACGTGTTCCCGCCGTACCGGATCGTGTCGGGTCCAGGTGCGGGGATCGAGCCGCGCACGCCCCAGAACTTGATCTTCACTCGTCCCCCAGCGTCAGCTCGAGGCCTTCGTAGGCGCTCAGGAGGTTGAAGCGCTCCCCTTGCTGTTTCACCACCTGCCGGTAGTTCGCCAGGATCGCGTCGTTGTCGTCGTCGGAGCGCAGCGGCGCGTGGTGGAACAGGCACAGCGTCTTGACGCCGGCATCGTGCGCGATCGCGATCGCGTCGTCGGGATGCGAATGCCCCCAGTGCGGCCGCAGCCTGTACTCGTCCTTGGTGAACTGGGTGTCGTAGATCAGCAGGTCGGCGTTCTTCGCGAGCGCGACCACGCCGGCGCGCATCTTGTCGAGCTCGGCGATCACGTCGGCCGGCAGCGGCTGGTCGAGCGCCGGCGGCGTCACCATGAACTCACGGCCGAACAAGATGTCGGCGAACGGCGCGGTATCCGCGCAGTAAACGACCGCTGCACCGTCGACGTCGATCCGGTACGCCATCGCGATCCACGGATGGTTGAGCCGGGTGCACGAGACCTTCGCGCGTCCGATCTCGAACCGCGCGCCCTCGATCAGCTCGTGGAAGTGCATGTCCGCGTGCATCGCCGACAGCGGTACCGGGAAGTACGGCATGTCGTGCTGCTGGGAGAACACCGCCTCGAGGTGGGTGTCGCGCTGGCGCGCGAAGATGTGGACCTGGTTGCCCTGGCGGTACAGCGGCGAGAAGAACGGCAGCCCCTGGACGTGGTCCCAGTGGGTGTGGCTGATGAGGATCGAGGTCTCGCCTTTGCCGTCGCGGAACGCCTCTTCCATCAGCGATTTGCCGAGGCGGCGCAGCCCGGTGCCGGCATCGATGATGATCGGCGGGGCGCCCTTCGGCCGCACCTCGACGCAGGACGTATTTCCGCCGTACCGGCTGGTCGTCCGACCCGGTACCGGGATCGATCCGCGGACTCCCCAGAACCTGACCTTCATGTCCGGCGTTGACGCGCCGCCGACGAACCTAACGCTCTGGAGGCTGTCACGGCTAGAACCCCTTGCGCGAATCTAGAAGGATCGTCACGGGACCATCGTTTACCAGCTCGATCGCCATGTCCGCAGCAAATTCACCAGCTTCGACGCGGCTCACCCCCGCCGCCCGGATCGCGACCAGCGACTGCTCGTACAACGCCTTCGCCGCCACTGGCTCGAGTGCCCCGGTGAACGCCGGCCGGCGACCCTGCCTCGCGTCACCGTAGAGCGTGAACTGGGACACCACCAGCACCCCGCCTTCGACGTCGAGCACCGATCGATTCATCTTGCCCGCGTCGTCCGCAAAGATTCGCAGGTTCACGACCTTGTCGACGACGTACGCGAGGTCTGCGGCCGTATCGCCCGCTCCCGCTCCGAGCAACACCAGCAGCCCGCGCTCGATCTCGCCCGTCACGCGGGCCTCCACCGTGACCTTCGCCCGCAACACGCGCTGAACCACGGCTCGCATGGGGACGCTTTACACTCTCACCACTCTCGCGGACCAGCCTCATCTCAACCCATTGAGATCGCTCGTGACTTGACAGGACGCTCTACACTCTCACCACTCTCGCAGATCGACGAGAGAGTGGTGAGAGTGTAGAGCGTCCTCTTGAGCGCCGAGATTGACCGCGGGGGAGGCAACCCAGGCGGCTTGCTGTGGGTCAGAACGGCCGCTAGGATGCCTGCGTTCATGAGGTATGTGCTCGTACTTGCGATGGTCGCGGCAGCAATGGGCTGCGGCAAGGAGATCGGGGACGAGTGCATCGTGAGCTCGGACTGCAGCCCGAACGGGGATCGCCAGTGCGACATCTCGTCGAAGAAGGGCTACTGCACGATCCAGGGCTGCGACCTCGACACCTGCCCGAGCGAGGCGACCTGCGTGCGCTTCTTCACCGGGAACTTCCAGAATCGCAGCTGCCCGACGACCGAGGACCCGTCGATCCCCAACGAGTGCTCGCTCGACGAGCTGTGCTCGCTGGTCGGCAAGTGTGTCCCGCGCTCGAGCGAGGTCCGGTTCTGCATGCGGACGTGCTCGGGCAACAATGACTGCCGGGACGGCTACGAGTGTCGCGACGTGAACCTGATGAGACTGCACGGCGGTGAGCCGGTGCAGGCGCCAGGGGACCCGGTCGACAGCAGCTCGTCGAGGTTCTGCGCGCCGTCGCTGAACTGATACGTTCGCAGGCGTGTCGATCGGCTCGTTCCTGTTGCGGCGCCTCGGCTCGGGGGCGCTGGCGATCTTGGGCGTCTCGATCCTGGTGTTCGGGTTCCTCCACCTCGTGCCCGGTGACCCGGTGGATCACCTCGCGGGCGGCGACGCCACGGCCGAGCAGCGCAAGAAGATCGAGGTCTGCATGGGTCTCGATCAGTCGCTGCCCGCGCAGTTCGTGCAGTTCCTCGGACACATCGTCGATGGCACGCTCGGCCACCAGTGCTCGTCCGGGGTGAAAGCATCAGGCCCGACGGTGGCGGCCCGGATCGGCGAGGTGCTGCCTCACACCGTCGCGCTCGCGCTCGCCGGCATGCTCGTGGCGATCCTGCTCGCGTTTCCGCTTGGCATCATCGCGGCGATCCGGCGCGGGACGTGGGTGGACACGCTGGCCACCACGGTCTCGCTGTCGGGCATCGCGATCCCGCAGATGATGTTCGCGCCGCTGCTGCTGTTCGTCTTCTTCCTCACGCTTGGCTGGTTCCCCGGGCCCCACGAGACCGGGCTCCATGCGCTGGTGCTTCCCGCGCTGTCCGTCGGGACGCACCTGATGGCGATGCTCGCCCGGATGACGCGGTCGTCGATGGTCGACGTGCTTGGCGAGGACTTCGTGCGCACGGCTCGGGCCAAGGGCCTCGCCGAGCGGCGGGTGCTCGTGCATGCGCTGCGCAACGCGCTGCTGCCCGTGATCACGATCGTCGGCTTGCAGTTCGGCTCGCTGCTGTCGGGTGCGATCATCATCGAGAAGGTGTTCGACCGGCCCGGCCTCGGGTCCACGCTGCTCGACGCGATCCTCGAGCGCAACTACCCCGTGGTGCAAGGCACCGTGCTCGTGATCGCAGCGATCTACGTGCTGGTCAACATGCTGGTCGATCTGTCGTACGGCCTCGCAGACCCGAGGATCAGACGCGCATGAAGCTATCGCCGAGCGCCTGGATCGGGATGGTCATGCTGGGGATGTTCATCGTCCTCGGTGTGGCCGGTCCGTGGATCGCGCCGTTCGACGTCGGGCCGCACGCGATCGACCTGGGCCACCGGTTCCAGGGCATCTCCGCGGAGCACTGGCTGGGCACCGACAGCAACGGGCACGACGCGCTCAGCCAGCTGCTGTGGGGCGCCCGGTCCGCGCTTCAGCTGAGCCTGATCGTCGTCGCGATCTCGGCGACGATCGGCCTCGCGCTCGGCACGATCGCCGGTTGGTTCGGTGGGATCGTCGATGAGCTGCTGATGAGGTTCGTCGACATCCTGATGGCATTCCCCGGGATCCTGCTCAACATCGCGATCGTCGCGACCGTGGCCAACCCAGGCCTCGGAATCATGATCGTGGCGCTGTGCGCGAACGGCTGGGTCGGTTATGCCCGCGTCGCGCGCGGTCAGGTCCTCGCCCTGCGCGAGCGCGACTACGTCACGGCGGCGGTCGCTCTCGGCGCCTCGAATACGCGCGTCATGTCTCGTCACCTCGTCCCAAACCTCATGGGGCCGGCGCTGATCCAGATGTCGTTCGGGTTTGGCGGCGTGATCCTCGTCGTCGCCTCGCTCACGTTCCTCGGGCTCGGCCCGCCGGACGACAGCACCTGGGGTGCGATGCTCGACCAGGCGCGGACGTTCCTCTGGAAGTCGGACTGGGTCGCGCTCTACACGCTGGTGCCCGGCATCGCGATCATCTGGGTCGTGATCGGCGCCAACCTCCTGGGCGACGGGCTCCGCGATCGGCTCGATCCACGCCAGCGCGGGCGGGCGTGATGGCGCTCCGCGTGCGCGTCTGCAAGCTCGCCGACGTCGTCCCCGACGAGCTCCGGGCGTTCGCGGTGCGCGGCGTCACCTGGCCGGTGATCGTGACGTACGTCGACGGCGCGCTCGTCGCGGTACCCGGGGTATGCCCGCACGAGGATGTCGAGCTCGCCGACGGCTACTTGTTCGACGGTACGATCGTCTGCCCGGGCCACGCCTATGGGTTCGATCTGCGGACCGGCCGGTGCAAGCACGATCCCGGGCTCGAGCTCCGCCGCTATCCGATCACGGTGATCGGTGACGACCTCTGGGTCGACCTGCTCTAGGCGTCGACCTGCTCTCTAGTCGGACGAGTCGAGGTCGGAGTCCGCGCCGCTGTAGAACCAGCGCTCCGGATCGACCAGCCGGCGGTCACCGTCCTTCGGGATCATGCAGAGGAACGGCTTGGCCTCGCGCTCGACGAAGCCTGAGCGCCACATCTGGCGCTTGCGACCGTCGAGCGTCATCAGCTTGATGTCGAGCGTCTGGGCGTCGGTGTGATCGATGCAGAATCGCGCGATCGCGGCGAGGCACGCGTGCCACGCTCCGGGAACCGCGAACACGTCGAGGATCCGCTGGGTCTTGCCGCCCGACATCGACTCGAGCGCGCACGCGCCGATCGGGCGGCCGTGGTCGGTGATCACGTACGAAGGCTGGCGCTGCGCTGGCCCGCCGAACCGCCAGCCATAGAACGCGGCATCACGCACCGCGGCGAGCCGCAGCTCCTGGCGCGCCTCGTTCCACACCGCGTCCACGCGCTCGTCCTGCGGCTGCATCGGCTCGAGCTCGACGCGCGTCCACGGTCGCAGCGCCCTCGTCACGATCCCGGCGAGCGGCGACGGCACCCGGAGTGCGGAGCCGCGCAACGGACGGGCCCATCGCGAGACGAGCCCGACCTCGCGCGACCCACCGTGCTTGAGCGGCGTCACGTTCATCGCCCCGGGCGCGCCGTACATGCAGCGGATCTGGTGGTTCGGCATCGCGAGCCGCGAAGCATCGTGCAGCAGCCCGCCAAGCCCTCGCCGGCGGAACGCGGGCCGGACGTAGCCATCACCGCCGAGCGCCGCGCGGTGCTCCTCGCCGTCGAGCCACAACCGGTACGGGAAGAACGACGTGCAGCCGGCGACCTCCCCGGACGGCGCGATCACCAGCCAGGTGATCGCGGGCCCTCCGGGGTTGGTGTCGTAGAGCCAGCGCCAGCGCGCCGCCACGTCACACCCCGGGATCATCTCTGCGATCAGCGCCTCGATCTCGGGGCGATCGGCGGCGGTCGCCTCGCGAACGGTGAACATGTCCCGATTCTAGCGCGTCACGCGCGAGGCTCGCGGGAGCGCGGGCGCTTCACTTGAGGTCGGGATCGACGATCTTGACGTCCTTGATCCCGGCATCCGCGAACGTCTTGTCGAGGTGCGCCTTGTCTCCGAGCACCACCAGCACCTCGTTGTTCGGATCGAGCTCGCGGGCGAGCAGCGCCTTGACCTGCGCCGTCGACACCGCGGCGATCTGCTGGAGCATGGTGTTGTAGTAGTTGGGATCGAGCCCGTAGAGCGCGATGCTGGTGAGCCGCCCTGCGATCTCGGTCGTCACGGTGGATTCGCCGAGCATCTGGCTCAGGATCTTGCGGCGCGCGCGCACGAAGTCCTCGTCGAACCGCTTGCCGGCGCGCAGCTCGTCGAAGCTGTCGCGCAGCGCCTTGATCGATTCGCCGGCGCGCTCCGCATCGATCGTGCCGCCGATCACCGCGCCGCCGCGCAGCGTGTACGCCGTCGGGCCCTTCTTCGGCTGGCGCGACATGGCGAGCCCATAGGTCGACCCGAGCTTGAACCGCACGTTGGCCGCGCGGGTGCTGAGCATCTCGGTCAGCACGCGGCGCGCGCCTTCCTGGCCGTCGATGCCGGCCGGTGCGGGGTACGCGATCGTCACCGTGACCTGCTGGTCCTCCTTGGTCTTCTTCACGCCGACGAACGTGGCGCCGGTGCGCTTGTACGGCGCCGGATCGACCGCCTTGTCGACGGCCCCCTTGTCCCAGCCGCTGAACGTGCTGCGCGCGAGCTTCTCGGCGTACTTCAGGTCGAAGTTGCCGACGATGATCAGCGTCGCGTTGCCCGCGCTGAAGTGCTTGCGACGATACGAGGCGAGCGCGTCCGCGTGCACCTTGTTCGCGGCGTCGGGCTTGAGGACGGCCGTCTTGGTGTAGGCATGATCGGGCCCGTAGAGCGCCGTGAAGACCTGGCGGACGTACTCGTTGTCCTCCTGCGTGCTCGGCAGCTTCCAGTCCTCGCGAACTCCCTTCTGCCAGCGCTCGATCTGCTCCTGCGAATACTCGCCGGCGGTGATCAGCCGCTCGAGTCCGCGGACCATCACGTCGAGGTAGATGTTCACGCCGTGGGTGGAGCAGTAGGTCGCGTCATCGCTCGACCTGCAGCCGACATCGATGCCGGTGCGCGAGAACACGTCGGTGTTGCGAGCCCCCTGCGGATCCATGTCACCGACGCGATGGAGGAACGCCGCCGCGGTCCCGCCGATCCCGGGATTGTCGGGGGTGCTCGCCTGACCGACGTTCTTGAACACGAGGGTGGCGGCCGCGAGCGGCATCGCGCTGATCGGCAAGAGCACGACCTCCATGCCATTGCCCATCGTGAAGCGTTGCGCGGACTTCAGGGTGTCGAGCTGGGCGGCGACCTTGATCGTGTGCCGCGCGTCGTTCGGATCGACCTCCGGGTCGGTCATCGCCGCGTCGGACTTCGCCGAGAAGTTGACCTTCGAGCGGGTGTCGCCCTTGACGCCTTCCTTGTTCGGCTTGATCACGACGATCGCGGCCTTGTCCCAGTCGAGCGACTTCTTGATGGCGGTCCCGATCCGCGCGATGTCGAACTTGCCGATCTTGTCGAGCTGGTGAAACAGGTACATCCGGTCCGAGTTGAAGTCGAAGTCGCGCGCGAACTGGACCATGTCGGCGACCGCCTCGGTGCGATC
>Ga0316601_100002126_pt1 | contig 10111 bp, 7 predicted proteins | sample OWC_soil_day5_no_FD_207663 | JGI IMG/M metagenome (GOLD analysis project Ga0316601, IMG submission 207663) | Wetland soil microbial communities from Old Woman Creek delta, Ohio, United States - OWC_soil_day5_noCT | ecosystem: Environmental > Terrestrial > Soil > Wetlands | place: USA: Ohio...
GAAGAGGTGCTGACCTCGATGGCGCTGTGCCGCGCTTCCCCGGTGTTCCGTTCCATCGTTGGCACCAATAACGGCATCGGTGCGCAAGGCATCGTCATCGACGGTACCGAGGAGCAGAAACGCCGGTACCTGCCCCGACTCGCCAGCGGCGAGATCATCGGCTCGTTTGCGCTAACCGAGCCCGACGCGGGTTCCGATGCCGGCTCGCTGCGCACCACCGCGCGCCGCGACGGCGATCATTACGTGATCAACGGCAGCAAACGCTACATCACCAATGCCCCGGAAGCCGGGGTATTTACCGTGATGGCGCGCACCGATCTCCAGTCGAAGGATGCCAAAGGCGTGTCGGCGTTCATCGTCGAGCGTAGTGCATCCGGGCTATCGGTCGGCAAGCCCGACCGCAAGATGGGCCAGCGTGGTTCGCATACCGCCGATGTGATTTTTGAGAATGTGCGCGTGCCGGCGACCAGCATCATCGGTGGCAAGGAGGGCATGGGTTTCAAGACCGCAATGAAAGTGCTCGACAAAGCCCGGCTCAACATTGCCGCAGTCTGTGTCGGGGCCGCCGAGCGCCTGCTCGACGAAGGGCTGAATTATGCCCGCGAGCGCCGGCAGTTCGGCAAGCCGATCGCCGAGTTTCAGTTGATTCAGGCCATGCTTGCCGATTCCAGGGCCGAGATCTACGCGGCGCGCAGCATGGTGCTCGAGGCGGCGCGCCAGAAAGACAGCGGTGCGTCCATTACCATGGAAGCATCCTGCGCCAAGCTGTTCGCCGCGGAAATGGTCGGCCGGGTCGCCGACCGCGCTGTGCAGATCCACGGTGGCGCCGGCTACATGCAGGCTTCAGCCGTCGAACGCCTCTACCGCGACGTTCGGCTATTCCGGTTGTTCGAGGGCACCAGCCAAATCCAGCAACTGGTCATTGCCCGGCACTTGTTGAAGGGCGGCTGAGTCGTCGCACTCATAGTATTGTGCAGACGGCTATTTTGTAAGATTGTTAACAATCTTCTTGACGACAATAACGGGTGCGGCTATGCTGCCAAGCTGAATATCGTGCCTAAATCCTTTCTGAAACAAGAGGAATCGTTGTGGCGTTCGAAAAACTGATCGAAGAATTCAAGCTGAAAACCGACGAGGTGCTCGCCATGGGCGGGCCGGAAAAACTCGCCAAGCGCAAGGCCGAAGGCCATCTCAATGCCCGCGAGCGCATTGATTATCTGATCGATCCGGGTTCGTTCATCGAGTCCGGCCGCTTTGCCCGCAGCAACCGTCCCGAGGTCAAACACAAGACGCCGGCCGACGGCAAAGTTGCCGGCTTCGCCAAAATCGACGGTCGCGACATCGGCCTGGTCGCGAACGACTTCACCGTGCTTGGTGCGTCGTCCGCGGTGATCAACATGAAGAAGATCAAGCATGTGAAGCAGATTGCCGCCAAGCGCGGCATGCCGCTGGTGCTGCTCGGCGAGTCGTCGGGTGCCCGCATGCCCGACCGCATGGGTTCCGCCGGACGCGCGATCATTGCCCAGGACCCGACCGAATACCAGCGGCTGCGCGAATCGCCGTGGTGTTCAGCGCTGCTCGGTCAATGTTACGGTTCGTCGACCTGGTATTCGGCGATGTCGGATTTCGTGGTGATGCGCAAGGGCGCGATCATGGCCATTGCCAGCCCCAACGTGACCTCGATCGCGATCAACAAGCCGATCGAAGCCGAAGACCTCGGCGGGTGGAAATTGCTGACGGGCGTTTCCGGTCTCGCCGATCTTGCTGTCGACACCGATGAGCAGGCATTGGATGCGATCAAGAAGTTTCTGTCGTACCTGCCCAGCCACAACATGCAGGCGCCCCCTGAATATCCGGTGCCGGCCGGTTCCGATGAAGCCTGCAAGCATGTTTTCGACATCCTGCCGGAATCGCGCACCAAAGTGTATGACGTGCGCAAAATCATTACTGCCTTCGCCGACAAGGATTCCTGTTTTGAACTCAAGGAGCGCTTCGGCAAGTCGATTGCGACCGTGCTCGCGCGGCTCGACGGCAAGAGTGTCGGCTTCATTGCCAACAATCCTCTGTTCAAGGGCGGTGCGCTCGATGCGGATGCGGTGCAGAAAGTCATCAGCTTCATGGTGCTTTGCGATTCGTTCAACGTGCCGCTGGTGTTCCTCGTCGACGTACCGGGCTTCCTGATCGGTGTCGAGGGCGAGATCCGCGGCATGCCGGGCAAGGTCATCAACTGGATGAATGCCCTGACGCAGGTCACCATACCCAAGCTGACCGTGATCATGCGCAAAGATTACGGGCAGGCTTATATCAACATGGCCGGCGGGAAAAACGCGGACGAAGTCGCAGTGTGGCCGATGGCCGACCTTGGCTTCATGGATCCCGCAGTATCGGTCAATATCCTGTATGGCATGAGGCAGGAGGACGATCCAGAGCGTTTCGCCAAACTGAAAAGCGAAGTCGAGCGCGACACCTCGGCATGGGGCCTCGCCGAGCTGTACGAAGCGCAGCATGTGCTCGACCCGCGCGATACCCGCGCGTGGCTGATCCGTACGCTGGAAGTCCATCGCAAGGGCATGAAGAACGGCGTCGGCGAGCATTTGTTGCGCAACTGGCCGACCAGTTATTGACACCGGCACGGCCGTGCAGGCCGCGCCCCTATTATCGGCACGACTACGCGGCGACAAGACCGCATGGCGCGTGCCTTTGCAGGAGGAGCAGAACATGGTTTATCGCATCGCAATCATCCTCGCCGCCGCCTTGGTGGCGGCGGTTCCGGCAGCGGCGCAGAATTTCCCAACGCGGCCGGTGCGTTTCATCGTGCCCTTCGCACCCGGCGGCAACACCGACGTGCAGGGCCGGCTGATCGCGCAGAAACTGACGGAGAAATGGAACCAGCAGGTCGTCGTCGACAACCGCGCCGGCGCCGGCGGTACGCTGGGTGTAGAAATGCTGGCCAAGGCACCGGCCGACGGTTACACCATTGCGCTGGCTTCCTTCGGCAACATCCTCGTCGGCCCCAGCCTGTTTCCCAGGCTGCCCTACGATCCGCTGAAGGATCTGGCGCCGGTGGTGCTGGTGTCGCAGCCGCCGGGCCTGCTGGTGGTCAATCCGGGCCTGCCGGTGAAAAATGTCGGCGAGCTGATCACCTACGCCAAGGCGAATCCCGGCAAACTGAATTACGGTTCCGCCGGCAACGGCACCTGGAACCACCTGTTCGCCGAGCACTTCAAGGCACTGACCGGCATCCAGATGACGCACATCCCGTACAAGGGCGCCAATCCGGCGGTGACCGACGTCATCGGCGGCCAGATCCAGGTCTCCTTTGCGCCGTTTCCGGCGGCCCTGCCGCAAATCAAAAGCGGACGACTGCGTGTGCTCGGTGTGACTTCGGCGCAGCGCTCCCCGGTGCTGCCCGAGGTGCCGACGGTGGCCGAATCCGGCCTGCCCGGTTATTCGGCGGCGACCTGGTTTGCGTTGCTTGCACCGGCAACAACGCCGCAGCCGGTCATCCAGCAGATCAATCGCGACGCCAACGCCGTGCTGGCCCGGCCCGAAGTGAAGGCGGCGTTTGCTGCCGACGGCACCGAACCTGCGGGCGGCACCCCCGAACAACTGCGCGAATCGATGCGCAGCGGCATCGCGCAATGGGGCAAGCTGGTGCGCGAGCTGGGCATCAAACTCTGACGGCATCGTCATTCATACCACCGTTCGCCCTGAACCTGTCGAAGGGCGATTGCCAAGGTACAGGTCATGGCTTTTGAAGAACTGATCAAGGAACTCGACGCCCGCAAGCGCAAGGCGCTGGCGATGGGCGGTGCACAGAAACTTGCGGAACGCCAGGCGCAGGGCCTGCTCAACGCGCGCGAGCGCATCGACCGCCTGTTCGACGCCGGTTCGTTCCTCGAATCCGGGCTGCATGGTGTCTCCAGCCGGCCCGAGGACAAGGAGACCACGCCCGCCGACGGCAAGGTTGCCGGTTACGGCCGGGTCAATGGCCGCGAGGTCGCCGCGGTGTCCAATGACTTCACGGTCAAGGGTGCATCCAGCGCGCAGATCAACATCAAGAAACTGAAGCAGATGAAGGGTGTCGCCAAAAAGCGCGGCATCCCGCTGGTGTTCCTCGGCGAATCCACCGGTGCGCGCATGCCCGATGTCATGGGGGCATCGTCGATCGGCTCGAAGGACGATCCGTACGAATACCAGCGCCTGCGCGAAGTACCGTGGGCGGCCGGCGTGCTCGGCCATTGCTACGGTTCCTCGGCCTGGTACGGCTCGATGGCGGATTTCTGCGTGATGCGCAAGGGCGCGATCATGGCAGTGTCCAGCCCGCGGCTGATTTCGATGGCGACCGGCAAGCAGTGCGACGGCGAGGCGCTCGGCGGCTGGCGCGTGCATGCCGAAGTGAGCGGCATCGTCGATCAGGTGGTCGATACCGACGAGCAGGCCATCGATGCCATCAAGCAGTTCCTGTCGTACCTGCCGAGCAACAACATGGAACCGCCGCCGGAGTATCCGGTGCCGGAAGGTTCGGACGAGGCGATCCGCGACGTGATGAAGCTGATTCCCGAATCATCGAACCAGGTCTACGACATGCGCAAGGTGATTCAGTGCATTGTCGACCGCGGCTCGATGTTCGAAATGAAATCGCGCTTCGGCAAGACCATCATCACCGCGCTGGCGCGGCTCGACGGCAAATCGGTAGGCATCATCGCCAACAACCCCTTGTACAAGGGCGGCGCCATCGACGCCGACGCCTGCCAGAAGGTGCAGGCCTTCTTCGTGCTGTGCGATTCCTTCAACATCCCGATCGTGCTGCTGGTCGACCAGCCCGGTTTCCTGATCGGCATGGAAGGCGAGCAGAAGGGCGTGACCGGCAAGGTGATGAACTGGCTCAACGCGATGACCCTGGTCACGGTGCCGAAAATTTCGGTGATCGTGCGCAAGAGTTACGGGCTGGCGGTGTCGAACATGGGTGCCGGCGGCAATACCGACGAGCTGGCGTGCTGGGTGACCGCGGAGGTCAGTTTCATGAAGCCGGACTTCGGTGCCAAGGTGGTGTTCGGCGTCGATCCGGAACAGGAACCGGAAAAGTTCAAGGAAGCCGTCGCCAGGATGTCCAAGGGCACCTCGCCCTACGACATGGCGGCGATCTATACCGCGCAGGACGTTATTGATCCGCGCGACACCCGCAGCTGGCTGATCCGCATGCTCGATGTGCACCGCATGCGTATGAGCAATGGCGTGGGGCAGCATTTGATGCGCACCTGGCCGACAAGTTATTGAAGCTTGCCGTCATTCCGGCCAAGCGTAACGCGAGCCGGAATCCAGCCGTTCTACCGCACTCCACTGGATTCCCGCTTTCCCCCCAAGGGGACTTCCTTCGGGGCGCGCCGGAATGACGAATGCGTAGTTTCAGCGAATAATAGCTGCCTTCATTGAAAGCCCCAGCCATGAAATCCACCGACAGCAAACTTTCCATCCGTTCCATCGAAGCCATTCCCGTCGTCGTGCCGCTGCTGCATCCCATCAAGTGGGCGCGCGGCGAGATCAAGGACATCGACAACGTCATCATCATCGTCACCCTGTCCGACGGCTCCCAGGGCATCGCCGATGCGCCGCCGCGGCCGACGATTTACGGCGAGACCCAGCAGTCGATCACCACCATCGTCCGCGATCACCTGGCGCCGAAATTGAAGGGCCTGGACGCGTTCGACATCGCCGGCCTGTGGGCGGTGTGCGATCAGTACGCCGGCAACCCCGCGGCGAAATCGGCCATCGACATGGCGCTGTTCGATGCCCAGGCCAAACACCTCGGCATTGTCTGCGCTCAACTGCTCGGCGGCACGCCGAAGGCACTGCCGGTCAACCGCCGGCTGATGCTCGGCTCGAACAGGGAAATGCTCGCCGAGGCCGAGCGCATGATCAAGCGCTACGGCTTCAGGGCGTGGAAGGTCAAATGCGGCATCGACAAGAAACGCGACATCGAGCTGCTGCGCGCGCTGCGCAAGCTGGTCGGCGACGACCACGAGATCACCATCGACTGCAACCAGGGCTACTCGGCACAGGACCTGCTGGAAACCGCGCCGTACTTCGAAGAGGCCAATGTCGCGCTGATCGAGGAGCCGATCCCTGCCCGCGACGGTGCGGGCAAGCGCTTCTGCGCCGAGCGCACCACCGTTCCGATTTCCGGCGACGATTCGTGCATGACGCCGGACGACGTGCTGCACGAACTCAAACTGGGCGGCATCCGTTCGGTCGTGATCAAGTGCGCGCGCACCGGCTACACCCGGTCGCGGCAGATTCTCGCGCTAGCGCAGTCGTATTACACGCCGGTGCACAACGGCACCCAGGCCGACATGCAGATCGGCTGCGTCGCGGCAGCGCATTTTGCCAGCACCTACCGCACGCCGCACGCACATGAGTTCTCCAGCTTCATCGACGCGAAGGACCATGTCGCCAACGAAAACCCGGTGATCAAGGATGGACTGCTCCATCTGCCGCCGGGACCGGGCATCGGCCTGACGCTGGATCCGCGCAAGATGAAAAAGTACCGGCTGGATGCTTGACTTCACCGGACGCGGCAGATAGTTTGGGTATCAATCGGGGGTTGGAATAATTCCTGATTGATCGGCCACTTTCGGTCACAGACGCGGTACGCTGCAGGACATACCTGATGATTCACCTGAACTCCACGCGGCGCAGCGCAGGCTGCGTCGGTGCCTTGGGCGCAGCTTTGCTGACCGGCTGTGTCGGCGCCGGAGTCGATGAGACCCTGCTGCCGCCCCGCATCGATTACCAGTGCTCGAACAACAAGGTGCTGCAGGTACAGCGTGCCGCGGATGCCCGCACTGCCGCTGTACTCATCGACAACAAGCCGGTGATCCTGCAGCGTGCCGGTAGTGCCGCGCAGGAAAAATACAGCAACGGCAGCTACGAGCTGTACCTCGACGGCGAACGCGCCATGCTCGAAAAAGACAGCCGTGTCCTGTTCGGCCCCTGCCTGTCGGGACCGCTGCCCACGATCCGGCGCGACGGCTACTGAGTCCTGAACCGACTTCGCTTAACGCAGAATCGGGGTCGGCTGGCCGGGTTCGATCTGAACAGGCAATCGAGGCGAAATCCAATTAAGCCTTTGATTTTAAATTTATTTTTATATATTTTATGGGTAGTATGCGCTCACATCATGCGAGTTGGCCGACCGGCGCGATCCTCGTGCTGGCCCTGCTGGCTGCGCCAGCGTACGCCGCTGAACTACCGGACAAACCCGTGGACCTGCGCGGCAGCGAGATCCAGATCTTCATCGAAAACGATTCGTTCCGCAGCAGCGACCAGTACTACACCAACGGCATCAAGATCGGCGGCGGCATTCCCGCCGACAAGGTCAGCAAGCTGTTCACGCGGCCGCCCAACGCGCTGCTCGATGCCATCACCGAAGGTGCCAGCAACCACTTCGGCCTGTTCCTCGGCCAGAACATGTACACGCCGCGCGACATCACCATTGCCGCAGCGCAGCCCTACGACCGGCCATGGGCCGCCTGGCTGTACATCGGCGCCGTTGCGCAAAGCGTCAAGGATGACCGGCTGCATACCGTGGAATTCGACCTGGGCATGGTCGGACCACCGGCGCTGGGCGAACCGGTGCAGAAGTTCTGGCACGATCTGATCAATGCCGCTGAACCCAAGGGCTGGGACAACCAGATTCGGGGCGAACCGGGCTTCATGATTTCTTATCTGCACAAGCGGCGTTACGGCGACAGCAATGGCTTGCAGTTCGTGCCGCATGCCGGCGTCACGCTGGGCACGATCATGACCCAGGCGCGCGCCGGCGGGCTGCTGCGTGTGGGGCAGAACATGACCGGATTCGGGCCCGACAGCATCGAACCCGGCGGCGCGATGCTCAAAAACACCCGCCGCCAGCAGGACGAAGGCCGTTACCAGTCCTGGGAATGGTTTGCCTTTGCCGGCGTCGACGGCCGGCTGGTCGCCCACAATATTTTTCTCGACGGCTCCTTGTTCCGTGACGGCCCCAGCATTGCAAGTAACAACAAGGTGTACGACGTCACCGCCGGACTGTCGGCGCGCGTCGACAAGGTCCGCCTGTCGGTGACCCGCATCAAACGCAGCGAGGAATTCGACGGCGGTGGCAAGCAGCGGTTTTATTCGATCAATTTCGGGATCGAGTTCTGAGCGCAGGGAGGCAAACGATGATCCATAAAGGTAGCTGCCATTGCGGCAACTTGCCGACGCTTGCCGGGCATCACATAAGTATTTGTTTTTATTGATATATTTGTGGTGCACTCGCCTGAGGCTTGGTATCGTATTGCATACCGGGTTGCTCGACACGCGGTGTCCCCGGTGCGGAATCCAGCGGGCTGCGACAGCGTAGGGCGGAGCAGTGCCGGCGGGCTATGCCCGTAGGTGCGACCCCGGCGCTGGATGCGCGCGTCGTATCCAACCCGCTGTCGGTATGCGCGCCTACGCGGTCGCATCCCCATAAAATGGGGCCCCTGCTCCGCGCTTCCGGGCGCGCGTCATCGCGGACGTTAGGACGCAAATGAAATTATCGCCACTATTTTCAATTGTCATTCTCGGCCTTCTCGTGGGTTGTGTGGAGCCCGGGAAAGGGACGGGGGCAGCGTGCTGATCGCAGCACGCCATTCTGGGTCGGATCTGCACCAGGTGCCAAAATCATTGAAACGACTGTCGTGAACCCAGGTGAGCTTCAGGCTAGGCGCAGTCGGTCAGCCATTCCAACGGACGCACAAACCGCGATGCCGCCGAACCGTCGCGAGCTCGTGTTGGATTTCACCGTGCTCCTCGATGGCGGCGGCAACCGGTGTTCAGATTACCGGTTCAAAGAGGTTCGCCCAAATCATGACGGTAACGCTCGGTCCGTCGATGCCTGCGGAACCCCTCTCGCGATCCGGGTGAGCAAGGGATCTTGAGGAAACCTTCTCGGTAGTGAATTTGTGTCCGTTTCTGTGGCTTATGTTAAAGGTCCGACCTTCTACGGCAATGTCCCATTGGTTATTGAAGGCATTGGTTTTCTTCCGGCCTGCAGCAATCTTGCGTCCTAACCCCTCAATCCAGAGCCGATGCCCGAAAGCGGGTACGGCTGATTTCAAACGTTAGGTGTTGCGATGGACGAAGGCGATGAAAACGACTCATTTGAGCGCACAGATGTCGCGCCGACATTGCAACCACAGCTCCGTTTGTATCGACGCCTTCTGCTATCCCGCCATGATCTAGACGAGGCCAAGGCTACGGTCGAGGAATTGCTGGCGCGTCGGATACCACTACCACGCAGCGATCGGCCAAGCGCACTGCTCATGGCGCTGACTACGGCACTAGTCGTCTCATACGCCAGACCATTCGTTAATTCCAGGGGACAATCCGCCACAGCAGAGAAGGCAATCCCGGGATCGTTGCTACGAGTCCTCTCGTCGAAGGAGCGAGAAATGCATGACTTGCTACTCCAGATTAGGAATCAGGAGATTGCACATTCAAATGCCGATATCTTGGAAATCTATCTAAAGCTGCACCAGGACGGCCACACCGCAATTCTTCGGGTCTCACGCAGCCCGTTCTTGAGAAAGGAGCTCCACGCAATCCACTGTATGATTCAAAAGCTTGAAGGTGAGATCAAGCGTCGTTGCGCGGAACTCAGGACTGTGCTGCCGCTTGGGGATTGGATCTAGGACGTGCACATGAGACGAATGCAACACCTAACACGTAGCTGGTGCGGACCGGCCTCCAGCGGCCTGCCAACCGTTGCCGTTGCCTTGGCTGGCCGCACAGCACGACGTTAGGCGTCGAAACAAACTTCCTATCGCGCGGGAGACGCTATGCGACACAGCGAGAGACACAGAACTCACCGGACAGGCTGGCTCCGCGCTGCGGTTCTTGGCGCGAACGACGGTATAGTTTCTACTGCTAGCCTTGTCTTGGGTGTCGCTGCGGCAGGCGCAGATACCAAGGGCATTCTGGTTGCAGGTGTCGCTGGCCTTGTCGCCGGTGCCATGTCAATGGCTGCAGGCGAGTATGTCTCGGTCAGTTCGCAAGCTGATACTGAGCGCGCGGATCTGGCGCGGGAGACCAAGGAGTTAGCCGAGAA
>Ga0316601_100002127_pt1 | contig 10109 bp, 8 predicted proteins | sample OWC_soil_day5_no_FD_207663 | JGI IMG/M metagenome (GOLD analysis project Ga0316601, IMG submission 207663) | Wetland soil microbial communities from Old Woman Creek delta, Ohio, United States - OWC_soil_day5_noCT | ecosystem: Environmental > Terrestrial > Soil > Wetlands | place: USA: Ohio...
GATGAATATCCCGAGCGACACGAGCATCAGGATGATGCCGAGGCCGGCGCCGGGCGTGCCGGGCAGCACCGCCTGCGGCGGATACAGCGTCCAGCCCGCGCCGGTGGGTCCGCCCGGGACGAAGAAACTGGCGAGCAGCACCAGCACCGCCAGGAAGTAGACCCAGAAGCTCAGCATGTTCATGTACGGGAACACCATGTCCCGGGCGCCGACCATCAGCGGGATCAGGTAGTTGCCGAAGCCGCCGAGGAACAGGGCGGTGAGCAGGTAGATCACCATGATCATGCCGTGCATGGTGATGAACTGGTAATAGTCGTTCGGGTCGATGAAGCTGAACGTGTCGGGGAATCCGAGTTGCAGCCGCATCAACCCCGACAGCACCAGCGCCACCAGGCCGACGAAGATCGCGACGATGCCGTACTGGATGGCGATGACCTTGTGGTCCTGGCTCCAGATGTAGGTGCGGACGAACCCGAGAGGCTCGTGGTGTTCCGCGCCATGATCGCGGTCGGCAATTGCAACGTAGGCCATCAGTCCAGCCCTCCACTCGCCAGCACCGCCGTTGCCCGGCCGTCACCCGCCTGGGTCGGCTGTATCGGTTGGGCCGGCGTCGGCAGGGTGTTGATGTAGGCCACCAGGTCGCTGATCGCGCGGTCGTCCCGCAACGAGGTGGCCATCGACGCCATCTGACCACCGTAGAAATCCAGGCGGTGCTTGCCGCGGACGCCATCCCTGAAGTTCTGCAGCTGCCGGACGAGGTACCAGTCGCTCATCTGCGCCAGCCGCGGTGCGTTCTGCGACCAGATTCCCTGGCCCCTGGCGCCGTGACACGAGGCGCAGACGGTGTACAGGGCCTTGCCCCGCGAAGCGTCGCCCTGCACGGTCACGGGCGCCTGCTGCTCGGGCAGTCCGGCGATGTAGGCGACGAGGTTCTCGATTGCGGCGTCGTCCGCGAGGGTGGCGGCAAAGGCAGCCATCTGCGCGCCGTACGTGTCACCCGGCTGCGCGCCGCGCAACCCGCCCCGGAAATTCTTCAGCTGCCTGCGCAGGTACCAGTCGGCCTGGCCCGCGATCTTCGGCGCGTTGAGCGCCGGGTTCCCTTCGCCCGCGGCACCGTGGCAGGCGGTGCAGACCGCGTAGTTCGCCTGGCCGCTGGAGGCATCCGCGGCGGACCGCGCGAGCTCGGTCGAGAACGTCGGCTGGCTCGCGAGCCAGGCGTGGAAGTCCTCGGCCTCGTCCACGACGACGCGGCCCCGCATCGCGAAATGGGCGAGTCCGCAGAGCTCCTCGCAGAGGACGTCGTACTCGCCGGTCCGGGTCGGCGTGAACCACATGTAGGTGATCATCCCCGGGACCATGTCCATCTTGACGCGGAACTGCGGCACGGTGAAGTTGTGCAGCACGTCCTTCGAGCGCAGGAGCAGCTTGACCGGCCGGCCCACGGGCAGGTGCAGCTGCGGACTCGGCACCAGCACGTCATCGTGCGCGTCCGGGTCGGACGGGTCGACGCCAAAGGGGTTCGCCTCGTCGATCAGGCTGACGTCGGAGGCGCCGAGCCGGCCGTCGGCGCCCGGCAGGCGATAACTCCAGTGCCATTGCTGGCCGACCACCTCGACCTCGGTTGCATCGCCCGGCACGTTCACGAACTTGCTCCATACGAACAGGCCCGGCGCCAGCATGGCGGCGACCCCGACCGTCGTGATGCCGGTCAGCCACCACTCCAGCTTCTTGTTCTCCGGTTCGTAGTCCGCCTTCTGGCCCTTGCGGTGGCGGTAGCGGATCACGACCCATGCCAGGAACAGGTTGACGGCGACGAAGACGACGCCGGTCACCCAGAAGGTGAGCACCACGGTGTCGTCCATGGTCTGCCAGTTCGACGCGATGGGCGTGAACCACCACGGGCTGAGGAAATGGAAAATGAGCGTGCCGATGACCAGCAGCACCAGTACGACAGCGATCGTCATCGTCGACCCCCGCAGGCCTGTTGACTGGGCCTAGGCCACGCCGGCCTGGCGGCCGGATCCCCTGCGCCGGTGCTGGAGGGCGCTGAATGGGTTGACGAAGTGACTGTCCACCCCGGAAAGCTCGGCCTCGGGGTGACGGGCGCGCATCATCTCGGTGACGGCTTGTTCCTGGCGCTTGCGCGCATAGATCAGGATCAGGAACCTGCCGGCCTCGATGTCGTCGTGGAAGCGCTCGAGCTTCTTGTTTTCCTTCTCGACGCCAAGCAGCCCGCCGACCCAGGCCCCGAACATCGTCGCTACCGCGACGAGGGCAACGTAGACGACGCCGGGCAGGTGGCCGAAAGGTCCCAGACGGTCGAGCAGGGCGGTCCCGACGAGGCCGGCCACGAGGCCGAAGCCCGCGCCGAGCAGGCCCTCACGGACGATGTCGAGTGTCTCGAGATAGTTGCCGGAGTGGATCGCGCGTTTCTTGAGGCCTGACTCGTCCTTGGCGATGACGTGCAGGAAGAAATCGTCGATGCCGACGGCATGAAGATCGTCGGAGATGCGCTGGGCGCTGTCGACGCCGGGCGCCAGATAGTACAGGCACTTCATTACTTCCCCCCCCCCCCGGACTGGAAGCAAGACCCGTTGGTCAGTCGATGGTTACGTTAGCGGCAGCCCGCTCCAACCTCCGTGACGCAGACCCTGCGGCGCACTGGCCTGCAAAAAAACGCTCGAAAAGCACTACCTTTTCCGAGTCTGTCACAATCATTCCGGGATGGGAAGGCTTGCTCGCGGGCCGGTGTCCGTCCGCAATGCGATCTGGGGTTAAGATTGCGCACCGCGCCCCTCCGGGCGCGCGAGCCCGCAGGAGATGCCCGATGGTCGCAGCGCTGGTGATGATCAAGGCCCAGACCGACAAGGTCACCGAGCTCGCCGAGGCGCTCACCGAGACCGCCGGCGTCAGCGAAGTGTTCTCGGTCGCCGGCCAGTGGGACCTGGTGGCCATCGTGCGGACGCGCGACAACGAGACCCTGGCCGCAGTGGTCACCGATCGCATCCGCAAGCTGCCGGGCATCGCGGGCTCGGAGACGATGATCGCGTTCCGCAGCTATTCGCGGCGCGAGCTCGAGGCCGGGTTCGCGCTCGGTGTCGATGACTGAGGCCCACCCGCCCGCAGGCGGGGGAGAATCGCCCGGCGCGACGCGATGAGCGAGGCGGACCGCATCAAGTGGGACGATCACTACCGCGGGCGCGCCTGCGCCGCCATGGCCGATCCCAATCCGCTGCTGGTCGAGTGGCTGCCGAGACTGGAAGTGGACTCACCCTCGCCGCGCGCGGCGGACGTCGCCTGCGGCGCCGGGCGCCACGCGCTCTACCTCGCGCGGCGCGGCTGGCGGGTCGAGGCGATGGACATCTCGACCGTGGCGCTCGATGCCCTCGCGGCGACGGCGCGGGCCGAGGGCCTGGCGATCACCTGCCTGCAGCGGGACTTCGAGCCCCTCCCGCCGGCCGTGCTGCCGTCCTTCGAGCCCGGGCGCTACGACCTCGCGATCGTGATGCGCTACACCAACCTGCCGCTGATGCGGCAGCTGGCCGGCGCGATCCGCCCCGGCGGTTACCTCATCGCCGAGGCCTGGCTGAAGACGGCCGGGCCGGACGGCGGACCACGCAACCCGGCGTACCGCGTCGCGCCGGGCGAGTTCGAGGCCGCGGCGGCGCGCGACTTCGACGTCCTGGCCTGCCGGGAAGTCATGGCGACCGACCGCAGCGGCCAGCTGGCCCCGGTGGTGCAGGTCGTCGGCCGACGCCCCGGCTGATTCCGTCAGCTGCCGAGCGTCGCGAGCGCCGAGACCGCCGCCTGCGTGCGCGGATGGTCCGGCCCGAGCGACGCAGTGAGGTTCGCCACCGACTGTTGCAGCACCGTCCGGGCCTCGACGGTGCGGCCGAGGCCGGCGAGCGCCTCGCCGAGGTGGCGCTGCGCATTGCCCACCCGCCAGTGTCCGGCACCGAGCGTGTCGCTGAAGTCCCTCACCGCGAGCTCCAGTTCGCGGCGCGCCTCGTCGTGCCGGCCAAGCAGGTTCAACAGCGCCGCGAGGTTGACCCGCGTGACGGCGACCTCCTCGTGGCGGTTGCCGAAGTTGCGCACCCGGAAGTCGAGCACCTGGCGGAAGGCGGACTCGGCCTCCGGATAGCGGCCTGCCGCCTGCGCGGCCAGGGCGATGTTGTTCAACACGGTGACCGTGTCCGGCGTGTCCGGACCCCGGAACTCGAGGAACTGGTCGTAGGCCTCGCGCAGCGTGGCCTCCGCCTCCTGCGCGCGTCCGAGCGAGAGGAGGTTCATGCCGATGTTGTTCAAGGTGGCGGCCACCTCGGGATGGCGCGGACCGTACAGCCGGCGGGAGCGCTCGAGCACTGACTGCAGGCGCTCGTCTGCCGCCGCGAACTGCCCGGTCAGCAGGTAGACGGCCGCGAGGTCGGTCTCGGTCGTGATCACGGACAGGCTGAGGCCGCCGAGCAGCTGATTGCGGATGGCCAGCGCCTGGCTCAGCGCAGCCTCGGCCGCCGCGAAGTCACCCCTGGCGACGGCCATGCGGCCGGTGACCACCAGCGCCGAGGCGTAGCCGAGCGTCTGTGTGCGTCCCGCCTTCTCGAGGCCCGCCGTGATGGCCTCGAGCCGGGACGTGGCCGCCGCCGGCTCCCCACGCAGCCGGTCGGTTTCGACCACGCCCAGGCCGGCGGTCACCGTGTCGTCGTGCAGCGGGCCGAGCGACCTCGCCAGGACCGCCTCGGCCTCCACGTGGCGCTGCCGGGCGAGCGCGTAGTCACCGCGATTGCGCGCCAGCAGCCCGAGCGCGTCCAGCGTGCGCCCGATGTCCGGATCGCCGGCAGGCAGGGCGGCGCGCCGCAGTTCCAGCGTCCGCTCGAACAACCGCTCGGCCTCCCCGACTGCGCCGAGGCCGCGGTAGGCTTCGGCTGCCGCGGCATTCAGGGCGGCCTGCACCTCGGCCGAGCCGCTCACGTCGCCCTGCGCCAGGCGGCGCGCCGCCACGTCGATCAGCTCACGCGCCGTGACCAGCCGCTCGTGGCCCATGTCCGGGCTCGCAAGCGAGAAGATCTCCGTGGTGAACTCCGTCACGCGCCGCGCGATCTCCGCCTCGCGGTTGGCGCGGTCCCGCTCGACGGCCAGCTCCCGGGCGTGGCCTGCGACCAGGACCGCCCAGGCGGTGGCCGACAGCACCACCGCGGCCAGCCCCGTCGTCACGGCCGGGTGGCGGGAGATGAACTTGCGCGTGCGGTAGGCGGCGCCGGGCGGGTGCGCCTCGACCGTGGCGCCGGCGAGATAGCGCTCGAGGTCCGCCGCGAACGCGCCGGCAGATTCGTAGCGGCGATTGCGGTCGCGCTCCATCGCCTTGAGCACGATCCAGTCGAGTTCGTCGGCCAGCTTTCGTGACAGCACCCGGGTGGGCGGCAGCCCGGAAGCTGTCCCGCCCGCTGCGGCGTCGTCGCGCATGAGCACGCGCCGGCTTGGTCGTGGCAGGTCTTCGCGTGTCAGGCGCTCGTGGATGGTGCCGATCGAGGCCCCCTCGCGCGAAAACGTGAAAGGCGGAACCCCGGTCAGCAACTCGTGGAGCACCGCGCCCAGCGACCAGACGTCGCTGCGCGTGTCGATGTCGAAGGGCGAGCCCGAGGCCTGCTCCGGGCTCATGTAGTCCGGGGTTCCCATCAGCAGGCCGACCCGGGTGTGAACGCCCGGATCGCCCAGGGGCTGCTCCAGCAGCTTGGCGATGCCGAAGTCGATCACCTTCACCGACGGCGTGCCGTCGAGCTCGGAGACCAGGATGTTCGACGGCTTGAGGTCGCGGTGGATGACGCCGCGCTGGTGCGCGTGCTGCACGGCGCCCGCGGCGGCGGCAACCAGCCTGACCCGCTGGTCGAGGTCCAGGGCGTGCTCGGCGCAGAAGCGGGTGATCGGCAGGCCGGCGACGTACTCCATGACGATGAAGGGTCGGCCGTCCGCAGCCTCGCCGCCGTCGAGGATGGAGGCGATGCCCGGGTGGTTCATCAGCGACAGCGCGTGGCGCTCCGCCGCAAAGCGGCCGGCAAGCTCGCGGCTCAGCAGGCCAGGCTTCAGCAGCTTGACCGCGACCAGGCGGCGCAGCGGCTCGACCTGCGAGGCGAGCCAGACCTCGCCCATGCCGCCCTCGCCGAGCTGCTGCAGTGCCTGGTAGCGGCCGAGCTCAGGCACCTCGGCCAGGTCGAGCGCGGGCAGTGACTGCCTGCCGGCGTCCGCCTCGCGATGCAGCCCGAGCAGGCGGCGCACGCGGGCCGCGATGGCCGGGTCCGCGGCGGCCAGGCGCGCCTCGCGCCCCGCGTCGTCGAGGTCGAGGCAGTCGACGAACAGTTCCTGTTCGGCGGCCGCGGCGGCAGCGGTGTCGTACTGCGGTTCCATGTCGGTTCACGCCCGGTCGGCCAGGCCTGCCGGTCGCGGCAGACTATAGCGCGACGGCTGCAAGCCGGTCGTTGCACGAGGCGCCGCGACCGTAGCGGCGCAGGGCCGTCCGCATCACGACCGGCTCGCCAGCCAGTGGTGCAGTTCGGCGTCGTGGGTGCGGAAGTGCGCCCCGAACCACTCGGCGAGCGCGGCGCCGAGCGCGTCGGGCGAGTAGGTCGCTGTCGCCGCAACTTCGTCCATGATGTCGAGGATCTCGTCCAGCAGGTGCTCGTGGTCCGCCTTGTGCGCGGCCATGGCCGGGTAGCCGAGCTGCGTCATGCTGCGCTCTTCCAGCGCGAAGTGGGCGGCAATGCCGGCGTGGATGTCGCCGATCGCGCCAGCGACCTCGCTGGCGGCGGCGCCGGGCCCGAGCCGCGCGTGCAGCGCGTTGATCGCGGCAATCAGCTCGCGGTGCTCGTGATCGACCTCGGGCAGGCCGATCGCGAACTGTTCACGCCATTCGATCAGGCTGGTCATGGTGTCTCCCGATGCCGGCGGCCCCTCATCGCGCCACGAACCCCTCGTTGGAATGGAACTCGATGACGAAGTTCTGCCCGGCGGCGAGGTCGATGTCGAAGGTCCGCTCGCTGTCGAACCCGGCCTCCTGGCCGCTGGCGCGCATGCGTACCGCCAGGGATTGCCGCCCGGCGGGGACGTTGAAGCTCCGGAACACGGTCGATGCCCCGTCATTCCACAGGCCGGACGGCGGATGCGTGCCCGCATAGATACGCTCGCCGTCCCTCTCGAGTTCCACGTACAGCGGCCAGCGTTCGCGCGGGCAGCCGACCTGGCGACGCATGTTGGGCTTGAGCGCCAGGAGTTCCTCCGGCGTCAGCGCCTTGCACTCGACCTTGGTTGCCGCGGCGTGACGCAGCGACAGGCGCACCATGGCCTCGCCCGGCGCGAGCTGACGCCAGGCCGGTTGCGTGGCGAGCACGCCGGTCGCGACGGCCAGCACGCCGAGGACCACGATCATGCCGGCGACCATCACCGGCCGCGGCCAGCGGGCGGCGGCCCCGAGCCATCCCGGCCTGGCGGCCTCCTTCACACCGCGCTGCATGGGCGGCAACGCGGCGAGTTGCTGGCGGAAGGCGGCGATGTGGGCCTGCCGCTGCCGGCGCTCCCCCCGGGCGGCCCACGAAAGCGCCACGCGATCGCGGGGCACGCGCTCGCGCAGCCAGGGGTCGCGCTGACCGGCGATGCGCTGCGTGGTCCAGCGGTCGCCGAAGCGGTGGAAGCAGCCGCCCTCACCGCAGCCGGCGAGCACGACGCCGTCGCCGAGGCCGCGGCTCAGGACGTAGTCGATGAAGGAGGGCGGCAGCATGCCGACGCAGGGCAGGCGGACGAGCGTCGCGTTGGGCAGCGACGCCTCGACCGGCTCGCCGTGCTCGCAGGCGACGACGACCAGCCGCTCGCTGCCGGTGAGCGGGGCGCAGGCCTGCTGCAGCTGCGCGCGCAGCGCCGCCATGGGCTGGCCGGGCAGCTCGATCCCCGCCAGGAAGTCCGGCTTGCTGCGAAACGGCGTGGCGGTCGGGCAGGCGCCGACGCACAGGCCGCAGCTGACGCAGCGGCCCGGGTTCACCACCGCCTCGTAGTCGTAGCTGAGCCCGTCGCTGCGCGGTGCCAGCGACACCGCCGTGAACGGGCAGTCCGCCACGCAGCGGCCGCAGCCGTTGCAGTCGGGCAGCGACACCTGCGCCACGGCCGGCTCCCCGCGCCGCGGCAGCCAGGGCAACAAAACGAGCAACAGCAGCAGGCCGAGCAGCAACTGCCAGACGCTGGCGCCACCCCAGGCCTGCACGAGCGGATAGAACGGCAGGTAGAACCAGTCCATGCCCACCGTGGCCGGCACCGTGTCGAGGTCGGCGCGCGGCTGGCTGACCGCGGGCAGCGCGACGGACAGCACCAGCAGTGATCCCAGCACCACGGCGCCGAGCCCGCGCGCGGGGTTGACGATGGCGTTGGCATGCCGGTAGATGTGGATCCACATGAACAGCAGCATCAGCAGCGGCGCCGCGATGTGGATGAAGGACATCAGGCTGAAGAACCGGCTCGACAACGCTGCCTCGTTGACGAAGTTGCGCGAGATCGGCTCCCCGAAGAACGGCAGGACGTCGAGCAGCTCACCGCTCGTGACCGCGACGTACTGGGCCAGCACGTCCCAGACCAGCCAGTAGCCGGTGATCCCGCAGACGTAGACGAAGCCGAGCAGCGGCACCCCGGAGATCCACGCGAACCACTGCCTGCCGCGCATGCGGTCCAGGGCGAACTCCCGCAGCAGGTGCACGAGCACGACTACCACCAGCGCGTCCGAGGCGTAGCGGTGCAGGCTGCGCATGATCCCGCCCGCCCAGGGTTGCCCATGGGTGATCGACTCCAGCGAGTCGTAGGCCTGCGTGACGCCGGTGTCGAAGAATATATAGAGGTAGAGGCCGCTGACCGCGACGATCCAGTAGAAGAACCAGCCGAGGGCGCCGAGCTGCAGCATCGGGTTCCAGCCCGGCGGGAAGCACCTCGAGGCCAGTGCCTCGAGGGCCCCGAACGTCCTGCGCAGCAGTCGTCGCGGCGTCACTGCCGGGTTCGCCAGCTGCGCAGGATGAAGGCGGCGATGCCGCCCAGGCACATCAGCCCGACGACGAAGCTGACCACGAGGGAATAGTCGAAGCGGTAGCGCCCGCTCTTGGGGTCGTACACGGTGCACAGCAGGCGTACCCCCTCGACGACTGCATCGAGCGTGGCCACGCCTGCCTGCTGGCCGAGCGCGAGGCGCTTCAGGGGGTCGACGAGCTGCGGCGCCTCGAACTGCTGGCCGTAAACCTGCCGGTAGACCTTGCCGTCGCGGTCGACGACCGTCGCCTGGATCATGTGGTCGAACCCGCGGGGCGTGGCCACGTAGGTGAAGCCGACGTCACGCAGCAGGGTGCGCGCCGTGTCCGCGTCGGCCGACGCGAACACCCACTGCGGGGAGTCGATGCCCCGCGACGTCGCATAGTTGCGCATGCGCTCGGGGGTGTCGTTCACGGTGTCGAAACCGACCGTCAGGACGGAGAACGTCTCTGCGCCGAGCACCTTGGCGGCGATGTCCGCCGCCTGCCGCAGGTAGGTCGTGGTGGTCGGACAGACCATGAAGCAGCTGGTGTAGACGGGGCTGATGACCAGGGCGCGGCCGCGGAACTCGCCGAGCGTGCGCCGCCGGCCGTCCTGGTCGGTGAACGCCAGGTCCGCAGGCAGGGTGCGGCCGAGGGCGGCCTGGCTGGTCTCGAGAGCGTTGCGCGCGTCGAAGCTGGGGGCCTCGATCGTCGGCACCGGCGCGGCCAGGGACGGGAGCGCGGCAAGGACGCCGCCGAGAGCCGCGGTGGAAGCCAGCAGCGCCCCCCGCACGCGATGCCGGCGCATCATGTCACCAGTCGGCCGCTGATCGCTCCGTCAATGATCGCGCCGATGAGCAGCAGCGACAGCTGGACCAGCGACGCCCTGAAAGACTGCAGCGCCGCGGTCGGCGTCGGTTGCGCCACCAGGCGCGCGCTGCGGTACAGGAACCACGCACCGCCCGCCACTGCGCAGGCCGCATACACGGGCCCGAGCCCGGTGAAGGCCGGCACCAGCGTGACCGCGACCAGCACCATCGTGTGCGCCAGGATGACCCAGGCCGTCGCGCGCGGCGACAG
>Ga0316601_100002130_pt1 | contig 10107 bp, 9 predicted proteins | sample OWC_soil_day5_no_FD_207663 | JGI IMG/M metagenome (GOLD analysis project Ga0316601, IMG submission 207663) | Wetland soil microbial communities from Old Woman Creek delta, Ohio, United States - OWC_soil_day5_noCT | ecosystem: Environmental > Terrestrial > Soil > Wetlands | place: USA: Ohio...
ATGTCGTTAATGTAAATCATTTCAAGACTACTCACATTTTAATGTATATTGATAGTTTGTAACCGTCCATATGACACCATCTTGAATAGGTTCATGTTCAAAAATGACTGTAATATTTTCATAGAAAGTATAGGATATTTTTTTAAACTGTTTACCATTTATATTGATAGATGTTATAGAATTTACATTTTCGGGTTTATTATATATAGAGTGTAAATCATCACCAATTAGTAAATCATCACCAACACTAATAAGTCTTAATAAATTTGAAAATATAGAATCATCATCATAATTATATTCATCAATCACTCTATTGATGACATTATTACAAGTTTTAGTATAAATCGTCACTTTAAATATTGGATAATAGTCATCAATGATTGCAATCATATCTTCGTTATTATAAATCATGAATTGAAAATAAACATTTGAATTATTAGATATAGTCATTTTATACAAATTATCCAATAACTCATCCAATTCGTCTATTTGATTAATTTTTAATAATAATGGTAAGACCATTTTAGGTGGTATTTTAGCGACATTTAACAATTCGTATTTACCAGATACTTCAATGGCATTTATTTTCTGCTCATCTGTAAAATGTACCTGCCAGTTTTTAAATATAAAAATATCTTTAAAATCATGTTTATATATTCTGGTCATGTCAAAGTTTATTTTTTCTAAATTATTAATTAATATCATAATATCATAATATTGATTATGATCAATCAATAATTTAATCATTTCATCTATATTTTGATCAACAGGTAAACAATTTAACCATGCAACATCCATTAACCACATATCCATCAATTTAATAGTCTCAATAATGTATTCAACTTTAAACAAACTATGTTGATCATATAATAATTTTAATACAATCATTGCAATATCTGAATTGACATTCAAGGTGATTGTATGTTGTACATCTGTATCTTCGAAAATGGTTGAAAAATACGGTATTTGTATTAATAATCCCTTTAAACATTTAAACTCTTTACCATCTGAAAATTGAATTGTAAAATCAAACAATTGAAGATCATATAAATCACGTAAGGTTAAACATATAATATCATCATTTGATTTTAAATTTTTAACTAAAATGTATTTAATCATTTCATGAATGACTGAATTTTCTCTGTAAAATTCTAAAAATTGATTTTTATTTTTATTTAAAAATGATTCATATTGATTTGTTATTTTTAATTGTTCATTTTTCATGTAATTATCATAGATTATATTATTTGATAAATTCATTTTTTATTATTAATTATAATTAATTTAATCTTTTTTATTTATTAATGGAACAGTTTATTTAAAATTCGAAGTCCAAAAAACTGACAAATTAATTTATGCCCATGGTACAACATGATGTATAGACACATTTACCCTTTTCAATCTGTTGTAATAATTCATATATTAATTTTCTTAATGATTTATCCGATTTAAGTAATTTAATGGCAATTTCATAATCAGATTTTAATAGTATCGGTCAATCCAGGATGCATTTATATTAAAATATTAATATAAATATAATATCGAATTATATTTATAAAAATTTAACCCATACCGATGAAACATGTCGTAAAGAAGAATGTATTTTTTAGAGATTTAACATATATATAAATTATAATAAATATTGATTATATATAAATTATAATAAATATTGATAATATATAACTATATTAATTTATTAAAATATGGCATTTGATTTAAAATTAAGTACATTACCAAAACAATATAAAGAAAATATATTAAAAACATTAATTGTAAAACAACAACAGACACAATATAATGACCCGATTAGTTATGAATGTTATAAAATAAATCGATTAAAAGATGTAGTATCTTTACCTATTGGTATATGGCATATGTATTTACCAATGAATGGTTTTTTAAATGGTTATCAACATGATTATGATAAAATGTCTAAAAATGTTAAATTTACATCGACATTATTATCCATTGAAACTGACCCTCATAAACGAGGACGAGACCAAGATGTGATTGCTAAAATTGCTTTAGAACGATTGGAAAAATATGGTTCTATTTTTTTATGTTTATTTACTGGTATGGGTAAAACTGCATTAGCCATTTATTTAAGTATTATATTAGGATTAAAAACAGTCATTCTAACCCATTTAGATGTCGTTAAACAACAATGGATTGAAGAATATGAAAAATTTACAAATCATGTGATTAAGACACAATTTATAAATAAACCAAATTCAACACTTGATCCTAATGTCGATGTGTATATTATTGGTATTCAGAAGGCGAATTTATGTGATATTGATTTTAGTAATATAGGAACAGTCATAATTGATGAAGCACATATTGCAACAGTCACTGCATTTACACAAACTTTATTCAAATTCCATCCACGTTATTTAATTGGTTTAAGTGCAACACCAGAACGGAGTGATAAACTAAATTGTTTATTTAATTTTTATTTTGGTCCAACTGAAGATTTTATTATACGGAAGGAAAAAAAAGAATTTACAGTGTATAAAGTACAAACTGAATATGAACCTAAATTAGAATATAAAATGGTCAAAGGTAAACAGACGATTAATTGGAATACAGTGGTACAATCGATTGAAGAAAATCAAGAACGATGGCAATTGATTGTCGATGTTATTATTGGCAATCCAAAACATAAAATTATTGTATTATGTAATCGAAAAATATTATCCAATGGTATTTATAATTTGTTAATTCAACAAAAACAAGATGCTGAATTATTAATTGAAACTAAAAAAACTTGGAATAAAAAAGCAAGAGTTCTTGTGGCAGGTTTTAAAAAGGGTGGTGTTGGCTTAAATGATCCTGAATTAACTATGGCCATCATTGCTTCAGATACAAAAGATGCTCGTCAATATGAAGGTAGAATTCGAACGGTGAATAATTTAATATATCATTTTGTGGATTGTTATAAATCATTTGAAACGCATTATAAATTATGTGAAAAGTTTTATATTGATAAAGGCGCAACCGTTAAAAAAATTAACAAATATCACATCTTGATACAACGCTATTATTATCAATATTTATTATTAAAACATATAGATGTTATTAGTGATGTTAAAAATTACATATTAAATGAATTTATCTATGCATTGATTTAATTATTAATATAATTACTCTATTAATGTCTGAAGGTAAAAACTCATGGGTGGTATTTAATGAATATTACAAGAATAATACAAATTATGAACAATTATTTACGAAAGTTTGTCAACCACCATATAAAAAATCAATAATGGACAGATTGTGTGAAAAATATCCATTGCCAGATTTTAGATGTTCGGCGCATTATCGACATTATTTAACTCATGATGATTATATAGTTTCTGTCAAATGGGGAGATGACAAAAATTGTAAATGTATTATCTTTTAACAAAAATCATTAATTATTAATTTTAATTAATAATTAAAAAATATTTATAAAATGTTAGACCTACAAACTTCACTTCAAACTCTTATTAGTAACGATTTTACATTGTCAGAATTAGAACATTTATTAAGCCCTATCCCATTTTATACTGGTAATGCTATTTTTGAATCGAATTTTTCAGAAATTCTCAAAATTGTCACCCAAGATCGTGATATGGATAACAAGTTTAGCGTGAATGATTTAGTGTTATTCAGTAAAGATATTATAGCCATGTCGACCTTTATCACTTCAGTGTTATTAATATTAAATTCAATTCCAAATATTAAAATTACATACACTGAAGGTGAAACTGAACAATTGGTATTTAAATTAATTGTTTATATATTTTTAGTTATTGTACCAAATCATACAAAACTTGTATTTACCAAAGATGAAAAAACTGCAGTATTAAATGTAAGTATCTTAGTTTATATGTCATTGATTGATTCAAAATTATTAAAAAAAATAGTGGTAAAAGTCGCGAGTTGGTTTAAAACTGAATTTTTAAATTGTATTCATAATGAATCTGTGATTGATAAAAAAATGCCTAAACTACATAAAACGCTAAATGATCATGTAAAACAAAACTAATTGTTTAGTATCTAAATAACCGCTGTATTTAAAAAATTTAAATTAGGACAATTACCTAACATGCTCACATCGAAAACCTTTGTCCCAGATAATTTTAAAGTGTGACAATTTCCCAACCGACTCACATCAATCACCTTTGTATAAGAAAGATTTAAAGTATGACAATTTCCCAACTGACTCACATCAATCACCTTTGTATTAAATAAATCTAAAGTGTGACACTTTCCCAATTGACTTACATCAATCACCTCTGTTCCTGAAAGATTTAAAGTATGACAATTTCCCAACTGACTTACATCGATTACCTTTGTATTATATAGATTTAAAGTGTGACAATTTCCCAACTGACTTACATCGATTACCTTTGTAAAAGAAAGATTTAAAGTGTGACAATTTCCCAACCGACTCACATCAATCACATTTGTATAAGCAAGATTTAAAGTGTGACAATTTCCCAACTGACTCACATCAACCACCTTTGTATAAGAAAGATTTAAAGTGTGACAATATCCTAAAGCACTCACATCACTTACCTTTGTGTATGATACATCTAAAGTGTGACACTTTCCCAACTGACTTACATCAGTAACCTTTGTACCAGCAAGATTCAACGAATGAACTTTTCCCAACTGACTGACATCAATCACCTTTGTACATGATAAATTTAAAGTGTGACAATTTCCTAAAGCACTCACATCAGATACATTTGTATAAGAAAGATTCAACGAATGACACTTTCCCAATTGACTCACATCAATTACTTTTGTACCAGAAAGATTTAAAATGTGACAATTTCCCAACTGACTTACATCAGTCACTTTTGTATAAGAAAGATTCAACGAATGACACTTTCCCAACTGACTTACATCAGTCACTTTTGTATAAGAAAGATTCAACGAATGACACTTTCCCAATTGACTCACATTAATTACTTTTGTACCAGAAAGATTTAACGTATGACAATTTCCTAATACACTCACATCATATACATTTGTACATGATAAATCTAAAGTGTGACAATTTCCTAAGGCACTTACATCAATCACCTCTGTACCATAAAGATTTAAATCATAACATTTTCCCAATTGACTCACATTTTTCACTTTTGTATTTTTAAGATTTAAAGTGTGACACTTTCCTAAGGCATTCACATCAATCACCTTTGTATCTTCTAAATTAATATTTTTAAATTGATATTTATTAATATTATAAATATTTTTTAATATAATCTCTTGAAACCATGTTGTATTTCTAATTAATTTTGTATGAAATTTTGATATTAATTCAAATTTTATTATATTTTTTATCGTTAAAAATTGACACATGGTTATAAATAAATCATCAAATAATAAAGGGTTCATTTTTTTTAGAAATATTATTTTAACCAATCAATAATAATGCACTCTAGATCGTGATATGGATAACAAGTTTAGCGTGAATGATTTAGTGTTATTCAGTAAAGATATTATAGCCATGATGTAAAACAAAATTTATAAATTAATAATTTTATTTATAAATGTCTACCTGTGAATATATTGAAGAAATTAAAAATATAGAAATTAAAGAATTAGATATTAAAAATATAAAAGAATTACCAAAATTTGAAGAATCCGAATCATTTAATCAAATTACAAACATTAATTTAGATTTTAAATCTGTAGGTATAGGCGCTTTAAATCAGCAAATGACGGAAGTAATACGAGCAGTTTTGTCTAGAGCAGTATCTAAGGAAGCAAGGGATAAATTAGGTATTAAAGGTCATGAAAAGGGTATTTTGTTATATGGACCAGCAGGGACCGGTAAAACACTAATTGCTCGAGAATTAGCGGGTATTTTAAATGTTTCCGATGATCGATTTAAAGTAGTAAATGGTCCTGAATTAATCAGTAAATATGTAGGAGAATCTGAAGAAAATATAAGAAATTTGTTCCAACAGGCAATTAGAAATAAAACACAACTTTATATTATATTTTTTGATGAGTTTGATTCTATTGCAGCTATTCGTTCAAATAGTGGTGGTACTGCTGAAAATGTTGGCAATCGTATTGTTAATCAATTATTAACCATGATGGATGGTGCTAAACCTATTGATAATGTGTTAATTATAGCAGCAACGAACAGAAAAGATATTATAGATCCAGCTTTATTAAGACCTGGTCGTTTTGGTGTTTTATTGAAAATTTGGTTAACTGATGAAGAAGGTCGTCGGGATATTTTTAACATTCATTTAAAAGAAGCGATAAATAATAAAGCATTGGGTGAGTATGTTAATATAAATGATTTAGCCAAAAGAACTAATAATTTTTCAGGTGCTGAAATTAAAGGTTTGTGTGACCGTGCTCGATCATTGGCGTTACAAGATGCTTTAAATATAGATGATAATATTATTACAAGTCACAGTTTAACTGATATTGATATTGAACATTTATGTATTGAACAAAAACATTTTGATAAAGGATTGATACAAATAAATCCAATGTTTGGACAGAAGGTTGAAAATTTTACAAATTATTATGATATTCCATCCCAGCAATTATTAATAACGCAAATAAAATATAAATTATCAATTGTTCAAAATCATAAACCGATTACAATGATGATTACTGGAAAATCAAAAAGTGGTAAATCATCTATTGCAAGACAGATTGCTGAATGTACCAAAAATCAGTATGATTATACAAAAATTATATCTCCATCAATGTATGATTTTAAAGAATTGCTCGATCGTACATGGCACGAGGCTCAATCTGTAAAAAAATCACTCATTATATTAGATGGATTAGAACATTTAACCAAAATATTAAATCAGGGTCGTTATGATGAACGTGTATTGACCACTTTAAATCAAATTGTCAATTCTTCAATTATCAATAATGTTGTATTTATGGCAACAATGGATGAAGACTCATTTAATCTGTTTAATATAATTAATCAAACTATGACATGGTCGAGTATTTATCATACAACGACGTTAAATGTAAATGATATTCATCAATTAATGACTTATTTAAATATTAAATGTGATTTATCAAATTTATTAAATGATATTACTATTGGTCAATTATTAGAAATTATAAATATCAATTCTACCGATTGGACGGAAAAAGAATGGCATCATCACATTAATATGTTATTGTAAAAATAAATTAATAATAAGATTATTAATTTAAAATAAAACACAACATTTATTTAAAGTTTTGGTTTCCTCCACAAATATTTTACTCACTGATTCCAATTCATCCGCTTTTTCAATCAACACTTCTAAATTTTCATGTCTTTCATACAACTTATCTAATGATGACATGACGACTGCTTTCGTTTCAGTTAATTCTGATTTTACATGTTGTATTTTATCCGCATGTTTACCATCACAATATTTAAACCATAATGAATCAATATTATCAACACTTTTTAAATCTTCAAATAATGAATAGACTAAATAAGATGGATACTCTCGATCAGTAATGATAATGTTATAATCGGAATACCATTGTCCATAGATTATAATTTCCATATCGTTAACAGTTTCTAATATTTTATAAATTTGATTCGATTCGATATGATTTAACGATTTTAATGCAATATTTTCAATGGTATTTTCTGCAAAATAGCGATATATAAATGATAAATCGCTTAAATCATAATGTTTATATTTTAAATCATAGGTTGGGGTGTAAATTAATAAGGCATAAATCTTCATTTTAATATTTTAAAAATTCTTTATTACCATTATATAAAATAATAAATTATAATTAAAAATGAAACTTTTTAATTATAATGCATTGAAAACTTATATTACTTGTTATCATTGTAATACTTGTAATGTTAAATCTTGTTTATTACAAAAAATTCGTCATGATAACCACTACAAAGCATTATATATTTCAAAAGATAATATAAAATATGATATTTATGTGGATAAAATTATACTTCATTTAGATATTGTTGATTATGAATTATTAAATAGTTGGTTATTAGCTGGTATGTATAACAATTATGAATGTATAGTTCATATTAAAAATCCTGATATGATAAAGTTAATGAATAATATAATACCAAGTGTTGGAAATAATCAAATTTATACAAAATATAAATTACCAAATTATAAAGGTTATCATTGGTGTGTTGAATAAATTATAAATATAATTTATTCATTGTCTGACATTTAAAATAAAGTTTTAAAAAAATAAAACGTCGATATAAATGAATACATGGTCAAAAAATAAGGTAGGGTTTATATACATGATAATACCTACATATATAAAATTATGGTATTAATTCGATTACATACCATGAATAGTCCCTTATAGGTGGAGAATATATACATATTAAAAATAAATATTAATATATTTAATATTTATAACTATTTTATTTAATCATATCTACTTTACATTTTTAGATAATAGATTGGATTTGTAATTAAAAATATAATTATTTATAAATAAATTCAATTACATTTAATGACACTTTTGGTAATAGGATGGGATTCTAATTAAAAATACGATTATAAATAAAATAATTTACTTTTTTAAATTCGTAAAAATAGATCGATATGTTATATTTTCGTGTAATTAAATGGTTTTATATTAATATTCTAAAAAAATATGTTAAATTTTGTAGTGATTGGACCTCCAAATGTTTAGGGTATTAAAACTTGAAACACGTGCTTTAGTTTTTACTACAAAAACTAAATTTAAAAATTATTATTATTTATTAAAATGAATGTTGAAGACTTACAATTAAAATTTAATAATAAAAAAAAAACCAAAAATCCCAAATTAGAGATGGATTTTGTAACGCCTTTACTTTCTTCTTTAAATGTAAATGAAAGACCTGGAGTAATTTATTCTCGTGTTAGTACAAACATGCAGTACGAAAAAGGGTTTTCATTAGATCATCAAGATCATGTATTAACTGAATATTGTAAAAAAAATAACATTCATATTGTTGGAAAATACGTAGAAGCGGTATCCGGTGGGTCAATGAATAGACCTGAATTACAAAAAATGTTAGCATCTTTGAGACCTGGTTATGCTGTTGTATGTAATGCGGTGTCCCGTTTAAGTAGAAATTTAGATGATTTACTTCATATCGTACGACTAATAAAACAAGCAAAATCAACATTAATTTTATTAGATATGGCTGTTGATACTTCGACAACAAACGGGAGATTTATGTTGTCGGTTATGGGGATGATGTCCGAAATGGAACGTGCCAATATATCAGAAAGAGTTTCCAATGTTATGCAACATCTTAAATCTGAAGGTAGATTAATATGTAAACCTCATTATGGATGGAAATATGAAGATGGTGTGTTAATTGAAAAAGAGGATGAACAAGCAGTGATTGAAATGATTAGATTAACATTAAAAAATGAACCTGATATTAATTCTTCTAAAATTGTGAGAGTATTAAATCAAAAAGGATTTACAAATAGAAAAGATAAAAAATTTCATACAACCACGGTCGAATCAATCATAAAATATAATAATATCCCTTATATTCATTTTAAAACTGAATCCATAAAACCTCCTATAAAAGCACAACCCAAAAGTGTTGTCGATAAAGAACCTGTTGTCGATAAAGAACATGTTATCGATAAAGAACATGTTGAAAACGGACTTCTTACACCTGTTGAAAATGAGCTTACGACACCTATTCAACATCTAAAAGTTCAAGAACCAATTCAAACTTATCAACAATTTCAAGAACCTATGCATTTATCTACACCTTATCAATCTCAAAGGATTCAAGAACCTATTCAATATTATCACCAACCTCAATATCCGCAACATAAAGATTATCAAAATTATCATAATACAACTTATAATCATGGTTATAATCAAGGTTATAATCAAAATTATAACCAACCTTATTATCAGGCAAATTATCAAAATTATCCCACCCAAAATTATACTAATCAAAATTATCAAAATTATCAAAATTTTTGATAAAATCAAACAAATTTAATAATTTATACTTATAAATTATTATCTTTCTGTTCTTAACCGATATTTTTCTTGTTCTTTATAATTACGTTCCTTTATTTTATCCGTATAAAAATACATTTTACAACC
>Ga0316601_100002131_pt1 | contig 10106 bp, 11 predicted proteins | sample OWC_soil_day5_no_FD_207663 | JGI IMG/M metagenome (GOLD analysis project Ga0316601, IMG submission 207663) | Wetland soil microbial communities from Old Woman Creek delta, Ohio, United States - OWC_soil_day5_noCT | ecosystem: Environmental > Terrestrial > Soil > Wetlands | place: USA: Ohio...
GCAAAGCGCTGGTTTTCGCGCACGGCTTCAACATACACTACGGACAGATAACGCCGCCGCCATTCGTGGACGTGTTCATGGTAGCCCCTAAGGGACCGGGGCACACCGTAAGAAGCCAGTACGAGGAAGGACGGGGAGTTCCTTGCCTTATAGCCGTGCACCAGGATGCAAGCGGCAAAGCTAAGGACTACGGCCTGGCTTACGCAGCAGGAATTGGCGGAGCAAGGGCGGGAGTTCTGGAGACCACCTTCAAGGAAGAGACTGAAACAGACCTTTTCGGGGAGCAGGCGGTTCTCTGCGGGGGAGTAACGGAGCTCATAAAGGCCGGCTTCAAGACGCTGGTGGATGCAGGCTATCAGCCGGAGAGCGCATACTTCGAATGCCTCCACGAGATGAAGCTGATAGTAGACCTGATAAACGAAGGCGGATTAAGCTTCATGAGATACTCCATAAGCGACACTGCCGAGTACGGAGACTACGTAAGCGGCAAGAGGGTAATAACAGACGAGAGCCGCCAGGGGATGAAGGAGATCCTGAGCGAGATACAGGACGGAACCTTCGCAAGGAACTGGCTTATTGAAAACCAGGTAAACAGACCATACTTCAATGCAGTAAGAAACAAGGAAAAAACCGAGCAGATAGAAACAGTAGGGGAAGAACTGAGAAAAATGATGCCTTGGGTAAAGAAGAGGCGTTAAACTCAGGCAGATGTTCATATGAAAAAGTAGAAAGAGGAGGTGGCCCGTTTGAAAGTTTCAGATGCTATATGCCAATGTTTGATTGAAGAAAATGTAGAGGTGGTATTCGGATATCCGGGTGCTACCGTTATACCGCTGTATGAATCACTTAGGACATCTGAAGTAAAACATATTCTTGTTAGGCACGAGCAGGCTGCCGGCCACAGCGCCAGCGGCTATGCCAGAGCCAAAGGTTCGGTTGGCGTATGCCTGTCGACATCAGGTCCCGGGGCTACCAACCTTATCACCGCGATAGCTACAGCATACATGGATTCGATTCCGATGGTAGCAATCACCGGCCAGGTCAAGACGAACCAGATAGGGAAGGATGTGTTCCAGGAAGCGGATATAAAGGGAGCCACGGCTTCCTTCACTAAGCACAACTACCTGGTCAAAGAAGCTAAGGATATCCCGAGGATATTCAAGGAAGCATTCTACATCGCCCGTACAGGCAGGCCAGGCCCTGTACTGATAGATATCCCGATGAACATACAGATGGAGGACATCGAGTTTTCATATCCCGATGAAGTGAATATACGGGGCTACAAGCCGACAGTAAACGGCCACAAGGGACAGATAAAGAAAGTCCTTGAGATGATAAGGAAAAGCCAGAGGCCGCTCATATGTGTAGGCGGGGGAGTCATAACCGGTGATGCCAAAGAGGAAGTTGAGGAATTCATAGAGAAATCCAGGATACCGGTAGTGCACACGCTGATGGGAAAAGACGGCGTCAGCTGCGAAAGCGACTACTATGTAGGACTGATAGGAACCCACGGCTTCAGCTATTCCAACAAGTCGGTTTCGAAGGCTGACATGCTCATCCTCCTCGGCACAAGGATAGCGGACAGGGCGACTGTCGGTCCGAACTTTGCCAAGGATGCGGAGATCATACACATAGACATAGACCCTGCAGAAATCGGCAAGAACCTTGGTCCGTCCATCCCGGTAGTAGGGGCGCTGAAGAACATCCTGAAAGATTTGAATAAAGAGGTTAAATCCACACATTCTGAGGAATGGATGGAGGAAATAAGGCAGTGGAAACATGACGCAAAGGTCTTCGCCACAGATGAAGGCCACGCAAATCCGAAGTCGATACTCAGGAAGCTGTCAGAGATTGCGGACAGGGATGCCATACTTGCCGCCGATGTTGGCCAGAACCAGATCTGGTCCGCCAGAAATTACGGGATAGTCAACGGCAGAAGGTTCCTGACTTCAGGAGGGCTCGGCACAATGGGCTATTCCATACCTGCGGCATTCGGGGCAAAAACTGCAGCGCCTGAAAGGCAGGTCATCGCTGTCATGGGCGACGGAAGCTTCCAGATGAGCATGTTCGAGCTGGGGACCATAGCTGCAAACAAGGCGAAGATAACTTTGGTACTCTTCAACAACTCCGGCCTCGGGCTCGTCCGCGAGATACAGAAGAACACCTTCGGGGAGGGGCATTCAAGCGGAGTCGAGTTCGGATTGAGCCCGGATTTCCTTAAGATAGCGGAAGCATACGGCATAAAGGGCAGGAGGGTGCAGTTCAACGAAGAGTTTGAGGCAGCCTTCAGAGAGGCCCAGGATGCAGAGGGTGCTTTTCTTATAGAATGCGTCACGGATCCCAAGGAATCAACTTTTTAGAAAGGAGGCTGGTATAAATGAACAGATATGTTTTATCGCTGCTGGTAGAGAACCAGGCCGGTGTGTTGAGCAAGATAGCCGGTCTGTTCACAAGAAGGGGCTACAATATAGACAGCCTGACTGTAGGCATAACAGACAACCCTGATATATCAAGGATGACGATAATGATAACCGGTGATGAGCAGATGCTTGAACAGATAAGCAAGCAGCTGAACAAGCTGATTGATGTGATAAAAGTCACTGAGCTGTCTTCAAAATCCGTATGCAGGGAGCTGGCGCTTATTAAGCTGAGCTATAGCATCAAGAACCAGTCCCTGATAAAAGAAGCCGTCAACATTTTCAGAGGCAACATAGTGGATATAGATTCTAAGAGCATGATGATAGAAGTAACAGGAACTGAGGACAAAATAACGGCATTCATCGACCTCGTGAAGCCTTACGGCATAAAGGAAATTGTGAGGAGCGGGGTCACAGGGCTCGAAAGAGGCTAATAAGCATCATATGTTTTCAATCTGCCAGTCAACAGGTTCCTTGCCGATGCTGGCCAGGAAATTGTTGGCTCTTGAGAACGGCTTGCTTTTGAAGAAGCCGTTGCGGGCCGACAGCGGGCTCGGATGGGCAGATTGGATTATCATATGTTCAGGATTTGTAAGGATGCTCAGTTTCGACTGGGCATTTTTCCCCCAGAGGATAAAAACAACAGGATCCTTTCTGTCATCGAGGATGCTTATGATTCTGTCAGTGAACTGCTCCCAGCCCATGCCTTTATGGGAATTGGCGTGGCCTTCCCTGACGGTCAGCACGGTATTCAGCAGCAGCACACCCTGGTCAGCCCATTTCTTAAGATATCCGTTGTTAGGGATATAACAGCCCAGGTCGTCATGAAGCTCTTTGAATATGTTCACAAGGGAAGGCGGGGTCTTGACTCCCTTCTTCACTGAGAAACTCAGTCCGTGAGCCTGGTCCGGGCCGTGATACGGGTCCTGTCCCAATATCACAATCTTGACATTGTTGTAATCAGTATATTGAAGCGCATTAAAAATATCATGTGCTTCGGGATGGATGTTCTTTGTCTTGTATTCGTTTATTAAAAACCTTCTGAGATTCTGATAGTATTCTTTGCTGAACTCCTCTGAAAGAAGATTCTGCCAGCTGTTATTCAATCTTTTCATAATAAATCACCCAGAATAAATTATAATATATAAGTATTAAAATTTGCATTTTTGCAATATTCAGAATATATGGTATAATTATAATACAGTAATACATGAAGGGGAGATACGGCATGATCAACTATGATGCAAGGAAACTGGTGCAAACAATCATAATGAATGAGGAGAACAAGGCGAAATTTTATAAGACGATTTCGGAAAAAGCTGCTGACAGATTTGCCAAAAATACATTTTTGAGGCTTTCAGAAGAAGAAGAAATGCATGTCAAGCTTTACGCAGACATACTCGAGAATCTTCCCAACAGCGGAAAACTTCAGCTTCCTGAAGACGAAGTTGAATATATGGAAATTTTGATAACAGCTAATATATTTGCCAACGAGAAGGTCATGAGAAAATTCATGGACATCGACCTGCAGCAGCTTATCGAAAAGATCGAAAGGGACAGCATACTTCTCAGGGTGCAGCTGAAAAGGCTGTTTCCGGAATACCGTGAGAAGGAGATGGATATGATACTGAAGGAGGAAAAGAAGCACCTGAAGATAGCTACAGACAAGCACCTCGGGATGATCCTCGCGAATGTAGAATTGTAAAATTGAATGAAATAATGCCCTGGGACGGATTGGCAGCAATCCTCCCAGGGCATTTCACATAGCTTTGTTTTCTTCGGCGAGTCCGGATATGATGTCATTTATTTCGTTCCAGGTGTTCACTCTCGTTATATTTCCGTTAATGGGCTTCCTGTTGTAGCAGGCATCCAGGAGCAGGACCGCATAGCCTGCCTCCGAAAGCTGGATGGCATTGTCATAGCTGTCTTCTATGAATACGTCGCATTTGACAGCTTCAGCCTTCTGGACCTTGTTGGGGGTTCCCAGAACAAAAAGCCTGTCGTAGGGAATTTCGTTTTTTCTCAGAAAACCATGGGTGAACATGGTGAGCCCCTCGTCTCTGGCCGTAACAAAATATATATTGTGATAGCAGCTGAGGCCTCTGATTATTGGGCCTGCGTCTTCTCTGACCTTCTGGTTGGAGTGGAACTTGAGTTTGTTTCTTTCGTAGAATTTTAAAAATTCATCTTCGTCAACTCCGAGCACCTCGTGCATGGAGTGTGCTGTAACATCTGCTTCAGTAATGTTCGTGCTGAAATGTTCGTTGCAGAAATCCAGCCAGTAGTAGGAGTCGGTAATTGTACCATCTATGTCTATGCATATGTTCAAACTTCTCATACTTTAATTTCACCTCAATAATTATTATACATGCAAAACGCCAAAAATCAATCAGCGATGCACAAGCTGCATTGCAAGGCTGTTGAAATCTCTGATCAAACCTTCGCTGAAAGCGGCAACCACCATGTGGGCACAGAATAGTCCGAGGATTATGCCCATGAAGACGTCCGTAGGATAGTGCACGTTAAGGTAGACGCGCGAAAAAGCTATAAGGGCGGCCAGAATAAAAGCGAGAACAGCGAAACGGTTCTCCATGGCATACAGTATTCCTGCAGCAGCAAATGAAGAGGATGTATGCCCGGAGGGGAATGAGTAAGTGATTGGCTTAAGTATCAGCAGCTTCTCCTCAATTCCGCTCATAAAAGGCCTTGTTCTTTTTATGACATGCTTGATGATGCCCTCTCCCAGTATGGTGGTCAGTATCAATGCGGAAATTATCATCGCTCCGAGAGTCCGTGTGTTTTCATCAAAAACAAGGATAAGCGCTGCCAGTATCCATATTAAGCCTCCGTCGCCCAAGGCGGTAATGCGGGGCATCATTCTGTCAAGGAAGTCATGCTTGAATTTGTCGTTTACGTGCAGAAGAAGCTTCATGTCCATGCCTTTGATGAATTTTATCAAAAGAAATCACGTCCCCTCGAAAATTGGGTAAAAATAATCATACAACCATTATACTAGTTAAATGTTAAATGTACATTAAAAAGTATAATGATATAATATTAATAAAACGCGATGTAAAGGAGACAAGAATAATGATTAGATTTGAATGCGACTACGCTGAAGGAGCCCATCCAAGGGTTCTGGAGTTCCTGACTAAAACCAATTTTGAACAGACTCCGGGCTACAGCGTAGACCCTTACTGCGAGAAAGCGAGAGGGATAATTAAAAAGCTGTGCCAGTCAGATCGGGCTGAGGTTCATTTCCTTGTAGGCGGCACGCAGGCGAATACCATTGTTATCGAATCAATATTAAGGCCGCACCAGGGGGTTGTGAGTGCCGAAACCGGCCATATCAGCGTGCATGAAACCGGAGCTATAGAAGCTACAGGCCACAAGGTACTCACGCTACCGAGCGAAGACGGCAAAATAACCGCTGCACAGGTAAGGGAAGTGTACGAAAGCCACTGGAACGACCCTAATGCTGAGCACACGGTGCAGCCGGGAATGGTTTACATATCAAACCCTACCGAAAACGGGACGCTCTACACAAAAAAAGAGCTGACTGAATTGAGCGAAGCGTGCCGTAGCCTGGGGCTGCCGCTTTTCCTCGATGGCGCAAGGATGGGCTACGGACTTGCGGCGGAAGGAAACGACCTTGCCTTGGCCGACATAGCGAGGCTTTGCGACGTATTCTATATTGGAGGGACTAAGGTAGGTGCCTTGTTCGGGGAAGCGGTAGTGATAACAGATCCTTCCCTTCAGAAGGATTTCAGGTACATGATTAAGCAGCACGGAGGCTTGCTGGCAAAGGGGAGACTGCTGGGAATCCAGTTCATGGCGCTTCTGGAGGACGGCCTGTATTTCGAAATTTCGGAACATGCAGACAGGATGGCAATGAAGATAAAGGCGGCATTCGAAGAGAAGGGGTATGCTTTCCTGTATGAATCTGCAACAAACCAGCAGTTCCCGATTATACCTGACGATAAACTGGAAGTGCTGAAGAAGAAATATGCATACTCCTTCTGGAAGAGGGTTGATGACCAGCGCAGCGCCGTGCGTTTCTGCACAAGCTGGGCAACAAGGGAGGAAGACGTGGAACTCCTTCTCGAAGATATACGTTCCTTGTAGATGCGGGGTGGATGCTTATGGAACTGGCACACAGATACAGAAAAGGCGGAAATAAACTAATAATTTTCATCCACGGGCTGGGTTGTTCAAAGGATTCCTTCGGATATGCCTGGGGTAAGGCTGATTTTGAAAAATATTCACTGCTGGCGGTCGACCTTGCAGGACACGGGGATTCACCAAGGCCGAGAGATTTCTCATACCGCATGGAGGACCAGGCGGAAATGTGCATGTCGCTCCTGAACGGGTTCGGGCATGATATCATACACTTGGTGGCTCACAGCATGGGCGGAGCAGTGGGGCTTCTGCTCGCGGGAAAGCTTGGAGGAAGGCTGGCATCCTTCACAAGTGTCGAAGGGAATCTGACCGGTGACGACTGCGGGCTCGTCAGCAGAAAAACTATAAGCTACCCTTTGGGGGAATTCGAAAAGATCAAATTTGAAAGGTTCATTGAAGCAAACGAAACCTCGGAGGATCAAAGCCTTAGGCTTTGGGCGGAGATGCTCAGGAAATGCAGTCCTTTTGCCTTTTATAAAAGTGCCGAATCGCTGGTGGAATGGTCCGACAGCGGAAAGCTGCTTGATCTGTTTTTAAATCTGGATTCCGGAAAGGCATACATATACGGGGACAGGAACCGCAAAATGCATATTCTCGGCATGCTGCAAGGCGTAAAGAAGATATCCGTAGCGGACAGCGGACATTTTGTAATGACCGATAATCCTGACGATTTCTATAAAAAGCTGTTCTGTATATTAGAAGAATCATAGAATCTTGCTCCTTTTGATATCAAAAGGAGTTTTTTTTCGCCCTATTTTTAAAACAATCACAAATAATCATAAACGAGCAAATATGTTCAAAAAAATCGTTGACAAACGAGCATGAGTGATTTAATATGAGCATAAAGAGTGATGAAAATATGATATTGAAGGTGATGAAAATGTTTACCGAGGAAAGACGTCAACTAATATCCGAAATGCTTTCTCAAAAATCGAGCATAAAGGTCAGCGAGATTTCTGAACTTCTGAATGTTTCAGAATCAACCATAAGAAGGGACCTGAAGGAAATGGAGGAGATCGGGCTTCTGTCAAGAACCCACGGAGGAGCAGTGAGCTTTTCTGTGACAAACTTCGAGCCGACCTACAATGAAAAGGAATCTTCAAACCAGGAAGAAAAGAATTCCATCGGAAAAGCTGCAGCGTCGATGATAAAGGACGGAGACACCATCGTCATAGATTCGGGTACTACAACCCTTGAGATAGCAAAAAATATTACCGCAAAGAACATCTCTGTAATAACAAACTCCATAGATATTGCTTCAATTTTATGCCAGAAAGAAAACGTCGAAGTAATCTTGACCGGCGGGAGCCTGAGGCCCAATACGAGAGCTATGGTAGGCCAGATAGCTGAAAATGCAATCAGGAATTTCAGAGTTGACAAGGCGTTCATAGGAGCAAACGGAATTTCAGCGGAGGCAGGACTTACAACACCTAATTACACTGAGGCACAGACAAAAAAAGCCATGATAGACATTGCGAACAAGGTGATAATTGCTGTAGACAGCACGAAGTTCAACAGAGTGAACCTGGCAGTGATTTCTCCTGTAAGCGAGATTACAACCATCATAACAAGCAGTGCAGCGGATAAAAAAATACTCAACGAATATGAGCTTCTCGGCATAGAGCTGAAAATAGCCGATTAAAAAGACACACAGGAGGGCTGATAAATGGTCATAACAGTAACCCTTAATCCAGCCATGGACAAGACACTGATTGTAGACAACTTCAGGGCCGGTATGGTTAACAGGGCATCAAGCATAAGATACGATATAGGCGGAAAAGGGATCAATGTTTCAAAGGTGCTGAAAAATCTGGGAATAGAGTCAGTAAGCACCGGTTTCCTCGGAGGAATCTGGGAAAAGTCGTTTAAAGAAGAGCTGGAAGAAAGAAGCATATCCTTCGACTTTGTCAGTATCGAAGGAAACACAAGGACAAACACAAAAATAGTCGACAAAATAAACAAGGTGTTCACAGACGTAAATGAACCAGGACCTGTAATCAGCGACAAGGAACTGGAAAGTCTGGTTGGCAAATATTCGGAAATTTGCAGCAAAGGCGATATAGTTGTGCTTTCCGGGGGAGTAAGTTCCTCGATCCCTGCTGATATTTACAGGATCCTGACGGAAACAGCCAAGAAAAAAGGAGCCTTTGTCATACTTGACGCTGACGGGGAACTGCTGGCTGAGGGGCTGAAAGCTCTGCCTCATGCAATAAAACCGAACGAGCATGAACTGGGAAAGCTGCTGGGCATCGACTGCAGCAACAGAGAAGAAATCGTAAAAGGCGCTTTAAGCCTGAAAAACAAAGGCATAGGCAGACTGATGATATCCCTTGGATCAAAAGGCGCAATCTATATAACAGAGGATGGAGTGTATTTTGCAGAAGCCCTGAAGGTTCAGGTGAAGGGGACGGTTGGAGCAGGGGATTCCATGGTAGCCGGTTTAATCTACAGCATAATAAACGGATTTGATGCGGCGGACACATTGAAATTTGCTACAGCATGCGGTGCAGCGTCAGTAATACTTGACGGCACGGAGGCCTGCACTCTCGAACAGGTTCAGCCGCTGTTCGAACAAGTTGATGTAATAAAAATCGGGGAGGAATAAATAAATGGTAAAAGATATGTTTTCAAAGGAAAGGGTATGTTTTGAACTGAAATCCGGATCAAAGGAAGAGGTCATATCTGAGCTGATAGAAATACTTGCAGCTGACGGCAAGATTAAGGACAAGGAGAAATTCAAAGAAGCGGTTATGCACAGGGAAGAAGAGTTTTCTACAGGTATTGGAATGGGGATCGCTATACCTCACGGAAAAAGCGATGCAGTAACTGAAGCAAGCATAGCTTTCGGAAAAAGCACAAAAGGAATCGATTACGATTCAATGGACGGAGAACCGGCTCACTTCTTTTTCCTGCTGGCTATTCCGACTGAATCAAGCGACGTGCATCTCAGAGCCCTGAGCGAGATATCAAGAAAGCTTATGCATGCCGAGGTAAGGGATAGGTTATTAAAGGCAAGCGATTTCGAAGAGTTTATCAACGTATTCAATTAGCTATTAAATAATATACAAAATTTAAGGGGGAAAAAGTCGTGAAATTCGTAGCAGTAACAGCCTGCCCTACGGGTATAGCACATACCTACATGGCGGCGGAAGCATTGACAATCGCAGCAAGGGAGATGGGACATGAAATCAAGGTTGAAACCCAGGGATCAGTGGGAGCTGAAAATGTAATTGAAGCATCGGATCTCGAAGGCGTAACGGCAGTAATTGTGGCAGCCGATACAAAAGTGGACAAATCAAGGTTTGCCGGCCTTCCTATTGTTGAAGTTCCTGTAAAGGATGCCATAAAGGATCCAAAGGGGCTGATCGCTAAAGCTGCTGAAGCAAAAGCGGAAGCTGCTCCAAAAGCAAAGGCAGAAGAAGCTAAGCCGGCTGAAAAGGAATCAAGAACAGGGGTTTACAAGCACCTGATGACAGGAGTTTCCTTCATGATCCCGTTTGTAGTGGCAGG
>Ga0316601_100002132_pt1 | contig 10103 bp, 9 predicted proteins | sample OWC_soil_day5_no_FD_207663 | JGI IMG/M metagenome (GOLD analysis project Ga0316601, IMG submission 207663) | Wetland soil microbial communities from Old Woman Creek delta, Ohio, United States - OWC_soil_day5_noCT | ecosystem: Environmental > Terrestrial > Soil > Wetlands | place: USA: Ohio...
TGCCCGCCGCGAATCACCAGGTCGTACGTGGCCGGGGCTTGCGCCGCAACGGCCGCCGCGAGCACCGTCGCCGCACCGGAGAGCATCAGCCCGCGAAACACCGTCCTGCGCATCGTCCCTCCCCGCCGAAAGGCGCCGGGCCGCGATTATAGCAGCCGCGCGGCTGGACCCGCCGTCCGTCCCTGCCGCACAATGGGTCCCGCACGGGAGGCTTCATGTACGCGCTGGCCATCATCCGCTACCGCAGACCGCTCGACGAGGTGCTGGTCCATCACGAGGCGCATCGCGCCTACCTTCAGGCGCTGAAGCGGAAGGGCGTGCTGGTGGCCTCCGGCCCGCTGGAGCCCCGCCATGGCGGGGCGCTGCTGCTGCGAGTGCCGGACGACGCGGTCGAGGCCGCGCTCGACGAGGTGAGGGACGGCGACCCGTACTGGAAGGCCGGTGTCGGCCAGTACGAGCTGCTGGCCTGGGACGTCCGCACGGGCCGCGAGGATCTCGACCGGCTATTGGGGTCAGGCACTATTTCTCAATAGCGTCTCAACAATAATGAGACTGACGTGAGAAATAGTGCCTGACCCAGTTTACAGGCGCAGGCGGGTGAAGATCGAGCCGCCGATGAACTCCCGGAGGATCGAGTTGTCCGGCACGTGTTCCGGCTGCGCGGGCCGGAACCACGTGAGGAACGACAGCAGCCGGTTCGACTCGACGAATTCCGGCGTGTCGGGCCGCACCTGGAGCAGGAGCGGTTCGGCGAACGGCCGCAGCACCGCCAGTTCGTGCACGAGGGCCGAGTTGAACACGGCGTCGGCGTTCTCCTGGAACCGGAAGATGTGCTGCTTCTCCCCGCGCACGACCGAATCCCAGCGCTTCAGCGTCGCCGTCGCGCTGTAGCCGCGGGTCGCGGCGTCCCTGACCACGCGCCGGACGAGGCGGCAGTCGGAGGTGGCCACCCGGTTGTGCCGGTCGAGGTTCAACTGGGTCAGGGCCGACACGTACACGCGGAAGACCGACCCGGCCGGCAGGCCCTTCGCGAGCACCGGGTTGAGGCCGTGGATGCCCTCGACGATGACGACGTGATCGTGCCCCAGCGTCACCGTCGGGCCCGCCTCGCGCCGCCCCGTCAGGAAGTTGTAGTGCGGCAGTGCGGTCGGGCGGCCGCCGGTGAGCGACCGCAGGTGCTCCCCGAACAGGTCGAGGTCGAGGGCGCGGATGGTCTCGTAGTCGAATTCCCCCTTCTCGTCGCGCGGGGTCTCGTCGCGGTCCACGAAGTAGTCGTCGAGGGCGAGCGGCATCGGCCTGACGCCGTTCGCGAGCAACTGGACGGCGAGCCGCTTCGAGAACGTCGTCTTCCCGGAGGCACTCGGACCCGCGATGAAGACGACGCGCACGCGCCCGCGGGTGTCGGCGATGCGGCCCGCGACGCGGGCGATGCCCGACTCGTGGAAGGCCTCGGCCACCAGTGACACCTCGCGGGTCCGATCGCCCACGATCGCGTCGTTCAGGGCGCCCGCGCTGCGGATCCCGAGCCGGTCCAGCCAGTCGCCCGCCTGCTCGAACACGGCGAAGAGCTTCGGGTACGGCGTCAAGGGCTCCATGACGCCGGGCCGGCTCTGGTGGGGAAACCGCAGCATGAAGCCCGTCGGCAGGACGTGCAGCGAGAACTGGGTCAGGCACCCGGCCGACGGCACCATGTACCCCTGCAGGTAGTCGCGGCGCTCGTGGAGCCTGTACAGGGTCAGCGTGTCGCGCTCCCGGTGCGCCAGCAGGCGCGCCTTGTCGGTCTCACCGCGCGACTCGTAGACGTCGATGGCTTCCTGGCGCGTGACCTGTTCCCGCGCGATGGGCGCGTCCTCGGCGACGATGTCGCGCATGCGCCGCTCGACGAGGCGCAATTCGTCCGCCGTGAACTGCGTCCGGCCGCGCGCCTCGCAGTAGTAGCCGGCGGCGGTCGCCGCCGAGTGCTCGATGAAGATCTCGCTGCCCGGGAACACCTCGTCGAAGGCGACGAGCATGAGGAACGAGAGCGAGCGCCGGTAGACCCGCACGCCGTCCGCCGTGGTCGCGTCCAGGGGCGTGACGGACGCGTCCCCGTCCAGCCCGAACGACAGCTCGCGCAGCCGGCCGCCGACGATCGCGGCCATGAACGGATGCGCGGGTTTGCCGAACGCGGCGCGCAGCACGTCGCGCACGGCCGTGCCGACGGGCGCCTCGAACACCCGGCCGTCCGGGAGCGTGGCCTGCACCGTGGCCCGCGGCTGCGCGGGCCTGATCGCGTGGACGTGCTCGTTCGCCACTACTCCACCTTCCTCGTCGAATCCCACCACAGGTAGGCGCACACGCCGGTGAACATGGCCGCCGACACCAACTGGGACGCCGGGTCGTGATCGAAGAAGGGCGTCTTGACCAGGTCTTCGGCGTACCACGGGAACAGCCGCAGCGACGCGCCCAGCACGCCGCCGAGCGCGCCGCCCGCCATGAACCCGGACGCGATGATCACGCCGCGCTCGCGCATGATCTTCCCCCGGGCCTCGCCGGCCGCCTCGGCGCGCCTGCCGAGGTAATGCGCGAGCACGCCGCCCACGAGCGCCGGCAGGTTGAGCTCGAGCGGGAGGTACATGCCCAGCGCGAACACGAGCGCCGGCACGCGCAGCATCTCGATCATCACGGCGATCATCACGCCCGACCCGAACAGCAGGTAGGCCACGGGCTGCCGGCTCATGAAGCCCTCGACCAGCGCCTTCATGATCGACGCCTGCGGGGCGGCGAGCACGGGGCGCACGTCTCCCGCGGCCGCCTCCCCGAACTGGTAGGTCTGGGCCAGCATCACGATCGCCAGACCGGCCGCCGCCGCGGCGAAGACGACGCCCAGGAACTTCACGCGCTGCTGGGCCGACGGCGTCGACCCCAGCCAGTAGCCCGTCTTCAGGTCCGTGATCGTCTGGCCCGACACCGAGAGCGCCGTGCACACCATCCCGGCGATGGCCATCACGAAGAACATCCCGGTCGGGCCCTCGAGCCCGAAGCGCAGCAGGACGACCGACGAGAAGATGATCGTCAGCATCGTCATGCCCGACACCGGGTTGCGCGCGACGGTGGCGATGGCGTTGGCCGCCACCGACGCGAAGAAGAACGCGAAGAAGAGCGTGAGCGCGACGCCCAGCACCAGGACGCTCATCGTCGGCCGCAGGCTGCCGAAGAACACCGCCACGGCCAGCGCCGCCGCGATCACGCCGACGAGGATGGCCATCACCGGGATGTCGCGGTCGGTGCGCTCCTCGGTGGCGCCCTTCCCCGCGCGGAACGCCCCGATCGCGATGCGGAACGCCCCGGCGACGATGCGGAGCGACTTGATGATGCCGAAGATCCCCGCGGTCGCGATCGCGCCCACGCCGACGAAGCGGACGTAGCCGCGGAAGATCTGGTTCGCGCTCATCTCGGCAATCGGCACGGCGCCCGGCGCGACGTTCAGGCCGGGCAGGTGCTGCCCCACCATCCAGATGAGCGGCACGAGCACGAAGTTCGCGAGCACGCCGCCGGCGACGAGGATCATCGACGAGCGCAAGCCCATCACGTAGCCGAGGCCCAGGATGAACGTGACCGCGTCGAAGCTGGTGGCCACCCGCGCCTTGTCCGCCAGCGCCTTCACCGCCGGCACGAACTGCAGGTCGATGTACTCCTTCCACACCTGGAACGTGGTGACGAAGAAGTCGTAGACGCCGCCGATCGCCGTGGCCTGGAGCAGCAGCTTGGCCTGGGACCCGCCCTTCTCACCCGTGACGAGCACCTCGGTGATGGCCGTGGCTTCGGGGTACGGGAACTCGCCGTGCATCTCGCGCACGAAGTAGCGGCGCAGCGGGATGAGGAAGAGCACGCCCAGGCAGCCTCCCGCCAGGCAGACGAAGATCGTCTGCACCGGGTGCGGGTTCAGCTGCATGCTGTAGAGCGCGGGCAGCGTGAAGATCGCCCCGGCCACGACGGCGCCGGACGTGCCACCGATGCTGGTGATGATGACGTTCTCCAGCAGCGTCGAACGGCGCCGGTAGACCCGGGCCAGGCCGATCGCCAGGATCGAAATCGGGATGGCGGCCTCCATCACCTGCCCCACCTTCAGGCCCGAGTAGGCCGAGGCCACCGTGAAGATGACGCAGAGCAGGAGCCCCCACAGCACCGACCGCCAGGTCGTCTCGGGCACCGCCGCGGCCGGCGGCACGAGCGGCGTGTAGGCCTCCCCCGGGGCGAGCTTCGTGTAGGCGTTGTCCGGCAGGACGCTCGTCGTCGGGCTCCCGTGGCCAGCGGTCATGCGGCTTCCTCCTGAGGCCCGCTCGCACGCGGGCGCAGCAGAGTTTACTGCATGTCGCGCAGAAGCAGGCCGCCCCGGTAGAGGAGGTAGATCGAGGCCATCTGCACCACGTGAAACAGATCGTTGTGGTTGAACCGGGCGTGGGGCGCCAGGCGCGCCCACTGGATGACGCCGGCCACGACGGCCACCCCCACCCCGGCCGTGATCCACCACGCCGCGGGCGTCAGCCCGCTCGGCCTGATGACCCAGGCCGCCACCACCACCGCGATGAGCGCGGCCCCGTAATCGACGATGACCAGCGTGAACGAGTCCTTCGTCGTGACCGTCCACGCGTAGAACGCCAGCTTGGCGGCGACCACGGCGACCAGCACGCGCCAAAGCGACCCCGTGCTCGCGGCCGTCACGGCTGCCGCGAGCAGGCAGGCGCTGCCGATGCCGGTCGCCAGCAGCGTCGTCTTCCACATCGCGCGGCCGGCGGCGCCGGGCATCTCCTGCACGAACCCGTGGTACGTGCCGCCGAGAAAGGCGGCCGCTGCCGTCATCGCCAGGGCCGCGGCCCAGAGCCGGCCCGAGAGCTGGCCTCCCGCCGCCGCGTCGGCCAGCAGCCGCGTCGCGAGCGCGACGGCGAGCCCGCCCATCGCGTAGTCCGTGATCATCGTCATCGGCTCGGTGATGCGCACGGCGCCCTCCGGCTCACCCTCGCGCAGGGCCGACGCCGATCACGATGCTGGTCCCGGAGCCGGCGTCGATCCGGGGTCCCGGCGCCAGGCCGGCGCCCGCCATCCAGCCGCGGATTTCGGCCTCGGTGAACGTGTCGCCATGGTCCGTGGCCACGAGCATGTTGAGCGCGAAGAACGCGCCGGCGGGCGGGGTGACGCGATCCTCGTCCATCACCCAGTCGACCACCGCGACGCGCCCGCCGGGATTGAGGGCCGCCGCGCACGACGCGATCAGCGCCGCGTTCTGGACGGCGGAGTTGCTGTGGATGACAGCCGAGAGGAACACGAGATCGAACCGCTCCGGCAGCGGGTCGACGAGGTAATCGCCGACCGCCGTCGTGACGCGGCCGGCGAGACCCGCCCTGGCGATGTACTCGCGCGTGAGGGGCAGCACGTTGGGCAGGTCGAAGACCACGGCGGCGAGCCCCGGTTGCTTCGCGGCAAAGGCGATGGAGAACGCGCCGGAGCCGCCGCCGACGTCCAGCACGCGCCCGACCCCGTCCAGGCCCACGAGCTCCGCCATCCGGGGCGCCTGCTGCGCCGCGCGGTAGTGCATCGCGGCGATGAACGGCTTCAGCCACGCGTCGCCGCGGTCGTTGATCGCGGCGCGCAGGGCCGGCCGGCCCTCGCGCACCGCCTCGGTCAGCCCGCTCCAGCTGTGCCACATGCTCGCCGTGTGACCCAGGCCGCCCGCGAACTCCGGGCTGCCGTCGTCGAGGTACCGCCGGCCGTCGGGCGTGTTCCAGAACCTGCCGCCGCGCTTCTCGAGCAACTGCATCGCGCACAGCGCGTTCAAGAGCCGATCCGTCGCCCGAGGATCGGTGGCGGCGCGTCCGGCCAGGTCGGCCGACGTGAGCCCGCCGTCACCGATCAGGCTGAAGAGGCGCAGTTCGACGGCCGTGAGCAGAATCCGGCTCTGTTGAAAGCCCATCGCCAGGTCGCGGAGGGCTGCCGGCGTCCATGCGGGTGTGGATTCGCGTCCATCAGGCATTCGTCACACTCCTGCCTGCACTATCATAGGGCCAACCGGATCCCTTCCCGGCCGAGGAGGCCGATGCCCGACCCCGCCCTGACGTCCGGCCGGCGCGCTTTTCTCGCGCGCGTGCTGCGCCTCGGCGGCGCGAGCGCGGCCACGCTCGGGCTGAGTGCGTACCTGGCAGGGCGAAGCCGGCGCCCCGCCGAGGAGGCCGCGGCCGAGGCCGACGTCGACCATCGCGTGCCGGACCGGCCCGACCTGCCGGAGATGGCCGTGTCCCAGGGCGAGGCGGCGGCCCCGACGGCGCTCGTCGAGCGCGCCATCGCCGACATGGGCGGCATGGGGCGATTCGTGGCGCGCGGCGACACCGTGGTGGTCAAGCCGAACATCGCGTGGGACCGGCTGCCCGAGCACGCGGCCACCACCAACCCGGAGGTCGTCGCGGCCATCGTCCGGTTGTGCCTGCAGGCGGGCGCCGGCTCGGTCATCGTCACCGACGTGAGCTGCAACGACGCCGAGGCGTGCTTCGACCGCAGCGGCATCGCGGCCGCCGCCCGCGCCGCCGGCGCCGAGGTGGTGCTGCCCCACTCCAGGTTCTTCACACGCGTCAACCTGAGGGGCGCCACGCTCGGCGAGTGGCCGGTGCTCCAGCCGTTCCTCGACGCGACGAAGCTCATCAACGTGCCGATCGCGAAGCACCACAGCCTGACGGGCGTGACGCTCGGCATGAAGAACTGGTACGGCCTGATCGGCGGCGACCGCAACCGCCTCCACCAGCGCATTCACGAGAGCATCGTCGACCTCACGTCGTTCGCGAAGCCGACCCTGACCGTGATGGATGCCTACCGGATCCTTGCGCGCAACGGTCCGACCGGCGGGGACGTGGACGATGTCGAGATGAAGCACACCATGGTGGCGAGCGTGGACCCGGTCGCGGTGGACGCGTACGCCGCGCAGGCGTGGTGGGGGCTGGCCGCGCCGCGCGTGCCCTACCTGCGGCTGGCCGAGCAGCGCGGCCTGGGCCGGATGGACTTCGCGTCGCTGCGCACGGTCACGTCGACGCTGTAGCGACGGCCGCCGCTACTTCCGGCGGAACGCGCCCTTCACCATCGCCGGCGTGAAGAAGGCGCCGGTCTCGCCTTCGGCGGCATAGCGGTAGACCGCCGCGGCGTAGATGCCGCTCAACGCCGAACTCACCAGCGCGATCGTCACGAACGCCATCAGCAGGCAGACCGCCACGAAGATGATGAGGAAGGCCGAGTCGGTGGCGGCCGCGGCCAGAAGCAGCGCCACGCCGGCCGCCAGCGTGCCGAGGCTGATCAGTCCGAAGAACAGGCCCATCCCGAGGTTGCCGGCGATCTGCTCGCCCCACGTCCGCTTCAGGTAGGCGGCGCTCTGCTGAATGGCCTCGATGGGCCCCACGTCCTCGACGACGAGGACCGGGACGACCAGGAAGGTCGCCAGGTTCCAGGCGAGGCCGATCAGCCCGACGACCAGCCGCCCCAGCAGGCCGCTCCGCTCCGAGATCGCGCGGAGCACCAGGCCCACCGTCGCGGCGATGACCGCATAGCCCAGGATCGGCTGGATGCGGGACGCCGCGATGCGGAAGCCGTCCGCCACGGTGGGGTCGCCTCCGCGCAGGCGGATCATCGCCGCGCCGACCAGCGCCGTGTTGCAGAAGAAGATCACGAAGTACTGCACGACGTAGAAGAGGAGGATGAACGCGTAGGTTCCGCCGGTCACGGCCGACGCCCCGCCGTCGCCCGCGACGATGAACCCGGTCAGGACCGCGGGCACGAAGAACGTCACGACCACGAGGATCGACAGCACCGCCGAGATCGCCGGAAAGAGGAGCAGTTCCGTGTCGGCGCGGAGGACCGCGGCGCTCGCCTTCACCAGATCCCAGCTGTTCGAAAGCCTGTCAAACACGTCGGCCTCCTGCCTGAATGGCTCCAGGACCTCCTCACGGCGGCGTTGGCACGCCGCGAGGACGGGCCGCGGAGCCACTTGTACTCACTTACGTCGTTCTGTGCTGCGTGGTTTCGCCAGGCGGGCTCAGTGTACGACAATCCGGGCAGCGCGGCCCTGGCGCGGCTCCTCGTCGTCGCCGTCGCCCTCGCCGGCCTCGTCGTCCGGACCGGCTTCGCCGTCGCCGCCCTCCCCGTCTCCGCCCGCGCCGCCCGGCGTGCGGGGATGCGGCGGCGCCAGCGCGAAGCGGAGCATCTCGACGGCGCGCTGGCGCATGTGCAGCCAGACGCGAATCGCCGTGAGGAACCAGCGGACCGTCGTGCCCGCCACGACCAGGTCCGCGACGAACAGCAGGTCACCGTCGTCGTCACGGAAGATCCGGCCGAAGGGGCACTCCCGTACCATCGATTCCAGTTCGCCCGGTGAGAGGCCTCGCCCGGCCGGCAACGGCGTGATGAGGCGCATGGCCTCGTACGCCGCCGGCGTCTTCGCCGCCCGGCCGCGCATCTCGGCGACGAACGGAAAGGGCTGCGCGACGTGGATCAGCCTGTGCCTCACGCCCGGGCTCACCGGCCCGGCCGGCTCCGCGTCCACCACCTGGCAGCCCGCGATGCCGAGCATCCGCTTCACGTCGTCGATCGCCAGGGCTGAAAAGACCCGGCCCGGCTCCGAGCGGCCCTCCGCGCAGTAGACCATGCCGAGCGGCCGCTGGCCGCGATACCCGAAGACGTCGACCAGGATGGAGACGAGTTCCCCGGCGAGGGCGCGGGCGCCGGCCAGCGGCGACAGCGCCCACCGCTTCTGGTAGTTGCGCGCCCGGCCACCCACCTTGAAGCCGAGCCTGCGCAGCATGGCCCGCTGGGGCGCCTTCACGTAGGGCTTCGCCGTCGGGTTCCACGCGCCGGAGCAGGCCTCGATGAGGACCGGCTCGCCTGGCTCGGTCCAGATCTGCACGTAGAGGCTGACGTCCTTGCGAGGCCCGAAGTCGAGCACCAGGAAGCGGTAGTCGCCCACGTACCAGTCCGCCGCGGGTGCTCCCCAGTCGCAGGTCCGGGCGACAACTGCCGCCACGAGGTCGATGGCGTGGGTGCGGGCCTGAGCCGGAGTCAGCTTCCTGCCGGCTGACGGCACCAGCTCGTGTGCCGCCTGGCCATCGGTCCTGGGAGGGCAGAGCCGGCCTGCCAGCGCCTCGAGAGCCTCCCGTTGCCTGCGTCGTGCCATTCTCACCTCGTTTCCGCGGGCTTTCCGCACTCCCCGCACCCTGATCATGTCCGACTGCCGTGACAGCTCAGGTCACACCAGGCGCGCGCCAGGGCCTCGAGCCCTGAGCCTTGCCGCGGCCGCCGGTCGGGAGGTACAGTGCCCGTGGGAATCCCCTTGGAGGTTCGAATGTTCCATACCATCGCTGAGTTCTCGTCGGCGTGGCAGGCCGAGAGCGCGAGCACGTTGAAGGTGATGCAGGCGCTCACCGATGCCTCGCTTGCGCAGAAGGTCACCCCTGAAGGCCGCAGTCTGGGCCGGCTCGCCTGGCATTTGGTGCAGACGCTGGGCGAGATGGGCGCGCAGGCGGGCCTCAGTGTCGAGGGCGCGAGCGAGAAGGCGCCCCAGCCCCCGACCGCGGCCGCAATCTCGGAGGCCTACGAGGCGGGCGCCGCCGCTGTCGGAAAGGCCGTCACGTCGGCGTGGAAGGACGACGATCTTGCCCTCGAGATCGACATGTACGGCGAGAAGTGGACGCGCGCCATGAGCCTCCGGGCCCTCATCCAGCACGAGGTGCACCATCGGGGCCAGATGACGGTGCTCATGCGCCAGGCCGGGCTCACCGTGCCGGGCGTCTACGGGCCGGCCCGCGAGGAGTGGGCGGCGTACGGCATGCCGGCGCAGGAGTAGGGAGATCGAGGGATTTTCGCCGGGTGGACGCGCGCATGCCGCAAACGCCTCGTTCCGTGGTATGCTTGTCGGGTTCCGCTTTGAGTCCCGCCGCCGACGGCGCGCCATGTGGCCCGCCGCTCCCGACATACTTCAAAGCTACAGGCTGTTCGACGCGATCTACCCTCTGCGCATAGCAGTATCGATTGCGACCTCAACCGGTATGTGAACGTTCACACGGCGCCGCTCGCGGCGTTGGGGCGGGTATCGG
>Ga0316601_100002133_pt1 | contig 10103 bp, 7 predicted proteins | sample OWC_soil_day5_no_FD_207663 | JGI IMG/M metagenome (GOLD analysis project Ga0316601, IMG submission 207663) | Wetland soil microbial communities from Old Woman Creek delta, Ohio, United States - OWC_soil_day5_noCT | ecosystem: Environmental > Terrestrial > Soil > Wetlands | place: USA: Ohio...
ACGACACCAGCGGTCACGATCTACGGCCGGACATATCTCGATGCCGAGGTGACCGTTCCGCTCGCGACGCTGTCGGAGGGCAAGGGCAAGGTCGACGTCCGTGTCCACGCCGAGCTCGGTGGGTTTGGCTGCAACGCGGCCCGCGCGATCGGATCGCGGCTCCCTGCCGGCTCCGTCCACGTGGTGACCGTGTGCTCGCCGCTCGATCTGCCGCGGCTGCGCGCCCGGATCCCGGCGGAGGTCGTCGTCGACGCGATCCTCGACGACTCGGATCCCACGGCGTGGCCGCCGATCAGCGTGATCATCAACCCGGCCGGCGAATGCCGGCTGTTACGCGGCCGCGGCGAGGAGGATGCCGCGCAGTGGAGGCTCGACCGCGTCGCGGCCGGCGCTCGCACCGCGAGCTTGCACATCCTCGGTCGCGTCCCGCTGCCGTTCGTCGCCGAGCTGCTCGCGCAGCGCGGGCCCGCTGCGCGGATCGCCTGGTGCGGTGGCGATGCGATCTCGGCCGAGCTCGAGCGCGAGCTCGATCTCGTGTGCGTCAACGTCGCCGAGGCGGCGCGCCTGCTCGAGACGACCGACCGCGCGCCGAACGACCTCGCGCAGGCGCTGGCCCGGCGCGCCGTGCGCCCCGGTGCCGTTCGCCTCGTCACCGGTCGGGGCGAGGCGCCGGCGGTCGCGGCCGTGCGCGAGGATGGAACCGTTCGCTGTCACGAGGCCACGATCCCCGCGAAGCTGCCCGCCGGGGCGATCCGCACCCTCAAGGGCGTCGGTGACGTGTTCGCCGCGCGCTTCCTGATCGAGGCGTGTGTCGACCCGGAGGGGCAGCCCCGCACGGACCTCGCCGTCGCGCAGGCGCTCGAGGTCGCCGCGCAGGCCGCGACGGCGTTCATCACCGCGCACGAGGCGACGTGAGCGACGTCCTGTCGCGGTTCCGGATCGACGGGCGCGTCGCGATCGTGACCGGCGGGACGCGCGGGCTCGGCCTCGCCGCCGCGCGCGCCCTGGCCGCTGCGGGCGCACACGTCGTGATCACGAGTCGCGACCTCGCGGCGGCGAGCGCGGCGGCTACCGAGCTCGCGACCGCCTCCGGCATCGAGGCGCTCGGCGTCGCGGTCGACGTGCGCGACGCCGCGGCGATCACCGCGATGGTCGAGCGCACGTGGGCGGCGTTCGGGCGGCTCGACATCCTCGTCAACAATGCGGGCACCACCCGGCGTGAGCCACTGGCCGCGCTGACCGAGGCGCAGTGGGACGACGTCGTCGACACCAACCTCAAGGGGACGTGGCTGTGCTGCCGCGCCGTCGAGCCGATCATGCGCGCGGCGGGGTGGGGGCGGATCATCAACATCTCGAGCATGCTCGGTCAGGTCGGCCTGCCGGATCGTTCGCCGTACATCGCGAGCAAGGGCGGCGTGACGGCGCTGACGCGCGCTCTCGCGATCGAGCTGGCGCCGAGCGGCATCACGGTCAACGCGATCGCGCCGGGACCGTTCGCGACCCAGATGGCGGACGCTCCCTCGCGCGCCGCGCTGCTCGCCCAGATCCCGCTCGGGCGGTGGGGCGATCCGGCGGAGATCGAGGGCGCGATCGTCTACCTCGCCTCCGCGGCGTCGAGCTTCGTCACCGGGGCCTCGCTCGCGATCGACGGAGGCTACACCGCGCGATGAGGCGCGCGCTCTCCGATGCGATCGCCGACGCGCGGGCGGTGCGCATCCCGGATCGCGATCGGCTCGCGGACCTAGGCCAGATCGACGCGGTCGTCGTCGTCGGCGCGACCTGCGCCGGCAAGTCGACGCTCGTCGATGCGATCCGTGCCTCCGAGCCGTGCGCCCGGGGAGCCGTCGACGTGCCGCTCCGCTACGTCACCCGGATGCCGCGCGGCGGGGATAACCTCGTCGAGAACGTGCACGTCACGGCCGAGGAGTTCGCGGCGCGGATCGCGGCCGGAGAGATCGACCTGCACTGGATCCGCCGCATGGAGGGCGGTCGCGAGGTCCGCTACGGGTTCGCGCCTCCGCGCCCCGGCGCGCTGCCGGTGCTGTCGGCGAACAACGCGATCCTGGCGCCCGACGCCGGGCTGCTGCCGGTGGGCCGGCTCGACCACGCGCTGTGGGTCGGCGTGTCTGCGCCGCCCGAGCTCCGCGCGCAGCGGTTGCGCCGGCGCTCTCCGGATCTGTGGGCGCGCCCGGACGAGGTCGCTCACCGGCTCGCGGAGCCGGCGCTCGATGCGCGCGTTCACCTCGTGATCGACAACCATGGCGAGCTCGAGGCGGCCGCGAAGGCCGAGATCGTGGCGCTCGTCCGCGCACTGGTGCTCTGAATGAGCTCCGCGCGGACCGCGACGCGCTACGTCGCCTGGCTCGCGCGCCACGCGGCGGCGATCGCGATCGGCTGGGGGCTGGCCGTCGCGGGCGCCGTCTACCTGATCGCGTTCCACCTCCCGCTGCACGCCGACCTGTCGAACCTGTTGCCCCAGGATGCGCCGGCGGTCCGCGGGTTGCGCGACCTCGAGGCCCGGGTGGTGTCCAAGGACACGACGATCGTCCTCGTCGATGCACCGGATCCGGCGACCCGGGCCGCGGCGACGACGCAGCTGATCGAGGGCGTGCGCCGCCTCGATCCCGATCTGATCGAGCGCGTCGACGTCGACGACCGCGAGGCCCGCGACTACATCCGGGCGCACCGCCACCTGTTCGTGCCGCTCGCCGATCTGGTCACGGCGCGCGACACGCTGGCCCAGCGGATCGCCGATGCCAAGGTCCGCGCGAATCCGCTGTTCATCGATCTCGACGACGACGCGCAGCGCGAGGTCCAGGCAGCCGAGGACAAGCGCCGACTAGACGAGCTGCGCACCAGGCGGCGCGAGGCCGAGGCGCGCCTCGATCGGTCGAGTCACGTCAGCGCGGACGGCCTCACCGCGATGATCTTGATCCGCACGACCTTCAACACCGCCGATGTCGATCGCGCGCGCCGGCTGCTCCCGGCGGTCGAGGCCGTGGCGACGTCCGTGCGCGCGCAGCACCCGGGGGTCACCATCGGCTTCGCCGGTGGCGTCCCGACCTCGGTCGCCGAGTACGGTGCCATGGTCCGCGGCATCATCCTCTCGACGCTGGTCACCACGCTGCTCGTCACGCTCGTGCTGTTCCTGCACCTGCGCAGCCTGAAGCTGGTCCTCTTGCTCTTCCTGGTGACCGTGGTCGCGACGCTGATCGCGTTCGGGATCGCCGCGCTCACCGTGGGGCACCTCAATGCGGCGACCGCGTTCCTCGGCGCGATCATCGCAGGGAACGGGATCAACTACGGGATCCTGCTGATCGCGCGCTACCTCGAGGCACGCCGGGTCGGCGAGCCGGCCGAGGCGCTCGCGGTCGCGATCGAGTGGACCTTGCGGCCGACGCTGGTCGCGGCGCTCGGTGCCGCCGTCGCGTACACGGCGCTGCTGACGACGAGCTTCCAGGGCTTCGCGAACTTCGGCGCGATCGCCGGCGTCGGCATGGTCGTGTGCTGGGTCGCGTCCTACATGCTTCTCCCCGTCCTGCTCCGGCGCTTCGCCCGGGGCCCCGCGCCGCCGCGCGAGTCGTTGTTCTCGACGCTCGTGCGTGGGTTCCGCGTGCGCCGTCCAGCGGTCGCATGCGCGGCGGGCGCGCTCCTCGCGGTCGCCGCGGCGATCGTGGTCGGGCGCTATGTCGCCCAGGATCCGTTCGAGTACGACCTGGCCAGGCTGCGCTCGAATGCGCCTGACGCGGTCGCCGCACGCGCCTGGATGAAGGTCGCAGACGTCAAGTTCGGGCGCGGACTGTGGACGCGGACGTACATCCTGCTCGACCAGCCGGCCGACGTGCCCGACGTCGTCGGTGATCTCCGCGCGCTGCAGGCGACGCCCGACGGCGGCGCCACCATCGGGACACCGTTCTCGATCCTCGACGTGGTGCCCCCGGACCAGCCGAGGAAGCTCGAGGTCCTCGCCGAGATCCGGACTCTGCTCGACGATCCGGGGCTCGAGGAGCTCGACGAGCCCGAGCGTCGCGAGCTGCGCGAGTTGCGTCCTCCCGACGATCTCGCGGTCGTCACGGTCGCCGAGCTGCCGGCCTCGATCGCGCGCGAGGTCACCGAGCGCGACGGCCGGGTCGGGAACTTGATCCTGATCCCTCCGGCCAAGGACTTCGACGAGCTCGATGGTCATCAGCTCCTGCACCTCGCGCGCGTGATCCGTGAGGTCGACGTCGGCGAGGCCGTAGTCTCCGGCGCGAGCCTGATCTTCGCGGACATCATCACCGCGATCCGGCGCGATGGCCTCCTGGTCACCGCGATCGCCGCGCTCGGCCTCGTTCTCCTGGTCGTCGGGGTCGTCGGCAAGAACCGGCGCTCGCTCGCCGTCCTGATCGGGACCGGCGCCGGGACGCTGGCGATGATCGCCGTGTGCGCGCTCGTCGGGATCAAGGTCAACTTCCTCGACTTCATGGCGCTGCCGATCACGCTCGGGCTCGGAGTCGACTACGCGATCAACGTCGCCGATCGTGCCGACCGCAGCGAGCCCGAGGTCGCGCTGCGCATGACCGGGGGCAGCGTGCTCGTGTGCTCGCTGACCACGATCATCGGGTACGCGTCGCTCTTGGTCAGCGAGAATCTCGCGATCCGCGGGTTCGGCATGGCCTCACTGATCGGGGAGATCACCTGCGTGACCGCCGCACTCACCCTGGTGCCGGCGATCGTGGCACTCCGACGACGCGCCCGAGCCTCGTGACGAGCGGGCACGCCCACCCACATGTCGACGGGGCGGGGTGTCGCACCCAGGGCAGCAGCCTCGGGCGTCGAGCTACGCCGGATCGAATGAACGTCGCAACGCCGCCCGGCGACTAACGTCCTGACACGTTATGCTGGGGCCAGTGAAGCGCGATACGGGGTCATCGGCAGTGCTCGGGCCGGCCGATGAGGCCGACCTGATCGCGCGGTGCCGGGCCGACGATCGCGGCGCGCACGACGAGTTCTATCACCGGTTCCGCCGCCAGATCGCCGGCAACCTGTACCGCGTCCTCGGCGACCGGACGGATCTCGACGACCTCGTCCAGGAGGTGTTCGTGATCGCGTTCCGCGGGCTCGAGCGGTTCCGCCAGGACGCGCGCCTCTCGACCTGGATCTACCGGATCTGCGTCAACGTCGCGCTCGGTCGGATCCGCACCCGCAAGCGGCGTCCGCCGCCGATCGGCGTCAACGATCTCGACTCCGCCGCGGCCGATCCGAGCCTCGTCGAGCGCCCCGAGACCCCGGAACGGTCGCTCGAGCGTCACCAGGATCAAGCGCGCGTGTATCGCGCGCTCGAGACGCTCGCACCCAAGAAGCGGATGGTTCTCTACCTCCACGAGATCGAGGGCCTCGACCTCAAGGAGATTGCGTACCTCGTCGACTCGAATCCTGTCACGGTCCGGACGCGCCTGTTCTATGCGCGCCGCGAGTTCTATCGGGCGATCGCCCAGGACGGCGAGTCGTGAGTCGCCACGTCGCACCGCACCGCTGGGCCGATGCGTTCGCCGGCCGCCTCGCCGAGGCCGAGCGGGCGCAGATGGATCTCCACGCCGCGAGCTGCAAGGCCTGCGCGGACGCCCGCGCGCGCGTCGGTCGTGCGAGCGACAGCTACGGTTCGATCCGGACGCAGGCCGCGCCCGAGCTGCCGTGGGACTCGGTCCGCGCGCGCGTGCACTGGTCGGTCTCCAAGGAGAAGCGCGCGCAGTCGCAACCGCCGCGCCGTCGCATCCCGCACCTCGCGTGGGCCGCGCTCGCCGCGACCGCCGCCGGCGCGCTCGCCCTGGTGACGAACGGGGACCTGCCGCGCGCGACCGAGGCGCCGATCGCGGAGTTGCCGCACCCGGTGACCGCCCCCCCCGAACCGGCACCCGTCGTGGCGCAGCCTGCCGCGCTCGCCGGCCTCGTCGTCCGCAGCGCGGGCGCGACGAGCGACGGCGAGGTGATGATCGATGGCGTCCGCCCGGCCGATCTGTTCGCGCGCCGGCTCGGCGCGGGCACCGTGCTCGCGACTGGCGACGGCCGCGTCGACGTCCAGTTCGGGGACGCCAGCGCCTTTGCCCTCGGACCGCACTCGACGCTCGAGCTACGCCGGTTCGACGCGCAGCTGATCGAGCTCGTCGTCGATGGGACGATCGATCTCGAGGTCGCGCCGCGCCTCCCCGGTCAGCGGTTCGTGGTGATCGCCGGCGAGCACACCGTCGAGGTGCGCGGCACGCGGTTCCGCGTCCGCCGCGAGGCGGTCGCGACGACGATCGAGTGCCGGCATGGCCTCGTCGCGGTGCGAGATCGGTCGTCGCAGATCGAGGTCGGCACCGCGCGCCGCGTGCAGCTCTCCGCCGGTACCGCGATCACGGCGGATCTCGTCGTGCCGATGTCGGTCGCCGAGCTCGCGTCGCTGACCGAAACCGATCCGGTGCGCGTCCCGATGTGGAGTGTCGACGCCCTCGTCTCTGGCTCCGCGCCGCTCGAGATCTCGACCGTCGGGCGCCGCGACGTCCGCGTCGACGGCATCGAGCTCGGCCTCGCGCCGCTGCGCGTCCGCGTGATGCCGGGCCGTCACACCGTCGAGGCCGCGGACCCCGCCGGGCGGTTCCGTCGCGCCGGCTGGGTCGACGTCGCCGCGCCGACCGAGGGCGCGACGCCCGCTCGCCTCGTGGTGCCCGCCGAGCCCCCGCGCACCGCCGGGATCGCCGAGCGCCGTCGCCAGCTCCGCGCCGGGATCGATCAGTCCCGCCTCGCGCGCTGCACGCGCTCGATCGCGAAGGCCGGCATGACCGACACCTACGTCCAGGTCGAGCTCGCCGTCGACGCGTCGGGCGCCGTCAGCTTCCTCAACGTGATCGATACCGACCTGCCATCGGCGACCGCGAGCTGTGTCCGCGACGTCCTCGCCGACGTCCGGTTCGGTGCCGGTGCGGCGGCGACCTGGCGCGAGAAGCTCGATCTCTAGCCCGCGGCTCCGCGGGGCGCCCCGGTGCGGCGCGACTGGCTCCGCACGGCACATCCGTGTGCCCGAGGGGAGCCGCCAAGACGCCAAGGCCGCCAAGCAGAGGAAGAGGTAGTTCGGGCTTCGCCCGACAGGCGCGTGATCGGAGGGGAGACACGAAGGCAGCAAGGCCACGAAGCAGAGGTCGATGGCGCTTCGCGCGCCGAGGCGGGTGCTCGGCGGGCTCGTGGCTCCAGAGCTGATCCGCCAAGACGCCAAGGCCGCCAAGCAGAGATCGAGTGCCACGCACAGGGATCGGTGGCGATCGTGGCGACCTTGGCGGCTCCCCCCCCCTCGGGCACACGCCTGCTCGGCGCGGAGCGCCCAGCTTCCTCTGCTTCGTGGCCTTCGTGCCTTCGTGGCTCCCCTCCGAGCACACGCCCTGCGGGGCGAAGCCCGAGAGCCTCCCTGCTTGGCGTTCTTGGCGTTCTTGGCGGCTCCCCTTCAGACACACGCCTGCTCGGCTTGGCGCTCTCCGGGTCTTGGCGGCTCCCCTCAGGCAACGCTACTCGGCACGCACTACTGAGGCGCCGTCGCAGAGCATTGTCCTTGACCGGTCCGACCGATTCGGCGATTCCCTTCGGATGCGGATGATCTCCCGGTTCCTCGTCGCACCGCTCCTGTTCACGGCGTGCGGTGAGGCGGACCCCTGCGAGGGTGTGACCGGCGTCTGCCTCGGGCTGACCGCCGGCGCGAGCGCGACCGAGGTCCAGACCGCGATGATCGAGGTGCCGGTCGGCGGCACGATCGCGTTCGGGGCCGGGACGTTCCGGTTCGAGAGCGACCTCTCGCTCGATGTCGACGGCGTGACGATCCGCGGTGCTGGCCAGGACGCGACGATCCTGTCGTTTGAGGGCCAGACCTCCGGCGCGCAGGGCATCCTCGTCACCGGCGATGCGTTCACGATCCACGACCTCGCGATCGAGGACACCGCGGGCGATTCGCTGAAGATCCTCGGCGCCAAGGGCGTCACGATCCACGACGTCCGTGTCGAGTGGACCGGAGGACCGAAACCGACCAACGGCGCCTACGGCCTGTACCCCGTCCAGTGCGAGGACGTGATCATCGAGGACTCGGTCGTCGAGGGTGCCTCCGATGCCGGCATCTACGTCGGGCAGTCGCACCGCATCGTGGTCCGCAACAACCGCGCGGAGCTCAACGTCGCGGGGATCGAGATCGAGAACTCGACGTTCGCCGATGTCCACGGCAACACCGCGACGAACAACACCGGCGGGATCCTCGTGTTCAACCTGCCGGGGCTCGACGTCGCGAATGGCGCCGGAACGCGCGTGTTCGACAACGAGATCTTCGAGAACAACACCGAGAACTTTGCGCCGCCGGGCAACATCGTCGGCAAGGTGCCCACGGGGACCGGCATCGCGATCCTCGCGGCCCACCAGGTCGAGGTGTTCGGCAACACGATCCGCGATCACCTGTCGATCAACATCGGCGTGATCAGCTACGTCCCGATCGGGTCGTTCACCGATCCGCAGTACGACCAGTACCCGACCGCGATCGACATCCACGACAACGCGCTCTCGGGCGTCGCGAACGTTCCGACCGGCGAGCTCGGCGCCGCGATGATCACCGCGATCGGCGAGCTGCGGCCCAACGGTCCGTTCATCGTTCCCGACATCGCGTGGGATGGCGTCGTCGATCCGGCGCGCGTGCCGGGCGCCGCCGGTGACAAGCTGTGCATCCGCGGCAACGGCGACGCGGACTTCATCAACCTCGGGTGGCCGCTCAACATGGGCGACGTGCCGAGCGAGTCGATGGCGCCGCATGACTGCGCGCACGCGCCGCTGCCCGCGGTCGACCTGTGAAGCGCGCACTGCTGCTGCTGGCGCTCGTCGCGTGCGGTGGAGACGACGGCGGCGATCCGGCGTGTGACATCCCAGGCTCTGGTCCCGGCGTCGATCCGTCGGGCGCCTGGTGCGAACAGCTATCGAGCTACCGGCTGTTCACCGACCTCGCGTCGCAAGCGCCCGCCGACGGCGTGATCCCGTACGCGATCAACACGCCGCTGTTCTCCGACTACGCGGTCAAGGATCGGTTCGTCTGGCTACCCCCGGGCGCCGCGATGCAGTGGAGCGATGCCGGCGCGTTCGCGATGCCGGCGGGTGCCGTCGTGGTGAAGACGTTCGGCTACCTCGCGGACCGCCGGGATCCGGGGCAGGGCAGGCGCCTCCTCGAGACCCGGCTGCTCGTTCGCGCCGAGGACGGCTGGAGCGGAGCCTCCTATGTCTATGCCGAGGACGACCCCTCGGACGCGAAGCTCGCGATCGCCGGCGCGATGCTCGACACCCGGTGGATCCACGACGACGGCAGCGAGCGGACGAACCGCTACGCCGTGCCGAACAAGAACCAGTGCAAGAACTGCCACGCGGAGGCCGACGAGGTGATCGATCTGCTCGGCCCCAAGGCGCGCCACATCAACCGCGACGCGCAGCTCGAACACCTGATCGAGCTCGGCGCGCTGACCGGCGCGCCGGCGCCGTCGACGTGGCCGCGCGCACCGGTGGCGCTCGATCCTGCGACCGGCTCGCTCGACGCGCGCGCGCGGGCCTGGCTCGACATCAACTGCGCGAACTGCCACAACCCGCGCGGCGCGGCGCGCACGTCGGGCTTGTACCTCGATCTCGCGCAGACCACGCCGGTCGACTTCGGCGTGTGCAAGCCGCCGGTCGCGGCGGGGCGAGGCTCGGGTGGACGCGCGTTCGGCATCGTGCCGGGCCAGCCCGATGCGTCGATCCTCGTGTTCCGGATCGAGTCGACCGAGGCCGACATCAAGATGCCCGAGCTCGGTCGGAACCTCGTCGATGCGGAGGGCCTCGCGCTGATCCGCGAGTGGATCACGCAGCTCCCCGGCAGCTGTCCGTAGCTAGAACCGCACGGCGAGGGTGAACCGGGCGCTGCGGTAGGTCCCGCCGCGTGGCTCGGGTTCCGGCGCGGGCGTCGGCTCGACGCACTCGCCGCTCCACTCGCAGTAGCTGATTCCCGCGGCCGGGCCGCCGCGCGTGAGCGACATCGCGTCGTCGGGGAACCTGCGATCCCCGAGCCGGACGTCGGCGCCGATCGTGACGCCGCTGCC
>Ga0316601_100002137_pt1 | contig 10096 bp, 9 predicted proteins | sample OWC_soil_day5_no_FD_207663 | JGI IMG/M metagenome (GOLD analysis project Ga0316601, IMG submission 207663) | Wetland soil microbial communities from Old Woman Creek delta, Ohio, United States - OWC_soil_day5_noCT | ecosystem: Environmental > Terrestrial > Soil > Wetlands | place: USA: Ohio...
GACTCGTTTTGCTGCCCCTCTTTCAACGGCAGCTCGGTGGAACTCTGCACTGCCGCGAGCGCCAGACGGACGGCGGGCCGGCTCTTTGCTGCAATTGCACGGGCCATCCGCTCAGCCGCCGGGAGCAGTTCCGATGCGGGCACCACGCTGTTGACGAGCCCCAGCCGGAGAGCTTCTTCCGCACCAACCGGGCTCCCGGTCAGAATCATCTCCAGGGCTTTCCCCTTGCCGATGAGCCTTGGGAGCCGCTGCGTCCCGCCATATCCCGGGATGACACCCAGGTTGACCTCCGGCTGTCCGAATTTGGCCCGGTCAGAGGCGATCCGCATTGTGCAGGCCATGGCCAGTTCGCAGCCGCCCCCAAGGGCATAACCGTTCACGGCAGCGATCACCGGTTTGCCGAGGGTCTCGATCAGATCGAAGATCGCCTGTCCCTCCTTTGAGAATCCTATCCCGGTCGCCGTGTTCAGTGCCGCGAGTTCTTCGATATCCGTTCCAGCCACGAACGCCTTCTCCCCTGCACCGGTCAGCACAATGACCGCCACTGCGGGATCGTCCCTCAGCATGCTCATCACCTCGTGCAACTCCCGCTTGGCAGCAGCATTCAGCGCATTCAGTTTGTCCGGACGGTTGATCGTGACGGTGGCCACGCCGTCCCGGATTTCCACCAGCAGCGTTTGCAGTGTCATCGTCTTCCCTCCTCTTCACAACTGTGCGCTGCGCGTCCGGCCATCACGGTGGAGTTCACTATACGACCTCCACACGGCTCTGGTCTCCGATCATGAACCGGTGCACGAGGGGTTTCCCGCTGGCTTCGACGATCTCCACATCGTTGCCGAGGATGCTCCCTTCGAGCCGGATTCCAACATCCAGGATCTTGCACTCCCGGAGGATGATGCTGTACTCCACTTCGCTTTTCCGCACGACCGTATGGCTCCCGATTGAGGAAAACGGTCCGATGTACGAATCTTCGATCACGCACTCTTCACCGATGATCGCGGGTCCGCGCACGACGCTGTTGGTGATGCGCGCGCCCTTCTGGATGACCACCTTCCCGGCGATCGTGGAGCGCTCATCTACCGTGCCCTCGTTGGATGGTGTGATGTTGTCCAGCACGAGACGGTTGGCTTCAAGCAGGTCTGTCGGCTTGCCGGTATCCTTCCACCATCCGGTAATCTCCGTATAGCCGACGCGGTATCCCTTCTCAATCAGATACTGATGCGCATCGGAGATTTCCAGTTCTCCCCGGCCGCTCGGTGCGATTGCTTTCACTGCTTCGAAGATGTGGTGATCGTACAGATAGATGCCCGCCACGGCGAACGAGCTTTTCGGGTTTTTCGGTTTTTCTTCGACCGCCACAATGCGTCCGTCGCGGATTTCCGGCACTCCGAAGCGTTCCGGGTCCCGCACGCGCGCAAGGGTCAGGAAACAGTTGCTGTCGCTCTTCTCGAACTCATCAATAAACCTCCGGACCCCGCCCACCACCATATTATCGCCCAGATAGAAGATGAACTTGTCCTTCCCGATGAACGGTTCCGCAAGAGCAACCACCTGTGCAAGCCCTCCGGGCGTGAGCTGGGGAATGTACGTGATCCGAATCCCCCATCGAGAGCCGTCGCCGATGGCGTGTGGAACTTCGTCGCTGTCGGCATTGATCACGATTCCCACGCTGGTGATGCCTGCCTCCGCAGCAGCCTCTATCGCATAATGCAAAATGGGCTTGTTGGCAATGGGGATGAGGTGTTTGTTCCGCGTGTGTGTGATCGGACGCAGCCGTGTGCCCCGTCCCCCGCTGGCAATGAGTGCTTTCATGGGTGTCCCCGCAGTTTCCCTTCAGTGGATGCACTGCGCTCAAAGAGACCGCGAAGTGCGTTCTGTTGCTGTTGTGTGAGCATGCCGCTCGCGGTGGCGAGCCGGATGGTATCCAGAGACAACGCCGAGTAGAACGGGATCTCCGCAGGCGCATGCCGCTCGAGTGCATCCAGATGTCTGGCGATCGTTTCCACGCCGCCCCGGGCAACAGGTCCGGTTAGCGCTTTCCCGGGCGACGTGGAGCCTACATTGGCGAGCGTCGCCGTGATGATCGGCGAGAACACCCGCATGAAGTCTGTTCTGCCGGGGGCAAGGGTGCGGTACATCGTCTCGAGCACCCAGAGGAGTGTCGTGAGATGATTGGATGCCACGACACATGCCGCGTGATAGAACTCCCGCAGGTCAGGTGGGACAAGGAGCACATGTCCTTGAAGCGCTCTCGCAAGTCTCCGGGCTGCTGCGATGCCGGCTGGCGTTCCGTCGATCCCGTAGAAGATATTGCGCGCGTGCGGGAGAATGTGCGCTGGCGGAAAGTTCCGGGGGAACGTCTGCAACGGATGAAACGAAAAGACGGTCGCGCCCCTGCGTTTCAGAGGCTCCAGCGCGTCTGCAGTCAGCATGCCGCTCGCATGACACACCGCCACCCCGCGGAAGGAGCGGTTCTGGCGCGCAAGATTCCGGGCCACATCGATGACCGCGTTGTGCGGTGTGGTGAGCATGATGAGGTTGACCCGGGAAGGAATGTCGGCGAGGTCGGTGGACACTGCGGGGCAGCCGATGAACTTGCCGGCGGCCCGTGCAGATTTCATGGTCCGCGAGATGATGCATTCCACACTGTGCCCCTGCTCGGCCAGAACCCTGCCGAGCGTAGAGCCCACCTTTCCTGCTCCAATGATTGCAGCACGCCACTTCGTCTTCTTCATGCGGGCGCAATTCCGGGAAGCTGAATGATGGCGGAGAGATACCCGACGACTCCGGAGTTGTCTCCGGTGATTTCGCCCGAGTGGGCCCGGTGCACGACGCGAAGGGTCCGGGCACCCAGCCGGTGGCAGGCCACCATCACCGCAACCGCCGGCCCTCCCCCGCATGCCTCCGCACGGCCGGATTCCAGATCGTCCATCAGCTGCTCGGCATCAAACGCTGAAAGATCGCGGGCCACGATGTCGTCCAGCCTCGTCGCTGCCGCTGCCGTGTGGAAATGCGAAAGATCTGTGCTGGCGACAAGCAGCGCAGACGATTCCTTGAGCACCATGCCCAGGATCTTCCCGAGCGCGAAGCATTCTTGCCGCGACTGATTGCCGATGACCAGCGGGAGGAGTGAAAACTCTCCCAGGGTACACTGCAGGAACGGGAGCTGGACCTCCAGCGCGTGTTCCTCGCCGTGACCCGCGGTGGACATAAGGATCAGGGATTCCTTGACCAGCCTGGCTCTCAGTTCGGTGTCAACAGGCACAATGCCAAGGGGCGTGGCATAGGCGTCGCCCGGAAAGACGGAAACGCCATCGAAGTAGTCGCGATGGCTGGGCGATACTACCACAACGACCTTCCGCCGGCTGCCGGCAAGCTGCGCGTAGGCGCGCGCTGCCGTCCCGCCGGAATACATATAGCCCGCATGAGGCGCGATGATGCCTATGATTGAGTCTGCCTCGGCAACTTTCGGCGAAGCAGAGAGCATCGCCCGCACATCGCGCTCAAGCTCTTCGGGAGAGGCAGGGTAAAACATCCCGGCCACCGCAGGGCGGCGTATTGTTGCGGCCTTTGCTGTCACGGTCGTTCGGATTCCTCTGAGAACACTTCTGCTGCAAATGCATGGAGCTGGGCGGCGGGATCGCGCCATGCCGTTCGGGGGAGGCCGGCCTTCCGGGCCGTATTCTCCAGAAACTCTTCGGCTTCCCAGCGGTACTCGGTCGCAACCTGGGGAAGCAGCAATCCCCGGTACCCCCGCAGCTCGATGAGAAGCCCGTCCCGCCCGACTTTCACGTCTTCCACACCGGCGATCCGGCGAAGAGGCGAAAGCACTGAGATCTCGATGCTCACTGACCGGAGTTCATCCGGCATCAATGGAGCAAACCGGGGATCTTCAAACGCCGCTTTCCGGGCCACTTCCTCCACGGCCCTTCGCAAGGGGCCCGGGAATTCAATGTATCCGATGCACCCGCGGAGGTCTCCCTTCATATGGAGCGTGACAAATGCCCCCCCGGGTTCATCCAGGCGCCCCCCCTTTTTCGATGCAGCCGGTGCGTACTTAGCCGGTTCTCCTGTGAAGGATGGGTGTCTGATCCGCATTTCGTCGCTGATAGAGCTGCGGGCTACCTCCAGCAGTTCCTGCCGTTCACCCGGAGTCAGCATGGCCACATTCTCCACCAATGTCGTGGTAACGTAATCAAATCGTCAGAGAGTTTCAAGGTAACGGAAATCTTGATTCTCTTGGCGTGCTTGACTACATTCTTCAGCGTAAAAAATCCACATTTCGGGAACGGAAAATCATGTCGTTGATGGTAAGTATATCAGGAATCCGGGGCATCGTCGGAGAAACTCTGACCCCCGATGTCATCATCCGCTATGTCTCTGCCTATGGCGCCTACTGCCGGCACCATGCGCCGAAGGCACCGGTGGTTGTCGTCGGGCGCGACGGGCGCATTACGGGGGGCCCGATTGCCGATCTGATCATCTCCACGCTGAGTATGAGCGGCGTTTCCGTGAAGGACATTGGCATCTGTCCCACACCAACGGTCCAGCTCGCCGTCGAACACGAACATGCCGCGGGAGGAATCAGCGTCACCGCGAGCCATAATCCGATGCAATGGAACGGCATGAAATTCATGGCACCCACAGGGCTCTTTCTTGACGCTGCAGAAAATGCCGCGTTCTGGGCTCTCGCAGAAACGCAGCATCCTTATGCCCGGTGGGACGCCATGGGGACAGTCACCCGCATGCCGGCATGGGTACAGAGGCACGTGGACCTGGTCCTGGCGCTTCCGTTGGTTAATAAAGATACAATCCGCAAACGCCGGTTCCGTGTCGTTGTGGATTGTGTCGATGCCGCAGGCGGGGCCATCGTTCCGCCCCTTCTGCGCACACTGGGATGTGACATCGTCGAAATGGCCTGCGATGTGCGCGGCATCTTCAGCCATACTCCCGAACCGATCCCGGAGAATCTCACAGGGCTGGCCGGGCGGGTGCAATCGGAACATGCAGACCTCGGCATCGCCGTGGATCCCGACGTCGACAGGCTCGTCCTGATCAATGAAAAGGGAGAGCCGTATGGGGAGGAGTATACGATCGCCACAGTCATCGACTTTGTCCTGCGGCACGTCCGGAAGCCGGACCAGATCGTGGTGGCAAATCTCTCCACAACCCGCGCTGTGGATGACATCGCCCGCCGGCACGGCGCACGCTCTCTGCGCACTCCGGTTGGTGAGATCAATGTGGCCAGGGTGATGAAGGCTGCCGGCGCGGTCGTCGGCGGAGAGGGAAGCGGTGGCGTCATCCTTCCGGAGCTGCACTACGGCAGGGATGCGATCGTCGGCATTGCCCTCATCCTGCAGGCACTGGCGGAGCATGGGGGGACTCTGAGTCAGCTCAAAGCCACGCTCCCTCAGTACGCGATAGCCAAAGGGAAGATGGAGATACGCGGGATGGCACCCGACACATTGCTGAAGACCATGGCCGAGCGCCATGCGGCGGGCGGAACGGTGAACACCGATGACGGCGTGAAACTGGACTTTCCGGATTCCTGGGTGCACCTCCGCAAATCCAACACCGAGCCGATTGTCCGGATCATCGCTGAGGCGAAGACAGCGGATGCAGCGCGGGATCTCGTCGGGCGCTTCCAGGACGAAATCCGGAAGCTCGCAGCTTCCTAGCTGAATACAGATGGTGGACGACCGGGCAGCCACACGAGACCTTCTCCTCCTCTCCCGTGTACCCGGCATCGGCCCCGCGCGGCTTCGGGCCCTGATCGATCATTTCGGCAGCGCCTGTGCCGTTGCGCAAGCCCTCCCGCGCGATCTTGTCTGCGTCCAGGGTATCGAACAGAAGACCGCACTGGCGATCATCACGTTCTTCCGTCAGGGTGCGCCTGCCGAAGCACGAGAGTTCGTGGACGATCAGCTTCGGCGGATGCAGAAGGGCGAGGTGCTGTTCACAACGCCCTGGGATTCTGACTACCCCTCTCATCTGCGGAAGATCTACGATCCCCCGCCGTTTCTATTTCTGCGCGGAACGCTTCTCACCCGGGACGCAGCGGCAGTGGCGATCGTGGGAACCCGGACTCCCTCAGCATACGGGAGCCGCATTGCGGACCGCTTCGCCGCGGACATGGCAGGCCGTGGGATCACTGTGGTCAGCGGGCTGGCCCGCGGGATAGACACGGTTGCCCACACTGCGGCCCTCCGGGCCGGCGGGCGCACGATCGCCGTCATCGGGTCCGGACTCGATGTGCTCTATCCCCCCGAGAATCGCTCCCTGGCCGCACGCATCGAAGGACATGGTGCCGTACTCTCCGAGTTCCCGATGGGCACCAAACCCGATGCGATGAACTTCCCGCAGCGCAACCGTATCGTGAGCGGACTTTCGCTCGGCACGCTTGTCATTGAAACGGGCACCGAAGGGGGAGCGATGATCACCGCGCGCACAGCCCTCGATCAGAACAGAGAGGTCTTTGCCATCCCGGCGCCGGTCGATGCCGCGAAACGGAGCGGGGCGAACCGGCTGCTGCGAGAGGGTCAGGCCCTCCTCACTGAGACTGTCGAAGACATCCTGAACGAGCTCCGCCCCCATCTCGACGGCCTGATCCCCGATCTGCCAGCTCCCCCGCAGCAGGAGCTCCCTCCGCTGACGCTGTTCGAGCAGCGGGTGGCGGATGTGATCTCCAATGAACCCGTCCACATCGACTGGATCACCGAACGCTCCGCCCTCACTCCCGCCGAGACCCTTGTGCACCTCCTTTCCCTGGAATGCAAGGGCATTGTCCGGCAACTCCCGGGGAAACATTTCGTCCGGATCTAGCCAAGCCTTTTCTTTCTCGTAAAAAAGTGGTATACTTTTGTGGTATGCTTCTTGTTGACTCAATTGTTGTCGATGATGAGGTCGTCACTGCACGGTTTTGCTGCGATGTGCAGGCCTGTGCAGGCGCCTGCTGCTGCCTAGAGGGCGGGCGAGGTGCCCCGCTGGAGGATGCCGAAGTCCCTCTTCTCCGGGAGTCGTACGCTGCCGCCAAAGACTACCTTCCGTCAAGCAGCAGAGAGATTATTGAGCAAAGAGGCCCCGTTGAAGGCGTACCGGGCGACTATGCAACGGTCTGCATAGACCGCCGTGAATGCGTCTTCGTCTATTTCGACCGTGGTATCGCCAAATGCAGCATCGAGCGGGCGTATCTTGAGGGGCGCACCGGATGGCGTAAGCCGCTGTCCTGCCACCTCTTCCCGATCCGTTTCCGCCGCTTTGGCCAGGACTTCGTCCGGTACGAACAGATCGCCGAGTGCCAGTCCGCACGTGAACGTGGTGCCGCGGAGGATGTGCCCCTCCTGGATTTCGTCAGGGAGGCCCTCATCCGCAAGTTCGGCGAGCAGTGGTACCATCAACTGAAACAGCGAGGAGAAAAGACGACACGATCGTTGTGACCCGATGCTGAACATCTCCCTTCAACACAAGATGATGATGAAGCTGTCGCCTCAGCAGGTGCAATACCTGAAGATGCTGCAGCTCCCCACGCTCGCCCTGGAACAGAAAATCAAGGCGGAACTCGAAATGAATCCTCTGCTCGAAGAGGGCTTCGAGGAAGAACTTGAAGCACAGACCGAGCAGGAGGACGCACCCAAAGAAGAGACTCCCGAAGAAGCGGCCGCCGAGAAGGCTGAGGACACGCACACCCAGGAAGAAGATGAGAAGTACTCGATCGAAGACTACATGAACGATGATCTTCACGGGTACAAGGCGCGGGAGCCATTCGACAGCGAGGAGCGGGAGGATCTCCCCATCGCCGACAGCGTCTCCCTCTCCCACCGCCTGCTCGAGCAATTCAGCCTGCTGGATCTGGATGATGACGAAATCCTCATCGGACAGGAGATCATCGGCAACGTCGACGAGGATGGCTATCTCCGGCGCGACCTGCCGACTATCGTGCAGGATCTGAACCTGACCCATGGCACGGCCATCACGGTGGAGAAGGCCGAGCTCGTGCTGAAGAAGATCCAGCACATGGACCCGGTCGGCATCGCCTCGCGGTCCCTGCAGGAATGCCTGCTCGTGCAGCTGGAATTGGTGCAGCTTGATCCTGCCACCAAGACCATCGCCACGCGCCTGCTGACCGAATTCTACGACGACTTCACCATGCGCCATTTCGAGGAGCTCTCCAAGAAGCTGGGGATCAGCATGGAGGAACTGAAAAAGGTCATCGAAGCCATCCAGCATCTCAATCCAAAGCCCGGCGAAGGCGATTTCTCAGCACACGAGAACTACGTTGTTCCTGATTTCATCGTCACCAAGACAGAGACCGACTTCGTCATCTCACTCAACGACCGGAATATCCCCCCGCTCCGCATCAACAAAGCCTATAAGGACCTGATGTCCAAGCGGAAAAAGAACGGCGTTTCGACAGAAGCCAAGGATTTCATCCGCCAGCGGTTTGAGGCCGCGAAGTGGTTCATCAGTTCGATCCACCAGCGCCGCGAGACCATGCTGAAAGTGATGCGGACCATCGTGGAGAAGCAGCACGACTTCTTCGACACCGGCGAGGGGCTCCGGCCGATGATCTACAAGGATATCGCCGAAGTCATCAGCATGGACATCTCCACCATCAGCCGGGTCGTCAACAGCAAGTACGTGCAGACAGACTATGGGGTCTTCTCCCTCCGCCATTTCTTCAGCGATTCGATCAGCACGACCGGCGGCGAAGAGGTATCCAACAAAGAGGTCAAGAAGAAGCTCAAGGCCCTTATCGATGCCGAGGACGCCCTGCATCCGCTCAGCGACCACAAGCTGGCGGAGCTGCTCAATGGACAGGGGCTGAATATCGCACGGCGCACAGTGGCCAAGTACCGCGAGGCCATGCTGATTCCCGTGGCCCGGCTGCGGCGGAAACTCATCTGATCCGGAACAGAGCCCCATCGTGGACAACTCCATTCACGCGACTACAGTCATCGGCCTCACGCACGGCGGGGCCACAGTCATCGGTGCCGACGGGCAGGTCACGATCGGCCAGACCGTGATGAAACACACCGCCCGGAAAGTCCGCCGCCTCTACAACGGCAAGATCATCGGCGGCTTTGCAGGCTCTGTCGCCGACGCCTTTACGCTGTTCACAAAGTTCGAAGACCATCTGGACAAGTACCATGGCAACATGGAACGGGCCGCGGTGGAACTGGCGCGGGAATGGCGCACGGACAAGTATCTCCGGCAGCTCGAGGCATTGCTCGCCGTGCTGGACGGGAAGACGTCGCTGATCATTTCCGGATCCGGTGAGATCATCGAACCGGACGACGGGATCATTGCGATCGGCTCCGGAGGGAGCTTCGCCCTTGCCGCCGCCCGCATGCTCATCAAGCATTCATCCCTCTCCGCCCGCGAGATCGTGGAGGAATCCCTCCGGACCGCCGCAGGCATCTGCATCTACACCAACACGAACATCGTGATCGAAGAACTCTGAATTGGCAGGGAAGGCGCTCCGCATTCGCATGACATCTTCCGCTTCGCAACACCCCTTACAGGAACTCACCCCGCAGCAGATCGTCCGTGAACTGGACAAATATATCATCGGACAGGATGCTGCAAAGCGTTCCGTGGCCATTGCCCTCCGAAACCGCTGGCGCCGACTCCAGGTGCCGCCCGGGTTGCAGGAGGAAATCATGCCCAACAACATCATCCTGATCGGGCCCACCGGCGTTGGCAAGACCGAGATCGCACGGCGGCTCGCCAGACTGGCGAATGCGCCGTTCATCAAGGTCGAGGCGTCCAAGTTTACCGAAGTGGGATATGTGGGGCGCGATGTGGAGTCGATCATCAGAGACCTCACAGAGTATGCCGTTACGATGGTCAAGGCCGAGCGCCGGACGGAAGTGGAAGACAAGGCGCGGGCAATGGGTGAGGAACGGCTCCTGGACCTCCTGCTCCCTACGGTGAAGAAGCGCCCGGTCACGACACCGGAAGGTGCAGTTGCGCCGGAGGAAGACCCTGACGCAACACGGGAGAAATTCCGGAAACGACTCCAGGCAGGAGAGATGGACAAGCGGATGATCGAGGTGGATCTTCCCGCCCAGAGCGGACCGCTTATGCAGGTGATCGG
>Ga0316601_100002138_pt1 | contig 10095 bp, 8 predicted proteins | sample OWC_soil_day5_no_FD_207663 | JGI IMG/M metagenome (GOLD analysis project Ga0316601, IMG submission 207663) | Wetland soil microbial communities from Old Woman Creek delta, Ohio, United States - OWC_soil_day5_noCT | ecosystem: Environmental > Terrestrial > Soil > Wetlands | place: USA: Ohio...
CTGTTGCATGTCCTGCATGGCCATCATGCGGGGCTCCATGGGCGGCACGGGTGTGGATGCGCCCGCGGTACCTACGCCGGGCGACGCGGGCGGGGCGTCGATGGCGCCGGGGCTTGCGCACGCTGTGGCAAGGGCGGCAACGGACAGCGCGGCGAGGGTGCGAATTGCGGTCATGGTGAACTCCTGATGGGCGGGTGGTCCGTCAACCGCGGCAAGCGCAGGAAATACAAAGTCTGAACCGCGAGAGACCGACGGCGGAGAAAACCTTCATCACTTGCGTCTTTGCATCACGATCCAGGCCACGAGGCCCACGACGACGACCAGCAGCACGGGCACCCAATAGCCCCCGTATCCGCCCATCCAGCCGACGCCGCCCATGCCGCCATTCATCATCGGCCCGCTCTGCGCCGACGCGATTCCGCTGGCCACCAGCGAAACAGTTCCTACAACCATGGCAGGCAAATTCTTCATGACGACTCCTGTCGAATGCGATGAACGCTGTCTATCGTGCCGCCGTGCATACGAGCGCGCCGCGGCGCCGGGCCCTCGGACGGCACACTGACCTGACGACACTTCGTCGCTCGCCCTTGGCCGTGGTGCCGGCCCCAGTTCCCGACGGGAGGCAACTGCCGGGGAGAACTAGCTCGTGCGAGCCTATGCCTCTGCGCTGCCGGGGTCTGTGCGCCAGCGAACGTCGGAAGTGAGGGACCCGCCCCAAACGATGTACAGCTACACCGTGATGAACTGACCCATCATCCCCGCGTCCTCATGTTCGAGGATGTGGCAGTGGAACATCAGGGGCGTGGGCGAAGCCTGAGCCGGGGTCTGCACGGCAACAGTCACGGTCTGCATCGACTCGACGATGAAGGTGTCGCGCAAGCCACTCTCGTGCGTGGGCGGCAACGCCCCATCGCGCGCGAGGAGAGACATCCTGACGCCATGCACATGCATCGGATGCGCCATGCCCGTGGCGTTGGTGAACTTCCAGATTTCAACGGTGTTGGCCGGAACCGCAAGATCGATGCGACCCATGTCAAAGGTCCGGCCGTTGATCGTGAACTGGCTGCTCATCATGCCGCCACCCAGGCTGAAGGAGCGGACTGTCGCACCCGCGCCCACTGCAACGGCCGGCACGCTGGCCTGAGTGCCTGGCGGCTGCAGGATGGCGCCGGGTTGCCTGGGCAATGAGGCACGAAAGTTCATCGCCGCGACTTCCGGCGAGCCTGCGCTGCCGCCCATCCCCATGCCACCCATCCCCATGCCACCCATTCCCATGCCGCCGGAGACCGTGGCAGCCAGGAGCGAGACGTCCTGCTCGTCGACCACACGGCTGAAGTCGACCAGGGCCTCAGCCCGCTCTCCGGGAGCCAGCGTGATGGACTGACGCGTCACGGGTACCGCCAGGAGGCCGCCTTCATTGGCCACCTGCAGCATGTCCGCACCGCTGCCCAGTCGCAGCGTCAGAAACCGGGCGTTGCAGCCGTTGAGCAACCGCAACCGGACCCATTGCCGAGGCACCTGACAGGCCGGGCCGATGGCGCCATTCACCAGGAGCGTGTCCCCGATGTAGCCGTTCAGGCGATCGGCGGCGCTCAGCGTGTAGTCGATCTGCCCCGATGCCGTGAAACGCTTGTCCTGAAACACCAGCGCCAGGTCGTCGACGCCCCAGGTGCCGGGTAGACCCGACCCGGCCGCCGCGGGGTCCTCGACGATCAGCAATCCGGCCAGTCCCATCACCACCTGGCGCCCGGTCGAACCGTGAACATGAGGATGGAACCAGCAGGTGGACGCCGGGTTGTCGACGGTGAAGCTCGCCTGCCACTGGGCACCGGCCGCGATGACCTGGTGCGGGCCCCCATCCATTTCAGCCGGAAGGACCAAGCCGTGCCAGTGCACAGTGGTCTCCTCGGCCAGATGGTTCTGGACCCGGATGCGGGTCTTCTCGCCCGGACGCAATCTCAGCGCCGGTCCCAGCAGCGCTCCGTTGTAGCCCAACGTGTCGGTGTGGGTACCGGCTCGAAATTGCGTGCTTCCTCGCTGCACCGAGAGTGCAAAGCTGCGTACGCCATCGGCATCGACCACTCCCGGGTCGAGGGCGATGATCGGCAAGCTTGAAACGGTGTTCGATGCAGCAGGCGGATCGACCCGAGGCGGCGCTGTGGACATCATTGCACCGGCGTTCCCCATGCTCTCACCGCTGCCACCCCCACAAGCCGTCAGATGCGCGAGTGAGGCGCCTGCGGCTCCCAGCATCAGGACGCGCCGTGTGTGGTCGAAGGCTGAGCCCTTTGCCGTGTCAGATTTCATGAGTATGGGCTTGGCGTCAGAGCCAGAACTTCCGCGCTTTCAGCCGTTTCGATCGCAAGGAAGACATCAGATTCGACCGTCGCAGTTCGCCAGCTTCTGGATCAGTGCGTCCATGTCCGCGGCGGTCATGCCGGAGGCGTTGGCCGCGGAGTTCATGAAGGTCGCCATGGCTGTGGCAAGGCCGCCGGCGCCGGCCGTCCGTGACATGTTGCCACTGCCCATCATCCCGCCCATCGACATCGAAATGGGCGAGCCACCCCTCCTGCCGTCCATGACGCCGTCGGCTGCATCGTTCATCATCGCCGTCACCATCGCCGAAGAGACACGCATGTCCAGGTTCTTGGCGTACTGCGACATCGCGGCCAAGGTCATGCCGTAGTTTCGCGCATCCTGACCGGCCTGGGTCCCGGAACCTGCCACCGTGGGATCCATCGGCCGGGTCATCAGGATGTCGCCCACCGAGAAGTAGTTGCCCACGGCCGTGTTGGCGGCGACGATGTTGGCGTCGGTCATCCCGCCGGCCATGCCGCCCGCCCGCGCCTGTGCCATCGCGGTCATCGCCGTGAGCCAGACACCGCTGACGGCCGTGCCGCTGGGGACTGTCGGCATGACTGCGCTCATGAGGTCGCTGGCACCCATGATCATGGTCGTCCCTGTCGCCTCGTCGGTATAGGTGCCGCCGCTCATCTGCAGCATCACTGCGCCAGAGTAGCTGCCGAGCGGCATGGTGAAGTTGCCTTGTCCATCGGTGGCAACGCTGGCGATCCGGGCCCCGGCCACGCCGTTGTCGATGGCATAAGCGGTCACCGTGGCCTGCGTCATCGGACCGTTGAAGACCGTGCCGCTCACGGAGCTGCTCGACATCCCGCCGCCACTGCCCATGACGTGGCCGGTGGACCCCATGAGCCTGTTCATCAGCGCAGGGGTGGTGATGCCGGACTTGTTCTGCGTGGAGGTCATGAAGGCATTCATGGCGGCACCCAGGCCCGTGGTGCCGGCTGCAGGCGGCATCATCGGGGAGCCCATCATGCCGCCCATGGTCACCGGAACGCTGCCGGCCTTGCCGTCCATGATCCCGTCGGCGGCATCGTTCATCATCGCCGTGACCATGGCCGAGGAGGAACCCATGCCCTGCATCTGGGCGTACTTCGACATGGCGGCCAGTGTCATACCGTAGTTCCGGGCATCTTGGCTCGCGCTGGCACCGGAGCCTTGCAGCAAGGGGTTCATGGGCTGGACGTGAACGATGTCCGTGATGGAGAAGTAGCTGCCCATGGCCGTGTTGGCCGCGACTATGTTGGCGTCGGTCATGCCGCCGGACATCTGCCTCGCGATCGCATGCGCCATGGCGGTCACGGGCGTGACCTGGATCCCGCTGGTGGTGGCGCCGGCGGCGACGCTTGGCAGCGCGACGCTCATGACGTCGCCCTGCCCCATGCTCGTCGTCGTGCCCGTGGCCTCGTCGGTGTAGGACCCGCCAATCGTCTGCAGCAGCACTGGCCCGGCGTGGCCGCCTATCGACATGCTGAAGCCGCCGTTGACGTCGGTGGTAGCCGTTCCTACCACGACGCCGGGTTGACCGCCCGCGATGGCATAGGCAGTGACCGTGGTGCCGCTGACGGGGCCCTTGGTGACGACACCGCTGACGAAGCCTGTACCGCCGGAGCCAACGCCCGCAGTGGCCGTGTCGCCTCCGCCACCGCAGGCTGCAGCGAACTGCAGTGTGACCAGCACCGCACCGAGGATCCGAATGCGGGAATAGGAGAGGTTGAACATGGTGTAAGCCTTTCGGGGCGAGGTGCGGCTAAGCCAACGGATTGACGTTGGGGCCGTGATAGAAGTACATGCCGATACGAACGCGCTGGTCGGCTTCGCTTTGACCGCGGTCCTGCTCGCAGAGCCGGGTGGCGTCGCGCACGATCTCGTGAGATGCCCGCAACCAGATCTGGCGTGCCAGGGCGTTCATTGCTGCCACTGATTCGGGGCGCAGGTCGTCGGCAAACACGCTTTGCTCCAGCATCGGTGCGCCGGACTGCCTGAGGTTGTGCGTCGCTGCGGCCAGGTGGTCTGCGACGTTGCCCGAAAAAAGCTGCAGCATCTCCGCGGCGCCCTTGCTGGGGACGAGGGCCTGTGTGCACAGCCTCACCGTCTCGCCTTCACCGTCGGCTTCGTTGTCGAGGCACTCCGCAAGCCCAAGTCGGATCAACTCCGCCAGCAAGGTGTGCGGGTGCACGTCGCTGGACACCGAGGCGGCGAGGGCTTCGAACGAACCCGGCCCGCCGACACGGTGGAGTACCCGAGGATGACCTTTCGAGTCGCAATAGACCGGATCGTTCACCCAGCGGGTGAACAACTCCGTGACCGTCCCCAAGGTCCTCGACTGGGGCAGTGGTCTGCCAACGGAGCGCCACTCCCGCACATCCTTGCGGTGAATGCCAGTCAAGGTGCTGATGCTCGAGTCGCTGACCTTAGTTGCACTGCCCTCGAGCACGCCGGGCGCGGCGTCCAGAAACGTCTGCTTGAGCGCGTTGGCCAGTCGCGAATGGGTGACGCCCTCGTGCAACAGCCATTCCACCAGCGGAGCCATCACTCGCAAGGCGGCGTCGAGAGCGAGGTCGGAACGCGTTTCAGGGGCGGGCTTCGCCATGTCCGCAGTTTGATCTGGGAACTTTTCCCATGTATTGATCTGACGCAAGAGTCCCTTCGACCGGCATGCACGAACGGCATGGAACTCACCTTTCCACCCGACGCGGGCCCTCGATTGCGATCCGTACACAGATGGATTCCCGAGCGCCAGCGCGCCTGGACAGACTCAGTGTTGGCCGTGGAGCTGGCCACGGCGCAGCGCGCGAATGCCTGCCACGAGCATGCCGACCACGCCGCCCACGATCATGGCTTCGCCCAGGATGTGGTGCCAGCCGCCCATCGGCGTCAGCAGCAGCATCGAGCCGCCGATCACCAGTGCCGCGAAGGAGATGGCGCTCGCCAGCCGCGTGATATTGCGGCTGAGGCGGGCACCCAGCGCCTCCAGACCTGGTAGCCGGCCGAGATCCCCCTCGGAGATCCGGCGCAGGATGCGTCGCGTGTCGCCAGGCGCGTCGCTGAACAGGCGTTCCATGTCGCGCGCCAGCTGCGTGGTCTTGCTCTTGATGCGCTCCGGCGCGAAGTGAAGCGCAGTGAGTCGCTCGATCTCTTCGCGAAACGAATGCATGTAGTTGTGGTCGGGTGCCAGCTGGCCCACCATCGACTCCAGGATGACGAAGGCGCGCGTCAGCAGGAGGAATTCCGCCGGGTTGTGAACCCCGTTTCGACTCCCGGCGCTCATCAGCGAATCGAAGGCAGCGCCGATCGAGACGTCCGACAGGTTGCTGCGGCGGATCTCGTACAGCGCCGCCTTCATGTCTGCCAGCAGCCCGGCGCGATCGACCTTCTCGCCCGCCGCCGCCATTTCGAGGTAGGCCTCGGTGGCAGCCCTTGCATCACCCCTGACGACGGCCTCGAGCAGCAACATCAGCGACTCCCGCATCCGCTCGTCGAGCTCGCCCGTGTTGCCGAAGTCGAGCAGTGACAGCCGACCGTCGGGCAGGACGAAGACATTGCCAGGGTGCGGGTCGGCGTGGAAGATGCCCTCCTCGAAGATCGTCTGCAGCATCAACCTGACGAGGCCGTTGATCACACGCGGCATCGCCTCCGGATGCAGCTTGGCGAAGTGATCGATGCGCTCGCCTGGTGAAAACTCCAGCGTGAGCACTGCGCCGCTCGAGAGTGCCTTGACGACATCCGGAATCCAGAGGTCGGGGAAATCCGCCAGCGCGGTGCGGAAAAGAACAATCGACCTGGCTTCGTGACTGAAGTCGAGTTCCCGGCCCAGGCTGCGCGCGAACTCCTCGACCACGACTGGCAGATCGAGCGCGCGCGTGCTCGGGAACAGCCGCTCCCCCAGCGTGATCAAGGTGGTCAAGGCCGCGATGTCCTTGGCAATGGCAACCTGGAGATCGGGCCGCTGGACCTTGACCGCCACCTTGCGGCCGTCGTGCAGGGTCGCCTCGTGTACCTGGGCGATGGTGGCCGCGGCCAACGGGATTTCGCCGAATGACGAAAACAGCTCCATCAGCGGGGCCCCCAGGTCGCGCTCGATCGTCGTGCGGACGATGTCAATGTCCATCGCCGGCAACTCGTCGTGCAGCGACTCCAGTTCTTCCGCGTAACCGGCGGGCAGCAGGTCCGGCCGCATGGCGAGCACCTGGCCGAATTTGAGGAAGACCAGACCGAGTTCCTCGAAGGCCTCGCGCAACTCACTGGGAGGCGGCCGCCCGCCGGTGCCCAGCAGGGCCGGCAGGAGCTTGTGACGCGCGGCCACCCTGAGGATCTGCATGAGCCGTGGCATCGAGCGCAGGCCCGTGACCTTGGCGGCATCCGGCTTGCCGCCCATTTCGGACATGCGCCGGGGCGCGCCGACAAGTGGGCCCCGTCCAGGCCTGGACGACACAGCCGCAGCGCGCGTTCGCCGGCGGGGGTGCTTCTTGTCAACCCGCTTCACTGGTATCGAGGTCGGGATCGTGATCGACATGAGTTGCTCGCTTCTGGGGTTGGGGCGGAATCAGCTTGTCTGTTCAGGATTGCTCCAGCCTCACCCCACGCAGGCGCAAGGCGTTGGTGATCACGGAGGCCGAGCTCAGGCTCATCGCCAGCGCGGCGATCAGCGGCGACAGCAGCCAGCCGGTGAAGGGAAACAGCACGCCCGCCGCCAGGGGCACGCCCAGGGCGTTGTAGATGAACGCGAAGCCCAGGTTCTGCTTCATGTTGGCCACGGTGGCTACTGACAGCGCGCGGGCCGCCGCGATGCCGCGCAGATCGCCCTTGACCAGCGTGAGCTGCGCACTGTTCATCGCCACGTCGGTGCCGGTGCCCATCGCGATGCCAACATCGGCGCGTGCCAGTGCGGGGGCGTCGTTGATGCCGTCGCCGGCCATCGCGACGACGCGACCCTCCTTCTGCAGCTTCTCGACCATGGCCAGCTTGTCGGCGGGCTTGACCTCGCCGTGCACCTCGTCGATGCCCAACCGCTGCCCGACCGCGCGCGCCGTGGTCAAGCCGTCGCCGGTGGCCATCACGATGCGCAGCCCCGACTGGCGCAGCGCGTTCAGGGCGTCGAGCGTCGTGGCCTTGATCGGGTCGGAAACCGCCAGCAGGCCGGCCAGTTGCCCATCGACCGCCATGTGCATGACGCTGGCACCCTGGCCGCGCAGCGCTTCCGCCTGCGCCTTCAGTGCGTCCACGTTCACGCCGAGCTGTTCCATCAGCGCGGTGTTGCCCAAGGCCAGCACCTTGCCTTCGACGTTGCCGCGCACGCCGATGCCCGACTCGGAGTCAAACTGTTCCGGCTTGGCGAGCGCCAGCCCCTGCTCGCGTGCAGCCGCGACGATGGCCGTGGCCAGCGGATGTTCGCTGCCCTGGTCCAGGCTCGCGGCCAGGCGCAGCACTTCCTTGTCGTCGAAGCCTTCGGCGGCCACCGCCCTCTCGAAGGCCGGCCGGCCTTCGGTCAGCGTGCCGGTCTTGTCGACGATCAGCGTATCGACCTTGCGCAGGTTCTCTATCGCCGCGGCGTCGCGGAAGAGCACGCCGTTCGTCGCGCCCTTGCCAGTGGCGACCATGATCGACATCGGCGTGGCCAGGCCCAGCGCGCAGGGGCAGGCGATGATCAGCACCGCGACGGCATTGATCAGGCCGAATACCCAACCCTGCTCAGGTCCGAACAGACCCCAGGCGAAGAACGTCAGCACGGCGATGGCGACAACCGTGACGACGAAGTAGCCCGCCACGACATCGGCCATGCGCTGCATCGGTGCACGCGAGCGCTGCGCCTGGGCCACCATCTGCACGATCTGCGATAGCACGGTGGCCGCGCCCACATGTTCGGAGCGCATCACCAGCGCGCCGCTGGTGTTCATCGTCGCGCCGATCAGCTTGTCGCCCACGCGCTTGGTCACCGGCAGCGGCTCGCCGGTGAGCATCGACTCGTCGAGGGCGCTGCTGCCTTCGGTGACGATGCCGTCGACCGGCACCTTCTCGCCGGGACGCACGCGCAGCAGGTCGCCGACATGCACGTGGGCCAGGGGCACATCCTCCTCGGTGCCGTCGGTGGCGATGCGACGCGCGGTCTTCGGTGCCAGACCGAGCAAGGACTTGATCGCCGCCGAGGTCTGCGAGCGGGCCTTCAGCTCCAGGATCTGGCCGAACAGGGTCAGGGAGATGATGACCGCAGCGGCTTCGAAATACACCGCCACGGCGCCGTTCACGACGAAGGCGGCCGGGAAGACTTGCGGCGCCGCGGTGGCGATGACGCTGTAGACGAAGGCCACGCTCGTGCCCAGGCCGATCAAGGTCCACATGTTCGGGCTGCGGTTGATCACCGACTGCACGCCGCGCACATAGAACGGCCAGCCGGCCCACAGCGCCACAGGCAGCGACAAGACGAGTTCCATCCAGGTCTGCACGCGAGGATCGAACCAGCCCAGCCAGTGGCCCCCCATGGCCAGCACCATCACCGCCGCGGTGAACGGCAGGGTCCACCAGAAGCGGCGGGAGAAGTCGGCCAGCTCCGGGTTCTCGTCGTCGTCGAGAGAGGGCAGCACCGGCTCGAGCGTCATCCCGCACTTGGGGCAGTTCCCCGGATGGTCCTGGCGGATCTCCGGGTGCATCGGGCAGGTGTAGATCGTGCCGGCAGCCGCGGTCGGCTGCTCTGCTCCAGCCGGAGCCACAGCCGGCACGACGGCGTCACGGACGTAACGTGCCGGCTCGGCCACAAACTTGGACAGGCACTTCGAGCTGCAGAAATAGTAGGGCCTGCCAGCGTGCTCGACGTGATGCTCGGAGCGGGTGGTCACGGTCATTCCGCACACCGGATCCTTGAGCACGCCGGTCTCGGCTGCCTCCGGCGGGTGGGGATGCGAGTGGTGATGCGAGTGCCCGGCGTGATCGTGGCGTGAGGGCATGTCCATGGCGTCAGTCCTCCTTGTCGGCCGGCCTATTTGGCAGCGAGCCGTGACTGCCATGCCCGCCGTGGCCACCGTGGCCATGGAAGAGGTGCATTAACGGGCAGGCCAGCAGCAACAGGTACACCCAATTGCCGGCGACATGGTTCCAATGCTCGCGCAGCAGGTAGAAGCCGCCGACGAGGGCGGCCATCAGCATTGCGGTCTTCACTGGCCGGCTCAGGCCGGACGAACCGCGGGTGGCGGGGACTTGATCATGATGAGTCGTGCTCATGGCAATCTCCTTGTCGTCCAGGGTCGGCGCAGCCGGCGCCTTCCTCGGGATTCAAGATAGACCCTGACATCATGGGAAAGTCAAGGGGGGCTGGACGCCGAGCTCAGGTCTTTGCGCCGGCGTCGCGATCGAGCAGCCCTTTGCGCTTCTCGTACTCCTCGGGGGCGATCTCGCCGCTGGCCAAGCGCCGCTGCAGCACCTCATGCGGCGTCTCGCGCGGTCGTCGACGCTGCTCGCTCTGGCGCCCCCAGCCGTAGAACACGATCACGCCGAGCAGCACCAGCCAAAAGATCCACCAGAACCAGTGCATGCCGCCCATGAAGTGCCCACCGTCATAGAACATGTGCATCTCCTTCAGCTTCGGGGGCCTGTTGTCGATGGCGCGGTCCGCAAGGCCTGGCCGCGCCGCAGCTGTTCGTGAATCTCATGTGCGCCCCTGGCCTCCATCGCGGCCCGCACGTCGATCTCGGACGGCACGCCGAAATCCTCGGTCTTCAGTGCATCGGTGACGTGGGCGAC
>Ga0316601_100002140_pt1 | contig 10094 bp, 5 predicted proteins | sample OWC_soil_day5_no_FD_207663 | JGI IMG/M metagenome (GOLD analysis project Ga0316601, IMG submission 207663) | Wetland soil microbial communities from Old Woman Creek delta, Ohio, United States - OWC_soil_day5_noCT | ecosystem: Environmental > Terrestrial > Soil > Wetlands | place: USA: Ohio...
CGAAGCTCGCGGCCACCCAGCCCGACATCATCCTGCTGAGCGCGCTGCTCTCGGAGAAGCCGGATATCGTCAAGATGCTGCGTTTCGAGAAGGGCCTCGAAAACGTGCTCTTTCTCGTCTACGAGTGAGCGAAGGAGTCTCGCGTGCCGCAGAAGATCCTGATTGTCGACGACGAGGCGCACCTCCGGATGCTCATCCAGCAGACGCTGGAGGAACTGGAGGACGAGGGGGTGGAACTGCTGACGGCCGCCGACGGCGAAGCCGCGCTCGAGGCCATCAAGGCCGAAACCCCGCAGCTCGTGTTCCTCGACGTGATGATGCCGAAGCTGAGCGGGTTCGACGTGTGCAGCCGCGTGAAGCACACCCTGGGGCTGAAGGACGTCTACATCGTCCTGCTCACCGCCAAGGGCCAGGAGTTCGACAAGCAGAAGGGGCAGGACGCGGGGGCCGATCTCTACATGACCAAGCCTTTCGACCCCGACGCGCTGCTCGAGAAGGCGCGGACCGTCCTCGGACTGTGAGCACACGATGCTGAATCCCGCGCTCCGCAACCTGATCCGGAAGCGCCGCGACAGCGCGTCGGCGGTTTCGGCGCTCGTCGGCGCGTTCGGAGCGGGCCTCGCCGTCGAGGGCCCCGGCGGCGAACTGCTGCTCGGCGATCACGGCGGCGGGCCAGGCCCGCGCTGGCCCGTGACGCTCGAGGGCGAGCAGCTGGGGTGGGTGTCGGGCGGCGACCAGGCGGAGGCTGTCGCCTCCCTGCTCAGTCACCTCGTCGCCCTCGAGGCCGAGCGGAAGACGCTGGCCAGCGAGGTGCTGCACCTGTACCGGGAGGTCAACCTCATCTACAGCTTCTCGGAGAAGCTCGCCTCGACGCTGGAGCTCGACACGGTGGCGGGGCTCACCCTCGAGCAGGCCCGTCACCTGATCGCCGCCACCGACGGCGCCGTGATGCTCCTCGACGAGGCGAGCGGCCGGCCCCGGCCCGTCGCGACATTCGGAGCGGTGTACTCGTCGGCTGCGGGCGGGTCGTGGGCCGAGGGCGTCTTCGCGGCCATCCTCGCGAGCGGGCAGGGCGAGATCGTCAACGACGCGGAGGCCGATCCGCGGCACGTCCGCAACGGCCACGCGATCGCTTCGCTGATCTGCACCCCGCTCAAGGTCGGCGAGCGGGTGACCGGGCTGATCGCCCTGTCCAGTTCCACTCCGGTCACGTACGCGGCGGCGGAACTGAAGCTCGTGAACACCCTGGCACTCCAGACCGCGTCGGCGATCGAGAACGCCAGGCTGTTCGAGCGGACCGTGCAGGCCGCCCGGGACCGCGAACGGCTGGCGGCGCTTCACAAGGAGCTCGAGGTCGCGAGCCAGATCCAGCGGGCGATCGTGCCGAGCCGGTTCCCGCCGTTTCCCGACCGCCTGGAATTCGCGGTGCACGCCAGCATGACTCCCGCCAAGGTCGTGGGGGGCGACTTCTTCGACTTCTTCCTCATCGACGCCGACCGGCTGGGGTTCGTGATTGCCGACGTGTCGGGGAAGGGCGTGCCGTCGGCGCTGTTCATGGCCGTCTGCCGCACGCTCATCAAGGCGACGGCGCTTGCCGGCGGCCCGCCGGAGGCCTGCCTCGAGCAGGTCAACCGCGTGCTGGCGTCGGAGGGGGTGGTGAGCATGTACGTGACGGTGTTCTACGGCGTGCTCAACACGCGCGACGGCCACCTCGCCTACTGCAACGCGGGGCACAATCCGCCCTACGTGCTGAGGGCCGACGGCTCGGTCGAGCCGCTTGCACAGGTCGGCGGGATGGTGGTCGGCCTCTTCGAACTCGCGTCGTACGACCCTGGTTCCATCGTGCTCCGCCCCGGCGACGGGCTGTTCATGTACACGGATGGCGTCACCGAGGCCACCGACGTGGCGGGCGAGGAGTTCACCACCGCGCGCCTGGCGCCGTGCCTGGCGGAGTGCCGCGGCCTGAGCCTCGAAGAGGTGATTGGGAAAGTCGGCGCTGCCGTGACCGTGTTCGCGGGCGAGGCCCCCCAGGCCGACGACATCACGATGCTGGCCCTGCGCTACCTCGGGTAGCCGCGGCCGGGCGAAGCCGCGGCCGTGCCAATCCCTGCCGGCTCGCGGATCGGCTATCCTGTGGCCCGTGCGCATCCGCAAACTCGGCTTCGTGGCGGGGCTGTGCGGCCTCGCCCTCGTGGTGCTGGGCTCGTGGTGGTGGACGCGCTCCGCCGCTCCCGTCCGGGCGACGCTCGTCGAGTCGCCCGGTTGGAGCGCGGTTCCCGCGGCGGCACGCACGAGCGCCACGCTCATCAGCGGCCGTCGCGTGACGCCAGCCGGTCGTGTCGTGCTCACGCAGTCCTACAGCTGGGGCATGGCCGTCGCCCCTGACGAGTCACGCCTCGCGCTCATCCGGTCCGACGCGATCGAACTGGTCACGCTCCGCGGCGGCGCCCCGAGCCTCCGCATCCCGCCCTACGGCGTGAAGCCCTCGGCGGACATGGGCGACGGCACCTACATGGGCGTGGCGTTCTCATCCGACGGCAAGCGTCTGTATGCCGGCAGCGCGAACAGCGGCGAGATCAAGGCGGTCGACCTGGCGACGCACCGGGTGGCCAGGACCTTTTCGATCGACGGCGGAGGGTTCCAGGACAGCTTCGCCGGCGATTTCGTCCTGAACTCCTCCGGCACCCGGATCTACGCGCTCGATCAGTTCAACAACCGGCTGGTGACGATCGACGCCGCCAGCGGCACGGTGCTGCAGTCCGTTCGTGTCGGACGCAATCCCTTCTCGGTGTCCCTCTCGCCCGACGGCCGGCAGGCGTGGGTCACCAACGTCGGCATGTTCGAGTACCCGCTATTGCCCGGCGTGACCGAGGAGAACCGGGAGACGGCCGGGCTCTCGTTCCCGGCCTACGGCGTTCCGTCGAAGGAGGCCGAGGAGGGGACGACGGCCGAGGGGCTGAGGGTGCCGGGGCTGGGCAGTCCGAACCACCCCGACGCGATGTCGCTCTTTCGCGTCGATCTGGCGTCAGGCGTCGTGACGGCGCGCGCGAAGACCGGCTATCTCGTCGGCGCCGAGCGTGACGGCCGGCGGACCATCGGCGGGTCGAGCCCGGGCGGCGTCGTGGCCGGGCGACGGTGGGTCTACGTGTCGAACGCCACCAACGACACGATCACGGTGGTTGACGCGGAGGCCGGCACCGTAGCCGGCGAGATCAACCTGGATGTCGCTGGGCTCGAGCGGCTGCGCGGCGTGATTCCGTTCGGGCTGGCACTGAGCCCGGACGAGGGGCGGCTCTTCGTGGCGTGCGCGGGGCTGAACGCCGTGGCGGTGGTGGACACCGGCCGGCGTGCCGTCGAAGGCTACATCCCGGCGGGCTGGTTCACGACGTCTGTCGCCGTGTCGAGGGACGGGCGCACGCTGTTCGTGTCGAGCGCCAAGGGGCTCGGGTCCGGGCCCAACGGCGGCCGCGGGTTCGTCGATCCCGGGCGGGGCCTCCATCCCGGCGACATCATGCAGGGGACGCTGCAGATCGTGCCCGTCCCCGATGCTGCCGCGCTGGCGAGCCAGACGCGCGCCGTGCTCGAGAACACGATCGGGCGGCGCGAGGTCGTCGTCGCGCGAAGCCACCCGCTGGCTGCCCCGCTCGCCGGCGACGCGGCCCGAGGCCCGATCCGGCACATCGTCTTCGTCGTCAAGGAGAACCGCACCTTCGACCAGGTGTTCGGGCAGCGGCGCGGCGTCGACGGGGACCCGTCGCTCACGACGCTCGGCCTGGGGATGAGCGTCAGGAACGAAGACGGCACGCGCGTGGTCGAACGCGCCGACGTCTCGCCCAACCATCACGCGCTGGCGGACCGCTTCGCCATCAGCGACAACTTCTACTGCGACGCCGACCAGTCGAACACCGGCCACCGCTGGGTCGCGGGCGTCTACCCGAACGAGTGGGTCGAGGTGAACGCGCGGTCGCGCATCGAGGCGCGGCTGTTCAGCACCGCGCCGGGCCGCCGCTACGTGTCCGGCAGCAGCGCCGTCGTGATGCCGGAGGACTACAACGAGGCCGGGGCGCTCTGGGAGCGCCTCGATCGGCACCGCGTGCCGTTCTTCAACTTCGGCTTCGGGACCGAGATGCCCGCGTCGCTCGAGACGCAGGCCTACAAGGAAACCGGCATCCGGATGGCCGTGTCGTTCCCGCTGCCCAAGCCGCTGTTCGACCGCACGTCGCGGATCTTCGCCACGTACAACATGGCCATTCCCGATCAGTACCGGATGGACATGTTCGAGCAGGAACTGCGCGACCGGTGGCTGAGCGGCAAGGAGCCGTTCCCGCGGCTGATCACGATGGTGCTGCCGAACGACCACCTGACCAAGGAACACCCGGCAGACGGCTATCCGTTTGCCGCCTCGTACATGGCCGACAACGACCTGGCTCTCGGCCGGCTCGTCCACACGCTGTCGCGCACGCCGTGGTGGAAGGAGATGCTCGTCATCGTGACCGAGGACGACCCGCAGGGAGGACGGGACCACGTCGAGGCGCACCGCTCGCTGCTCATGCTGATCGGCCCGCACGTGAAGCGCGGGTACGTCTCGCACCGCCTCGCGGATTTCGGCTCGATCATCCGGTTGATCTTCACCCTGCTGGGGCTGCCGCCGCTCAACCAGTTCGACGCGGCCGCCCCGCTTCCCCTCGACGTCTTCGCCGACGGGGCGCCCGACCTCACCCCTTACGACGTGCGGCCACCCGACCGCCGGATCTTCGATCCGGACGAGGCGCTCAAGCCCTTCGAGCGCGGGTTCAACTGGAAGCAGTTGGCTGCGTCCCCGCGGCTCGACGACCCGGAGGACATGCGCCGGCCGTTCGACGAGCCCGGCACGGCGCTCGCGGGCGTCGTGATGGGATCGCCCCGCGCCGGCGGAGAGGCTGCTGCCGCTCCGCCCCGGCGGTGATGTGCAACCGGTGGCCAATTACAAATCCATATATCCGCATGTCATGATTCACAACGGTTGACATCGGGCTCCTGAGGCACTACGATCACCCTGACATCCAGAGTGGCCTTCGGGCCTGCCAACCGGCGACGGACAGCGCACGGTGGATTCCCGCCAGGGAGATGTGGCTCCGGTGAACCGGAGCAAGATCCTGTCCGCAGCGGTGGACCCGCTGCTCTGGGTGTCTTCCCGGAAAGGAAGACACCATGCCGCACCCGAACTGGACCCACACCTGCAGGAAGACCGGCCGGACCAGGAGCGACTGGAAGCCGTTTCGCTGTTGGCGCTGCCTCGGCCAGGCGGAATTCTCGGGCTGGAGCAGCAGCGTCGTCGAGTTGATGGGAGGCTACCAGCGGCAGTACGGCCTCATTTGCGTGGGGCCGCACCGGCCGCTCGCCGACAAGGTCTTCGCCGGGGCCTTCATCGACTGTGAGGCGTGCGGCGGAAGCGGCGTCCGCGACGACGGCGCCCACCGGTTCTGGATGGTGTGCGAGGCCTGCGAGGGGCTCGGACACCGGCCGGCCATCTCCGAGGAGGACGTCGAACGGCGCCGCGCCATCGTTCTGGCGGCGTTTCCCGGCGCGGCCCGTCCGCGAGGGCGGCAGCACGGGTCCCGAGGCAGCGGGCAGGCCGGCCCCGGCGCGTCCGCGGCGGTAGCCGCCGCATCCGGTCCCATGACGCCGGTTCGGAGCCGGGCGGCCGTGTCCACCGAGAGTCCGAATGCCTGGGACCTGCTCAGAGCCACCCTCTTCGTGCTGGTGCTGGCTCCGGGGTGGCTGTTCGCGTCGTTATCGGCCTTTCGAGGCGGACAGTGGCTTGTCGGCACGGTCCTGCTTCTCGCATCGGCCTTCGCGGCGCTCAGCGGCTTGATGATGGCATCACCTTCGTCGTTCGACCGCGGGTGGCTGTGGGTGTGGGGGGCAGTCGGCGCGGGGCTCTTTCTGCTGCTCGGTGTCGCCGGAGTCCAGGCCGTGCTCGCCAGCTGAACCGGCGGAGGCCAGGGCCCCGTGACCTGCTCTGTCACAGGGGGCTGGTACCATGACCGCGGAAAGCAGGATGGACGACCTCAAGAAACGCCAGGCGTGCGAGTCTATACTGGCCCCGCCCAAGGTCGGGCGCCACCATCCCGTGGACCGGGCTGGTGAATGTTCCGAGAGTGAGCACTCATGACAAGCGACCCGTTTCTCGGCCAACTTGCCGACCTGTGCCGCACGCATCCCACGCGGGCGAAGTGGGCGTTCGTGCCCTCGCACGCCATCGGCCTCACGCTCGGCGATCGCCTCGCGCGCGAGGGATGCGACTGGGCCAACCTGCGCTTTGTCACGCCCCTGGACGTGGCGGTGCGCATGTCGGCGCCATTCCTCGTCGAGCAGGAGATCAGTCCGGCTGAAGAGCAGTTGGGCCCGCCGCTCATCATGCGACTTCTGCTGGAGCTGCCGGAAGACGGGGGCTACTTCAGGTCGATGGCCGATCATCCGACGCTGGCTGAAGCGCTCTGGCGGACCGTCCGTGAGCTGCGGTACGCGGGTGTGCGCGCGGCGGACCTTCAGGCGTTGGCCTTCACATCGGCTGCGAAACACGCCGAGCTGGTCGCGCTGCTCACGGCATACGAGCGCCACCTCGAGACGCACAGGATTGCCGACATTCCCATCGTCCTCGAGGAAGCCATCAAGCACCTCGACTGGTGCCCGATTGACTCGGACGATGTCGTCAGCGAGGTAGCCGGTGTCGCATGGCCCCCGGTTACTCGCCGTTTCCTCGATTCTCTTCCCGGCCGCCGCATCGCGCCTCGTGCGCTCGGCGTCCCGGGGCTCGACCTGCCGGGCCGCGTCAAGGCGTTCGCGGCGAAGCCCGAGCTCGTCGCGCCGCCGGGCGCCTCCGACGCTTCGCGGCTCCGCTTCCTCCGCGCTCCGGGCGAGGGCGGTGCGGCGCTGAAGGACGGTTCGCTGCACGTCTTCCACGCCGGCGGCCACGATGCCGAGATCGAGGCCATCATCCGGTCCATCCTGGCTTCGCCCTTCACGCTGGACCAGGTCGAAATCGTCTGCGCGTCCGATGTCCTGGCGCAGACGGTCTGGGAGAAAGCGCAGCGGCTGGGCTGGCCGGTCACGCTCTCGGCGGGAACCCCCGCCTCCATGACGCGCCCGGGGCATGCGCTGCTTCGCTGGTGCGAGTGGGTGGAAGCGGGATTCGCCGCCAGCGACCTTCGCGTGCTTCTGCAGTCGAACGACATCACCATCGGCGCAACGTCCGCTGCAGACCCCAGCCAACCCGACGCCTCGGGTGTGAGTCCGGGCACCGCTGCCCGCCTGCTGCTCAAGGCGGGCTGCACGTGGGGCCGCACAACGTATGTGCCGGCCCTCGAGGCCCATGCCACCGACCTCGAGCGCAAGGCGGCGGAGGAAGGGGAGCAGGACGGCTGGCGCGCGCGGCGCGCCGGACAGTGCCGCCTCCTCGGCCGATGGGCTCAGGCCCTCGTCGATGCCGTCCCTGATGACGGCGACGATGGGCAGGTCGCGATTGCCGCGGTGCTCGACGCGGCGGCGCAGTTCGTTGAAGCGCATGCCGTGCGGGCCTCGGACCTGGACAACCTCGCCCTCGCCGACATCCTGCGTGCGATCGATCGCCTGAGGACACTGGGCGCGGCCCGCGGTCCGATCACGCTGGCCCTTCGCTTCCTCGAAGAAGCGGTCGGGGGCATCCGTGTCGCGCGAAGCCGCCCGCGGCCGGGTCACCTCCACGTTTCCAGCCTCGCGGAGGCCAGCGTCGATGGCCGTCCCATGGTCTTCGTGTGCGGGCTCGCCGAGGCGCAGGTCTTTTCGGCGGCCGTCGAAGACCCGGTACTGCTCGACGCCGAACGCGAGCGCATCAGCGCCGGCGGCCGCTTCCAGCTCGCCACGTCCGCCGACCGGCTGGCCGAATCGATCTTCGCGGTAGTGTCTGCCTTGGCTCGCCTTGGCGCGAGCGCCAGCCGCATCACGCTCAGCTTCTCGTGCGTCGACACGCGCGACTACCGGCAGACGTTTCCCTCCTGGCTCATCCTGCAGGCGTGGCGCCTCAAGGAGGGCCTGCCCGCCGCGACGTACGAAGACATGCAGGCCGGCCTTGGCGAGCCAGCGTCCCCCGTGCCTGGTGAGAAGGAACGGGCGCCGGCCTCCTCGTCGTGGTGGCTCCGCGCGTCACGCGTCGGCGAGGCGGCGCTCCCGGCCGTCGCGCAGGCATTTCCGGCCATCGAACGAGGCCGCATCGCGCTCCTTCAGCGTGCCGCCAACGACCTGACCGCATTCGACGGCCTGGCGCCGGAAGCCGGACCGGAGCTCGATCCCACGCGCACGGACCGCGTGGTGTCGGCCACGCTGCTGCAGAACGCAGCCGCGTGCCCCTTCAGGTTCTTCCTCGAGCACGGCCTCCGGATCGATCCCATCGAAGAGGACGAAGGCGGCGACGACGAGTGGCTCGGCCCGCTCAGGAGAGGCTCGGAACTTCACGAGCTGTATGCGGCACTGCTGCGCCGGGCTCGAGCAGGGAAGCGTCGGGTGTCGGTGCAGGAGGATCTCGACTGGATGCTCGGTCGCGCCAGCAGGCGACTCGAACAATTGAAGCAGGAGATACCGCCGCCATCCGACGAGGTGTGCGCGGTCGAGTCGGAGGAGATTCTCGAGGACGTCCGGATGTTCGTGGAGTCTGAAGCCGAGGCGAAGGACGTCGAGCCGGTGGCGTTCGAGGTCGGGTTTGGGCACCCGGGCGGGCGCGACGAGGCGCCCGAGCCCCTGGCGCGTCCCGAGCCCGTGGCCATCCCGATCGGTGAGGGCCGGCGCCTGCTGGTGCGCGGCCGGATCGACCGCATCGACCGCATCGGCAAGCGCGCCTACCAGGTGCTGGACTACAAGACCGGCAGATTCAAGCGCGACGATTACGACGGCATCTTCAGGCAGGGCCGCCTCCTCCAGCATGCCCTGTACGGCGCGGCGGCGGAGTTGATCCTGGCGCCGCTGGACAACGGCGCCGAGGTCAAGCAGGGCGTGTACTGGCATCCGACGGGGCGCGGGCACAACCGCCGCGCCGTGATCCCGGCGCGCGGCCGGCCGGCGCTCGTCAACGTCGTCGGGCGCCTCGCCGACGTGATTGGCGCGGGGCTGTTCATCCAAACGCCTGAAGAAGATGGCTGCCGCTTCTGCCCGTTCGCGGCGGCGTGCGGCGAGAAGCCGTGGGAGACATCGGCGCGCAAGGTGAAGGCCGATGCGAGCGGCTGCATCCAGCCCTGGCAGGCGCTGCAGGAGGTGGAGTGATGAACCGGGCATCTCGCTCCGACCTCGAGGCGCGCCGTCGCATCGAGTCGGAGTTCGACGTCAACTTCCTGGTGGAAGCCGGCGCAGGGTCGGGCAAGACGCGCAGCCTGGCACGGCGGATGGCGGCGGGTATTGCCGCGGGCACATACGACGTCAGCCGCATGGCCGCCGTCACGTTCACGCGCAAGGCGGCGGCCGAACTGCGCGGCCGCTTTCAGGAGGCGCTGGAAGATCGCCGCCGGAAGACCGCGTCGGACGGGGAGCGCGCCCGTCTCGACGACGCGCTTCGCGACATCGAGCGGCTCTTCGCCGGCACGATCCATGCGTTCTGCGCGCATCTGCTGCGCGAGCGGCCGGTCGAGGCCGGCGTGGCCCCTGGCTTCGAGGAACTCGACGAACCGGACGACGAAGCGCGCCGCAAGCGCGCATGGCGGGATTTCATCGCGAAGGCCCGCGCGGAACGGTCGCCGCTGATGGCGGAGCTGCAGGACGCAGGCGTGCGGCCCAGCCAGCTCGACGGAGCGTTCAGCGCGATCTGCGAGCACCAGGACGTCGAGTTCCCCGAAGGGAACGCCGAGCGGCCCGTGATCGAGCCCGTGTGGAAGGCGCTCGATGATTTCTGGACGCGGCTCTCGAAGCTGATGCCGAAACCGCCGCAGACCGGCGAGAAGTGCGCCGTGCTGGCGGTGGCCCGTGAGTTCGAACCGCGCTACCAATACGCGCGGCGTCATCGCCGCGCGCAGCCGGCAGCCCTCGCGGACCTCCTCAGCCAGTGGGAGGGCGGCAAGAAGGTCACCCTGTGCTGGTGGAGTGACGGTGAG
>Ga0316601_100002141_pt1 | contig 10093 bp, 7 predicted proteins | sample OWC_soil_day5_no_FD_207663 | JGI IMG/M metagenome (GOLD analysis project Ga0316601, IMG submission 207663) | Wetland soil microbial communities from Old Woman Creek delta, Ohio, United States - OWC_soil_day5_noCT | ecosystem: Environmental > Terrestrial > Soil > Wetlands | place: USA: Ohio...
GTCGTCGACGAACACGAGCTCGAAGGTCTCGCCGATCGATTCGAGCACCGGGATGATCGCCGCGATGAACCCGGGGAGGTTGCGCTCCTCGTTGTAGGCGGGGGCGACGATCGACAGCACCGGAGCCATGACGCCCCCCTTCTAGCACGGGCGGCCCCCAGGACGTGATGCGCGGCTCACGTCCCCGCTATACTGATCGCCATGCGCGGCGCCCTGTTCGCTCTGCTCGGCATCGCCGCTGGCTGTGGCGATAATCACCCCGCGCGCGAGGACGACGGCCCTGGCGACGATGCCGGCACCCGCTGCCGGGCCGTCCGCGGGACGACCGTCAGCCTGCGCCGGGTGGCCGCCGGCTGCAGCGACGCCGACGCCCCGGCCTCCCCGGGCTGCATCGATGGCCCCGCGATGCTCGTCACGTCCCCGCCCGGCGATGACCGTCAGTTCATCATCGAGCAGGTCGGCCGGCTCCGGATCCTGGAGCACGAGCGCCTGCGGCCCGCGCCGTTCCTCGACATCGTCGAGACCGCCGACCCGCCGCTCGTCGCGGTCTCCGAGCTCGGGCTGCTCGGCCTCGCGTTCCACCCGCAGTACGCCACGAACGGCACGTTCTTCGTCTACTACACGTCACCCAATCCGGCCGATCCGCAGAATCCCTACTTCGATCTCGTGATGCGCTATTCGACGAGCATCGATCCGTACCAGGCCGATCCCGCCAGCGGCGTCATCGTCCTCGCGATCCCCGACTTCGCCGGCAACCACAACGGCGGCATGATCGAGTTCGGCCCCGATGGCTACCTGTACATCGGCACCGGCGACGGCGGCAACGCCTACGATCCCCACCGCACCGGCCAGGATCCGGACGCGCTGCTCGGCAAGATCCTCCGGATCGACGTCGATCACCCGCTACCGGGCAAGCAGTACGGCATCCCCGCCGACAATCCGTTCGCCGCAGGCGGCGGCGCGCCCGAGGTGTTCATCTCCGGCGTCCGCAACCCGTGGCGGTTCGCGTTCGACCGCAAGACCTCCGACCTGTGGATCGCCGACGTCGGCCAGGACGCGATCGAGGAGCTCGATGTCCTGCGCGCCGGCGAGCAGCGCGGCAAGAACCTCGGCTGGAGCATGTACGAGGGCTCGACGTGCCTCCACCCGCCGTGCGATCCGGCGGTGGTCACGATGCCGCCGCACGAGCGCACCCACGCCAGCGGCTGGTGCTCGATCATCGGTGGCCAGGTCTATCGCGGCAGCTGCTATCCCGATCTCGAGGGCAAGTACTTCTTCACCGACTTCTGTGCCCACGGGCTGTCCACCGCCGAGCTCCGCACCGACGGCACGCTCGACGTGGTCGACCTCCCAGGGACCTACCCGAAGGAGCCCGCGAGCATCCATGACGATTCGGCAGGCGAGCTCTACCTGACCACCACGCGGGGTAGCGTGTATCACCTCGAGGCGGGGCCGTGACGAACCGCGCGTCGTACGCATCACACCCCTAGCGGTTGTCCCCGGCGGGGTCTTTGGGTAAGACGGTCGCTCGATGCTGACCGCCCTCAAGAATCTGCACCACAAGTACGTCTTCCAGCGTCGCATCGACGTGCTTGCGAAGGAGCTCGCCGCCCATGTCCCCGCGAACAGCAAGGTGCTCGACGTGGGGTGCGGCGACGGGACGATCAGCCAGCTCGTGATGGCCCAGCGCCCCGGGGTCACCTACGAGGGAATCGACATCATGGCGCGCCCCTCCTGCGCCATCCCGTTCAGGACCTTCGACGGGCTCCACATCCCACACGACGATGGATCGTTCGACGCCGTGCAGTTCGTCGATGTCCTGCACCACACCAACGAGATCGAGCCCCTCGTCGCGGATGCGGTTCGCGTCAGCAAGCGGTACGTGCTGATCAAGGACCATCTCTGGGAGAATCGGCTCGACTTCGAGACGCTCCGGTTCATGGACTGGGTCGGTAACGCGCCCCACGGCGTGAAGGTCATCTACAACTTCAAGAACGAGGAGTTCTGGCGTGACCTGTTCGATCGGCTCGGGCTCTCGATCGTGACGATGAACAAGCGCGTGCCGCTCTACCCGTTCCCGTTCAGCGCACTGTTCGGGCGGGGGCTCCACTTCGTGGCACTGCTCGAGAAGCGCTCGCGCTGAGATGGAGGCCGTTCGCGAACGAGGACGTCGGATCGCTCGTTCGATCGCGCGCACGTCACCGCTCGCGATCCTCGTGATCGGCTGGCTCGGTCTCGTGCTCTACGCCTATCCCGGCTACATGAGCTACGACTCCGTGCTCCAGCTCCAGGAAGCCCGCGCGGATGTCTACTCGAACTGGCACCCGCCGGCGATGGCGGAGCTGTGGCGGTTCGTCGAGTACGTGATCGCCGGCCCGTTCGGCATGCTCGTGCTCCAGAGCACCAGCTTCCTCGCCGGTGCTCACCTCCTGTTGCGACGCGCGATGGCTCCACGCGCAGCCGCGATCTGCGCGAGCTTGCTCCTGTGGTTCCCACCGGTCAGCACGTCGATGGCCGTCATCTGGAAGGACTCGCAGATGATGGGGTATCTGCTGCTCGGGACGGCGCTCTTGCTCTCCGAGCGGCGGCCGGTTCGCCTCGTCGGACTGCTCGTGCTCGCCGTGTCCACGGCGATGCGCCACAACGCCCTGACGATGACGTTTCCGATCGTGCTGCTGCTGTTCGTGTGGACGATCGGACACCGCGGCTGGAGGCGGTACGCGATCTCGCTGGCAGCGTGGATCGGGATCACCGGCTGCGCTCAGCTCGTCAATGTCGCGCTGACCACGAATGACCAGCACGTCTGGCATGGCAGCATCGCGCTCATCGATATCGTCGGCACGCTGCGCTACGCCGAACCGATGTCGGACGCCGAGCTGCGGCCCATCCTCGAGGGTACGCCGGTGGTCCCGAAGGACGGATTCCAGGCGGCGGCGAAGGCCGTGTATCGACCGGAGTTCATGTTCGACACGATGTGGGCGACCAACAAGTTCTTCGACGCTCCCAGCACGGATGCCCAGCGCGCCGCGGTCACACGCGCCTGGAAGTCGATCGTGCTCGAGCACAAGGGCGCATATCTGCGTTACCGGGCCGATGTCATGCGCAAGGTGCTCCAGCTGTCGCGCAAGCCGGTGCCGTCGAGCATCTATGTCTGGTTCACGGATATCCAGGACCCCGTCGGAAGCGCAGGTCGTCTCCAGCACAACGCCTCGCGCAGCGCGTTCCAGATCCCACTGCAGACCCTCATGCTCAAGCTCGGAACCAGCTGGCTGTATCGGCCATACCTCTACCTGTTCATCCTGCTCGCGCTCGCTCCGCTGTGGATTCGCAACCGCGAGACCCTCGCGATCGCCCTGATGGGGATCTCGAGCGAGGCCGCGCTGTTCGTGCTGACGTCCACCCCCGACTTTCGCTACTCGCTACCGCTCGTGATCAGCGCGATGCTCGTCGTGATGATCCTGATCGCGCGACGGAGCCGTCGAGCCCGCCCGGGGCTGGCCGCGTCCGAAGCGTGAGCATCGCCTTGGCATCCGCAGCGCGGACCGTCTAGCCTCGGGAGATGCGAACCTGGATCCTTGCTGTCGCGGTGGTGACGGCGGCGTGTGGCGGTGGCGGCGGTGGCGAGGCCACGGTGTGCATCCCGGAGGGCCCATACGAATGGCCCGCCGACTGCGACGTCGCGGATTGCCACAACGCGGGCACGTGTGACGTCACCTGCCCCATGGGCACGTCCTGCGACCGGCTCGATTGCAGCGGGGCTTCGCAATGCAGGCTCGATTGCCAGGATGGAACGACCTGCGGGCTCGCCGACTGTCGCGACACCGGCGACTGCTTCGTCGATTGCTGGCACAGCTCGACGTGCGAGGTCGACTGCACCGGTTCCGCGTTCTGCAGCGTGGAATGCAGCTTCGGCGCAGCGTGCCTGCTTCGCTGTGGCTCGTCGACCAGCTGCAAGTACGACGACTGCTCCGGTGGCTCGGGCCTCACGGACTGTGGCAATGGCGTGCTGGCTTGCAACCGCCCGTGTCCATGATCATGGCTTCACCCCGGATGTGCCCTGATGAGGTCTTGCTCATCCACGGCGAATGCGGATAAGACCGCGACATGGTTTCCGGATTCCGCAAGGACCACGCGCCCACGACGTCGGCGAGTGGCTACTACGCGAACCAACCCAATCCGTTCAACCTCACGAGCCGCATCGCGATGCGCGAGCGGAAGAAGATGTACGAGCGGATGATGCGGACGATCGCGACGACGCCTGACACGACGGTGCTCGACGTCGGCGTCACCTCGGACCTGCGCCCCGAGTCCAACTTCTTCGAGAAGTGGTATCCGCACAAGAATCGCATCACCGCGACCGGCCTGGAAGACGCGTCGTTCCTGGAGGCGGAGTACCCGGGCCTCAAGTACGTCAAGTCCGATGGCACCACCCTGCCGTTCGAGGACCGCAAGTTCGATGTCGTCGTCTCGTTCGCGGTACTCGAGCACGTGGGAAGCCACGACAAGCAGCGGCAGTTCGTCCACGAGCTCTGCCGCGTCGGCAAGCGCGTCTATCTCACCACGCCGAACCGGTGGTTTCCGATCGAGTACCACACGGCCCTCCCGTTCCTGCACTGGATGTCGCCGCCGCGGTACCGCAAGCTCCTGAGATCGATCGGCCGGGACTTCTACGCCGACGAGAACCATCTCAACCTGCTTGGTGGTAGCGACGTGCGAGCGATGTTTCCATCGAATGCCAGGGTCAGCACCGATCACCACAGAATGTGCGGCTGGATCTCCCACCTCATCTTCACCGCTGAGATCATCTGACGATGGAACGCGCGTTCGCAGCCGGGATCCGGGTCTTCGCGCGCATCGCCGAGACGCTCGGGAACCTCAAGCCGTTCACGATCCTCGTGATCGGGTGGGCGGGGCTGCTCGTGTACGCATACCCCGGGTACATGAGCTACGACTCGGTCCTCCAGCTCACGGAGGGGCGAGCGGGCGTCTACACGGACTGGCACCCACCGGCGATGGCGGCCCTGTGGCGTCTCGTCGATTCGGTGGTCCCTGGTCCGTTCGGCATGTTGCTGATCCAGAGCACCAGCTTCCTCGCCGGCGCGTTCCTGCTCATGCGCCGGGTCATGTCCGCGCGAGCCGCTGCAGCCTGCGCGGGTCTGCTGCTGTGGTTTCCCGCCGTCAGCAGCACCATGGCCGTGATCTGGAAGGACTCGCAGATGGCGGGCTTCTTGTTGCTCGGCATCGCGTTGATGCTGTCGGATCGTCGCCGCATCAAGCTCACCGGGCTCGGGTTCCTGCTCCTGGGTTCGATGATGCGCCACAACGCCTTCACGGCGACATTCCCCCCGGTCGTGCTGCTCTTCGTCTGGAGCGCAAACCACGGCTGGTTGAAGCGGCATGCGATCTCGATCGCGATCTGGCTGACGATCACGCTGTCGGCTCAGATCTTCAGCGGCATACTCACCGACAAGCCGCAGCACCTGTGGCACCGCAGCCTCGCGCTGATCGACATCGTCGGCACGTTGAGTTATGCCGATCCGATTCCGGATGCAGAGCTGAATGCGATCTTCGAAGGCACGCCCATCGTGGCCAAGGATGACCTCCAGGCCAGGGCGCGCAGGGCCTACAACCCCGAGTGGGCCATGGATGTCGTGTGGTCCGAGCCCAGGCGACTGTTCACCGAGCCCACCACTGCCGAGCAACGCAACGCGATCACTCGGGCCTGGAAGAAGATCGTGTTCGGCAACCCCGGCGCCTATCTGTCCTATCGGGCGGAGGTCTTCCGCACGTTGATCCAGCTCTCGGACAAGCCCCTCGGGTCGGCGATCTACATCTGGTTCACGGACATCCAGGATCTCCAGGGCAGCGCGCAGCGCTTGGAGCACAATGCTTCCGCCAGCAAGATCCAGGCAGCGATGCAGGAGGGGATGGTCTGGCTCGGTACGACCTGGCTGTTCAAGCCGTACATGTACCTGTTCCTCGCGCTCGCGTTGCTGGTGTTCTGCCGGCGCGATCGCTACGTGTTCGCGCTGCTCGCGTCGGGGCTGACGAGCGAGGCCGCGCTATTCATCATCGGGCCGACGGCCGACTTCCGGTACTCGTTCTGGCTCGTGATCAGCACCGTGATGGTCTCGATGATCTTGATCGCGAAGCGCACCGGTGCCAGGCCTTCCAAGCAAGCGGATCGCCATCCCGATCAAGACGACCACGATCATCCAGTGGTTGTATCGGAAGTCGGGTGACGGCGAGATCACGACCAACAGCGCGAGGTAGCCGAGCGCACTCACCAGGAGCGCGACGATCAGACGGTCGCGGCGCATCACGATCCACAGCACGATCAGGAGCGCGCAGTAGAAGTAGGGCCGGAACGTCACCGAGGTCTTTGCGTACCTGACGAGGGTCTTCGAGAGTCTCCGCTGCACGACGTTGCGCTTGTGCGCGGGCTGGTACGTCCCCGCGAGCATCGACCGCTCGTGGTCTGTGCCATACACCGCGGTCCAGGGGGCATCGGTGAAGCCCAGCATCTCGCGCATCATGTGGAAGCGATTCGCGACGTACGCACCCGGGTAGGCCTCGATCAGCTGCAACCAACCCGTCTTCACCCCATCGCGCAGCTCGGGCGTATTCGGCTCGTCGAACAACCGGTCGTCGCCGTAGAGGAGCGTGCCCCACCACATGTTCGGGTCGTAGAGCGATCGCGCATGCGCCTGGATCTCGCGCGGGTGTGCGAAGCGAACGCCCGGAAGCAGCTCGTGGACCTCCGCATCCGTCAGATCGGGCGCGAAGTTCAACGTGGCCACGATGTCCATCGGCGCGACGCTGTAGTGGAACGGATGCATCGAGACGTCCGTCAACGCGGCGTTCGCGAGCATCGCGCACACCGTGAGCCCGACCCCGATGCCGGCGCCAGCGCCCCGCCTCGCCCACACCCCGCGCGTCGCGGGCCAGGGCGAGAGCATCGCGAGCAGGGGCACGACCACGGCGACCGCGTTGTGGCGAAGCCCCGCGGCGAGGGCGAACGCGACGAGCGCCGAGATCCTCGCCCAGCGTCGTTCGCTGGTGATCCCGGCGCATGCCACGAGCAAGGCGCCGCACATCAGCGAGTCCTTCACGATCACCGCCATCACGGTCAGCGACGGTGGCCAGGCGAAGATCACGAGTGTCGCGATCGCCGCACGCCACGGCGACAGGCTCCGCCGCAGCAGCACGTGCAGTCCGACGAGGAACAGCGTGTTCTGCAGCAGGAACATCAACATCGCGCCCGGCACGATCCGATCGAACACGCCCCACAGCGCGGACATCACCGGCGGGTGCCAGTTCGAGAGCTGCCCCGCGCGCGCCTGGGCGAGCTGCTCCACCGAGTCCCACGCCATGTAGCCCGGGAACGCGTAGATCGAGATGATCACGAGCCCGCTCGCGACCACGGCGAGTGTTCGCAGGAGCTCAGCACGCCGGACGGTCACCGCCGGAACGTATCAGCTGACGAACAGAGGCACGCGGGCCAGGGCGCCGAACCCGCCAGCTTGGGCAATCACTGGCAGCTGGTCAGCGAGCGGATCCAGGCCTCGACCAACTTCGCGTTGCCCTCGTCGGTCACGAAGCCGGAGGGCGGCATCGCTTCGAAGCCCCGATGTCGAATCCTGGCGAGCATCACCGAGCGCTCCGGGGCTCCGGGTGCGAGCCGGCGCGCATCCTGAAGTCCCAGATCGCCCCGCTCCGGTGGAACCTCACAGATGTTCATGCTGGCGAGCGGGGTCGAGAACCGAAAATCCATGTCCCCGATCGCCATCGACCCGGGGCGATGGCAGCCCGCGCAGTTGGCGTGGAGCCAGGAACGCGCCCGGTCGGTGATCGAAGCGGTGCCGTCGCCGATGAAGGCCAAGGAGGGAAGCTCGGTCGGTAGTGGCGCCTCGAACATCCCGATGTGCTCCAACGTCGCGAGCTGGTTCGAGACCCGTCCGTTCGGATACTCGATCTCGCGATCGAGCTGCGCGAGCTCCGGCCCGACCGTGCGACCGGCCGCGGCGTTGTGACAACGCATGCACTCCGTGCGGCGCGGATACTCCCAGTAGTGGAAACCCCATTGCACGATCGCCTTCGTGGTCAGTGGCTGCAGCTTCGCGTCGGTCTGGTCTTGGTTCCAGATGTACGTGTAGCCCGCCCACTCGCCATCCTCGTGCCGTACCAGCAAGCGCGTCTCGACGCGGTAGCCGTCCAGGGCGAATTCCTTGAGCAGGACCGTCCCGTTCGGAAACACGAAATCTCCCTCGGGATCGATGGCGATCTTGCCGCCATCGGGGACGGCCATCCAGCGTCGCTTCCGAGCTCCATCGGACCAGAACGACCAGTTGAGATCGTACGGAATCAGCCCTGGCGCAGGTTCGCCTGCGGCATCGAAGCAACCGGTCGCGACCAGGCTCGACGCGATGTCGAGCGGCGCGTCGGCAGGCAGATTGCTGGGGCTGAGCCGCCAGATCGAGCCCTTGACCAGGTCGACCAGGTATTGCTCGCCATCCAGATCCTCGGCAAACGAAGCGACAGCGTGGCCCTCCGCGCTGATCACGCGCTTCTGCGGAGCGGGCTCGGTGGGATCGATCTCCCACAGGTATCCGGTGACGAAGTCTCCGAACACGAGGTGGCCGGACAAGGCCGGGATCTCGTGGCCGCGATACACGAAGCCCGCGGTGATCGAGTTTCCCTCGTCGTGGAAGATCTCGACGACGGGATCGATCAAGCCGGGGAGGCCACACGGATCAGCCGCGGTGCAGTGAGCCCCTTCGTTGAAGCTCCAACCATAGTTGCCACCCGCGACGATCCGATCGATCTCCTCCCACGTTCCGAACCCGACATCTCCCGCCCACAGATCGCCAGTCTGTCGATCGAACGTGAAGCGCCACGGGTTGCGAAGTCCGAGTGCCCAGACCTCGGGCGCGCCGCCCTGGTTCGCGAACGGATTATCGGGAGGAATCGAATACGGCTGGTTCGGCCCGTCGACGTCGAGCCGCAGGATCTTCCCCTTGAGGTCTCCTGGATCTTGCGCGTACCGGTCGAGATCCCCTTGCGGCGCACCGTCGCCGAAGCCGGCGTAGAGATAGCCGTCGGATCCGAACTTGAGATCGGTGTTGACGTGGATGTCGGTCGCCTGATCGATGCTGATCAGGACCTGCTCGGTCGCGGCCTGGAACGAAGCTCCGCCGTCAAGCGACGTGAACCGGGAGAGCCTCGATTCCATCAGCGACGTGGCGCTGTACCTCGTGTACGACAGGAACAGCTGGCCATTGGTCGTGAACGCCGGGTGCAACGCGATCGCGAGCAGGCCGTTTCCCCCGCCGGAGCTGTCAACGTCGAGCGAGAGATCGAGCACCAGCTCGGCCTGGGTCACGTTCGGGTCGGCCGCGAATCGCCAGACGCGGCCGGCGCGCTCGATGAGGTACCACCACGCGCCGTCCGCGGTCTGGGCCATCTGGATCGGATCCCGAAATTGCAGGTTCGAGAACGCGCGCACCACGGAGATCGGCGTGCGCGGCCTTGGGGGGGCTAGACAGCTCGTGTTCGCGGGCCGCTCGTCCAATCCGAAGACGGGGGGGAGCGGCAGCGGCGATGGCGGCGGCGGCGGCGACGCACATGTCGCGAGGATCGAAAGACAGCAAAGCCATGCGCGCGCTCGCAAGCTCACCCAGGCGTTGGACAACCGCCACATCTAGCCATCATCGCAGATTGCCGATTCCGCATCACGGGTTCGGCGCACGATCCTGATCACGAGGTGACGCTCGGCGGTGTCAGGTGCGCGAGCGGACCGCATCGTCGAGGATCACGGCGAGGTCGTCGCGCTTGGGCTGCCAGCCCAGCACCTCGCGCGCGCGCGCGTTGCTCGCGAGCAGGATCGCGGGGTCACCGACGCGGCGCGGCCCGATCGTGTGAGGAACGGGGCGGCTCAGGACGCGCGCGGCGGTGTCGATCACCTGCATGACGCTGAACCCGGTCCCACTGCCGAGGTTCACGGCGCCGACGCTGGTGCCGGCGGTCAGCGCGGCGATCGCCGCGAGGTGAGCATCGGCCAGGTCGCAGACGTGGACGTAGTCGCGGATGCAGG
>Ga0316601_100002143_pt1 | contig 10091 bp, 8 predicted proteins | sample OWC_soil_day5_no_FD_207663 | JGI IMG/M metagenome (GOLD analysis project Ga0316601, IMG submission 207663) | Wetland soil microbial communities from Old Woman Creek delta, Ohio, United States - OWC_soil_day5_noCT | ecosystem: Environmental > Terrestrial > Soil > Wetlands | place: USA: Ohio...
CCTGATCGCCGTGGGTGAATCCATTGCGGATTTTATCGCCATCTTGGGATCGGTGGACTATGTCATGCCGGACACGGACCGATAGAGAACCTCATGATTCCGGAAGGATTACGCAGAGAACTGGAAACGCGGATCAACGAGGCGGAGCATCCGCGGGAGTGCGTGGTAGACGTGATGTACGCGCTTCAAAAACATTACGGCTACCTGAGCGACGAGGCGGTCCAGGAGGTCGGTTCCCTTCTGGGCATGACGCCGCTGGAAGTGGACGAGCTTGCAACCTTCTATGACTTCATTTACCGCGAACCTGTCGGGAAATACGTGATTCATGCCTGTGACGGCGTGGTCTGCTGGATGTTCGGGCAAGAATCGGTGCTCCATCATCTATGCAAAGTATTAAAGGTCGCCGTGGGAGAAACGACTCCGGACGGATTGTTCACGGTGCTTCCTGCGGTTTGCATCGGCGATTGTGATCATGCGCCATCTGTCCTGGTCAACGGCCGATTCCACGGTTCTTTGAATCCTGAGAGGATCGATGCCATCATTGAAGAGCTCAGGAGGGCTCAGCCCCCTCTGGTTAAGGATCGGTGATTTCAGTGGGCGTGAAGGTGCTCTTTAAAAATGCTCGGCCCGACCGGCCTGCCACCTTTGACGAGTATCGCCGAGGTGGCGGGTATCAGGCCCTCACGGAAGCGGTCAAAACCATGGCGCCGAAGGAGGTCATCCAGAAGATTAAGCACTCTGGATTGCGAGGCCGAGGCGGTGCCGGCTTCCCTGCGGGCGCAAAATGGGAGGGCGTTCCTGAAAAAGCTCCTTTCCCTAGATACGTGGTGGCCAACACGGACGAAATGGAGCCCGGGACCTTCAAGGACCGGGTCCTGGTGAACGCGGACCCGCACATGGTGATTGAAGGCACCCTCCTTGCCGCCTACGCGGTTTCAGCTCAAAAAGGGTTCTTTTTCATCCGTCCTTCCTATGAGATGGACGCAGAACTCCTGGAAAGAGAACTCCAGGTGGCGAGAGCAGCGGGGTATCTCGGAAAGAACATCCTCGGAAGCGGGTTTTCCTTTGACCTCAAGGTGCACCGGAGCGGCGGCAGGTACATATGCGGAGAAGCCACTGCGCAGGTGAATGCCATCATGGGCAGACGTGCTCACCCGCTCAAGGGCGGCCCCCGTATGGCCGAACAGGGGCTGTGGAATCGTCCGACCCTGGTGAACAATGTGGAGACCCTGGCGTGTGTGCCCCACATCCTGAGTCAGGGTCCCGAATGGTTCAAAGCTCTCGCGAAGAGCGACACCGGCGCTGGAACCAAGCTTTACGGTGTGTCCGGAAGAGTCAATCAGCCGGGCTGCTTCGAACTCCCTATGGGGACCCGGCTGAGTGAGATTATCGAAGAAGCGGCCGGCGGTATGGCGAGGGGCTCGGAGTTCAAGGCGGCTCTGCCCGGTGGGGCGTCGACCGCTTTCATGCCGGCACGATACTATGATCTTCAAATGGATTTCGAGCCGCTGAAAAAGGCAGGGCATCGACTCGGCACAGGGTCGATTATCGTCTTCGACCGCCAAACCTGCCTTGTGGCTGCTGCGTTGAACATGATGAAGTTTTTTGTCAGGGAATCCTGCGGCCTGTGCACACCTTGCAGGGAAGGACTGCCCCAAATTCAGGATTTGCTGTGGCGAATAGAGAACGGCGAAGGAAAGGAGGAGTTCATTCCCATGCTTCGGGAAATGAGTGCGCAGATGCGCCACGCCTATTGCGCGTTTGCTCCCGGGGCTGTGGAACCCGTGGAGGGTCTTCTCCTTTACTTTGAAGAGGAGATCAGGGAGCACATGAGTCAGCGCAAGTGCCCCTTCAGAGAGCACGGAGCCGATCATGCCGAAGCTCGTCATTGACTCGCAGGAAATCGTGGTGCCCACCGGGACCAAAGTCATTGATGCAGCCGAGAGGCTGGGCATCGTGATCCCCCGCTTCTGCTACCATCCTGCACTGGGTTCCCTGGGCGCTTGCCGGATGTGCGCGGTGAAATTTGAGGAAGGTCCTGTCCGGGGACTGGAAATGAGCTGCATGGTGGAAGCGAAAGAGGGCATGGTGGTTTCCACCACGGACAAGGAAGCCGTTGAGTTTCGAAAGTGCATCATCGAGTGGCTCATGATCAACCACCCCCTTGACTGTCCTGTGTGCGATGAGGGAGGGCACTGTCTGCTTCAGGATGAGACCGTCTCAGGAGGCCACGGGATCCGACGCTACAGGGGGAAGAAGCGGACCTATGAGGATCAGGATCTGGGCCCCTTTGTCCAGCACGAGATGAATCGTTGCATTCACTGCTGGAGGTGCCGGCGCTTCTACCAGGAGTTTTCCGGTCACAGGGATCTGGGCGCCATGCAGATCGGCAACCGCACCTATTTCGGCAGATCTTGCAGCGGAACGTTGGAAAGCCCCTTCTCAGGGAACTTGATTGATGTCTGTCCGACGGGGGTGTTCACGGATAAGCCGGCTCGCTACAAGGGGCGACGCTGGGATTTTGAAAGAGTGCCGAGTCTCTGCCTCCATTGCTCCCTGGGATGCAACATCACCGGCAGTTCCAGGTACCGCGAAGTCGTAAGGGTCGAGGCGCGTCTCCATCCTCATGTAAACGGATATTTCATCTGTGACAGAGGGCGTTTTGGCTTTGCCTACGCCAACCATACTGAACGGCCAAGGCGAGCGACGATCAAGGGGAAAGAGGTCTCCTGGGAAGAGGCGATACGCCACGCGGCAGGCGCATTGAGGCAACTCTGGGACAGGGCGGAGGGCCACGCGGTCGCGGGCCTTGGATCCAGCCGGAGCAGCCTGGAGACTCAGGCTTCACTGGCGCGATTCTGCGAAATCCTGGACTTGCCGGATCCCCAGTTTTTCCTGGATGGAGACACGGAACACAGGGTGAAGAAGGCGGTCTCAAAGCTCGATGAACGGGTGGCCATATCCATGAGAGATATTGAGGACTCGGATTTCATTCTCGCAGCGGGTGTAGATCCAGTCCATGAAGCACCGATGCTCGGCCTCGCCATGCGGCAGGCCTATCGCAAAGGAGCGACTGTGGCGATTCTGGATCCAAGACCTGTGTCCCTCCCCTTCGAGTTCGACCACCTCCCGGTCACGATCGCCGACATGGATCGGTGTTTGAATGCCGTCATGAAGACCTCTCTGGCCGCGGTCACGATTGAAAACCTGAGTCCGGAAGCGCGAGACTTTTACCGGGATATCGTGGAGCGAAACGCCGGGCCCACGCCTTTTCAAGAGCGGATGGCCCTCCTAGGGCAACAACTCGGAGAGAGTCAGAGGCCGGTCATTGTTTGCGGCACGGACATGGTCGGCCGGACCATGCCGAGCTTAGCCGGAAATCATGCTCTGCTCCTGTGGGGCGCCAAGAAGAAGGCCGGTCTGTTCTATGTTCTTCCAGGGCCCAATGCATTCGGAGCCGCCCTGGTCTCCCCCAAACGGGAGATTGAACCGATTCTGGACAGGATCGAAAAGGGAGAGATTCGCGCACTGGTCGTAGTTGAAGCCGATCCCCTTGGCATGGCCGTGAACCGAAAAAGATGGACGAACGCTTTAGAAACACTGGAGCTCCTCGTGGTTCTGGACTACTTGCCTTCTCGGTCGGTCGGAGAGGCTCGTGTTTTTTTCCCCACCCGCACCGTGTTCGAAACATCGGGTTCCGGGTACATCAACCAGGAAGGCAGAATCCAGTTTTCCTCTCCCCTTCACCAGGGAGGAAGTCCTGTGTCCCAGATCGGCAAAGGATCGCATCCTCCCCGTAACCACCTGGAACAGATTCCAGGAGGGGAGCCAAGAGGTGCATCGGAAATCCTGGCTGAATTGGCCTCGGCGATTGAAGGGAAGGAGACAGAGACCGGAAACCTATGGGCATGGCTGGCTGCCAATGCCCCTGCTTTCGAGAAACTTTCGGAACCCCTTTCCAAGGGAGAAAGCCGTCGGCTTGTTCCGGAAAAGCAACCTGCGATGGATTTCTCGGATGCTGTCCCTCCAGAAATCGATCGCAGAGGGAAGGACCAGATGGAACTTCTGCTGGTAGAGCAGATCTTCGGAACCGAAGAGCTCTCCATTTATTCCCGATTCGCCAGGGACGCTGAGAAGCCTCCCAGTCTGACCATGAACACGAGAGATGCCGACCGGCTCGGCCTGACCCATGGGGACCGGGTTTCTCTTCAGGTGAACGGAGGCTGTGTGGAAGCCGGTCTTCAGGTGGTCGAGACGGTGGCTCCCGGCGTCATGCTTTTGCCTCGCCATCACGGGATACCCTGGCAATTGTTCGAAGCCCCGCGGGTCAGCGTGCCGATCGAACGCATCAAGAGGTTGCCATGACAACACTCTTGGCCATCATCCTTCTCTTGCTGAAGATCGGCCTTGTGTTTCTTGGTTTCTTGCTCGTGGGCCTTCTGCTGATCTCGGGATGGCTTGTGCTTGGAGAACGCAGGGTTCTGGCGTGGATGCAGATCCGTCTTGGGCCGAATCGGGCCGGGCCCTTTGGACTTCTCCAGCCGGTGGCCGACATCGTCAAGCTCTTGACCAAGGAAGATGTGATGCCTGAAGGGGCGGATCGGCTGATCTTTCCCTATGCTCCTGCTGTGGTGGCGACCACGGCGCTGCTCATTTTCGCGGTGATCCCCTTTGGGGAGAGCTGGACAATCCTCGGGAAAGAGATCCCCCTTGTGATCAGTGATCTCAATGTGGGTTTGCTCTATGCCTTTGCCCTCTCTTCCCTCGGGGTGTACGGAGTCGCTCTGGGAGGGTGGGCGTCCAATTCCAAGTTCAGCCTCCTGGGGAGCATCCGCGGTGTGGGACAGATGATCAGTTATGAGCTTTCTTTAGGGCTTTCTCTCGTTCCCGTGGTCATGCTTGCCGGTTCTTTCAGCCTGGTGGACATTGTCAACGCCCAAGCATCCTACCCGTTCCTGGTGGTGCAGCCCGTCTCCTTCCTGATCTTTTTTCTGAGCGCAGCGGCAGAAATCAAGAGGATCCCTTTTGATCTGCCTGAAGCCGAGAATGAACTGGTTGCAGGTTATCACACAGAATACAGCGGGATGCGCTTCGGCCTGTACTTCCTGGGCGAATACGTGACGATGATCATGCTGGGTTCTTTGCTGGCGGTCTTCTTCTTGGGGGGGTGGCGAGGCCCTCTGCTTCCGCCCGTGCTCTGGTTTTGCGGAAAGGTGACCCTCGTCGTCTTCTTCATGATTTGGCTCCGAGCCACTCTCCCCAGACTGCGGTATGACCAGTTGATGAACCTGGGGTGGAAAGTGTTGATCCCGGTGGCCCTGCTGAACATCGTGGCAACCGGCGGGGTAATTCTATGGATTCGGGGTTAGATTAAACCTGATTTGGATGATTCATGATTAGAAAGATGTCTCATCATGTTCAAGACGTTATGGATGGCGTCCGGGCTCTGGTCAATGGAATGGCCACGACCCTGACCCATCTTTTTCGAAGCAAGATCACCGAAGAATACCCTGAGTACAAGAGACCTCTTCCCGAGAGGTCCCGGGCCAGAATCATTCTGACGCGTGACCCTGATGGGCAAGAGCGCTGTGTGGCCTGCTACCTCTGCTCTGCCGTGTGTCCGGTGAGCTGCATTTCCATGGAATCTGCGGAGCGCGAAGGCGGCCGGCGCTGGGCTCCCTGGTTTCGGATCAACTTTGCAAGGTGCATTTACTGTGGTTTGTGTGAGGAAGCGTGTCCCACGCTGGCCATTCAGCTCACTCCTGATTTTGAATACTGCACAAAGGATATCCTGAAGCTCGTGGCAGAGAAGGAAGACCTTCTGGTTCATCATGGAGGCAAGAACAAGGAATACAACTTCTATCGCTACGCCGGCATCACGGCCCTGGGGGGTAAGGGGACTCACATCGACGAATCGCCTCCGGTCAAGATAAGGAGTAATCTCCCGTGAATGTCTACGCCCTCATGTTTTACGCCACAGCCGTGTTGATCACGGCCGCCACGGTCCTCGCTATCACCCGGCGCCAGGCGGTGCACTCCGTGCTGTTTCTCGTCATCTCCTTCCTTGGCAGCGCCATGCTCTTCTACCTCCTCGGATCCCCATTCCTTGCCGCGTTTCAGGTGATCATCTATGCCGGCGCCATCATGGTCCTGTTCCTTTTCGTGGTCATGATGGTCAGTGCGGATCATGGGAAAGAGGACAAATTTCCACGGCGCTTTTGGGTACAGGGCCTTTTGGTGGGGTTCCTGTTTTTCGCAGTCACCTGCGCTGCGGTCTTCTCCGATCCCTCAGGCGCGGTTCCTCTAAACCTGGCCATGGTCACACCAAAGGAGTTGGGCCGGTTCGTTTTCAAGCAGTACTGGCTTTCCGTTGAAATCATCTCCCTGCTCCTTCTGCTCGGGTTGCTGGCGGCGATTCACCTGGGAAAAGAGAGAGGTCGAGGCAAGGGAGGTCAAGAATGATCGCCCTGTACGGACATGTGCTGGCGCTTGCGGCAATCATCTTTTGCCTTGGGCTCGTCTGCGTCGTTGCGCGCCGGAACCTGATCATGATTCTTATTGGAGTGGAAATTATGCTGAATGGAGCGGCCATCGCCTTCATGGGGTCAGGGCTCCTCTGGCAGCGGCTTGAAGGTCAGGCCTTTGTGCTATTTCTTCTCGGGATCGCCGCGACCGAGGTCTCGGTGGGGCTGGCCCTAGTTCTTCATGCCTACCGACGATCCGGATCCGTGGACCCGGACAACTACAATGTTTTGAAAGGATGAGGATTTGACTCATCCTGACCTCTTTGCTTTTTAAAATAGTTACAGGAAAAGGCCATCCACTTCAAAAGGTTGAACGGTTTGGATTCATCGACAGAGGTACACCTCATGGTTGAAGGTTTTTAGAATCCGATGATGCTCTTACTCGACCAAGATGCCCTTCTGCTGTTTGCCTTGCTGAGCGTGCTGCCGCCCTTCTGTTCCTTTGGACTGATCATGGGATTCTTGCGCGCCTGTCCCAGGCTCTCCTCTCTCGTCTCCGTCACCTCGGTGGCGATATCTCTGATCGGTGCTGTTTTGCTCCTGCTCGGCTTCAGGCATCCGGTTCAGTACACCGCGACCTGGGTGGCCATGGGCGATTGGTCCCTTCCTTTTGGTTTCCTGCTCGATCCGACGAGCCTTCTGATGCTTGTTCTTGTCGCGGGAATCAGCTTCCTGGTTCAAGTCTATTCTGTGGGTTACATGGCCGCTGATCCGGGATACAGCCGCTACTTTGCCTTTCAGTCGCTTTTTGCCTGGGCCATGATGTCTCTCGTTCTTTCGTCCTCTCTCTTGCAGCTCTATGTGTTCTGGGAACTGGTGGGGCTTTCATCCTATCTGCTCATCGGTTTTTGGTACGAAAAGTTCAGCGCCAGCCGTGCAGGGAAGAAAGCGTTTGTCATGACCCGCATCGGAGACGTCGCTCTGTTCATGGGCATTCTTCTCCTTCTGATTCACACCGGCGGGGTGAGCATTCAAGGCCTAAACGGCGCGGACATCCCCTCTGGAATGTCACCGGATCTGCTCACCCTTTCCGCTCTTCTCATTTTCATGGGAATCATCGGAAAAAGCGCCCAGTTCCCTCTCCTGACCTGGCTTCCGGATGCCATGGAAGGCCCTACCCCGGTCAGTGCGCTCCTCCACTCGGCGACCATGGTTGCTGCTGGTGTTTACCTGATGGCACGTCTCCTCCCCTTCCTGAGCCACGCAGAGGCGGCCATGACCGTGTTTCTGGCGATCGGCACGATCACCATGTTGATGGCCTCCACCATGGCCATGGTGGAGAAGGATCTCAAGAGGATATGGGCCTATTCCACCATCAGCCAGCTTGGCTTCATGGTCATGGGGCTTGCGGCAGGGGGCTTTTTTGAAGGGACCTTTCACCTCACCACCCATGCCGTGTTCAAAGCTCTGCTCTTCTTGTGTTCCGGAGTGTGGATCCACCTGTACGGAACGAATGATATCTTCGCCATTGGCCGTCATGGCGCTCGAAGTCTGAAAGCGCCGATGATCTGTATCTTCCTTGCGGCGGCGAGTCTTTCCGGCATACCGCCGCTCTCCGGCTTCTTCAGTAAAGAGGCGGTCATGGGAGTGCTTGCCGGATTGGACAACCCCGTCTGGCTCATCGCCGGGTTTACCGGCATTTTTCTGACAGCCTACTATGCTTTCAGGCCGCTGTTTGTCCTTCTGCTTCCACCGGAGGACAGCAAGGCCGGTCTGGATGAAGACAAGGCCAAGAGCCCAAACGGTTTTGAGGAAGGGCACCATCCTGCACTTTGCTGGACCATGATCTGGCCTCTCATCCTCCTCTCCTGTTTCACCGTTCTGCTGGGTTTGCTGGAGCCTGTTCTGAGATCATTCTTGCTGGGAGGTGTCGCCACAGAAACGGGTTTGCATCCTTGGATGGTTTGGATCTCCAGCGGGGTGGCGCTCCTGGGAGTGGTGTTGGCGTATCTCGAGTTCGGTCGCAAGGGGTCGGAACGGATCGGGTTTGCAGAAAGGATTGCCCCGATCCGCGAACTCTTTACCAAGCGATGGTATCTTGATCACGCTTATGAGCTTGTTTTGCAATATGTGGTCTACAGGACCTTTGCCGCTCTGTGCAGCCGAAATGACCGTCAGGTCATTGACGCAGGCGTTGACGGCCTAGCCGCACTCACGGTGTTGGGTGGCCGAATTCTTTCCACCCTTCAGTCAGGAGCTCTGCGGTACAACATGGCGCTGCCATTCGTGATGGTGGCGCTCGTCGTTTTCTGCCTCCTCCTTGTTTAGGATGAAGACAGCATGACTATGGAAATGGCACGATTTCCCTATCTGAGTGCGATTCTCCTCAGTTGCGTGGTGGGACTGATAGCAATCCTTCTTACGCCTGCGGAGCGGAAGGGGCTGGTCCGCTGGACCAGCGCGATCTTTTCGGGGGTTGCTTTGGCTCTTTCCGTCTATGTCTTCTTCGCCTTTGACAAAATGCAGGCGGGCCTCCAGTTCGTGGAGAAGGTTCCGTGGATAGAGTCTTTGGGCATTCAGTACTTCAATGCTGCAGACGGCTTCAATCTTCCCCTGATTCTTCTGACCGGGATCGTTCATTTCACCGGCGTGCTCACCATGTGGGAACTGGAGGAGAGGGTGAAGGAGTTTTTTGCCTTTTATTTTGTTCTCGTCACCGGAGTGTTCGGCTTTTTCATGAGCATGGACCTCTTCTTCACCTTTGTCTGGTACGATGTCTCCCTGTTCCCCATGTACCCGCTGATCGCCATCTGGGGGTCGACCCGCAAGGAATATGGGGCCATGAAGCTCTTCCTGTACCTTCTGGCAGGAAGCGCTCTGATCCTGCCGGTCTTCATCTACCTCTTTGCAGAGTCCGGTCTCAACAGCTTCGATGTGGTCGCCCTGATGCATCCCGGGACATTCACCCCTTTTCAGCAGAGGTTTGCTTTCATCTTTCTTTATGTGGGTTTCGGAATTCTTGCCGGCGTATGGCCCTTTCACACGTGGTCGCCCACAGGCCATGCGGCTGCACCCACTTCAGTGAGTATGCTTCATGCCGGCGTGCTCATGAAGCTGGGAGCATTCGGTATCCTGCGGATCGCCATCTTCCTTTGCCCTGAGGGATGGATCTACTGGTCCAAAGTCATGGCCGTGCTGGCTACGGCGGGCATTGTGTACGGAATCTTTGTCGGCCTCACCCAGAAGGATCTCAAGTTCGTCATCGGTTATTCCAGCGTGTCCCATATGGGCATTGTGGGTCTGGGCCTTTCCACCGTGACCGCCGAAGGGCTCGAGGGCGCCGTTTTTCAGATGTTCAGCCATGGGATCATGACCGCCCTTCTTTTTTCCTCTGTGGGCTACCTTCACGACAGAACAGAGACCAAGCTCATCCCTGAACTCGGGGGTCTGAGCAAGATCATGCCTGTCGCATCAGGGTATTTCATCATCGGAGCTCTCGCGGGCATGGGAGTGCCGGGCATGGCGAATTTCTGGGCCGAGCTCACGGTTTTCATCTCTTCCCTCAGGGTCTATCCGGTGCTCGGTATCCTGTCCATTTCCGCTCTGGTGATCAGCGCCCTGTTCATG
>Ga0316601_100002144_pt1 | contig 10091 bp, 9 predicted proteins | sample OWC_soil_day5_no_FD_207663 | JGI IMG/M metagenome (GOLD analysis project Ga0316601, IMG submission 207663) | Wetland soil microbial communities from Old Woman Creek delta, Ohio, United States - OWC_soil_day5_noCT | ecosystem: Environmental > Terrestrial > Soil > Wetlands | place: USA: Ohio...
GACATTCAGGGCTGCTTCGAGCCGCTGCAACGCCTGCTCGACCGGATCGCGTTCGACCCGGCCGTGGATCGCCTATGGTTCGTCGGCGACCTGGTCAACCGCGGTCCGGATTCCCTGGCCGCGCTGCGCTTCGTTCGCGACCTGGGCAACGCCGCGGTCACCGTGCTGGGCAATCACGACCTGCACCTGCTCGCGATCGCTGAAGGCTTCGAGAAGCTCAAGCGGGGCGACACCTTGCTGGAGATCCTGGAGGCACCCGATCGCGCACAACTGCTCGACTGGCTGCGCCACCAGCCGCTGATGCACCGCGACGCCGGCTTCACCCTGGTCCACGCCGGCCTGCTGCCGGAATGGACGGTGCAGCAGGCACTGGCTTTGGCGCGAGAGGTCGAAGCGGTGCTCCGCGGCGACGGCTACCGCGCTTTCTTCGCCAACATGTACGGCAACCAGCCGGCGCGCTGGGACGATGCGCTGTCAGGATTCGAGCGACTGCGCGTGATCGTCAACGCGATGACCAGACTGCGCGCGTGCACGGCGGATGGGGAGATGGAGTTCGCGCACAAGGCGCATCCGAGAACGCTGCCACCGCCTTATCTCCCGTGGTATGCGGTACCGGGGCGACGCAGCGCCGGCGATCTGCTCCTGTTCGGGCACTGGTCTTCCCTGGGGCTGCTGCACGAATACAACGTCTGGTGTCTGGATGGCGGCTGTCTGTGGGGCCGCTGCCTCACGGCGTTACGGCTGGACGACCGGCGGCTGTTCCATGTTGACTGCGATGCGCCCAAGGGCCCAGCCCCCGCGCGATGATCGCGCGGCTCTCGTCGGCCAGTTCGCGGCGCGTCTTGCCGGCCGGATCGACGTAGCCGAGGAAGTGCAGTTCGGCGCGCACGACCCGTTGCGCCAGGATCAGCCGGATCGACTGCAGCAACGAACGGTCGCCGGCATACGAGGCATCCACGTTCGGGCTGCCGTCGCGCAGCGGATAGCGGATGGCGGCGGCCGCCAGGCGCGCGCCGGGCGACAGCGCCGGCTGGAACAGCGAGGCATGGAAGGCGCGCAACTGCGTGCCGTCGGTGGTCGTGCCTTCAGGAAACACGGCGACCGCTTCAGGGCGGGCCATCACGTCGGCGATGCGCTGATTGATGCGCGCGGTGTCGCTGCGTCGCGCGCGCTCGATGAAGATCGTGCCGGCCTGCTTGACCAGCCAGCCCGCCAGCGGCCAGGCTGCGATGTCCGATTTGGCCACGAAGCGCACCGGATGGACCGACAGGATCACCCACACGTCGAGCCATGACACGTGGTTCGACACCAGTAGCGTGGGGTGGCTCGCCGGCGGATGCCGCCCGTGCACGGTTACCTTGACCGCCATCGTGGCCAGCATCCCTTTCGACCACCAGCGGATGATGCGCAGCTGCCGCTTCTTACCCACCCAGGGGAACACGAATGCAGAGATCAACAGGCCCAGGACCACGTGCGCGATCAGACGCGTGAACCGGTACACACGCACGGGCCCCGACGTACCGGCTGCCGCCGCAGCCTGGGTAACACGCGTCATGTCTACTGCCAGGGGCGATGGCCGAACGCGGCCTTGTAGCGCTCGCCGATCTCCTCGCGCGTGAAGCGGTGGTTCTGACCGCCGCGGCTGGCGATCTTGAGCGCGCCGAGCAGCGAGGCGAGGCGGCCGGTTGTGGGCCAGTCGAATCCCTTCGCCAGCCCATAGAGCAGGCCGGCGCGGTAGGCGTCGCCACAGCCGGTCGGATCGAGGATCTGACCGGGCTTGACGCTGGGGATGTCCAGCACCTTGCCGCCGGCATGAATGGTGGATCCTTCTCCGCCGCGGGTAACGATCAGCGCTTTCACCATGCCAGCCAGCTGCTCGACCGCGATGCCGGTCTTGTCTTGCAACAGGCGCGCCTCGTAGTCGTTGACGGTGACGTAGCTGGCCTGGCGAATGAAGGCGAGCAGCTCCGGTCCGTCGAACATCGGCATGCCCTGGCCGGGATCGAAGATGAAGGGGATGCCGGCTTCGTGGAACTCGCGCGCGTGCTGCAGCATGCCGTCCCGACCGTCAGGGGCAACGATGCCGAGCGTGACATCGCGCGCGTCGCCCACGCGGTTGCGATGCGAATGGTTCATCGCGCCAGGATGGAATGCGGTGATCTGGTTGTCGTCCAGGTCTGTGGTGATGAAGGCCTGGGCGGTGTAGCTCTCCGGCACGGTGCGGATGTGCGTCTGCGCGAGCCCGAGCTCGTGCAGGCGCTGTGCGTACGGCGCGTAGTCCTGGCCCACCGTCGCCATGATCAGCGCGCTGCCACCGAGCATCTGCAGGTTGTAGGCGATGTTCCCGGCGCAGCCGCCGAACTCGCGGCGCATGTCGGGCACCAGGAAGGCAACGTTCAGGATGTGTATCTGGTCGGGCAGGATGTGGTTCTTGAACCGATCGCGAAACACCATGATGGTGTCGTAGGCGATGGAGCCGCAGATGAGTGTGTGCATGGAGCCGGGGGTGGAAGGCGGGTTGTGGTGGGCGCGAGTATAGCCAGTTCGAGCGCGCGGGCCGGGCTGGCCGCCGGGCCTCAGCGACCGACGATCGCCGGCTCGAGCGCGAGCAGCGCCCGCACCTCAGTGACGGCCTGCAGCGCTTCCTCCCGCGAGGCGAACGGACCGGTACGCACGCGGTGAAGCCCGTCCTGCTCAAACACGCCGGTCATGAAGGCAAAGCCGGGCAACGTGGCGCGCGCGCGTTCGGCCAGCGCCTGCGCGTTCGCTGGACCGGAAAATGCGCCGAGCTGGAGATAGACGGCGTGCGCCGGCGCTGCCGTGCGCGGCATCGCATCGGGCAGTATCGCCTCGACGCGAACGCCGCCCTGCCCGCTCCCGACGATGCCGAGCTTGTAGGCGGCCGCATAGGAAAGGTCGATCAGCCGCTCTGCCAGAAAGGGGCCGCGATCGTTGATGCGCACCACCACTGAGCGCTGGGTGTCCAGACGCGTCACGCGCGCATAACTCGGGATAGGCAGCAGCGGATGCGCCGCGCTCATCGCGAACATGTCGTAGGGCTCGCCCGAAGCGGTAGGGCGCCCATGGTAGCGGCGCCCATACCACGAGGCGACGCCGGTGGCCGAATAGGGTTGCAACTGCGTCATGGGCACGAAGCGCCGGCCGAGCGCAATGTAGGGCCGAGTGGTCGATACTTTGATCGGCTCGGCGCGCGGTTGCGCATCGGGAATCGCATCCAGGTCGGCCGGAACGGTATCCGGCGGTCCGTCGTCAAGGTAGTAACCGCCGCTGCGTGAGCGGCTCTCCTCTTGCACGCGCGGGCCGGATCCGGCACACGCACTCAACAACAGCGCCGCAGCAAGCGGCCCGGCGAGGCCGAGACGGGCCACCTCAGCTCTGCACCAGGCGCTTGTGCGTCTGGATGCTCATCAGGATGCCCAGTCCGAACAGGATGCTCACCAACGACGTGCCGCCGTAACTGACGAGCGGGAGCGGCACCCCCACCACCGGCAGCACGCCTGCCACCATGCCCATATTGACCACCACGTAGGTGAAGAACGTCATCGTGATCGCGCCGGCGAGCAGTCGCGTGAACAGGGTCGAGGCATTGAAGCTGATGAACAATCCCCGCCCGATCACGAACAGGAACAGCGTCACCAGGATGATGTTGCCGAACAGGCCGAACTCTTCGGAGAACACGGCGAATATGAAGTCGGTGGTGCGCTCGGGCAGGAAGTCCAGGTGCGCCTGAGTGCCGTTGAGCCATCCCTTGCCGAACAATCCGCCGGAGCCCAGCGCGATGGCGGCCTGGATCGTGTGATAGCCGGCGCCCAGCGGATCCTGACTGGGATCGAGCAGCGTGATGACGCGCTGACGCTGGTAATCATGCATCAGCGACCACAGCAGCGGCAGGCAGCCGAGCGCAGTCGCCGCGATCCCGATTACGATCTTCCAACTCAGGCCCGCAAGGAAGATGACGAAGAAGCCGGCGGCGCCGACCAGCAGCGAGGTGCCCAGATCCGGCTGCTCGGCGATGAGCAGTACCGGCACCGCCATCATGATGGCAGCGATGAGGAAGTCGCGCAGCTTGAGGATCGCCTCGTAGCGGTCGAAGTACCACGCCAGCGCCAGCGGCACGCCGATCTTCATCAGTTCCGAGGGCTGGATGCGGGTGACGCCCAGATCGAGCCAGCGCTGCGCGCCGTTGGTGATTTCCCCGAAGAACATCACCGCCAGCAGCAGGACCAGGCCGAGCAGGTAGACCGGCATGGCCAGGCGCTGAATATAGTGCGGCGGAATATTGGCAGCGAGCCACATCACCACCAGGGCAATGCCGACGTTGGCCAGCTGGTTGCCCACGCGCGCGAAGCTCTCGCCCGAGGCACTGTAGAGCGTGATGAGGCCCACCACCAGCAACGCGCCGATGGCCGCCAGCAGATAACTGTCCACGTGGCGGCCGATGTAGACCAGCAGCCGGTCAATCACCGCCGGGTTCCTCCGTATCTTCCTTGGGTTTGTCCACCGGCGGCTCCGTGCCCAGCAGGTAGAAGTCCATCACCTTGCGTGCCACCGGCGCCGCGCTGGAACTGCCGTGGCCGCCATTCTCGACCAACACTGCCACTGCGATGGTCGGCGCATCGGCAGGCGCGTAGGCGATGAACAGCGCGTGGTCGCGGTGGCGCTCGTTGATGCGCCGCTCGTCGTACTTCTCGTTCTGCTTGATGCCGATCACTTGGGCGGTGCCGGTCTTCCCGGCGATGCGGTACTGCGCACCCATGCCGGCCACCGCCGCGGTGCCGCCGGGCTTCATCACGTCGACCATGGCCTCGGTCACCCGCGTAACGTTCTCGTCCTTGAGCTCGATCCGCCCGATCGGAGCGGGTTCGATCGTGGTGAGCGCCCCGCTCTGGCTGTTCTGGATCTGGCGCACGACGTGCGGCCGGTAGATCACGCCGCGATTAGCCAGCACCGCGGTGGCCTGCGCAAGCTGCATCGGCGTGGCCAGATTGTAGCCCTGCCCGATGCCCACCGAGATGGTGTCGCCGGGATACCACTTCTGCTTGAAGCGCCTCAACTTCCACTCTTCGGAAGGCAGCAGCCCGCCGACCTCGCCGTCGATGTCGATGCCGGTGCGCTTGCCGAATCCGAACTGACCGATGAACTTGTGGAGATTGTCGATCCCCATGTCGTGGGCGAGCCCGTAATAGTAGGTGTCGCAGGACACGACGATGGACTTGTGCAGATCCACCACGCCGTGTCCGGCGGGCTTCCAGTCGCGCCAGCGATGGCTGCCGCCGAGGGTGAAGTAGCCCGGATCGCCGATCGAGTAGCCGGGCGAGCGCTTGCCCAGTTCCAGCGCAGCGATCGCCATGAAAGGTTTGAATGTCGACCCGGGCGGATACACTCCTTGCAGGGCGCGGTTGTTCAGCGGGTGATCCGGCGAATTGTTCAGGGCATCCCAGTTCTGGGGATCGATGCCGTCGACGAACAAGTTGGGATCGAAGCCGGGCTTGCTGACCAGTGCCAGCACCCCGCCGGTCGTGGGATCGATTGCGATCAGCGCCCCGCGCCGGTCGCCGAATACCTGCTCGGCGACATTCTGCAGACGCGCGTCGAGCGACAGCAGCAGATTGTTGCCCGAGATCGGCAGCGTGCTGCGCAGCGTACGCACGGCACGTCCGCCCGCGTCTGTCTCGACCTCTTCGAAGCCGGTGGTGCCATGCAGCTCCTGCTCGTAGCGCCCCTCCAGCCCGACCTTGCCGATGAAGTCGGAGCCTGCGTAGTTGGGGGCAGCGCCCAGTTCCTCGAGCCGGCCGAGGTCACGCTTGTTGATGCGTCCAATGTAGCCGAGCACATGCGAGGCGACTTCGCCGTTGGGGTAGTGGCGGAACAGGCGCGCGCGGATGTCCACCCCCGGAAAACGGTACTTGTTCGCGGCAAAGCGCGCAACCTCCTCGTCGCTCAGGCGCGTGCGGATCGGCGCGCTGGCGAAGTCGTGGCCTTCGTCGAGCAACTTGCGGAAGCGCTTGCGGTCGCGCGGGGTGATGTCCACGACCGCCGAAAGTTCGTTGATCAGGGCATCGAGCTTGCCGGCCTTGCTCGGCGTGATCTCCAGCGTGTAGGCGGCATAGTTGTGGGCGAGAACCGCGGAATTGCGGTCGAGGATCAGGCCCCGGTTGGGCACGATCGGCACGACCGAGATGCGGTTGTTCTCGGCAAGCGTATGGTAGTAGTCGTGCTGGATCACCTGCACGTAGAACAGGCGCAGCAGCAACGCGCCGAACACCACCAGGATCATGCTGGCCATTAGCCCGAGGCGCAGCTGGAAACTCTGCATCTCTTTCTGGTGGTCGCGCAGTTCCGCCCGGCGTGCACCGCCGAGCATCATCGGGTGGGCATCGCGGCGCAGGGTCGAGCGGCGGAACAGTCTCACGGGGCGTGGACGGGCGTCGCTAGGGGAGACATCAGGCCACGTCCGCGCCGGTGCGAGGACGCAGGGGCATGCGGATCAGGGCGAACAGCGCAGGCCACAGGATCGCGCCAAGGAGGCTCGGTACGAAGTAGGCGATGCCGGGGAAGTCGGCGCCGGCTGCCACACGCACGCCAAGCATCACCGCCTGGGATGCGACCAGGATCGCCAGAACGTGGAGCATCTGCTGGATCATGCCGAACATCACGATACGCCGATACAGAAGAATCGACAGATACATCAATACTGCATAAGCCAGGGCGTGCTCGCCGAACAGGCTACCGTTGGCCACGTCCATGATCAGCCCGAGTATCCATGCAGGCAGGAAGCCCAGGCGTCGCGGGTGATACACCACCCAGTAGATCAGCGTAAGGGCGAGAAGATCCGGGCGCAGCACCTGCGCGACGCCGGGCAGCGCCAGCAGGTTGGCGCTCACCGCGAGGGCGAGCGTTAGCGCAATGTAGCTCCAGCGCGCCGGGCGCAGTATCTCTGGTCCTTCCCCGCGCTCGGCCATCAGCGTTTTTCCTGCTCGGTGGTGCCCGTGGCGGCAGCCTCGGGTGAGGAGGGGGTCTGGGTCTGGGTCTGGGTCTGGGACGGGGCGTGCGCCTCGGCCGCGCTCACGATCAACACCTGCCCGTAGCTGCTGACCCCGGCCGCCGGAGTGCAGGTGATGCGCGCGAAGGCATACGCTGCATTGCGCTCGATGTTCGACACGATGGCCACCGGCAACCCCGGGGGATAGGTACCGTCGATACCGGAGGTGACGAGCAAGTCGCCGTTCTGGATGTCGGCGTTCACCGGCATGAAGCGCAATTCGAGCGTACCGTCGTAGCCGATGCCGAAAGTCACGCCGCGCACGCCGCTGCGCAGAACCTGGATCGGCACCGCTTGCTCCTTGTCGGTGATCAGCGTGACCTCCGAGGAAAACGGGAACACCCGCGTCACCTGGCCGATCACGCCCAGGCGGTCGACCACCGCCAGCCCGGGCCGCAGTCCATGCTGCGCACCCCGGTCCACCACCACGCGACGGGCGAAGGGGTCACGCGGTGCGTGCAGGATCTCGGCCGCGGTGCTGGAGCGCTCGAGGCGCTTGCTCATGCCCAGCAGCTGACGCAAGTTGTCGTTCTCCGCCGCCACGGCCCGTTGTGTCTGCAGCGCGGCGGCGTTGTTCAGGGCATCGCGCCTGAGCTGGTCGTTCTCGCGGCGAAGCTGGGCGGAAGTGACGAAGAATTCGCCGACTCGCGACAGTCCATCGGCGGGCAGGGCAAACAGGCGCTGAAACGGATTGACCAAGGCAGCAAGTGCATTGCGCGCGGTGTCGACGTAGCTGAAGCGCGCATCCGCGATCAGCAGTGCGACGGAAATAAGTGCGAAGAAGCCGAAGCGAGTGAGGAGCCCGGGTCCGCGCTTAAAGAAAGGAGGCGGGGAATATTCCATGCACAGCTCCGCACTTCGGCGGCGCGTGGGACGGGAGGGTCAGGCCTGAGGACCGGGCTCCCGTACCGGTTCGATCGGACGTTGTCAGTCGCTGGTGAAGATCGTGCCGACCTTGTCCATGCGCTCGAGCGCCTTGCCCGATCCGCGCACCACGCAGGTCAGCGGATCCTCGGCCACGATCACCGGCAGGCCGGTCTCTTCCATCAGCAGTCGATCGATGTCGCGCAGCAGCGCACCTCCACCAGTAAGCACCATGCCTTTTTCGGCAATGTCGGCGCCAAGTTCAGGCGGAGTTTGCTCGAGCGCAGACTTCACCGCGCTCACGATGCTGTTGAGCGGCTCGGTCAGCGCTTCCAGGATTTCGTTGCTGGAGATGGTGAAGCTGCGCGGGATGCCTTCTGCCAGGTTGCGGCCCTTCACTTCCTTTTCGCGCACCTCGCTGCCCGGGAAAGCCGAGCCGATCTCTTTCTTGATCTCCTCGGCGGTGGTTTCCCCGATCAGCATGCCGTAGTTGCGGCGAATGTAATTGATGATCGCTTCATCGAACTTGTCGCCGCCCACGCGCACGGAACCTGCGTAGACGATGCCCCCCAGCGAGATCACGCCGACCTCGGTGGTGCCGCCGCCGATGTCCACCACCATCGAACCGGTCGCCTCGTCCACCGGCAGCCCTGCACCGATCGCGGCCGCCATCGGTTCCTCGATCAACTCAACCTTACGCGCGCCCGCCCCGTAGGCCGACTCGCGGATGGCCCGGCGTTCGACCTGGGTGGATCCACAGGGCACGCAGATCACGATGCGCGGGCTCGGCGAGAACAGCCGGTTGTCGTGCACTTTCTTGATGAACTGCTTGAGCATCTGCTCGGTGACGGTGAAGTCGGCGATGACGCCGTCCTTCATCGGCCGGATGGCGATGATGTTGCCGGGGGTGCGCCCCAGCATCTGCTTGGCGGCCAGTCCGACCTCCTGAATCACCTTCTTGCCGTTGGGCCCGCCTTCCTGGCGAATGGCGACCACCGAAGGTTCGTTCAGGACGATCCCTTTTCCACGGACGTAGATCAGGGTGTTGGCGGTGCCGAGGTCGATGGCGAGGTCATTGGAAAAGTACCCGCCGAGGAATCCGATCATGAACCTCCCGGTGTTTGAGTTCGTGCGCCCGGTTGAATTATGTAGGCAGGCGTGCCGGTTAAATTATCTACGCAGGCGGGACAACTTTCGAGCCTAAGCCCTTAAAGCAGCTATAATACCGCACAAGCAGAGAGGGACGAAAGCTGCGACGCCGCGCTTTGTCCTTCCGTCCACCTGTCCCGTTCGCAATCCACGGCATTTCCCATGCGCCTGTCAGTCGAGGACGTCCAGCGTATCGCCACGCTCGCACGCATCGCCGTGTCTGAGCGCGATATCGACCAAGTGGCCGCCCAGCTGCAGGGCATCTTCGGTCTGATCGAGCAGATGCAGGCAGTGGACACGCGCGCAGTGGAGCCGATGTCGCACGCGCAGGAGGTCGTCCTCCGACTGCGGCCGGACGAGGTCAGCGAGACCGACCGGCGCGAGCAGTTTCAAGCGGTCGCGCCCGCTGTCGAAGCCGGCCTGTACTTGGTCCCCAAAGTTATCGAATAGCCCCCGCCGCGCCAGATCCGGCAAGCGCCGCGCATGATTAACGCATCCCTGTCCGAACTGGCCCTGGCGCTCGCCCGCAAGGAGATCTCGAGCGGCGAGCTCACCCGTGTGTTCCTCGCCCGGGCGCAGGCAGCCGGCAACCTGAACGCATTCATCACGCTCGATGCCGAGCGCAGCCTGGCACAGGCGGCGGCGGCCGACGCCCGCATCGCCGCTGGCACGGCCGGTCCCCTGACCGGCATCCCCATCGCGCACAAGGACATCTTCTGCGCCCGTGGCTGGCGGACCACTTGCGGCTCCCGCATGCTGTCCAATTTCGTCGCGCCCTACGATGCGCACGTGATCGAGCGCTTCAACGAAGCCGGTGCGGTCATCCTGGGCAAGACCAATATGGACGAGTTCGCCATGGGCTCGTCCAATGAGAACTCCTTCTTCGGTCCGGTGCGCAACCCCTGGGACCGCGATGCAGTCCCAGGCGGTAGTTCGGGCGGATCGGCCGCTGCCGTGGCGGCCAGGCTGGCACCGGCCGCCACCGGCACCGACACCGGCGGCTCCATCCGCCAGC
>Ga0316601_100002147_pt1 | contig 10087 bp, 7 predicted proteins | sample OWC_soil_day5_no_FD_207663 | JGI IMG/M metagenome (GOLD analysis project Ga0316601, IMG submission 207663) | Wetland soil microbial communities from Old Woman Creek delta, Ohio, United States - OWC_soil_day5_noCT | ecosystem: Environmental > Terrestrial > Soil > Wetlands | place: USA: Ohio...
GTGGCAAGAATGAAAAGCAGCATTTAGATGATAAGGTTATAGAATGTCTATTATGCAGCGGATTAAATCAATCTATCAGCTATTCCTTTGTAAGTCCTAAGGTTTTTGATAATATATTATTACCTCAGGATAGTGAACTTAGAAAGGTAGTTGCGATAAAAAATCCATTAGGTGAAGATTTTAGTGTAATGAGAACTACTACTATTCCTTCAATGATGGAAGCTTTAGCAAGAAATTATTCAAGAAATAATGAAGCGGCTGCGTTATTTGAATTAGGCAAGGTTTATATGCCAAATGAGGACGACAGTAAACTTCCTGAAGAGAAGAATATAGTTACTATAGGAATGTATGGTGGAGTAGATTTTCTTGAGTTAAAGGGCGTAGTTGAAAACATTCTTGAAACACTTGGAATAACTCAAATGTCCTTCCAAAGAGAAAACTCAAATCCAACCTTCCACCCAGGAAAGACAGCTGCATTATATATTAAAAAGGATTTAGTTGGGGTTCTAGGCGAAGTACATCCAGATGCTGCTGATAACTATGGCATAGAAGAAAGATGTCTTGTTGCAGAGTTAAACCTAGATGTATTATTCAGAAATGCTAACTTAGCTAAGAAATATAAAGCTTTACCTAAGTTCCCAGCAGTAACTAGAGACTTAGCAATGCTTGTTGATGATGAAGTATTAGTACAACAAATAGAAGATATAATTAGAAAGCAAGGCGGAACACTTTTAGAAAAGGTTAAGTTGTTCGATGTTTATAAGGGCAAACAAATACCTGAAGGAAAGAAGAGTATAGCTTATGCTCTAACCTATAGAAATGAAGAGAGAACATTAACTGACGTAGAGGTAAATAAAGTACATGATAAAATAGTAAGATCCTTAGAGCATATGCTTGGAGCACAACTTAGATAGAAATATAAAAGACAGAGTTTAAAAACTCTGTCTTTTTTGCACCAATAGTTTATACAAACTTTCAATTATTATATGTTTTAAAATTGGAAAATATGTGTTAAAATAAAAATATCATTAAAAGTTAAAGGTTAAAATAGAAAAAATAAATTTGAATTTTAGATAAACTATGGATTTAAAAGAGTTGACTATTAATAATTGCTGAGGGCATATAAGGAATACCAGGAGGTAGGGATGAATACTGTAAATGTTAAGATAAATGGAGTTGAATACAACCTAAAAGGAGAGGAACGGGAAGAATATTTACATAAAGTAGCAGCTTATGTAGATAAGAAAATTAAGGGTATAATGGACAATAACAGAAAGTTGAGTCCCGCCTCAGTGGCAGTGCTCACTGCTGTAAATGCAGTTGATGATTTATTTAAATGTGATTTAGCTTATAAGGAGCTTTGTGAGGAAGTTGAACTTCTTGAAGAGAATCAGAAAGCTTTCAAGAATCAAATAGAGGCATTAAAAGGTCAGTTAAAAAATATGGAAGAGCATAATAACGAGCTGCAAGAAAGTATTAAGAGGCTTAATTTGGATGAAATTCATAAAAAACATGAGCAAGAAATAGCTAAGCTTAGAAACGAACTGGAGATAACTGTAGATACTGCACAAAAGCATATAGCTGAAAGTGCAAAATTTAGGGGAGAAAATAAGGAACTCAAATTTCAGCTTCAATCTTCAAAATACAAAATAATAGATTTGCAGAATAAGCTTATAGAAAATCAAGTAGATTTAGCGAAGGTTAAAAAGAGTTTAGTAAATCCAATTAAAATAAAATAAAAGTTACCTATAAAAATAATACATCTATCTGTATAAAAGATAGATGTATTATTTTTGCCTTTTGTAGAGTTTTTTAAGTGGTGTAAACAAGGTTAAAAAACATTTGTGTATAATGGTGTACTACTTAAATTTATTTAGCAAAACGTGATAATTACAAAATTATTAGCATAGTAATATTTTAAAGAATAGGAGTTGGTATTTGTAAGCTTATTTAGGAGGAGTAAGAATGAAGGTTTTATTATGCACAAGGGGAGATTACTACAGAAATTTTGCGGGAGATTCTATGCAGGTAATAAAATTGGCGCATTACCTGAGAAAAAGGGGTGTAACTGTAGATATAAATGATGGGGTAATTAATGATTATTCAGACTATGATATAATCCATCTATTTAACCTAAATCGTACAGGTGAAACCTATAAGTATTACAAACTAGCACATAAATATAAGAAAAACATTGTAATTTCGCCACTTTATTGGGATTTAACTACTTATTATAAGTATATTAATGATGTGGATGGGGTAAAGCTTACAGAAAGATGTAATTTGTATAGAGAAGAAATACTTAAAGGATGTAAAAAAATTTTCCCTAATAGTTATATTGAAGATAAGCTCCTAAGAAAAAAGTTTGGAATAAACTCGCCTAGTTATGTAGTGTACAATGGCGTAGAAGTAGAAGCGGAAGATACTCCACTGTATAATTTTAAGGATAGATATAACTTTGATAATTATATATTGTCAGTTGGTAGAATTAGTCCGGAAAAAAACCAATTAACCTTATGTAAGGTTTGTGATAAATTGGGCTTACAGCTTGTTTTAATCGGAAATGTGAGTAATAAAGAATATTTTAAACAATGCATTAAATATCATAATGTAACTTATTTAGGGTTCATGGATAGTTATAATATATATAATGCATATAGATTTGCTAAGCTTCATATTCTTCCAGGTTTTTTCGAAACACCAGGTTTATCCTCCTTAGAGGCAGCAGCTAGTGGTTGCATCTTAGTTTCAACTGAAGAGGGAAGTGCCAGAGAGTATTTTAAAGATATGGCAACTTATTGTAGCCCATATGATGAAAAGAGCATAGAGAACTCAATCTTAGAGGGTGTGAAGAGCCACAAGATGAATAAGCTTAAAGAGTATGTACAAAATCATTATAGTTGGGAAAAAAGTGCAAATGAAATTTATAAATGTTACCAAGAAATATTAAATGTCTAGTGGAAAAAGTCCTTAATGGACTTTTTCGGGTAACTTGTGAACAGAGTGAACATCTTAAGTTACCCAGTGTTCCGAGTGAAAGGAGGAAATATGATATATCTTGATAATGCGGCTACTACATTCCCTAAACCACAGGAGGTTTATGATGAGGTGCTAAACTGTATGAAAACCTATGCGGCTAATCCAGGAAGGGGATCACATGATATGTCGCTAGCAGCATCTACAAAAATAATAGAGTGCAGGCATGAGATTAGTACCTTATTCAAAATTCCTAATTTCTTCAATTTGGTTTTTACATGTAATGCAACTGAGGGGCTTAATATAGCCATTAAGGGTTTGTTAAAAAGAGGAGAACATGTAATTAGTACGGTTATAGAGCATAATTCAGTGCTTAGACCCCTAAATTCACTAACAAGACAGGGGATTCAAATATCCTTATTGGGAGTAGATGAAAAAGGATATTTAAATATTGAAGATTTGAAAAAGGAAATAAGGAAAAATACTAAGGCAATTATAGTAAATCATGCTTCAAATGTGTTGGGTACGATACAACGGATTAGAGAGATTGGTCAAATTGCAAAAGATAATGGTATAGTTTTTATAGTTGATGCCTCTCAAAGCGCAGGTACAATATCTATTGATGTGGACAGGGATAATATTGATATTTTAGCTTTCCCAGGGCATAAAGGATTACTTGGACCTCAAGGTACTGGAGGATTGTTTGTAAGGGATGGTATTAAGCTTGAAGAGTTTAAAAATGGAGGCACAGGAAGTAATTCTAGTTCAATGCTTCAGCCAGATTTTTTACCAGATAAATTTGAAAGTGGTACTTTAAATACTCCAGGCATAGCGGGACTTTGTGAAGGAGTAAAGTTTATTAGAAGAGTTGGCAGAAGAAATATACAGAAGCAAGAGGAGTCACTGGCAGAGTATTTATTAAAGGAATTAAAGGGTCTTCCTTATGTGAAGATATATGGCAGTGATACCATTGAGAATAGATGTGCTGTTATATCTATAAATATAGAGGGATTTGATAGTTCCGAAGCAGGCTGTTTATTAAATAGCAAAGGAATTGCGGTAAGAACAGGATATCATTGTGCTCCGTTAATTCATGGAATAATTGGAACCAGTAAGTGCGGAACAGTTAGAATTAGTCCAGGATACTTTAATACCTATGAAGATGTAGAAGCAGTGGTGAAAGCTATACAAGATATAAATAAAAATCGCTAGGAAGTAAGATGTGTTCACATATATTTTCAGCAGCCATACAATAATATTATAAAATATAAACGGGAGTAAGAGGCAAATTTTATAGTGTATTGTAATAGAGGTGAACTAAATGGAAAAGCAGCAAGGAAATGAATATTTAGTAATTTTGGCGTCTCAAAATCAAGCAATTTTCTTATACAATGAGTTAAAAAAGAAGGACTTAGAGGTGAAAATAGCAGCAGCTCCCTGTACTTTAACCAATAGTTGTTCTAAGTGTATAAGATTTAATGAAAAATATATGGAACTAATACTAGAGGAAATTAATAAGAATAAACTGAAAATTAAGGGCATATACAAGGTAACAAAAGATTATACTGATAAGGTTAAGTATGTATTGGTAAAAGGATCAGACAGTTAGGCTGGTCCTTTTAATTTTTTTTTTCACAGGTTGATTATTAAGCATAAAAGGGTATAATGTATATAGATTTAATAAAATATGTAATATTTAGTAGTAATTATAGTTGTAGGAGAGATGATTATGAATAAAATAGAGCTTTTAGCACCTGCAGGTAGTATGGAGAGCCTTTATGCTGCAGTACAAAATGGAGCGGATGCAGTATATTTAGGCGGAAGTAAATTTTCAGCCAGAGCTTATGCCTCAAACTTTGGTGAGGAGGAAATGACTAAGGCTGTGGAGTATTGCCATATATATGGGGTTAAAGTATTTGTAACCTTAAACACCTTGCTTAAAGAAAATGAGATGGATGAAGCGTTAAAATATGCAGCATTTTTATATAGTATAGGTGTAGATGGTATCATAATTCAGGATATGGGGCTTGCTTATTTAATTAATAAAAATCTGCCAGACTTAGAGATACATGCATCTACACAGATGACGGTACATAATGGAGAAGGGGCTCTATTTTTAAAGGATATAGGCTTTAAAAGAATAGTACTATCAAGAGAATTATCTTTAAAAGAGATTAAACATATATCCACTGATTTAGGAGTAGAGACAGAGATATTTGTACATGGAGCATTATGTATTTGTTATTCAGGACAATGCTTAATGAGTAGTATAATAGGTGGCAGAAGCGGAAATAGAGGCAGATGTGCACAACCCTGTAGACTGCCCTATAAACTAATTAATAAAAAAGAGGGAAAAGAAACTTCTGCCTACATATTAAGCCCTAAGGACATATGTACAATAGAAAATATTAAAGATATTATTGAAAGCGGAACCTCCTCTTTAAAAATTGAAGGAAGAATGAAGAGACCGGATTATGTGGCAGGTGTGGTAGATATATACCGCAGAGCAATAGATAGTGTCTATGATAACAAGGCCTTCGATTTTAACAATGAGAAAAAGAAATTGATGCAGCTCTTTAATAGAGAAGGTTTTTCTAAGGCATACATGCTTGGTAACCCAGGTAAATCCCTTATGGCATATTCTTTTCCTAAAAATACAGGGGTGTTTATGGGAAAAGCTGGAAGCGGGCAAGAGCTCGTACTTGAAGAAAATATCAGCTTAAAGGATGGCGTAAGGCATGGTGATGAGGGTTTTGCCGTATCAAAAATAATTAAAAATGGTAAGGAAGTTGAAGCGGCTTATAAAGGAGATAAGGTTAAGTTATTTCCTGTAAGCTATAAAAGTGGAGATTACTTATATAAAACCTCTGATGTAAAGTTTTTTGAAGAGTTAGCTGAAAGCTATAAGAATCCCTTTGACAAAAAGCTGTCCCTTTCCTTAGAAGTAGAATTTAAGGTGGAGGAGCCTATAGTTATTAAAGTTAATTATGGGGGTAGGGAATTTAAAGCAGTAGGCGAAGTGGTACAAAAGGCACTTAAAAAACCACTGGATAAGGAAAAGTTAAAAGAAAATTTAAGCAAAACAGGAGATACGCCCTTTGAGTTTACAACTGTAGCTTTTAATACCTATGAAGAAGGTTTTTTACCTGTATCCTCAGTAAATGCTGTTAGAAGAGAACTTGTAGGCAGCATTGAAGAATATATTAAAAATAAGGATAAGAAAAATATTAGTAGTAAGAGCTTCAGCTTAACAAAGGAGAATAATAAAGAAAGTTTCTCAATGCCACCGTATTTGGTTTGCATTAACAATATGGATGGTTTTAAAGCTGTTCTAGATAGCGGTGCAGAGCATATAGCAGTAAATGTCTTTAATAGAGGAAGTTCTATAACTATAAAAGATATAAAAAATCACAAGGTGTATTTAAAAATTCCTAATATAATAAAAGAAGAATTTGAAGGTATTTGCAGTACTATTGAGGAAAATTTACCCAATATAATGGGGATAGTCACTGGAAACCTGGGGATTATTAATAGATTCAAGGGAAGAACTAATATAATTGGAGATTATAAATTAAATATTTTCAATAGTTTTGCCCTAAATTCTTACAATAACTTTTTACAAGGAAGCTCTTTAAGTGTAGAATTAAATAAGAAGGAAATAGGAGAATTATTAAAGGGAGAGGCTCGTAATTGTCAAGCTCTTGTCTATGGTAAGATTGAGCTTATGGTTAGTGAGTACTGTCCAATTGGAAGTGTCTTTGGTGGGAGAGACATGGAAAAAGTATGCAGCAGAGCTTGTGAAAAGGGAAGCTATGTACTAAAGGACAGGAAAAATGAAGAGTTTTTAGTAACTACAGATAAGTTCTGTAGAAGCTATATTTATAACAATTCGCCTATTAATTTAATTGGGAACATGGAGGAGATTAAAAAGCTTAGAGTACAGAGTTTAAGATTAGATTTTATAGATGAGAGTTATGAAGAAATAATTCATGTAATGAGACAATTTAAAGAAGAAAAGTGGCAGGGGGATTTTAATAATTATACAAGAGGTCACTTTAAAAGAGGGGTTGAATAAGCAATGAATGAAAAAGCATTAAGAGTACTAGAGTACTATAAAATAAAAGATATTCTAAAGGGCTATACTCAAACTGTTGCCGCAAAAGACTTAATAGATGAGCTTAGACCTTACAATAATATTTATGAAATAAGAGAACATTTAGAAGAGACTAAAGAGGCTTTTGCTCTTTTGACTAAAAAGGGTTCGCCGCCTTTTGAGGGCATTTATGATGTAAGGGATGCGCTTTCTAGGGTGGAAAAAGGAGCAGCTTTAATGCCCGGACAGCTTTTGAAAATAGCTCAAATGCTTAGATGTGCTAGAAGGTTTAAGGAATATATAAGCCATAAAGAAGGAGAAGAGAACTATAGAGTTATAGAAGATATATGTATAGGTATAGTGGCCTTTAAAAAGCTTGAAGATGATATTTTTATAGCAATAATAGGAGAAGATGAAATATCTGATAAGGCAAGTACTACACTGTACAATATAAGAAAATCCTTAAAGGAAAAGAATTCTTCTGTTAAGGATAAGGTTAACAGCCTTATAAGAAGTAATGCTAAGTTTTTGCAGGATGCACTATATACAATAAGAGGAGATAGATACGTGCTTCCAGTAAAGGCTGAGCATAAAGGAGCGGTACCAGGACTAGTTCATGATCAAAGTTCAAGTGGTTCAACCCTATTTATTGAACCAATGAGCTTAGTTAACTTAAATAACGAAATAAAAGAACTTATGCTTAAGGAAAAGGCTGAAGTTGAGAGAATACTGGCGGAATTATCTGCAAAAGTTTATGGAAGTATTACTGCTGTTAAAAACAATGCTAATATAGTTTGGGAATTAGATTTTATTTTTGCTAAAGCTAAATATGCCAGTGAGATTAATGGAAACTGCCCTAATGTAAATGAGGATGGAGTAGTTGATATTATTGAAGGAAGACATCCGCTTATAAATCCTAAGGTTGTAGTTCCTAGCAGTGTTTATTTAGGAAGAGAGTTTACTTCTTTAGTTATAACAGGACCAAATACTGGAGGTAAAACTGTAACATTAAAAACTGTAGGACTCCTTCATCTTATGGCAATGAGTGGTTTAATGATACCTGCTAAGGAACATTCAACAGTGAGCTTCTTTAATGAAGTTTTTGCAGATATAGGAGATGAGCAGAGTATTGAACAAAGCTTATCAACCTTCTCTTCTCACATGACTAATATTGTAAATATTATTAATGAAGCAGATAAGAAATCTTTAGTATTATTTGATGAGCTTGGAGCAGGAACAGATCCTACAGAAGGTGCAGCACTAGCAGTGTCTATTCTTGAAAACTTAAGAAGAAGGGGAACAAGAATTGTTGCTACTACGCACTATAGCGAGTTAAAGGGGTATGCATTAAAAACTACAGGAGTAGAAAATGCGTCTGTGGAATTTGATGTGGAAACCTTGAGACCAACCTATAGATTATTAATAGGAGTACCAGGAAAGTCAAATGCCTTTGAAATTTCTAGGAGACTTGGCCTTCCAGATTATATAATAAGTGAAGCTAAGGAAAGCATTTCAAAAGATACCCTTCAGTTTGAAGACTTAATTCAAAGTCTTCAAGAGAAGAGCATTAAAGCAGAGGCTGATGCAAGAGAAGCAGAAAAGCTTAAGCTTGAAATTGCTAAAATTAAAGACAAGTATGAAGAAAAAATGTATAACTTTCAAAAGACTAGAGATAATGCCATCATTGAAGCTCAAAGAGAGGCTAAGAGATATATCAAGGCTGCTAAGGAAGAAGCAGATAGCATTTTAAAGAACATTAGAGAGATGGAAATGATGGGTTATTCCTCTGATGCTAGACAGAAGCTTGAGGATGAAAGAAAGAAATTAAAGGAAAAGCTTGAGAAGGCAGAAGATAAGGCTGCCGTTTCAGCTAGGGATGATGGTGAAGAATTAACTAAGGTTAAGGAAGGACAGGAAGTGTTTTTACCTTCCTTAAATCAAAAAGTTATTATTCTTTCACTACCAGATAATAAAGGTGAAGTACAAGTTCAGGCCGGAATCATGAAGATAAATGTTAAATTAAAGGAGTTAAGAGCTTCAAAGATTACACAAGAGGAAAAGAAAAGAATAGTTAAAAAGCAGATGAATTTAAATACAGCTTCAGTAGCATCTTCTGTAGATTTAAGAGGTATGGATTCAGAAGAAGCTATATTCACAGTAGATAAGTACTTGGACGATGCTTATAGAGCAGGGTATCATGAAGTTTCAATAATTCATGGTAAGGGTACAGGTGTTTTAAGACAGGCAATTACTGATATGCTTAAGAGACACAGTCATGTTAAAAGTCATAGACTAGGCAATTATGGTGAAGGCGGAACTGGGGTTACGGTGGTAGAATTAAAATAATTTTAAATTCTAAATTTATATTTGGAGATGAATTTATGATAATTGTTAGTGGATGCTTATGTGGTATTAACTGTAAATATAATGGCGAAAATAATTTAAATGAAAAGGTGTTAAAGCTTTTAAGAAGTGGAGAGGCAATTCCTGTTTGCCCGGAGCAGCTGGGGGGACAGAGTACCCCTAGGGCTGCCCATGAGATAATAAGTGGAACTGGTGCTGATGTTCTTGATGGAAAAGCAAGAATCCTTGGCCCTGAAGGTGATGATGTTACAGAGGAATTTATTAGGGGAGCAGAGGAAACTCTTAAAATCGCTAAAGAATGTGGTGCAAAAACTGCGATATTGAAGGCACGGAGCCCATCCTGCGGAAAAGGTATGATTTACGATGGAACCTTCAGTGGTGATAAAATTCCGGGTAATGGAGTTACCGCGGAGCTACTTTTGAGAAACGGTATAAAGGTAATTACGGAAGAAGAACTGTAAAGTACAGCGAACACGGAAAAAGGCGCTTCAGAAAGAAAGTATAGAATAGGATAGAAAACGGGAAGAAAAGAATTTAACACTGAAAAAGACAGAAGACATTGAATGGGATAGTTTGTTTAAAGTCATGGACTGAAGAGTTCATGACTTTTTTTTAATGTAAATCAGTTATTGCGTTAAAAAAATAACACACAAA
>Ga0316601_100002149_pt1 | contig 10085 bp, 7 predicted proteins | sample OWC_soil_day5_no_FD_207663 | JGI IMG/M metagenome (GOLD analysis project Ga0316601, IMG submission 207663) | Wetland soil microbial communities from Old Woman Creek delta, Ohio, United States - OWC_soil_day5_noCT | ecosystem: Environmental > Terrestrial > Soil > Wetlands | place: USA: Ohio...
GGCTCCGATCAATCGTGATTCCGGCGAGATGCGCGGCAAGCGCACCATCTTCGGCGGCCGTCCCCAGGTACGCAAGGTACTGTTCATGGCCGCCCTTGTGGCCACGCGCTGGAACCCCGTGATCAAGGCCTTCTACGAACGGCTGTTGGCCGCAGGCAAGCCCAAGAAGCTGGCCATCACGGCTTGCGCTCGCAAGCTGCTGACCATCCTCAACGCGATGGCCAGAAGCGGCAAACCGTTCAACGCGGCGCTTCATCTGGGTTGACTTTCAAGACAGTTGCTTGGATATCGCGGGCCAGCATAACCGCCATGACCGTGTCACCCGCCGGACATGGAAAACCTGCAGCCCGGGCGGCGTGTTCCCCTGCCATCATCGGCGTCCTGCGCGCAACGCGCCGTCACCATGAAGACACTCGTACAGGATTGACCATGGACCTGAGCTATTCCCCCGAAGAAGCCGCCTTCCGCGACGAGGTGCGCGGCTGGCTGGCCGCCAACCTGCCCGCCGACATCCGCGACAAGGTCACCCACTACCGCAGCCTGTCCAAGGACGACCACCTCCGCTGGCACAAGATCCTGGCGGCGAAGGGCTGGTCGGTGCCGCACTGGCCGGTGGAATGGGGCGGCACCGGCTGGAACATCACCCAGCGCTACATCTACGACGAGGAGTTCGGCCTGGCCGGTGCCCCCAGCCTGGCGCCCTTCGGCCCGAGCATGTGCGCGTCGGTGCTGCTGCGCTTCGGCACGCCCGAGCAGAAGCAGCGCTTCCTGCCGCGCATCCGTGACGGCGAGGATTTCTGGGTGCAGGGCTATTCCGAACCCGGCGCCGGCTCCGACCTGGCGGCGTTGAAGACGCGCGCCGAGCGCCGCGGCGACCATTACGTGATCAACGGCCAGAAGATCTGGACCACGCTGGGCCACTACGGCGACTGGATCTTCTGCCTGGTGCGCACCGATTCTTCGGCCGAGAAGCGGCAGGAGGGCATCAGCTTCCTGCTGATGGACATGAGCACGCCCGGCATCACCGTGCGCCCGCTGATCCTGATGGACGGCGGCCACGAGGTGAACGAGGTCTTCTTCGACGACGTGAAGGTGCCGGTGGAGAACCTGGTGTACGAGGAGAACAAGGGCTGGACGGTGGCCAAGTACCTGCTCGGCCACGAGCGCATGGGCTCGGGCGCGGTGGGTTCGTCCAAGCGCGAGCTGGCGGCGCTGAAGGCGCTGGCCGCGCGCGAGCTGAAGAACGGCAAGCCGCTGCTCGAGGATCCGCGCTTCCGCGACCGGCTGTCGCGCGTGGAAATCGAGCTCGACGCGCTGGAGCTGACCTCGATGCGCTTCCTGGACAAGATGCGGCGCAGCGGCCAGCCGCCGGGTGCCGACGTGTCGATGCTGAAGATCCGCGGCACCGAGATCCAGCAGGCCATCACCGAACTGATGATGCAGGCCGTCGGCCCGCTGGCGCAGCCCTTCGTGGCGGTGGAAGGCGGCGCAGTCGATCCGCTGGTCTCGCGCCTGGCGCCGCGCTACTTCAACTATCGCAAGACCAGCATCTACGCCGGCAGCAACGAGATCCAGCGCAACATCATCGCCAAGATGACGCTGGGCCTGTGAGGACCCCATGAACTTTGAATACAGCGACGAGCAACAGCAGTTGGCCGACTCGGTGCGCAAGTACCTGGCCAACGACTACAGTTTCGAGAAGCGCAAGGCCATCGTGCACAGCCCCAGCGGCTGCAGTGACGCGGTGTGGTCCACGCTGGCCGAGATGGGCGTGATGGCGATCGCCCTGCCCGAGGCCGACGGCGGCTTCGGCGGCGGCGCGATCGACCTGATGGCGGTGATGGAAGCCTGCGGCGAGGCCCTGATGGTCGAGCCGTTGCTCGACCAGATCGGCCTGGCCGCCCGGCTGGTGGCACGCGCCGGCTCGGCCGCGCAGCGCGCCGCGCGGCTGCCCGGCGTGATCGACGGCTCGCTGAAGCTGGCCTTCGCCGGCCTGGAGCCGGGCCGCCGCTACGAGCTGGCACCACAGGCCACGCGCGCGCGCCGCGAGGGCGCGGGCTGGGTGCTGGACGGCGAGAAATGCGTGGTCATCGGTGCACCCTGGGCGAACCGGCTGATCGTCTCGGCACGCAGCGGCGACATCGGCGCCAGCCTGTTCATCGTCGATGCCCGCGCTCAGGGCATCGGCATGAGCCCGTGCCGCACGGTGGACGGGCAGCGTGCCGCGGACATCAAGTTCACCGGCGTGAAGCTCGACGCCGACGCGCTGCTCGGGCCCGAGGGCGGCGCGCTGCCCTTGATCGACGAGGCGGTGGACTTTGCCACCGCGCTGCTGTGCGCCGAGGCCATCGGCGCGATGCAGTACGCCAACGACGCCACGCTCGAGTACCTGAAGACGCGCAAGCAGTTCGGCGTGCCGATCGCGTCCTTCCAGGTGTTGCAGCACCGCATGGTGGAGATGTATATCCACACCGAACAGGCGCGCTCGATGGCCATCCTGGCGGCGAGCAAGGTGGACACGGCCGGCGACGCCGCCGAACGCCGGCGCGCGGTGTCGGCCGCCAAGGTGAAGATCGCCGATGCAGCGCGCCAGGTGAGCCAGGAATCGGTGCAGTTGCACGGCGGCATGGGCATGACCGAGGAGCTGAAGATCTCGCACACCTTCCGCCGCCTGACGATGATCGGGCAACGCTTCGGCGATGCCGACCACCACCTGGAACGCTATGCAAGCCTCGGCTGAAGCCGCACCGGTCGGCTACGACCTCACCCGGGTCGAAGCCTGGATCGCCGCGAACATTGCCGACCTGACGCCGCCGCTGAAGTGGACGCGGCTGGAAGGCGGCCATTCCAACCTGACCTACCTGATCGAAGGCACGCTGGGCCGGCAGGCGGTGATCCGCCGCCCGCCGATGGGCGAGCTGCTTCCCAAGGCGCACGACATGGCGCGCGAATGGGCGCTGATCAGCGCGCTGGGCAAGACCGCCGTGCCGGTGCCGCGCGCGCTGGGCTTCTGCGCCGACACGTCGGTGACCGGCGCGCTGTTCTACGTCATGAGCCATGTCAATGGCCACCCACTGTATTCGGCCGCCGATGCCGAGACCTGGGCACCGCCGCCGCTGCGCAAGGAGATCGCCCATTCGTTCATCGACGTGCTGGCCGAGTTGCATTCGATCGACCCCGACGCGGTCGGCCTGGGCGAGCTGGGCAAGAAGGACGACTACATCGGCCGTCAGCTGAAGACCTGGTACCGCTCGTGGACGGCGTCGATCGCCGGCGCGCAGCTGGACGATGCGCGCGCGCACGAGCTGCAGAAGTACTTTCTGGAGCACGTGCCCGAACAGGGGCCGGCGCGTATCGTGCACGGCGACTACGGGCTGCACAACACGCTGGTCGGCCCCGACGGCCGCATCGCCGCGGTGGTGGACTGGGAGATCTCGACGCTGGGCGACCCGATGGCCGACCTGGCCTATGCGCTGAACCAGTGGGCCGAGCCGGGCGACCCGCCGTCGGTGCGTGGCCAGCCGCCGACAAGCCTGCCCGGCTGGCCGACGCGCAAGGAACTGGCCGAGCGCTACGCGGCGCGCACCGGCCGCGACCTGCGCCTGCTGGACTATTACGTCGGCTTCAACCGCTGGAAGAGCGCGGCCATCGTGCACGGCGTCTATGCACGCTATCTCGAAGGCAAGAAGAGCGCCGCTGGCGTGGACCTGCCGGCGCTGAAGGCGCAGATCCTGCGGTCGCTGGACCAGGCGGAAGCGGCGATTCAGCGGCTGGGATGAGGCGCCGCCGATCTTCGCGCTTCTCGGCGAGACCTCATTCGATCACTTCATCGGCTCTGACGAGCAGGCTCATTGGAACGACCAGGTTCTGCGCCTGGGCTGTCCGGCTGTTGATGACCAAGCGGAACTTCGTAGGTTGTTGGACGGGAAGATCCGCTGGCCTTGCACCGCGCAGGATCTTGTCGACCAAAGAGGCCGCGTGCCGGTACATGTCGGGCAGCGCCGCGCCGTAGAACATCAGGCCGCCCACGTCGACAAATCCCCGATCCGGGTAGGTCGCTGGCAAACGGGTCGCAGCCACCATTTCCACGATACGCTGGCGGTTGGACAAGAACATGATGTCGGCAAGGACGAGGATGCCCTGCGCCTTGCTCCTGGCCAGCACCTCGAAGGCACTTGGCAGCTGGTCGATTTCCCGCACCTCCATCAGAGGCAGATCGATGCCCAACGTGCTCGAGATCTTTGCCCTCTGGGCACGAAACTCCGTGGTGTAGGGTGCGCCGGGATTCGTCAGCACGGCAACGCGCTTCAGGTTGCCGAAGGACTCACTCAGCAACTGCACGCGTTTCGCATTGAGTTCGAGCCCCAGCACGGATATCCCGGTAAGGTTGCCACCGGGCCTCGCGAGGCTGGGGACAATCCCGGCAGTCACCGGGTCACCGGTGGTCACGAACACCACAGGAATCTTGTTGGTGGCCCGTTTGGCAGCAAGAGCGCCGGGGTTCGAACCGGTGACGATCAGGTCGACCTGCGCACGCACCAGGTCCTCGGCCAAGACCGGCAAATGGTCAAGATGTCCGGCTGCAAAGCGCATTTCAAAGGCAAGGTTCTTGCCGTCGATCCAGCCCTGCTCCGCCAAACCCGCACGCAGGCCATCGATCATCGGCTGCTCGGCCTCTTCGGACAGTGGCGACAGCCTTCCGATTCGCACCATCCTGCCGGCCTGCTGCGCGATGGCATGCGAAGACTGACCGCACGACAGCAACACCAACCCTTCAAAGAAGCTTCGGCGCCTCATGCCCACCCCCCAGGGCTTGTGACGATCGGCCATCGTACAACTGCCCAGCGCGTCGACCACACAGCCATTCACGCAGCCGCATCCGCAACCCCACCGGCGCCATCGCGAACATCAGCCGCTCGGCCGGCTCGCTGCCGTCGCCCGTGACGACGGACTCGATATCAAAGTGGTTCAGCAGCGTCAGCAGCACCATCTTCATTTCCTGCAGCGCCAGGTAGCGCCCCGGGCAGATTCGCGGACCCGCGCCAAAGGGCATGGAGATGCGCTTGGCCGAAGCCGGCGACAGTCCGTCCTCGCCCAGCCAGCGTTCGGGCCTGAAGGCTTGGGCCTCGGGCAGGTGCGCGTCGTCGATGCTGTCGTGGCGCATCAGGCTGATGACCACCGTGCCCATCGGCACCGCCACGTCGCCGACCACGGTGTCCTTCAGCGCCTGCAGCGGCAGCTGCGGCGCCACCGGCTTCAGGCGCATGGTCTCGTGCATGCAGGCTTCCACGTAGTCCAGCCGCGCCAGGTGCTCCAGCGTCACCGCGGCGCCCTCGGGCTCGCCGGCCATGACGCCGCGCACTTCGGCCGTGGCCCGCTGCAGCGCCTGCGGGTGCCGGTGCAGCAGCCAGATGCACCAGGCCAGCGTGTTGGCGGTGGTGTCTTCGCCGGCCAGCAGCATGGTCATCACGTTGCCGGCCACCTGCGCGTCGTCGATGCCGCTGCCGGGTTCGTCGGCCGCGGCCACCATCGCCTGCAGCAGGTTCTGTGGCGCGCTGCGCAGCGCGGGCTCGTCGGCCAGGCGCTGGCGCGCGTTGCGGATGAAGCCGTCGATGGCACTGTTGACTGCGGCCAGAGCGCGGTCCAGCTCGCGGTCCGACGGCAGCTTGAAGAAGCGCCAGTACGGCACGGCCGTGATCATGCGCGTGAACAGCTTGGGGAAGATCTTGTCCAGGTGGCGCTGGATGATGTCGTCGTCGGACTGCAGCGTGTTGACGTCGGTGCCGAAGGCCAGCCCGGCGATGGCGTCGACAGTGAAGCGCATCAGGTCGGCCTGCAGGTCGATGGGTCTTGCGTCGGTCGCCGCCTCGGCCCAGCGCCCTTGCAGGCGCTCGCCGCACCGCGCCAGCGACGGGTAGTAGGCCTTGACGTGCCCCGGGTCGAAGGCCGCCATCACCATGCGCCGCTGGCGCTGCCAGGCGTCACCGTTGACGCCGAACAGGCCCGGCTTCAGGCCCATCTCCAGGCCGATGCTTTCGAGCCGGTCGGTGCGGCGGAAGCCCTCGGGCCGATCACGCAGCACCGTCGCCACGGCCCGGTGGTCGGCCACCACCAGCAGCAGCCGGTTGGCCAAACTCAGCCTGAAAAAGCGGCCGTACTGCCGCGCCCAGTCGCCCAGCTGCAGGTGAAAGCGCGCGGGCTCGATCTGCGGCAGGTTGCCCAGCAGCGGCCAGCCGGGCGGGCCGGGCAGATCCCGCAGTCGGCGCAGCGTGCCGGTCGTCGCGGCGGTCGTCATCGGGGCTCCTCGAGCTTCAGGGTGCGAGCATGAAATCCACCGCCTGCTGCCACCAGGCCGCGTCGACGCGGCCGGGCCAGTCGTTGTGGCCGGCATCGGCCATCAACAGCATGCGCTTGGGCTCGGGCAGAGCACGGTACAGCGCTTCGCCGAAGCGTGCCGGCACGATGTCGTCCTGCGCCGCCACCGCCACCACCACCGGCCGGCCGAAACCGGCCAGGTGGGCGACGCTGTCGTAGCGGTCGCGTAGCAGCCATTTCACCGGCAGCCAGGGGTAGTGGAAGGACGCGACGCTTTCCAGCCGGTCCCAGGGCGTGATCAACATCAGGCCCGCCACCGCGTCGCGCTGCTGCGCCGCTGCGGCGGCGGCCACGCCGGCACCCAGCGATTCGCCCACCACCAGCAGCGGCGGGCCGAACTGGCGCTGCGCCAGCGCGATGCTCTCGGCGGCATCGGCCACCAGCGGGGCTTCGCCCAGCGCACCGTCCCGCGGGCCGTAGCCGGGGTATTCGGCCAGGATCACGCGCAGCCCCGTGCCGGCCAGCGCGGCCGCCAGGTGGTCGCGTTGGCCGGCATGGCCGGCGTTGCCATGGAAGACGATGGCGGTGCCGCGCGCCGTGCCCGCAGCCGGCGCCTGCAAGCCGCGAAAGTCCAGCGCGCTGGGCCACGGCTGCAGCCCACCGGCGCTGGCCTGGGCCACGCTCACCTTGGCGGGAAAGTACAGCAAGCGATCCTGCATCAGTGCGGGCCCCCCGAGCAGCAGCGCGCCGGCGAGCACCAGCCCCAGTGCCGCAGCGGCCATGCGCCTCACACCGACCGTGTCAACCCGCCGTCGATGCGGATGTTCTGCCCGGTGACGTAGCTCGACTTGTCCGACGCCAGAAAGGCAATCAGCTCGGCCACCTCGTCGGCGCGGCCGTAGCGGCCCATCGGGATGCGCTGGCGGCGATCGGCCTTCTCGGGCAGGCTGTCGATGAAGCCGGGCAGCACGTTGTTCATGCGCAGCCCATCGGCGGCGTACTGGTCGGCATAGAGCTTGGTGAAGGCCGCCAGCCCAGCGCGGAACACGCCCGACGTCGGAAACGCGGCCTCGGGCTCGAAGGTGGCATAGGTGCTGACGTTGACGATTGCGCCGCGCTTCTGCTTACGCATCTGCGGCGTCACCAGCCGCGCGATGCGCACCACGTTGAGCAGGTAGAAGTCCATGCCGGCGTGCCAGTCTGCATCGCTGATCGTCAGTAGCTCGCCCTTGGGCCCGTGCCCGGCGCTGTTGACCACCGCATCGATGCGGCCCCAACGCTGCAGCGCGCCGTCCACCAGGCGCAGCAGGTCCTCGGCGTTCTGGTTCGAGCCGGTGACGCCCAGGCCGCCCAGCTCGGAGGCCAGCGCGGCACCTCGGCCTGAGGGCGAGAGGATTGCCACCATCCAGCCTTCGGTGGCCAGCTTGCGCGCCGCGGCGGCTCCGATGCCGCTGCCGGCGGCGGTGAACAGGGCGACGGGTGGTTCCATGGTGGCCATTATCGGTACGCCGGCGTTCAGCGCTGCCCTGGCGTCAACGCACCGGGTACGCTGCGCAGCACCCCGGCTGCACCACGCACCACGCCGGTGGCCCCGCGCGCCACACCGCTGACCGCGCCGATCGCCGCATTCGGCAGCGTCAGCGCGGCCACGGCCGCGCTGACGCTGCCCCAGCGCACCTGCCATTCGACGTTGCCGAAAGGGCCGTGCAGTTCCACCGGCACGGTCACGTTGTTGAGCATCACCATCTCCGGCCCGGCGCGGCCCCCGGCGGCGTTGACCACCCGCGCGCGCAGCAGGTAGTCGATGCGGCCCTGGGCCAGGTCGATGCTGCCTTCGCCGCCGACGCGCAGGAAATCGCTGCGGCAGTCGAAGTCGGTGCTGCGGCCGACGCCGTCGCGGAGGTCGAAGCTGGCATCGAGCTGGCTGAACTCGGTCTGGCGCGCGGCATCAGAGGCCACGCGGTCCTGCGTGGCCGTGCGCCAGCCGCGCAGCGTCTGCGCCAGGTCCACACCGCGCAGCGCGGCCGGCCGCAGCGCCAGCGACAGGCGGCCGTTCAGGCCGGCACGCACCGCCCCCACCGTCGCGCCCTGGCTGCGAAGGTCGGCCTCGATGCGACCGCGGCCGCGCAGGCCGTCGTAGCCGGTGGTGTCGGCCAGCATCGCGAGCAGATCCACCGCGTCGGCACGCAGGCGCAGCGCCAGACGCCCGGAGCCGGCATCGGCACTGCCGCTGGCATTGAAGCTGCCACCCCAGGCGCGGCCGGCCAGGCGACGAACGTCGAGCGTACCGTTGTCGATCTGCGCCTGCAGGTCCAGGCCGTCGACGCGGTACGGCGGACGCAGCAGCCGCGCCACGCTGATGCGCAGCCGCGCATCGACCTCGCGCAACGGTTGCAGGTCGATCGGCCGCGATGCCGCCGCGGCCGCCGGCGCGGCGCCGCGCTGCGCCGGCGCGACGAAGCGGTTCAGATCGAGCGTGCCGAAGCTGGCCTGCAGATCGACGAAGGGCCGTACCCGGTCCAACTGCGCATCGATGCGGGCGTCGACGCGTTGGTCGTTGATGCTGCCTTCGACCCGGCCCGTGCCGGCGCTCGGGCTCAGCTGGGCCTGGCCGTCCAGCGACAGCTGAAGCGGCGGCAGGCCGGGGTCGTCGAGGCGCAGGCGCAGGCGCATCGCATCCAGCGCCATGGCCAGCGCCTTCGGCTGCAGCACCAGCGTCGCGCCGGCCTGGCCCTGGACCGCGCTCGACCCCAGCTGGCCGTCGACTTCGAGCTTGAGGCCCGGCACGCTGATGTGCTCGAAGGCGCCGCTGGGCGGCTGCGAGCTCACCTTCATGGCCAGCCGCTGGTCACCGCCCAATGTCAGCTGGCCGTCCAGCGCACTGCCTTGCAGCGCATCGCCCTGCACCGCCAGCTTCGCCCATTGCAGTTGCGCGTCGAGCGTGGTGGCGAGTCGCTTGCCCTTGAGCTGCAGCACGATTTGGTCCAGCTCCAGTTGGCGCTGCAGGATGTCCAGCCGCAGCCGTGCCAGGCCGAGCTGGCCGCTGTCGATCTGCCAGCCCAGGCGCTTGCCGCCGAACTGCAGTCGCGCGCCGTCGATTTCCACATGGCTGTCGCCCAGCCCCAGCTCGACGCCGTATTCCAGACGAATGCTGTCGGCCTGCAACCGGGCGTCCAGGCCTTCCAGTTCGAAGCCCTGCCCGCGCAGACGCAACCCGGTCTTGTCCAGCCGCACGACCGGCGAGGCGCCGGCCTGCGGCGCCGGCCGCAGCGACAGCCCGGCATCGAGCTCGAGTGCGGCGTTCATCGCCGGCTCGCTCAGCTCTGCCTGCGCCTGCAGATGCAGCGGCGACACCTTCCTGGGGCCGAAGGCGCCGAGCTCGAACTCGGTGATCGCCAGGCGGCCACGGATGCCGGCCTTGGCGTCGTCGACTTCCAATGTCACGCCCGCCAATTGCAGGCTGTCCATCGTCAGCGGCTTGCCGGACCGCGGTTCGCCGCTGGCCACACGATCGAGCAGGTCGTCGATGTTGCTGTGGCCTTCGGCGTCGCGCTGGAAGCGCAGCGTCACGCCGCGGGCGGAGACACTATCGACCTCGATCTCGCGGCTGGACAGCAGCGGCTGCAGGCGCAGCGACATCGCCGCGTGCTCGACGGCTGCAAAGGGCTGCTGCGGCCGGCCGGGTTCGGACAGGCGCACGCCACGCACCGCCACCGCGGGCTGCGGCCACAGTTGCAGCGTGACTGGCCCGTCGAAAGCCAGCTCGCGCG
>Ga0316601_100002150_pt1 | contig 10085 bp, 8 predicted proteins | sample OWC_soil_day5_no_FD_207663 | JGI IMG/M metagenome (GOLD analysis project Ga0316601, IMG submission 207663) | Wetland soil microbial communities from Old Woman Creek delta, Ohio, United States - OWC_soil_day5_noCT | ecosystem: Environmental > Terrestrial > Soil > Wetlands | place: USA: Ohio...
TCGCTTCGCACAGATCGAAGTCGACCACGACCTTCAGAGCCATCATCCTCTCCTCTCGTGTCGGGAGCCCGTTCGAGCGGGCCGCATCTTACCACCACCCGTTGCGAGGGGGTATATGATCCTCCGCCGCGTCTGGGGGATGGCATGCAGGAAGTGACCGAGGGCACAGTGATCGACCCGGTGTGTGGCATGACCGTCCGCGCCGAGTCGCCGCATGAGTTCGTCCATGAGGGCGTGCTCTACCGCTTCTGCGGCGCGCGTTGTGCGGAGCGCTTCCGCGCCGACCCGCCGCGCTTCCTGACCCCAAACAACCTGACAGAAAATAACCTGACGCCCGGCACCGGGCGGTACACGTGCCCGATGCATCCGGAGGTGGTGCAGGAGGGGCCGGGGGCGTGTCCGCTTTGTGGGATGGCGCTCGAGCCGGTGGCGCCGATGCGGGACGAAGGTCCGAGCGACGAGTTGCTCGACATGCAGCGGCGCCTGCTGGTGAGCGCCGTGTTGACGCTGCCCGTGTTCGCGGTCGCGATGGCGGACATGCTGCCCGAACGGCCGCTGCACGCGCTGTTCGCGCCGCGCACGCTCGCGTTCGCGCAGCTCGCGCTCGCGACGCCGGTGGTGCTCTGGGGCGGCTGGCCCTTCTTCCAGCGCGGGCTTGCCTCGCTGCGCGCGCGCCACCTGAACATGTTCACGCTGATCGCGCTCGGGACGGGTGCGGCGTGGTTGTCGAGTGTCGTCGCGACGCTCGCGCCCGGCGTGTTTCCGGCTTCGTTTCGCGGCCACGACGGCGGCGCACCGATCTACTTCGAGGCGGCCGCGGTGATCGTGACGCTGGTGCTGCTCGGGCAGGTGCTGGAGCTGCGCGCGCGGCATCGCACCGGCGCCGCGATCCGCGCGCTGCTGGCGCTCGCGCCGCGCAGCGCGCGGCGGCTCCGCGACGACGGAAGCGAAGAAGACGTCGCGCTCGAAGACGTCGGGCCCGGCGATCGACTGCGCGTCCGGCCCGGCGAAAAGGTTCCCGTCGACGGCGAGGTGATCGAAGGTCGCTCGGCGCTCGACGAGTCGATGCTCACGGGCGAGCCGATGCCCGTGGAGAAGGGACCCGGCGACCGCGTGATCGGCGCCACCGTCAATCAGGTCGGCAGCTTCGTGATGCGCGTCGATCGCGTGGGCAGCGAGACGCTGCTCGCGCAGATCGTCGCGCTGGTGGCCGAAGCGCAGCGCTCGCGTGCGCCGATCCAGCGGCTCGCCGACGCGGTCGCCGCATGGTTCGTACCCGCCGTCGTGTTTGCCGCCGTGCTGACCTTCGCCGGCTGGGTCTGGTTCGGTCCCGAGCCGCGCTTCGCGTTCGCACTGGTGAACGCGGTGGCGGTGCTGGTGATCGCGTGTCCCTGCGCGCTGGGTCTCGCGACGCCGATGTCGATCCTGGTCGCCGCTGGCAAGGGCGCCTCGGTGGGAGTGCTGTTCCGCGACGCCGAGGCGATCGAAGTGCTGCGCCGCGTCGACACGCTCGTCGTCGACAAGACGGGCACGCTCACCGAGGGACGGCCGCGTCTGGTCGCCGTGCTGCCCGCGCCCGAATTCGACGAGACCGAGCTGTTGCGCGCGGCGGCGGGACTCGAACGCGCGAGCGAACACCCGCTCGCGGCGGCGCTGCTGGCGGCGGCGCGCGAACGCGGCATCGCGCTCGATGCGGCGAGCGAGTTCGAGGCGCGGCCAGGACGCGGCGTGGTCGGCAGCGTCGGCGGTCGTCGCGTCGCGCTCGGCAACCGCGCACTGCTCGACGAGGAGCGCATCGGCGCGGATTCGCTCGATGCGAACGCCGAGGCGTTGCGCGCGGACGGCGCGACGGCGCTCTTCGTCGCGATCGACGGGCGCGCTGCCGGTGTGCTCGGCGTCGCCGATCCCGTGAAGGCGACGACGCCCGAAGCGCTGCGCCGCCTGCGCGAGGACGGCGTACACGTCGTGATGCTGACCGGCGACCATCGCACGACGGCGCAGGCCGTGGCGTCGCGACTCGGGCTCGACGAAGTGCACGCGGAGGTGTTGCCCGCACAGAAGGCGTCGCTGGTGGGGAAGCTGCAAGCCGAAGGCCACGTCGTCGCGATGGCGGGCGATGGCGTCAACGACGCGCCTGCACTTGCGCTCGCGCAGGTCGGCATCGCGATGGGCACCGGCACCGACATCGCGATGCAGAGCGCGGGCGTGACACTGGTGCGCGGCGATCTGCGCGGCGTCGCGCGCGCGCGCAGGCTCTCGAAGGCCACCGTCCGCAACATCCGCCAGAATCTGTTCTTTGCATTCGTCTACAACCTGCTCGGCGTCCCGATCGCGGCCGGCGTGCTCTACCCGGCCTTCGGCATCCTGCTCTCGCCGATGATCGCGGCGGCTGCGATGAGCCTGTCGTCGGTGTCGGTAATCGCGAACGCGCTGCGGCTTCGTCGCGTCTCATTGTGAGCGGGGCGCGGCGAAGGATCGGAGCGCCCGGCGGGGTCCCTTTCCCAGGGCGCTGGAATTCTGCCGCGCTCAAGTCTTCACGGAACGGCACCGAACCCTGGAACTCAGCCCGGCGAAAAGGTCGTCCCCGTGTTCCGCGATTTCATTCGCACCCATGTCTTCGAGCGATTCCCTCTCGTGGTGGGAATCGCGCTCGGTTTCTCGCAGTGCATCCTGGTGGCATGGGGCTTCGCGATCTTCCGCGGACCGGCTTCCATCCCATTCTCATGGCTCTTCGGGTCGGCGCTGGCGCTCGCGCTCGGGAATGGGCTGTTGATGCCACGGGTTGGTGTGGCGCGGCCGCGAGGGCGGATTGGCGCGTGGTTCGACCATGCATACGTGGCCAGCGGCTTCGGCGCGGTCGTGCTGGCCGCGGGGGTCTGCGCCGTCACGCTCGGCTTCGCGTTCGCGGTGCCGCTGCTCGCGTTCGCGGGGATGCACCCAGAGGCGGGACTCGCGTTCTATCGCGCCGCCAGCATCGTGGCCGTGGCGGGCCTCGGCGGGGCGCTGGCATGGGGGTTCCGGTACGGCGCCCAGCACCTCGAACTCACCCTGCTCGAAATCCCGATGGCGGGCCTCAGCGAGCGCCTGCGCGGATTGCGCATCGCCCATCTCTCCGATCTCCACATCGGCAACGGAACCGAGGGCGGTCGCCTCACGGCGATCGTCGAGAAGACGAACGAGCTCGCGCCCGACCTGGTGGTCATCACGGGAGACCTCTTCGATCACGACCCGCGCCATCTCGTCGCGGGCGCGCAGGGGCTCGCCGGGCTGCGTGCTCCGCTCGGCGTGTACGCGGTGCTCGGCAATCACGATCTGATGACCGGCAAGGAGCAGGTGGCCGACGCGCTCGCGCGACGCGCGCCGGCGCTGCGCCTGCTCCGCGACGAGTGCGTGCGGCTCCCTGCCGCGGCGCCGCTCTACCTCGCTGGCATCGAAGATCCGGGGCGCGACTGGACGGAGCATGGCCACGGGCTCGCGACGATCGAGAAACTCGCTGCTGCCGCTCCTGCGGACGGGCCCCTTCTGCTCCTCGTGCATCGCCCGGACGCGTTCGCGCAGGCTGCAGCGCTGGGCTTTCGTCTCGTCCTTGCGGGACACTTCCACGGCGGACAGCTCGCGCTTCCGATCGGCGACGGCCGCTGGAATGCCGCGCGCTTCCTCACGCCCTACCACCGGGGTCTCTATCGACTCGGCGAGGCGACACTCTACGTGAGCCGCGGTCTCGGCTTTGCGGGGCCTCGCGTGCGCTTCGGGAGTCGTCCCGAGATCGCCGTGCTCGAGCTGGTCTGACGGTCGAAGCGGTCGCGTTTCGCAGTCGCGTGCCGCGCAGTAACGAAGCCGTCTGCCTGCGCGACTGAGCTAGGGTTCTCGCCGTGACGGAAGTGCCTGCAGCGAGTCGCGTTCCGAGCGCGCAGTGATCAAGGGTCTCGCGCTCGGACTCGTGGTCGGTGCGCTCTTTCTCGGACTCGCGTTGTGGGGTGTGCCGCTCGACCAGGTGGGCGACGCCATCGCGAACGTCGATGGATGGTGGCTCGCGGCAGCGGCAGCGCTGTGGGTGGTCCAGTACGAGTTGCGCGCGTGGCGCCAGCTCCTGCTCGTCCAGCCGCTCGCACCGGCGACGACGTTCCGCACCCAGATCGCCATCACGCTGGTCGGCTTCTTCTGCGTGAACACGTTCCCGGCGCGGCTCGGCGAAGTCGTGCGTCCCTACCTGATGTACGAGCGCGACCAGGTGCCGATCGGCGCCGGTCTCGGTCTCGTGTTCGTCGAACGCATCATCGATTTCGTCGCACTGCTGATCGCGATGTTGCTGGTGGTGTTCTTCGCCGATCTGCCCGACCGCCGCATCGAGCTGTTCGGGCGCGACATCTCGGTGGTGGAATGGGCGCGTGGCACGGCGGTGCTGCTGTTGCCGCCGCTGATCGCGGGTGTCGTCGTGCTCGCCGCCTTCGGACCGCGCGCGCTTGCGATCGGCGAACGCATCGTGGTGGCGATCGAGTCGCGCCTGGCGGCGCCGTGGGTGAAGCGCGCCCTGCGTGGCCTGCTGCGCTTCGCGGGCAGCTTCGTCGACGGCGTCGCGAGCCTGCGCGAGCCGCGTCGTCTCGGCATGATCGTGCTGCTCACCGCGGCGCTCTTCGTGGTGATGGCGGGATTCACCTGGGCCCTCGCATGCTCCTTCGCGTTCCAGCAGTGGATCGGTTTCAGCGAGGCGATGGGCGTGCTCGGGATCACCATGCTCGGCATCGCGCTGCCCGCGCCGCCTGGCTTTGCGGGCGTCTTCGAGGCCGCCATGCGCGCGGGGCTCGCGGTGTTCGGCGTGGCCGGCGAGGAACTCGCGGCGCGCGCGCTCGGCTTTGCGCTCGTCGCCCATTGGGGCCCGTATCTCGTGATGGCAGCGTGGGCTGGCTATTACGTCTGGCGCGACAAGATGGGGCTCGGCAGGTTGTTCCGCTTCGCGCGCGGTGGGAGCGGAGCTGGGAGCGCTTGAGCCGCTGCTGGCAGCGCTTGCCCCGGCTCGTCATGCTCCGCGCATGCGCAACTCCCGTCGTACGCCTGCTCTCATCGCCGCAGTCGCTGCGGCGATCGGCGTCGGGCTCGGGATCGCGGGTCCCCTGCGCTCCTATCTGTTCGACTCGAACCTGCACCCGGTCGTGGCCGGCCAGATCTATCGAAGCGCGCAGCCGTCGGAAGGCGACATCGACCGCTGGGTCCCCGAACTCGGGCTGCGCTCGATCGTGAATCTGCGCGGCGCCAAGGGCAAGGACGATCGGCGCTGGCTCGCGGAGGAGCGCGCGGCGGCGAGTCGCAACGGAACCCTGCACGTGTCGCTGCGGATGAGTTCGGACGACATCCCGCCCGCGCAGACGTTGCGCGAGTTGGTACACATCCTCGACACCGTACCGCGTCCGCTGCTCCTTCACTGTGCCGCCGGCGCCGAGCGCAGCGGGCTCGCCTCTGCCGTGGCGGTGTTGCTGACGGGAGGCGACCTCGTCGCGGCGCGCGCGGAGTTCGCGCTCGACAAGGGCTTCGTCTACCTGGCCAACCCGCGCCTGCCGCGGGTACTCGACGAGTACGAGGAATGGCTCGCCGGGGAGCCCACCACCCCCGATCGCTTCCGCCAGTGGGTCGCGACCGAGTACGTGCCTTACTTCTATCGCGCGCAGATCGAGCCGATCGGCGCGCCGGTCCGCGTCGTAGCGGGTGCGGCGGCGGAACTGCGGGTACGCGTCACCAATACGAGTCGGCAGACGATTGCGTTCCAGTCGGCGCGCGAACGCGGGGTCCATCTGGGGGCGCACCTGCGTTCGCCCGGCGGCGCCGACCTCAGTGAGCTGCGCGCTGGCTACGTCGATCTCGAGCTGGCGCCGGGCGCCGCGACGGAACTCACGCTGCCGCTCCCGCCGATCGCCGCGCCCGGTCGCTACGAAGTCGAGGTCGACCTCGTCGATGAGGGCGTGAAATGGTTCCACGATCTCGGCTCGCAGCCGCTCACCCTGCCCATCGAGGTGGCGGAGGCGCCTTGAGCCGCGGGCGCCCCGGGTTGGAAGTGACGGCGGTGTTCTCGCTGCTCGTCGCGATGGTGTGGCACGCGGGTGCGTGGCTGCCGATCTCGCAGAGCGCGGCCGCTGCGCTCGACACGGTGTTCGGGTTGCTCGTCGCCGCGATCGTTCTCGTCGCGTGGTGGCGCGCGCGCGTCGGCTTCCGCGCGCTCGGGCTCGCACCCTCGCAATGGCGCAGCGGTTGGGAATCGATCGCGCTCTTCACGACCGCGGGAACCATCGCGCTCCTTGCGCTGGGCGCGGCGCTGGGCAGTGCGTCGTTCGCCGCCGCGCGGATTGCATGGCTCCTCGACTACGCGCCTGGCATCGCGGCGCAGCAGTTGCTGCTGCAGGGATTCTTTGCGCCGCGCATCGGGACGCTCTTCGCTGCGCGGCCGGCGCGGAGCCAGCGTATCGCGACCGTCGCCCTGGCGAGCGCGGCGTTCGTCGCGCTGCACACGCCCAACCCAGCCTTGATGGGCGGCGTCGCGGTCGCCGGTGCCTTCTGGACCTGGCACTTTCTCTTACACCGCAATCTGCTCGCCGTGCTCGCCAGCCACCTCGTGTTGGGAGCCACCGCGATGGCCGCGCTCGGCCCCGGTCCCATGCTCAACCTGCGGGTAGGTCCCGGCGCGCTCGAACTGCTGCTGCGTTGATCGCCGGCCCTCTTCAGTCCTCAGGCCGCTGCTACGCTGGCCAGCATGGTGTCCCCCGCCTCCGCCACCTTCGGCAGATCGCGCGGGCGACGCCGTTCGGGGTCGTCGGGCATGAATTTCGGGGACACGCACGAGTAGCCCATGGGTGTTCCGGCAATCGTCGCAGCGGGAGACCGCCGCGCCGCCAAGGCGGTGCGCGGCGAGAGCAAGCCGTATCTGGAACTGGCAGGGCGAACGCTCGTCGCGCACGTCGTCGCGACGCTGCAACGCGTGCCGGAAGTCTCCGAAGTGTGGGTGGTCGGGAACGCCGAGCGGCTCGAGGTTGCGCTCGGCGACGCGTCGCTCCGCGCCGCGCTGACCAAACCGCTCCACATCGTTTCGCAGTTCCGCAACCTCTACGAGAACGCCTGGGAGACGTATCGAAGATTGCTGCCGGGCGCCGGTCCCGAAGGTCGCGATCCTGCACCGGAAGACGCAGACACCTGGGCACTCTTCCTGTCGGCCGACCTGCCCTTCGCAACGCCCCAGGAGATCTCGGCGTTCATCCGCCAGACGATCGCCGCGGGCTGCGACTACGGGCTCGGGTTGTGCACCGAGGAGTCGATGCGCGGCTTCTACCCCGAGTCGCCCGGCGCGCCCGGCATCCACATGGCGTACTTCAACCAGCGCGAGGGGCGCTTCCGCCAGAGCAACCTGCATCTCGTGAAGCCGGCGCGCCTCGGCAATCGCCACTACATCGAGGATCTCTACGAGCACCGTTACCAGAGGCAGATCACCGAGATGATCAAACTCGGCTGGACGCTGCTGCGCGCGGAGGGGGGCGGGCTCGCCGTGATCTACTACTACGCGCTGATGCATCTCGCGGGTGTCGCGGATCGCAACGGTTGGCGCTGGCTCGCGGATTGGCTGCGCTACCGGATCCCGATGGCACGCATCGAGAAGGGTTGTTCGGCGCTGCTCCGCACGAAGTTTCGCTTCATCGTGACGGAAGGCGGTGGCTGCGCGGTGGACATCGACAACGAACCCGATCTCGCGGCGGCGAGTGAACTCTTCGATCGCTGGCGAGCCCGCCAGCTCGCACGCGTCGAGTCGATCTATGGGCCGCTGCCGCTGTCGGAGCGCGCGACGCCGGCATCGGGAGAATCACGGTGAGCGTGGCCGACGAGGTGCTCGCGGTGCGTCGCACGGCAGGCGTGTTCCGGCTCTCGGGTCGCGCGCTGCTCGAAGTGCACGGCTCGGATCGCGTGCGCTTCCTGCAGGGTCAGCTCAGCAATGACGTCGCCAAGCTCGATCCATCGGGGCCTCACTCGGGCTGCTACGCGTTCGCGCTCACGCGCGAGGGTCGGATCGTCGCCGATTTTCACGTCGTCGTGCGACCCGATTCGTTCTGGCTCGAGACCGCGGCGATGGCGTTGCCGACGGCGATTGCACGTCTCGAGAAGTTCGTGATTGCGGACGACGTGCAGATCGCCGACCGCAGTGCTGCGTTTGCGCGCTTTGCGGTCGAGGGTCCGCGCGCGCCGGAGCTGGTCGCGACGGCCGCGGGCGCGGCGCTGCAGATTGCGGCGGAATGCGCGGTGTCCACACAGATCAGCGGCGTCGAGGCGGTGGTCGGGGCGTGGGGATCGAGCGGCGAGGCGGCGTTCCAGATCTTTGCCGCCTCCGAGCACACAGCGGCAGTGGAAGCCGCACTGCGGGGGGCTGGAGACGCCTGCGGCGCGATCTTCGCCAGCGAAGTGGCGCTCGAGGTGTTGCGCGTCGAGGCCGGCAAGCCGCGCTGGGGCGCCGAGTTGGGGGAGCACACGCTGCCGGCCGAGCTGCGTCTGGTCGATCGCGCGATCTCGTTCACGAAGGGTTGCTACACGGGCCAGGAAGTGGTGGCGCGGATGCAGTCGCGGGGCCGTGTCGGTCATCTGCTGGTGGGCGTCGCGCTGGAGGGGGACGTGCTGCCCGCAACGGGCGCGGCGATCGAGGCGAACGGCGCTCGCGTCGGCGAGCTGACGAGCGTCGCGCGCTCGCCGAGCGCAGGCACGATCGCGCTCGGCTTCGTGCGCAGGGGCTTCGAGGCGCCCGCGACTGCGCTCGAGGTCGGCGGGCGCGCCGCACGCGTGGTCGCCCTGCCCTTTGTGGCGCCCGGGGCGCCGCCGTCATGAGAGGATGGCTCGTGGTGTTCGCGAAGGAGCCGCAACCCGGCCGGGTCAAGACGCGTCTTTCGCCGCCGCTCTCGCCTGCCGAAGCCGCGGAGCTCTACCGCTGCCTGCTGCTCGACGTGCTCGACGAGTCCGCCGCGGCGGCACTCCTCTTGGTCCTCGATGCCGTGGTCGCGGTGGATCCCCCCCGCTCCACCGCAGAATTCGCCGCGCGAACGCCGGCGGGCTTTCGCGCGGTGGCGCAGGGGGCCGGCGAGCTCGGCGCGCGCATGAGCCACGTCGCGCGACAAGCATCCGCAGCGGGCGCCCCGTTCGCGTTGCTGCGCGGGAGCGACAGCCCGTGTCTCGACCGCGTCGTGCTGCGCGATGCGGTAGCAGCGCTGGCGAAAGTCGATCTCGTGCTCTGCCCCGATCGCGACGGGGGCTACAACCTGGTCGGGCTCGGAGGGCGCGCGCTCGCCCGCGGTCCTTGCGGGGGGCTCTTCGACCATCCGATGAGTACGCCCAGCGTTCTGCGCGACACGCTCGCTCGCGCCGATCGCCTGGAGCTGCGCGCCGAGCAGCTGGCGCCTGGCTTCGACATCGATCGTTTCGAGGACTTGCGGTGGCTAGCGGCCTGGCGCCTCGAGCACGCGGCGACCCGCTGCCCCCGGACGCTCGCGTTTCTCGACGAGCGGCGCCTGTGGCCTCCCGACGACGGGCCGCGATCCCAACCCTCGTCGCGGGTATAGAACGGCTCTTGCCGGCCCGAAAACGCTGTTGCATGGCGCGTGGCCCTAGGGTAATAAGCCTCCTGCATGCGCTTGAAATAGGGGTAAAGTGCATGCGCGTTGTTCCCGATTCGGGAGCAACGCATGGTGACCGGGATGGCTGGTGCCCGCTGTCGGGGATTCAGACCGCTCCGGGGCAACTTCGGGGGGCGCGCTCATCAGGGGGGTGGGCCACCTCATCAGGGCTCAGGACCGGCCAGGCGGTCGGGGTGAGTCGTGACGAACCAGGCACCTCGCGTGGGAACTCCGCAGGAACAGCTCTTCGGGCAGCGAAACGCTGTTCGAGGCCAATCGGCTTTGTAGATCGGCGTCGTAGAGTTGGCTTTGCAGAGTTCTCCTCGTGGATCTGGAACCCGATTGCCGTTCGCACCACAGAACGCGAGAGGAGGGGTATGACGATGCGATCTCGGTGGACGGCCGCGCTGTCGGCTATCGCCATGCTGGCGCTTGCACCGTCGTTTGCTTCGGCAA
>Ga0316601_100002151_pt1 | contig 10083 bp, 12 predicted proteins | sample OWC_soil_day5_no_FD_207663 | JGI IMG/M metagenome (GOLD analysis project Ga0316601, IMG submission 207663) | Wetland soil microbial communities from Old Woman Creek delta, Ohio, United States - OWC_soil_day5_noCT | ecosystem: Environmental > Terrestrial > Soil > Wetlands | place: USA: Ohio...
GCGAAGGCCGCGTGCAGCAGATGAAATTCGTGCTCGAGCGCACCGACGCCGCGATCCGCGAACTCGAGCTCAAGCGTGCCCACATCGATGCCTCGCTGGCCGAGTTGCGCGTCATCAATGCCGAAGTCCGCCAGCAGCTCGAACGACGAACCGCCTGAATACCAACGGCCGGGCGCCGCGGCGCACCGCCTGCAAGGAGAAGCCGATGTCCACCGCCTATATCTATGACCATGTGCGCACGCCGCGCGGCAAGGGCAAGAAGGATGGCCGCCTGCACCAGGCGACCCCGGTCTGGCTGCTGCGCACGCTGCTGCAGGCGCTGCAGCAGCGCAACGCACTCGACACCGCGCTCGTCGACGACCTCGTGCTGGGCTGCGTGACACCAGTGGGCGAGCAGGGCGCCGACATCGCGCGCACCGCGGTGCTCGACGCCGAATGGGCCGTCACGGTGGCCGGCGTGACGCAGAGCCGATTCTGCGCCAGCGGCCTGGAGTCGGTGAACCTGGCCGCCGCCAAGGTGGCCAGCGGTTTCGAGGACCTGGTGGTCGGCGGCGGCATCGAGAGCATGAGCCGCTGGGTCATGGGCAGCGACGGCGGCGCCTGGTTCATGGACCCGCGCATCAACCACAAGCTCGGTTTCGTGCCGCAGGGCGTGGGCGCCGATCTCATCGCCACGCTCGAGGGCTGGCACCGCGCCGACGTCGACGCCTACGCGCTGCGTTCCCACCACAAGGCGGCGGCGGCGCGCGCCGAGGGTCGCTTTGCCAGGAGCATCGTGCCGGTGCACGACATCGCCGGCCTGCTCATGCTCGACCACGACGAGACGATCCGCGACAAGGCCTCGGCCGATGCGATGGCCAAGCTGGAGCCGAGCTTCGCGATGATGGGCAGCATGGGCTTCGACGCCACCGCGCTGCGCAAGTACACGACGGTCGAGCGCATCGAGCATGTGCACCATGCCGGAAATTCCTCGGGCATCGTCGACGGCGCGGCGCTGATGCTGGTGGGATCGCAGGCGGGCGGCGCGAGGGCCGGGCTGAAGCCGCGTGCCCGCATCCGCGCCGCCGCCGTCATCGGCAGCGAGCCGACGATCATGCTGACCGGCCCCACGCCAGCGTGCCGCAAGGCGCTGCACAAGGCCGGCATGGCGGCCAGGGACATCGACCTGTGGGAGGTCAACGAGGCCTTCGCGGTGGTGCCGATGAAGACGGCGCGTGACCTCGGCGTCGACCTGGACCGCGTCAACGTCAACGGCGGCGCGATCGCCATGGGCCATCCGCTGGGCGCCACCGGCTGCATCGTCCTCGGCACGCTGCTCGACGAGCTGGAGCGCCGCGACCTGAGCACGGGTCTTGCCACGCTGTGCGTCGGCGGCGGCATGGGCATCGCCACGATCATCGAGAGGGTCTGATCATGACCGCAGCCATCAAGTTGGAACCGGGCGACGAAGGCATCCTCGTCGCGACGATGGACCTGCCGGGCCGGGCGATGAACGTCGTCAACGACGAACTCATGCTCGGCATCGCGGCGGCCGTGGAGCAGCTCGCCGATCCGGCCGCCAAGGGCCTGATCCTGACCAGCGGCAAGGCCGACTTCTGCGCCGGCGGCGACCTCGACCGCATCTCGAAGTGGACGCGACCGGAAGAGCCCTTCGAGGCCTCGATGCAGATGAAGGCCTTGCTGCGCAAGCTGGAAACGCAGGGCAAGCCGGTGGTGGCCGCGATCAACGGCCATGCGCTCGGCGGCGGACTGGAGATCGCGCTCGCCTGCCATGCGCGCTTCGCGATCGACGACCCGAAGCTCAAGCTCGGCCAGCCCGAGGTCAAGCTCGGCCTGCTGCCCGGCGGCGGCGGCACCGTGCGGCTGCCGCGGCTGGTGGGCATCCAGCAGGCGCTGCAGATCTGCGGCGAGGGCGGCGACCTCAGCCCGCCGAAGGCGCTGGGCATGGGCCTGCTCGACGGCCTGGCCGCCGACCGCGGGGCCCTGATGGCCCTGGCCAGGGCCTGGATCGCCGCCCACCCGAAGGCCAGGCAGCCCTGGGACGAGCCCAAGTTCCGCTTCCCCGGGGGCGACAGCCGCGCCCCGGCGGTGGCACAGATGTGGTCGATCGCACCGTCGATCGCGGCGCAGAAGACCTGGGGCAACTACCCGGCCGTGCAGCACATCATGAGCAGCATCTTCGAGGGCGGGCTGCTCGACTTCGAGGCTGCCAGCGCCGTCGAGAGCCGCTACTTCGCCGCCTGCGCGACGAGCCCCGTGTCGAGGAACATGATCGGCACGCTGTGGTACCAGCTCAATGCGATCAAGAAGGGGGCGTCGCGTCCGGACGGCGTGCCGGCGTCGAAGGTGAACAAGCTCGGCATCCTGGGCGCCGGGATGATGGGTGCCGGCATCGCCCATGTGTCGGCGAAGGCCGGCATCGACGTCGTGCTGCTCGACACGACGCAGGACGCCGCCGAGCGCGGCAAGGCCTATTCGCAGCGCCTGCTCGACAAGGCGGTCAAGAAGGGCCGCGGCACGGCGGAGAAGCGCGATGCACTGCTGGCGCGCATCCGGCCGACGACGAGCTACGACGACCTTGCCGGCTGCGACCTCGTCATCGAGGCGGTGTTCGAGGACCGCGCGGTCAAGGCCGAGGTGACGAAGCGCGCCGAGGCCGTGCTCGGCGGCAGCGCGTTCTTCGCATCGAACACCAGCACGCTGCCGATCACCGGCCTGGCGCAGGCCAGCAGCCGGCCGGCGAAATTTCTCGGCCTGCACTTCTTCAGCCCGGTGGACAAGATGCCGCTGGTCGAGATCATCGTCGGCCGGGAAACGTCCGACGAAACGCTGGCCCGTGGCTTCGACTTCGTGCTGCAGATCGGCAAGACGCCGATCGTCGTCAACGACAGCCGCGGCTTCTACACCAGCCGCGTCTTCGGCACCTACGTGATGGAAGGCATCGCGATGCTGAAGGAGGGCGTGCACCCGCGCAGCATCGAGGTGGCCGGCCTGCAGGCAGGCATGCCGATGCCGCCACTGGCGCTGCAGGACGAGGTGTCGCTGTCGCTCGGCCTGCACGTTGCCGAGCAGACGAAGAAGGACCTCGCTGCCGAGGGCAAGCCGTGGACCGAGCACCCGGGCATGGGCGTGGTGCGCCAGCTGTGCGAGATCGGTCGCCTCGGCAAGAAGGCCGGCAAGGGCTTCTATGACTACGGCGACGACGGCAAGCAGCTGTGGCCCGAACTGACGAAGCTGTACCCGGTGGCGGCGCAGCAGCCCGAACAGCGCGAGCTGATCGACCGCCTGCTGTTCGCGCAGGCCAACGAAGCCGCGCGCTGCTACGAGGAAGGCGTGCTGCGTTCGGTGGCCGACGCCAATATCGGCAGCATCTTCGGCTGGGGTTTCGCGCCTTTTCACGGCGGCGCGCTGCAGTTCATCAACGCCATGGGCGCAGCCGCCTTCGTCGCGCGCGGGCGTGAACTGGCGGCGCGATTCGGACCCCGGTTCGAGCCGGCGGCCATCGTCGTGCGGCAGGCCGAGAGCGGCGGCCGTTTCGCCGACGGCTGACGCTCGCCGTGCAGCACCTGGGCGCGGCGCGCGCCATCGTGCAAGCCGTGCGCGGCCGCCCCGGCGCGGTGTGCGTGCTGACCGGCGCCGGCATGAGCGCAGAAAGCGGCATCCCGACCTTTCGCGACGCGCTGACCGGCCTGTGGGCGCGATTCGACCCTGCCGAGCTGGCCAGCGAGGACGGTTTTCGAGCCCACCCGCAACGCGTCTGGGATTGGTACGCCGAGCGCCGGGATGCGGTGCGCCGCGCCGAGCCCAACGCCGGCCACCATGCGCTGGCCAGCTTTGCGCGGCGCTGGCCGGGCTCGCTGGTGCTGGTGACGCAAAACGTCGACGATCTGCACCAGCGTGCCGGCCATCCCGATGCGGTGCGCCTGCACGGCGACATCCTCGCCGACCGCTGGTTGCGGCCCTGCCCGAAGGGCATCGACTGCAGCACCGCCGAGGCTCTGCCCGGCCGGCCCCCCGGCTGCACCGTGTGCGGCAATCTGGTGCGGCCGGGTGTCGTCTGGTTCGGCGAAGACCTGCCTGCCGCGGCGCTGGCGGCGGCGCGGCGAGCCGCCGAAATCTGTTCGGTGATGCTGGTGGTGGGTACCTCGGGCGCCGTCTGGCCGGCGGCCGGGCTGGCGGCCCGCGCACGGCAGCGGGGTGCGCAGGTGATCATCGTCAACCCGGCACCGAGCGAGATCGACGAGCAGGCTCACCAGGTGCTGCGCGGCACGGCGGCCACGGTGCTGCCCTTGCTGCTGGACGATCCGGAGCCTGTCGCTTGATCCAGTATTGGACTATCATAGTCGTCATGTCCAATTCAGGATTTATCAGATGAGCGCCTTGCCGGCCTCCGGGGCACTGGCCGAGATCGGCCCCGGACGTCTGGGTGCGGCCGGGTTGCGCGCCTTCGAGCGCATTGCCGCCGCCTGGGGGCTGAGCGTCGACGAGCAGCTGCGGCTGCTCGGCCAGCCCCCCCGTTCCACCTACTTCGCCTGGCGCAAGCAACCCGACAAGTCGACCCTGCCGCGCGATACGCTGGAGCGCCTGTCCAACCTGCTGGGCATCTACAAGAGCCTGCAGATCCTGCTGCCCGACGCCGGCGCGGCCGACGCCTGGGTGCGACGGCCCAACAGTGCACCGCCATTCGGTGGCCGCAGCGCGCTCGACCGCATGCTCGCCGGCAACGTGAGCGACCTCAACCTCGTGCGCCGCTACCTCGACGGCGTGCGCAGCGGGGGCTGGAGCTGAACCGGCCCGGGCTCGCGCCGACGGCCCCGGTTGCCGCGCCCGAGGTCCGGCGCGTGCGCTGGCAGCAGGCCTGCCGGATCGTGCCGACGCGCCACCCGGCGGTGTCGCTGTTCGACCGCGTCGCCGATGCGCAGGATTTCGAGGCGCTGTACGCGCTGGAGGCGATGACCAACGAACGGGTGCGCGAGGAACTCGGCGAAGTCGAACGGGTGCCGCCCGGCGAGCGCGTCTATGGTCCGGGCAGCGGCCCGATCATGGCCGCGTTCACGCATGTCAACGTGCTCGGCAGCCGCTTCTCGGGCGGCGCGTACGGCGTTTTCTACGCCGCGCGCGAGCGTGCCACGGCGATGGCCGAGACGCGCCACCACCATGGCCGGTTCCTCGCCGCCACGGGGCAGGGACCGATGCACCTGCCGATGCGGCTGTACCGGGTGGCCATCGACGCGCGGTTGCACGACTTGCGGCCCGTCGGCGGCTTGGGCAGCGCGGACGCCGCGGTCTACGACGCTGACGACTACGGCGCGGCGCAGGCCCTGGGGGCCAGGCTGCAGCGGGCCGGCTCGGCCGGCGTCGTGTATCGCAGTGTGCGCCAGGAGCACGGCCAGTGCGTGGGCCTGTTCAAGCCACGCGGCGCCTCTGGCTGCCTGCACGCCGCCTACCTGCTCTACGCCTGGGACGGCCGGCGTTTTACCGACGTCTACGAGAAGACCGAGTGATGACGCAGCGCCACGACCGTGTCGATGCGCTGCGTGGCGCGGCCATGGTCTGGATGGCCGCCTTCCACCTCTGCTTCGACCTCAACCTGTACGGCCTCATCGAGCCGCGGCAGAATTTCTACCGCGACCCCTTCTGGACCGGCCAGCGCACCGTCATCGTCAGCCTGTTCCTGCTTTGCGCCGGTCTCGGCCAGGCGCTGGCGCTGCAGGCGGCGCAGGGCTGGCCGCGTTTCTGGCGCCGCTGGGCGCAGGTCGCCGCTTGCGCGCTGCTGGTGAGCCTGGGCTCGGCCTGGATGTTCCCGAAGAGCTGGATCAGCTTCGGCGTGCTGCACGGCGTGGCGGTGATGCTGATCCTGGCCCGGCTGCTGGCGCCGCTGCGCGGCGGCCTGTGGCTGCTCGGCGCGCTGGCCCTCGTACTGCCCTGGCTGCTGCAGCACCCGGCCTTCGACACGCGGCTCACGAACTGGGTCGGGCTGGTGACGCGCAAGCCGGTCACCGAGGACTGGGTGCCGGTGCTGCCCTGGCTGGGAGTGATGCTGTGGGGGCTGGCCGCCGGGCAGTGGCTGCTGCAGCACCGGCGCAGCGTGCTCGCCGGCGCCGTGCCCGCCGCGCTGCAGCCGCTGGCGCTGCTGGGGCGCTGGCCGCTGACCTTCTACATGCTGCACCAGCCGCTGTTCATCGGCGCCATCCTCGGCGGGCGTACGCTCGGACTCTGGTAGCGCAGCGTAGGATGGCGGCCATGGCACGCGAGCACACCCACACCGGTCATGAAGACCACGACCACGGCGATCACGACCACAGCGAGATCGGTCCGATGGACCTGCGCGTGCGCGCGCTGGAGACGGTGCTCACCGCGCGCGGCTACATCGACCCGGCGGCGCTCGACCTGCTGGTCGACACCTACCAGACGCGCATCGGCCCGCGCAACGGCGCGCGCGTGGTGGCCAGGGCCTGGGCCGACGCCGCATTCCGCGACTGGCTGCTGGCCGACGCCACGGCCGCCATCTCCTCGCTGGGCTACAGCGGCCGCCAGGGTGAACACATGCACGCGGTGGAGAACACCGCCGCACGCCACAACCTCGTGGTGTGCACCCTGTGCAGTTGCTACCCGTGGCCGGTGCTGGGCCTGCCGCCCACCTGGTACAAGAGTGCCCCCTACCGCTCGCGCGTGGTGCGCGACCCGCGCGGCGTGCTCGCCGATTTCGGCGTCGTGCTGCCGCAAGAGACCGAGATCCGCGTCTGGGATTCGACCGCCGAGTTGCGCTACCTCGTGATCCCGCAGCGCCCGCCGGGCAGCGAACATCTCGACGAGGAGCAGCTGGCGGCGCTGGTGACCCGCGACTCGATGATCGGCACCGGCCTGGCGCGCGCGCCCGGGGCGGCATCGTGACCTACCGGAGCCACGCCGACCTCGGCGGCCAGCCCGGCCACGGCTGCATCCAGCCCGAGCCCGAAGGCGAGCTCTTCCACGCCACCTGGGAGCCGCGGGCGCTGGCGCTGACGCTGGCGATGGGTGCCACCGGCGCGTGGAATATCGACATGAGCCGCGCCGCGCGCGAGACCCTGCCCGACTATGCGCGGCTGAGCTACTACGAGATCTGGACCCACGCGCTGGAGAGACTGCTGCTCGAGCGCGGTCTGCTGCAGCCCGGCGAGGTCGACAGCGGCAGGCCTGCCGCCGCGCCGGCGCCCGTGCTTCCGCGGGTGTTGCAGGCTGCCGACGTGGCTGCCGTGCTGGCGCGCGGCTCACCCACGTCGCGGCCGGGGCCGGAGCCGGCCTTTGCCGTCGGCGACACCGTGCGCCTGCGCCGCGACGCCGTGCCGCACCACACCCGGCTGCCGGCCTATGCCCGCGGCAAGCGCGGCACGATCGCCGCGTCGCACGGCGCGCATGTCTTTGCCGATGCACATGCACAGGGGCTCGGCGAGCAGCCCTGCCCGCTCTACACGGTGGCCTTCAGCGGTGCCGAACTCTGGGGTGCCGAGCCCGGTGCAGCGCACCTGACGGTGTCGATCGACGCCTGGGAGCCCTATCTCGAGGGCACGACATGACCACGGCCGTGCTGACGCTGCCCGGCCCCGACGGCGGCGAACCGGTGTTCAGCGAACCCTGGCAGGCCCAGGCCTTCGCGATGACGCTCGCCCTGCACCGCCAGGGGGCCTTCAGCTGGCGCGAGTGGGCCGAGGCCCTGGCCGCCGAGATTGCGGCCGCGCAGGCCGCCGGCGACGCCGACCTCGGCGACACCTACTATGCGCATTGGCTGGCTGCGCTCGAGCGCCTGCTGGCGGCCAAGGGACTGAGTTCGGCGGCCGAGCTCGAACGGCACCGCCGGGCCTGGGCCCACGCCGCCGAACGCACGCCGCACGGCCGTCCGATCGAGTTGCGTGCCGACGATTTTCCCGCCGGCTGAACCATGCCGCCGGACGCCGCCGACGAGGACCCCGAGCCGATCCACGAGGCGCGCCTGTGGCGCGACCAGGGCTGGACCGCGCGGGTCGTGAAGAACAACGACGACGAAGGCTGGGCCGTCGAGATGATCAAGCAGGGCGAGCCCGAGCCTGCGCTGGTCGGCCCGTGGACCATGGGCCGCGACAAGAAGAACCCCAAGCCGCTGGACACGGCCGCCTTCCATACGCTGGTGAAGACCGCGTCGGAGGTGTTGCGCCGGCACGAGCAGCAGCGTCACGCGCTGCTGCACAGGCAACTCAGCGTGGCCATGGCTGGCGGGCGCGTCGAGGTCAGTCTCGATATCGTTCCCGACGACGACGACCCGCACGCGGTGCTCAGCGCCGTCGACGCCACGGGAGTGCGGCTGGCCGAGGTGCGCGTCGCGGCCGGCTTCAGCCTGAACCTGGCCAGCGCCACGGCCTGGATCGAGGGTGGCTTCGAACGACCGCGCTGAGCGCGTCTGCCGGCGTCGGCTGTGGCGTCAGGCCAGCGATTCAAAGAGGGCCACGAATTCCTGCGTCACCTTGTGCCGTGGGTCGAGGTGGATCATCGGCCGCGCCTGTTCGTGCGACTCCTTGATCTTCACGCTGGCGCTCAGGTAGGGCTGCAGCACCGGCAGGCCCTCGTCGATGAGTTCCTGCACCGTGCGCTGCGGCAGGCTGGCGCGCGGCTGGAACTGGTTGACGACGATGCCCTCGACGCTGAGCGCGGCGTTGTGGTCGGCCTGGATCTCCTTCACCGTCTCGAGCAGGCCGTACAGGGCGCGGCGCGAGAAGTCGTCGCAGTCGAACGGGATCAGGCAGGCGTCGGCCGCGATCAGCGCCGAGCGGGTGTAGAAATTCAGCGCCGGCGGCGTGTCGATCCAGATCGCGTCGTAGTCCTCGGCGAGCCCCGCCAGCGCCTCGCGCAGCTTGTAGATCTTGTAGCGGCTCTCCAGCTTGCCGTGCAGTTCGTCGAGCAGCGGGCTGGCCGGCATCAGGTGCAGGTTCTGCCACGGCGTCTCGACGATATAGTCGGCCGTGACCTGCGGGCGCAGGCTGAATTTGAGCGTGGTCTCGAAGAACTCGGCGGCGCCGGCTGTCTCGTCGCTGGCCGTGTCACCCAGCAGGTAGCGTGTGCTGTTGCTCTGCGGGTCGAGGTCGACGACCAGGGTGCGAAAGCCCTCATGGGCCGCAATGGCGGCCAGGTTGCAGGTGATGGTCGACTTGCCGACCCCGCCCTTCTGGTTGAAAACGACCCGACGCATGAGCCCTCCCGTGTGCTGACGAAGGCGCTATTGTGCGCCGCAGCAACGTCATTCCCGCGGCGCTGCGGCGGCCGGCTAGCATCGAGCGATGAGCACCAAGGTCCTGTTCGGCTTTCACGCCGTCACCGTGCGCTTGAAGACCGCGCCGGCGTCGGTGATCGAGGTCCATGTCGACGGCACGCGCCGCGACGCGCGCATGCGGCAGTTCGTCGACCGGACGCGCGAGGCCGGCGCCCGGCTGATCGACAGCGACGACGCGCGCCTGGCGCAACTGGCCGGCACGACACGCCACCAGGGCGTGGTGGCGCGCGTGTCGCCGCTGCCGCAGCACCACAACCTCGACGAACTGCTCGACGCCGTGAGCGGGGCGCCGCTGATCCTGGTGCTGGACGGCGTCACCGACCCGCACAACCTGGGCGCTTGCCTGCGCGTCGCCGACGGCGCGGGTGTGCATGCCGTGGTTGCGCCCAAGGACCATGCCGTCGGGCTGAACGCCACGGTGGCCAAGGTCGCCAGTGGCGCCGCCGAGACCGTGCCCTACCTGATGGTGACCAACCTCTCGCGCACCCTGAACGAGCTGAAGGAGCGCGACATCCGCGTCGTCGGCACCAGCGGCGAGGCGACGACGAGCCTGTTCGACGCCGACCTGCGCGGTCCGCTGGCGCTGGTGCTCGGCGCCGAGGGCCCGGGGCTGCGCCAGCTGACGCGCCGCACCTGCGACGAACTGGTGTGCATTCCGATGCAGGGCGCGGTCGAGAGCCTGAATGTGTCGGTGGCCGCCGGGGTCTGCCTGTTCGAGGCCCTGCGCCAGCGGCTCGCCTGAGCCGGCGCGGGCGCACTGGCTACACTGTGGCGCAGCACCCACCCGTCGCCCCACCGGGCGC
>Ga0316601_100002152_pt1 | contig 10080 bp, 5 predicted proteins | sample OWC_soil_day5_no_FD_207663 | JGI IMG/M metagenome (GOLD analysis project Ga0316601, IMG submission 207663) | Wetland soil microbial communities from Old Woman Creek delta, Ohio, United States - OWC_soil_day5_noCT | ecosystem: Environmental > Terrestrial > Soil > Wetlands | place: USA: Ohio...
CGTGCGACCCCGGCACAGCCACCGAGCATCTATCAGGTCGGCTCCTCGTTCGATCACGTCACGCACGCGCAGAAAGTGACCGCGCGTGGGCTCCAGCCGAAGTGCGGCGCATGTCACGCCGCGCTCAACTTCACCCAGCGCCCCTCCATGCAGTCGTGCGAGAGCTGTCACGACGGCCAGACCCTGGGTCAGAAGGACCAGAAGAACCGCGTTTTTGACGCGCTCGGCACGCAGTGCGTACGCTGCCACAAGGCGCCGGCCGTGCTGCCCACGCTGACGACGTCGTCGCCAGCTCCGTTCAGCCACGAAGCGCACGCCAAGCGCCAGGTGACCGTCGACGATTGTCGAATGTGTCACGGCGCCGGTGTCGAATGGCAGAAGGTACGCGCGGGCCGCGATCAGCATCGTCCCTGCCAGAAGTGTCACGCAGCCGAGTTTCGAAAGAGCGGTCAGCCGATCTGTCTCGTGTGTCACCTGCGAGCCGATCCCTTCGCGCCCAACCCGCTACGGCCGCCGCTCGCGGTCGGCGCGGAGTGGCGACGCGGCGACGTGCCGCACTCAGCCCATGCCGCGGCCGAGCTTCCTTGCCAGACGTGTCATCTCGCGGAGGCGGGCCTCGCACCGTCGTCGGGTTCGTCGATCGGCGGACATGCGGTGTGCGGGAGGTGCCACATCGCAGGCACGCCGCTGACGCTCGAGCGTTGCTCGGCGTGTCACACGCTCGCGTCGGCGCCACGCCAGGCGCTGCCGGATCGTCCATGGTCGACGCGCGCTCGCTTTCGTCACGACCAGCCGCATCGGGAACAGCCCTGCGAGTCGTGTCACCGCGGCGTCGCACCAGCCGCGCCGGGTGCGACCGCGATGGCCGCTTGGCCCTTGATGAACCTTCCGACGATGGGAGACTGCGCGTCGTGCCACAACGGCTCGAAAGCGTTCAAGGTGACCGGCTTCGAATGCGCGCGCTGCCACACCCGCGACCGTTGACCACTGGGCGAGCTCCAACGCGCCTCGTCGCTACTTCGCTGCGTGATATCGGTGGCACTCCAGGCACGGGGAGTCGACCATGGCCGGCGTTCCGGAATCGGCATGGCACTCGCGGCAGCGGGCGATCCGCGGGAGCAGGATGTCGCTCGCGCTCGTCGACTTGCGGACGCCGGCGTGGCAGCTCTCGCACTCGACCAGTCGATGCGTGGGGTGGCGAAACACCGCGGCCGGCATCAACCGGGCCTGCCTGTCCAGGCTCAGCACCTTGAAGCGGCTCGCGTTGCTTGCGGGCGTCACCTCCTCGACGTCGTGACACTTGAAGCAGGCGCCACCAGGCGTGAACAGGCCGATCTCGGCGTCGAGGCTCTCCTTCGCGACCAGGTCGCGGGTCTCCGATCGGTCCCCGTCGTGCAGGGTCTCGATGTGTAACTTGGCCAGCTGCGCGGTGACGAAGCCTTTCACCCCCGCGGCATCCCCGTGCGGCACGAAGGTGCCCTCGAGGCGGCCGTCGAACTCGATGTGATGGCAACGCTCGCACTGCCGCGCGTACGAGATCGGCTGCATGCTGTTGCCGTCCGTGGTGGGCTGGTGACAGCTCGAGCATGCGAGCACCGGCTTGCCGTCGGCGGCGAGCTGGCTGAGGTGCCCGTCGTGACTGAACTTGAGGTGGGTTCGATCGCGAACGTCCGGATCGTCGAGACGGACCTTCTTGAGCTGTGGAGGATCTCCGCTCCACGCGAGCACCGCGAACTCGGGATGGTGCTCGAAGTCGCTGATGCCCGGCTGCAGGGAGCCGGGCGCTATCCTGTCGATGTGCGAGTGGCAATTGGTACAGAGCGGCGAGTCGCTCGGGATCAGGGTCTCCTCACCGTGGTGCTCCTTGTGACAGCTCGTACAGCGAGCGTCGAGCTCTTGATGCCCCGCGACGGAGGACACAGCGTGCTGCCCCACGCTGTGACAGGCAGCGCACTTGGGATCCGGAACCGAGCCAAACGCCGGCGCATGACATTGCTCGCACTGCGCTTCGATCAGTCGATGGTGATTCGAGATCGCGCCGCTCGACACGCCACCGCGCCGCGTCGGCGCCGACATCGGCCACACCACGGTCACTCCCAGCGCTGCGACCGCGACACCAATCCAGATCCGTCGCAGCGATGGAAGATGGTGCGCGACATCGAGCCGCTGCTCCAGCTCCGAGACGACGTGATGCTCAGGCTTCATGGCACTTGCTCGTCACATTCACAGTAACGGCCAGCGATAGAACAGCACCCAGAAGATGTGCGCCGCCGCGGCGACCGCACAGCCGAACGACAGTGGCAGGTGAAAGTACAGCCAGATCCGCATGTGCACGACGATGCTCGCTTCTTTGATCAGTCGATTCGCGATCTGGATCCGCCGCGACGCGAGCTCGGTCATCTTGAGACCTGCTTGGTACTCGTCCTTTGGCAGCGTTCCCAGCAGCTCGCTCAGCTCCTGTTTGCTGAACGCATGAAACGGCCGCCCAAACATGATGCGCGCGAACGATGGTTTGACCTCGACCTCCAAGCGCGCCGTTGCGGCGGCGAAGGCCGCGCTGTTGGTCTTTGCCAGCACCGCAAGGTCGCGTGAGATCGAATCGATCTCATCGACGCAGGCGCGCGTGGTGAGACCCTCGCGGCGATTCGTCATCTCCGCTGGAAAACGCAGATAAGCATAGGCTCCCCAGATGCCGCTCACCACGGTGAGCAACATCAACAAATACGCCGCCGCGTGCACGTTCCATCCGAGGTGGAACCCGGAGTGCATCGGCACGAGCAGCACCAGCGATGCGCCGATCCAGACGTGCGGCCCGAGCCATCGCTTGAGCGTTCCGCGGCCGCTGCGATACGAGTGCCGCTTGCGGATGCCGTACCACATGAGAAAGCCGATCCCCGCCGCCGAGATCCCGCCATAGATCAAGCCGAGCCTGGTCCCGCCGTAGCGGCTGCCGATCGGATGATCGAGCAGATAGACCGCGCCCAGCGCAAGCAGCGCCAACGAACAGGCCCACAGCCAGAGAAACCGCCGCTGGCTGACGAACGTCTCGGCGCTCACAGCATGCCTCCCTTGCGCCGCATCATCGCGCCGAGCTCGGAGGGGTTGATCCGCACCGCCGCGCCGGTGGGACACGCCCGGACACAAGCGGGGCCGAGCGGGAGGGTCGAGCAGAGATCGCACTTGGCGGCCTTCGCCCGACCCTCGGGTTGCTTGCGCAGGCCGAGCCAGGCAAGGAAATCGAACTTCGTCGGCTTCTCGTGGACCAGCTTGGGAACCCCGTACGGACAGTTGGAGACGCAGTTGCCGCAGCCGATGCAGACGTCGCGGATGATCACTTCGCCGTCCGGCTTTCGGGTCAGCGCGTCGGGCGGGCAATCGGTCATGCACAGCGGGTTCTCGCAGTGCCTGCACGAGATCGGAAGTTGTACCGCCGCGAAGAACTTGCCGCCCTGGCGATCGAGCCGGCTGATGCCGTCGTGCGTCGCAGCGCAGGCGGTCTCGCAGTTGTCGCACGCGACGCACAGGTCGGAATCGATGACCAGCAGGCTGCTCGCATCGGTGACGCCCTGGCTGAACATGAAGTCGAGGACCGCGCCCTCCTTCTGGTTATGCGCGATCGTGAGATCGTTGAGCCGGCGGTTCTCCGCCATCTTCTGGACGTGCGCCGCGACATCTGGATTGGCGGCAAGCAGCGCGCGGAAGCTCGGCTTGTCGATCATCACCGTCTCGGTGGCGACCACCGCGGTCACTGTCGCGCTGCGAGGCACGACCTCGTCGGACAGCAACGCGATCTCACCCAGGTAGTTTCCTGCCGGCATGTAGCTGCGGGTGACATCGTTGCCGCTCGGATCCTTGCGCGAGATCTTCACCGAACCCTTGCGGATCACGTGCAGCGCGTCACCGGCGTCGCCTTCTTTGAACAGGACCTCCCCCTTCTTGAACGTCTTCAGCTTCGCCTTCGCCACCAGCTCGGAGAAGATGCTCGACGCCGTGTTGGGGAAGATGCTCGGCAACAGGCGCAGGATGAACGCCTCGTCCAGCTGCCGCTTGACGCTCTCGACCGAGCTGATCAGCTTCAGCATCTGCTTGCGCGGGGTCTCGACCAGCAGGCACGTCTCGCCGGCGGTGATCGTCGCGCTGCGTCGCCGGCCGGACATCAGGCCGAGCTCGCCGAAGAACGTGCCTGCACGCATCGGAATCCGCTTGTCGGGCCCGATGTGGGCCTCGACGGTGCCAGAGACGATGCTCCAGAACGTGTCGGTGTAGTCGAGCCGTTCGAACACGATCTCGCCGGGCTGCTTCAGGTGCACGGGCGAATCGATCAGGAGCTCGCGAAACTGCGGTTCGCTGAGGTCGGCGAAGATCGGCAAGCTCTTGCGGATCAGCTGGTAGTTGTCGTCGACCGTGCCGGGCAGATGTCCGAGCCGCTCCTTGATCAGGACCCAGTCGGCAGGCTCGACGGCGTTGCCGAGGATGTGCTCGATCACCTCGTAGCCCTGGTTCATCGCCTGCTTGATCAGCGGATAGCCGATCAGCGCGCCGACGCAGAACAGGTTCTCGACGTTCGATTGATAGCGATGGTCGACCTTGGGCAGCGCGGCCGGCTGATCGGCGGGCAGCGCGATGCCGCAGCCCTCGAGGAACTTGCGCGACGGCACGCCGCCCGCGCGCACGATCACGCGGTCGCATCGCAGCTCGACCTCGCCCTCGGGCGTCTCCAGCAACACCTTGTCGGCATCGATGCGCTTGAGGACCGAGCTCGCGAAGCACTTCATCTTCCCGGACGCGATCGCCTCCGTGATCAGCTTGACGTTGGCGTCCTTGGCGCGCGCGAACTCGGCCGAACGGTTGAGGATCGCGACCGTGTTGCGCTTCGACAGCGCGAGCGCGTTCTCGATCGCCGAGTCGCCGGCACCGGCGACCAGGATGTGCTTGCCCTCGAACTCGTCGGGATCGGAGAGCGAGTAGACGACGTGCGGTTGGTCTTCGCCGGGGGCGCCGAGCTTGCGCGGTGTGCCCTGGACGCCGATCGACAAGATCACGTGGCGCGCGCGCGTGACCTCGCTGCCGTGCTTGATCTCGAACACGTCGCCGACCCGCTTGATGCTGCGCACCTCGGTGCGGATCAGCTTGATGTCCGCGTTCTGCGCGCCGGCCTGCCAGCCGGCAAGGATCGCTTCGCGGGTGCCCTCCTGAAACGGGATCGCCGAACGCAACGGCAGCTTCCGCGGCTCGGCCATGACGAGCTTCGCCTTCTGGAACTCGTAGATCGTATTGGCGAGCTCGCCCTTCTCGAACACGGCGTACGAGAGCTTGTGGTGAGCGGCACGTGCCGCGGCCGACAGGCCAGCGGGGCCCGCGCCGATGATCGCGACGTCGAGTTGATCCGGCATTTCCCGACGCGCCATGTTCACCTGCGGCGCGTTGTTCCGTCAACACGTCGCGCTGCTCGTTGGACACAATCGGGTCGACGCTGGCATAGTGGCTACGCCGTGGGAGTGAGCGCGCGTGGGCAGGGTGCGCGGCGACCACCGCGCGAACGGCGTCTCGCTCATCGACGACTGGCGCGTGCAGAGGAAACCAGATGACCAATATCCCCCCGAGCAGCAGCCAACGCACCGTGGGCGTGCGTCAGTCGAAGACGACCGCTACGCCGGCCAGCCCGTGCGTGCTGGTGATCTTTGGCGCGTCTGGTGACCTGACCAAGCGGTTACTCGTCCCCGCGCTCTACAATCTCGCATGCGACGGTCTGCTGCCAAAGCAGTGCGCGATCATCGGCACCTCGTCGAGCGACATCCCCACGCAGGTGTTCCGCGACAGAATGTCGACGGACATCCAGCGATTCTCGACGCGCAAGGAGTTCAATCAGCCGGTCTGGGATGACTTCGTTTCGCGGCTCTACTACACGGCTGGCAAGTTCGATGATCCGGCGGCCTATCAGCGGCTCGGCGAGCTGATCAAGAAGCTCGACGCCGAGCTCGGCGCCAACGGCAACGTGCTGTTCTACATGGCGGTGCCACCATCGGTGTTCGGCCTGATCTCGACCAACCTCGACAAGGCGGGCTTCACCGACCAGTCGCATGGCTGGAAGCGAATGATCGTCGAGAAGCCGTTCGGCCACGATCTGTCCTCGGCGCTCCAGCTCAACAAGGAGATTCTCGATCACTGGTCCGAGGATCAAGTCTTTCGCATCGATCACTATCTCGGCAAAGAGACGGTGCAGAACATCCTCGCGTTTCGATTCTCGAATGGGATGTTCGAACCGCTGTGGAACAAGCAGCACATCGACCACATCCAGTTCACCGTCGCGGAGACCGTCGGGGTCGAGAGCCGCGGCAAGTACTACGACACCGCGGGTGTGCTGCGCGACATGATCCAGAACCACATGTTCCAGATGCTTGCCTATCTGTGCATGGAGCCGCCGAGCTCGTTCAAGCCCGACTCGGTACGCAACGAAAAGGCCAAGGTGCTCGACGCGGTCCGGGTGATGACGCCGGAGCAGGTCATGGCCAACACCGTGCGCGGCCAGTACGGCCCCGCCAAGAAGGCCGACGGTACGCCCGTGGCCGGCTACCGCCACGAGCCCGACGTCAATCCCACTTCTCCGACGGAAACCTTCGCGGCGCTGCGGCTGTACATCGACAACTGGCGCTGGGAAGGCGTGCCGATCTTCCTGCGTTCGGGAAAGGCTCTGTGGAAGCGCGGCACCGAGGTCCTGGTGCAGTTCAAGAAGGCCCCCGAGGTGATCTTCCGCGATACGCCCGAGGTCGGACATCTCGACAACAATCAGCTCATCTTCCACATCCAGCCCGATCAAGGGATCGAGCTGCGCTTCCAGGCCAAGAGCCCGGGACCGCTGATGGCGCTGCAGAAGGTCAACATGCGGTTCGACTACCGCGAGGCGTTCGAGGCGTCGCGTGGCACCGGCTACGAGCTGTTGATCTACAACTGCATGATCGGTGACGCGACGCTATTCTCGCGCACCGATCTGGTCGAGGCGGCGTGGCGCATCGCCCAGCCGGTGCTCGATACCTGGGCGGCCTCACCCCCTGACTACTTTCCCAACTACGAGGCCGGGACGTGGGGACCCAAGGCAGCGTTCGAGTTGCTCTCGTCGGACGGGCGCAAGTGGCTGGAGGTCATCAACCGCGCCGTGCTCGAGCAGGTTCCGCTGTTTCAGGGCGCGAGCCCGGTGTTCTTGCATAGCCTCGCGCTGATGCTCAAGCCGGTCGTGTTCGCGCCGGGCGACTTCGTCGTCAGAGAGGGAGAGCCCGGGCGTGAGATGTACTTCGTGGCGCGCGGCGACGTCGAGATCACCGATCGCGCGGGCAAGATCCTCAACACGTTGAGCGCGGGCAGCTTCTTCGGCGAGATGAGCTTGCTGCTTGCCGAGGTGCGCAGCGCTACGGTCCGCGCCAAGAGCCAGGCCGATCTCTACGTGCTCGATCGGACCGACTTCGCCAAGGTGGCCAAGGACCATCCGAACTTGACCCGATCCATCATCGAGATCTCGAAGACCCGCTACGGGCTCACCATCGAGCTCGACAAGCTCTTCACCGAATGACACCGGCGGATCATCTTGGGACGACCGCCGCGACCGCCCCACCGAACTTGACACTAATCGCCAACGCATGGGATCCTGGTCGTAGAGGTCCTCGATGTGTTCGTTGATTCGATATGCGCTCGTGCTCGGTTTCCTGGCACAGGGAGCCACCGCTCTGGCCAAGGAGCAGACCCCGATCGGGACGGCGAAGATCGTCACCGGCCAAGCGTTCGTCGTGCGTGGCACCACTCGCCTTCCGGTCAAGGCGGGTGACTCGCTGTTCGAGCACGACCTGTTCGAGACCTCCGCCGGCGGGAGTATCGGCATCACGTTCATCGACAAGACATCATTCTCGATCGGACCGAACAGCAAGGTCGCGATCGATACCTATTTCTTCGATCCCAAGGCCTTGAAGGGCAACATGCTGGCGAGCCTCAAGAAGGGCACGATGATGGTCCGCTCCGGCGATCTCACCAAGCAGAACCCTGGGTCGGTCCAGGTGAAGACGCCGCGCACGGTCTTGGGGGTGCGCGGCACCACCTTCGTCGTCTCCGTCGACGAATGATGCTCGGTCATGCCTCGCCACGTTTGCTGGATCGCTCTTGGCGCGCTCGCCATCACGCATACTGCGTCTGCTGATTCGATCGGGTTTCAACTCAATCGGTTCGAACCTGCGCCCGCCGGCGATGGGTACTTCGGAGTCGAGGCTCCGTGGTACCGGTCCTCTCGCCTGTTCGCAGGTGGGCTGACGTTCGACTATGCGCACAATCTCCTCGTTGCCTCGAATGGGTCGCCGATCGAAAGCGCGATCGCCGGACATCTCGATCTCGCAGCCGCGCTGTCCGATCGGCTAGCGTTCAGCTTCAGCCTGCCGCTGGTGCTGTCGGAGTCGGGGACCTCCATGTTCGGAGTCGGGCCCACTGGAGCCGTCGCCGGCGACCCGCGCATCGGCGCCCGCGTACGGCTCTACCGGCTGGGCGACAAGCTCTCGCTCAGCGGTTCGCTGTTTGTCTGGGTCCCCATCGGAGGGGAGGGCAAACACACCGGCGACGCACATGTACGTGTGATGCCGAAGATCAGCGCCGGAGGAGCGCTGTCCTCCCGCATTCGCTGGGCAGCGACCGGCGGGTACCTGTATCGCGAGGTGGCGCGCCTGTCCGACACGGTATCGCCCGTGGGCAGCACCGTCGGTCCCGAGTTCCAGATCGCGGCCGGCGCCCACTATCTCGCACATCCAAAGTTCAGCATCGGTCCCGAAGCCAACCTCTCGGTTGCGGTCGGGACCTTGCCGGCCGCCCAGAGCCGGGTCGGTGTCGAGATGTTGCTCGGTGCACATCTTCTGGCCGCCGATCAGGTAACCGTCGGGTTCGCGGTCGGTGCAGGCGCGGCGGGCGCCCCGCAAGCGCCCGATTTTCGCGCGCTCGTTTCGGTCACCTATACGCCGCGGCGCCAACGCGTCGGACACGGGACCTTCGAACGCGTGATCGTGATGCCCGACGAGGAGGGCCACGTCGGAGCGGTCGAGGTGAATGACGGCAAGACGGTCACCCTGCTCGACAAGGCGTATGCGTCCTCCGAGGTCAGTCGCGATGGCAAGACGAAGCAAGTGCAGTCGAGCCCACAGGCGATCGAACAGCGCCTCGGGCCGCTGGCACGCGCGCTGCCTCCAAGCGACCGCGATGGAGACGAGATCGTGGATGCCGGCGACGCATGCCCCGAGCGTGCGGGCCCTGTGTCCACGGATCCGTTACGCAACGGCTGCCCCCAGTCGACCGAGAAGGTCGTGGTGCTGCCAGACGCGGACGGCCACGTCGGCGGGGTCGAAGTGGACGACGGCAAGGGCATGACCGTGCTCGACAAGGCCTACGCTTCCAGCGAGGTCGCGGTCGACGGCACCGCCCACGCAGTGCCACCTTCGTCGGCCCGTGCGGTGGACCGCAGCGTCGCGCAGCTGGCCAACCAGCTGCCGGTTGCCGATCGCGACGCCGATGGAATCGTCGACGCGAACGATGCGTGCCCCGATCGCGTCGGCATTGCATCGACCGATGCGATGCGCAACGGCTGTCCCGAGTCGACCGAAAAGGTGGTCGTGCTGCCGGATGCCGACGGCCACATCGGTGGCCTTGAGGTGAACGACGGCAAGACCGTGACCGTGCTCGACAAGGCCTACGCTTCGAGCGAGGTCGCGACCGACGGCACCGCTCACGCGGTCCCACCATCGGCACCGAGCGCGGTCGATCGCAGTGTGGCTCAGCTGGCCACCCAGTTGCCGGTGGGCGATCGCGACGGCGACGGAACCGCTGACGGTGATGACGCATGTCCCGAACGTGCCGGCACTTCGTCCCCGGATCCGTTGCGCAACGGATGTCCCAAGTCGACCGAAAAGGTGGTCGTGTTGCCGGACGCCGACGGCCACGTGGGCGGCATCGAAGTGAACGACGGCAAGACCGTGACCGTTCTCGACAAGCCCTATTCGACGTCCGAAGTCGGCACCGACGGGAAAGCGCGCGAGGTGCCTGGCTCCTTGGGCGCGGTCA
>Ga0316601_100002156_pt1 | contig 10076 bp, 7 predicted proteins | sample OWC_soil_day5_no_FD_207663 | JGI IMG/M metagenome (GOLD analysis project Ga0316601, IMG submission 207663) | Wetland soil microbial communities from Old Woman Creek delta, Ohio, United States - OWC_soil_day5_noCT | ecosystem: Environmental > Terrestrial > Soil > Wetlands | place: USA: Ohio...
CTTGTCCCGGTACAGCAGCACGTTCTTGACGAACTGCATCGTGATCGACGACGCGCCGTAGCGGAACGCGCCGGCCTCGAGGTTCTTGACCAGCGCCGTGCGGAACTCCGACGTGATGAAGCCGTGGTGCTGATAGAACGCCGAGTCCTCGGTGCTCATGATCGACTTGATCAGGTATGGCGAGATGTCCGCGAGCGGGACGTAGTCGTCGTTGGACTCGCCGACGACGAACGAGCTCCACTGCCCCTTCTCGACCTCGACGTAGTGCTCGAACTCCTCCTTCAGGCGCTTCGGCGAGTCCGCCGGCTCGGCGGTGACGCGGCAGTGCTTGATGCCGACGTGGCCGCCGAGCTTGGTCGCCTGGAGGTCCGCCCAGTCGATCTCGACCTGGACGTCGGTGTCGAACACGCCGCGGAGCTGGTAGCCCGCCATGTACGGCGCCATCTCGGTGGGGATCGCGGCGAGCACGCGCTGGCAGTCGATCGGCGGGATCACGATCCGGAGGTCGAGCTTCGTGAGGCCACCGGGCCCGAGTCGCCGCGGTGCTTCGAGCGACGCCGCATCGGCCACGGTCCGGATGGCCTGCGCCGCCTTGCCGGTGACCGAGAACGGCAGATCGCGCGCGATGAAGTCACCGCGCGTCAGCTCGAGCGTGCGCAGCGTGCGATCGAAGCTGCCCTCGACCTTCGCCGACAGGTCGAGGTCGTGGACCTCCTTGTCCGCGATCATCGGGTGCCCGACGTTGAGGCCGCGCAGCGCGAACGAACCGGAGAACCTCGCGGCGTCGCCGGCGAGATCGATGTGGAGCGACGTGTCGACCGAGGTCGACGCATAGTCGACGACCGGCGAGTGCGCGAGCAGCGGCGCGAGCCGATCGAGCTGGAACTTCGCGGCGACGAGATCGATCGCGCCGACCTTGGTCCGCGGATCGATCGCACCCTTCGCGGTCCACAGCTTGCCAGGGACACCGCCGTACCCGCCCGCGAGATCGAGCGTGTACTCGCCCGGCTTGTTCGGGGTCGCCACGATCGTGCCGCCGATGCCGGACAGCGCGAGCTTGGGCCAGATGCTGAGCTCTCCACCCTCGACGGTGATGCTCGGCGGCTGGCCGGTCTGCTTCTTGATCTCGATCATCGCGACCGCGGCTTTCGGTGCGTTGATCGTCGTCGCGGTGACGTTCTTGATCTGCGCGACGAGCTCGCCGGGGCGCCAGGTGGCCGTGCCGCCACCGACCAGCGCGGTCGTGCCCGTGATCGCGTCGTTCGCGAGGACCTTGATCCCGGTGATCGTCATCGACGTCGGCCGCAGCCCACCCTCGCTGGTCCGCCCGCCGACGCTGGGCTCCGCGCGCAGCCGATCGACGATGTCGAGCACGTTGTCGCGGCCGGTGTCGTCACGCCGCATGGTCACGGTCACGCCCTCGACGGACGCGCTGCCGAGGCGCACGGAACCGACGAGCGAGCGCCAAGGCTCGAACGCGACCTCGATCCGCGCGAGGTGGACGAGCGGCGTGTCGCCGTCATGGGGACCGCGGATCTCGAGGTCGTGGAGGACGGCGTGGCCGATCGAGACATCGATCGCCCCGATCCGGACCTCACGTCCGAGCTTGTCCCCGAGGCGCTCGGTGACCTTGCTGCGGATCACGCGCGCGCCGAGCTTGGGGTAGATGACGAGCAGCCCGAGCGCCGCGAGCCCGGCCAGGCCCGCCGCGATCGCGCCGGCGTACAGCCAGCGACGGGGGACCCGGCCCGAGAACGACATGCCGCCTCGTATACAACAACGACCTCGCTCCCGTTGTTCGGTCCTGCATCACCGCGAGATTGTTGGGCTCCGTGGCTGGCTGGGGTCCTCGCGTGCCAGGCACGCCCGGTCCGCGACTGCGTCGTGGCGTTCCGCCGGGTTCACGACGCCGGCGCGCGAGGATCGCGGTAGATCGCATCGACTTCGAGCACGCACCCGATCGACGTCAGCGTCACGCGCTCGCCCGCCCCGCCGCGCTCGGCGAGCGCCCACGTTCCGTCGTCCGCGCGCCGATGCACTTCGATCAGGCGCTCGCGGTGCGAGACGATCACGTACTCGCGCAGTGCCGCGATCAACTTGTAGTGATTGAACTTCGCTCCCCGATCGTACTTCTCGCTCGAGTCACTCGTGACCTCGACGAGCACCGTGGGGTTGATCTGCGCGAGCCGGTCCTCGTCGTCGATCTGGATCTCACCGCACCCGACCATCAGGTCCGGATAGGTATCGAGCCCCGTGTCGACAACCCGGACGCGCGCATCGGACGAGTACACCGCGCAGGGACGACCAGCGACCTGAGTCTGGATCTGAAAGGCGACCGCCACCGCCAGGCGTGCATGCTCCGGGGTCCCGCCGCCCATCGCCCAGATCTGGCCGTCGTAGAACTCGTGCTTCAGGTTCGAGAACTCCTCGAGCTTCACGTACTCCTCGATGGTGTAGTTGGGCCGGTTCTCCATGACCGCCAGTATACCGCGCCTCATCGGCCCGTCCCGTCGAAGATCGCGGCCCCGATCGGCGCGCGATCGAACGTCCCGATCCACCGGCCGTCCACGATCTCATCGAGGGTCCCGTCGCCCTCGTGGTCGATCGCGCGCGCCGTGCCCGCGACTTCGAGCGCGAGCGGCATCGCAGTCTCCGCGGGCAACCGGTCGTAGATCCGCGCCGCCGCGTTGGTGAGCCCGACCGTGCACGCGCTCGCGTACAGCCCGGCGGTGCCGAGCCCGATCGCCTCCGCGATCAACGCCCCGAGCCGCTCGCAGTCGACGAGCCCGCGCAGCGCGCCCGCGAGATCGCGTGCCCCCGGCACCACGCTGCCGACCACCGCGCGATCGAGGCCGAGCCGGACCAGCGCCCCGTACGCGATGCCGGCGGTGTGACTCGCGATCACCAGGCCCTCCCCGGCCACGGCGACGTTCGTCATCACGGTGACGTCCGCGAGCCCGACATCCGCGAGGTAGACAGCGACCGTGTCGAACCGCAGGCCCTCGATCGTGCGGAACGCCCGCCCACCGGCCTCGATCTTTAGCCGCTCGATCGTCGCGATCTGCTGCGCGGTGCGCGCGAGCCCGTCGACCAGCACGCGCACGCCCGGCACGAACCGCGGCGCCGCGGAGCCGACCTGCTCGTTGACGTAGGCGGCGACGTACGGCGCCAGCTGGGTCGCGAACGTCTTGATGTGCCCGTCGGGCAACCGCTCGATGACGAGGTCGATCAGGTAGCGGCTCGGATCATCGGGGCCATCGGTCGCCGCCTCGAGCTCGGCGAGCACGCCTGTCATCGCGACCGGCGGCGCCGCGAGCGCGATCGAGCTCCGCACGGAGAACCGTCCCGCGGGATCGATCGGGACTGGCGTGGCACCCGCATCGCTCGCGGGCTCGGTGTCGGCTCCAGCGCAGGCGGTGAACAAGACGACCAGGAGAGCGAGGCGATGATTGATCATGCGCGAGGGGATTGCAGCGGACGTGCCGCGCGCGGGCTCGCCGATGGTCGCGACATTGCTGGCTCCTCGCGGAGCGTGTCCGACGAAATCGGCCGGACGCCGGACGCATCGTCCACGCGGCGGACGCGCGGGGCTCGCTCGCGAGCCCGGCCGGCGTGATCTACTTGCAGGTCAACGCGAGCAGGTGCCCCTCGTTGTTCGGCAGCGAGTGGCCGTACACGAGGTAGTCACCACCGGCGAAGGTCGCCGTGTTGTTCACGAAGTTCTTGCCGGACGCGTCGTCGATCGAGATCGTGAGGCGAACGTTCGACGTGTTGACGATGCCGAGCAACGTCGCCGTCGCCGTCCCCATCTTGAGCTTGATCGTCTCCGCCTTCTTCTGGCTGAGCTTCGCGTCGGCCTTCATCAGCAGCTTGAACACGTTCCACGACGAGAACGGCGGCTTCTTGAACTTCTTCTTCAGCTTCTCGAGGTCGGCGTCGACCGCCGGCGCGGCGCCGCTGCTCGCGCTGATCTCGAGGAACTCGCAGCTGACCGCCACCGGGGGCGGCTGCTTCGGCGTGGGCTGCGCGCTCGCCGCGGGGATCGCGATCAGGAGCATCAGGACGGGCAGCCAGCGGCGGGCGCTCATATGCCCTCCACAGTATCTGCAGGTGACACCCAGATCACGGTCGTGTGGCCATCTTCATCCTCGAGGTTGAGCACCGTGCCCTCGCCATCGGGCGTGTCGAGCGACTCGATCTCGGGCGCGACGCGCAGCGCGGCGGGCTGCACGTCGATCGCGCCACGGCGCGGTGCGCGCGCCTCCTCGGTGGTGCGCAGGAGGAGTGCGAGCGCGGCGACGGCGCCGGCGCTGACGGCACCCGTGATGACGTGACCGCGATGGCGATCGAGCCAGCCGGTGATCCGCGCCCACAGCCCGGTGTCCTCCTCCGGGGTGGAAATCTCGCGGTCGACCTTGCGCCAGATCGCATCGAAGCTGCGCGCGGGCACGTCGTCCGCGGCGAGCTCGAGGTGGCTGCGCACGAGCTCGCTGATCTGCCCGAGCGCGTCGGCCTTGGCGCGCGCATCCGGCTCGCGCTCGAGGCGCGCGTCGACGTCGGCCGCGGCGCGGTCGTCGAGCTCGCCGTCGGCGTGCTGCATCAGCTCGATGTCGTCACGGGCGGCCATCAGCGGTTCCGCGCCGCGGGGGCGCGCTCCTTCACGGGGGCGGGATCGTCGGCCTCGTCGGCCTTGCCGCCGGTGCCGGACGTCAGATCGGCGACCAGCTCGGCCGACGGGTGGTCGACGAGGTCGAGCAGCCGCTTCTGCATGTTGCGGCGCGCGTGGAACAGCCGGGACATGATCGTCCCCTTCGAGCAGTCCATCGCCACGGCCATCTCCTCGTAGGACAGCCCCTCGAGCTCGCGCATCACGAGGACGGAGCGGTGGTTCTCGGAGAGCTGGTCGAGGGCCTGGTCGATCCGCGCGCGGATCTCCTTGTCCATCAGGGCGCGTCCGGGATTTCCCCCGAGGATTCGCGGGAGTAGCGACTCGTCCCCGCCGTCCTCGAGCTTGGACTCGTCGAGCTCGACGGGCTTGACCCGACGATGCTTGCGGAGGTGGTCGATGGCGAGGTTCATGACGATCCGGTAGAGCCAGGTATAGAAGCTCGAGTTGCCCTCGAACTTACCTAGGTACTTGTGAGCCTTGATGAAAGCGTCCTGGACGACATCGAGCGCGTCGTCCTGGTGGCGGACCACGCCGTAGGCGAGCGCGTACGCCCGGCGGTGGTACCGCTCGAACAGGGTCCGGAACGCGTCCCCATCCCCCCGCTGAGCGGAGTGGACCAGATCGCGGTCGTCGAGGTCCGTGCCATGCGCCTTCGTGGACGCACGTTGACCGTCGATATTCACCTTAGGCGCCTTCGCCACGCTGCCGACGCGGTTATAGCTCATGTGCTCGGGTACGTGTCGGAGGACGTCGGTAGCGCTATGCTGACCGGGCCGCGCGCCGGGTCGATATCGTGGGCGTATCTGACGCAATTCCGCTGTTTCTCCGTCGCGTTCGCGCGGTGCTGTACCGCCACGAAGCGGGGCGAGCCGTGCTGTACGCGATCGCCGCTCTCGGTGGGCTCGCGATCGTGGTGCCTCTCCTCGGCCACGCGTTCGGTGCGAGCCGCGCGTCGGCGATGGCACTGCTCGGCATCGGTGGGCTCGCGACCGTGCTCGTCGTCGTCGGCGCGGTGATCCTGGGGATCGTGGTGCCGCGCAAGCGGTGGAGCCACGATCCCGAGCTCGCGCGCTGGGTCGGCACGCGCCGCGCCGAGGTCGCCTCCGATCTGCTGTCGTCCGTCGAGCTCGCGAACGCACCCGCGCGGCCCGGTGCACCGTCGACCGCGCTGGTCGATGCCCTGATCGAGGCGACCAGCGCGCGGCTCGAGGATGTCGAGCCACGCTCGCTGCTGCCGCGCCACGAGGTCGTGCGCGCGCGCCGGTGGATGCTCGCGTCGATCGCGTCGAACGTCGTGCTGCTCGCCCTCGTCCCCGGCATGATCTACGGCGGCTGGCGCAGCCTGGTCTCGGCGCCGTCGGTCCCGTTCGACGGCGCGCAGCTGTCCCAGGTCCCGCTCGTCGGGGATCTCGAGGCGACGCTGACGTTCCCCGCGTACTCGCGCCGGCCGCCGCTGCTCCTGCCCTCGTCGTCGGGCGATGTCCGCGGCCTGCCCGGCACCAAGGTCGAGCTGCGCGCTCGCGTGCTCGTCCCCGCCGACAAGGTCGAGCTCGTGATCGACGGCGGAGATCGCCCGGAGGAGGAGCGCATCGTCCCCGTCGTGCTCGCCGGCGAGCTGCTGTCCGTGCAGCTGACGATCGAGAAGTCCGCACGCTATCGGTTCGCCGTGCGCTCGCCGTCGGGCGTGCGCTCGATCGAGACCACCCCGCGCTCGATCGAGGCCGAGCCCGATCAGGCACCCAACGTCCAGCTGATGGCGCCGGCGGACACGCTCGACGTCACGAACCTGCGGCGGGTCGAGCTCGCCTACGTGATCGAGGACGACTTCGGGCTGTCGACCGCGGAGCTCGTCTGGGAGGCGGGCAAGGACAAGGGCAGAAAGCCGATCACGCTCGAGCCCACCATCGGCGGCCGCGCGCAGGGCAAGGTGCTGTGGGACATCGCCGAGGTCAACGTCCCGAGCGGCGGCGAGGTCCGCTACTGGATCGAGGCGAAGGACAACGACACGATCGGCGGCCCCAACATCGGTCGCTCGCGCGAGCTGCGCCTCAAGGTCGTGAGCCCCCGCGAACGCCACGAGGAGACGCTCGCTCGCCACCAGGAGCTCGCCGAGAAGATCCTGCGCAACCTCGGCACGCGCCTGACGCTGTTGCCCGACGAGGCGCTGCGCGAGGAGGTCGCCCACAAGCTGCGCGAGGCGATCGTCGAGCTCGGCTCGGTGAGCGCCGCGTTCGACAAGGATCCGCACGCGTCGGACGCGCTGCGCAAGGCACTCGTCCAGATGCGCGAGCGGCTCGACCGGGTCGCGACCACCGAGCACAAGCTGCTCGCATCGACGCGCGCGCAGGCGGCCGCCAAGCCGGTCGCGATGGCACCCGGGCGGTTCGGACTGATCGATCCCCGGCTCGTCGCGGAGCTCGAGGACGACACGATCATCCTCGCCGACTGGCTCGATCGCGAGCGCGTCGAGGGGATGCTCGATGTCGCCGACGAGATCGGCGCCCACCAAAAGCGGCTGTCCGAGCTGATGGCGCAGTACGCGAAGACCAAGGACCCGCGCCTCCTCGACGAGATCGAGCGCGAGATGAAGGCCCTCGAGCGCGCCTATGCCGAGCTCGACAAGCAGCGCCGCGGGATGCCCGAGGACGTCCTCGATCAGTACGTCCACCGCGACGCGATGGCTGCCCAGCAGGGCGCGAGCTGCCTCGACGAGGTCCGCAAGCTGATGCGCGCCGGCCAGACCGCGCAGGCCCAGACCAAGCTCGAGAGCTGCCGCGCGCAGCACGATCGCTCGGCGTCGGCGCTCGAGGGCTCGCTCGCCGAGCTCCGCGGCGACAAGTTCAGCGACGAGCAGAAGAAGCTCGACGAGGTGATGAACGAGCTCGCGGATGTCGCGAAGGATCAGGACGACATCGCCGCCGAAGCGAACCGCCTGTTCGAGGCGTACGCGGAGAAGGCCGACGAGGTCGCGAAGGATCACCGCCGCGAGGCGAGCAAGAAAGTCGGCGCGCTGGTCGACAAGCTGCGCAAGCGCCTCGCCGACGTCGGGGAGAGCGGGCTGACGCCGTTCGCCAAGGAAGAGCTCGACATCGTCCAGCGCCGGATCGGCGACGTCGAGCACATGGTCGCCGACGGCGATCTCGCGGAGGCGCTCGGCATGGCGCGCCAGGCGAAGTCGAGCCTCGACACGATCGCGGGCGAGCTCGAGGCCGCGATGAGCGACGACCCGAAGTCGAAGTGGGCCGATGCGACCCAGGATGCCCTCGACGGGATCGAGCGCGCGGCGCCGATCGCGAGGGAGCTGATCGCCGAGCTGCAGTCCCTGTCGCCGCGCCCGGATCAGATCATGTCCGCCGACGATCAGCGCGCGCTCGAGCGGCTGCGCCGGCGCGAGGCGATGAACAAGGGACGCGCGCAGAAGCTCGCGGATCGCACCAAGCAGATGGGCGCGGAGCTCCCGGGTGACACCGGCGCGGAGCTCGGCAAGAAGCTCGGCAGCGCGATCGGCCAGATGGGCAACGCCGACGAGCGGATGAAGGCCAAGGATCCGTCAGGCGCCCGCGAGGCGACCCGCGCCGCCGCCGATGCCCTCGCGAAGGCCCGCGACCGCGCACGCAGCGCGGCGCGCCAGGCGCAGGAAGGCTCCGTCAGCGACGAGCCGATCCGGATCCCGGGCGCGGACGAATACCGCGCACCGGAGCGGTTCCGCGAGGACCTCCTCGACGCGATGAAGAAGAAGGACAAGAAGGCCCTCGAGGGCTACGACGACATGATCAAGCGCTACTACGAGGAGCTGATCAAGTGAGGCGCGTCCTCGCGATCGCCGCGATGCTCGTGCTGTGCGCGATCCCCGCGCACGTCGACGCGCGCCGAGATCGCACCTTGACCGGCGACGTGATCAAGGCGGCGCGGTTCCTCCAGACCGCCCGGCTCGACGACGCCCGCACGCTGCTCGCCGATCTCGAGAAGCGCGCGGCCGACACCGTCGAGGTCAAGTGGCTGCGCGCCGAGCTCGCGTTCCAGACCGGCGACTATGCCGGTGCCGTCAAGCTCCTCGACAAGGTGCCCGCGGACGCGGTCGACGGCCTCGTTGGCGCGACCCGCAAGCTCGCGGCCTCGACGCTGTCGGTGACCGAGGCGTTCGCGGAGACCCGGTCACCCAAGGGCCACTTCCTGATCCGCTACGCGCCCGGCCCCGACGCGACGATCGCGGAGCTCGCGGGCGAGGTCCTCGATGCGGCGTGGGAGGCGGTCGGCAACGACCTCGGCCTGCGGCCCGCCGATCCGATCCGGGTCGAGCTGCTCGGCGCACCGTCGGATCTCGCGAAGCTGTCGCCGCTGACCGAGTCCGACATCGAGACGACCGGCACGATCGCGCTGTCGAAGTACAACAAGCTGATGGTCGTCTCGCCGCGCGCGACGATCTTCGGCTACCCGTGGATGGACACGCTGGCCCACGAGTACACCCACCTGGTGGTGTCGCGCGTCGCCCACGACACCGTCCCGGTCTGGCTACAGGAGGGCCTCGCGCGGTTCGAGCAGACGCGGTGGCGCCGCCCACCGGAGATCGTGCTGTCGGCGACCGAGCAGGCGCTGCTCACCGGCGCGCTCAAGAAGGGTCGGCTGATCACGTTCGACGAGATGCACCCCTCGATGGCGAAGCTGCCGAGCCAGGAGGCCGCGGCCCTCGCGTACGCCGAGGTCTACACGCTCGTCGCCTGGATGCACAAGAAGATCGGCTACAAGGGCATCCAGGTCGCGCTCGTCGCCCAGCGCGACGGCAAGAGCGCGCGCCGCGCCGTCGCCGAGGCGCTCGGCATGTCGTGGGGCGCGGTCGAGACGGAGTGGCGGGCACATCTCAAGTCGACCGAGCGCGCGGATCGCACGACCCCGGCGCGGGCGGGCAAGCCGATCAAGTTCGCGAAGGGCGGCGTCGACTCCGAGAATGTCGGGCTCGAGCAGGTCAACGCGCGCGCCAGGAAGCACGCGCGGCTCGGTGGGATGCTGCGCGCCCGCGGGATGCTCGACGCCGCGGCCGTCGAGTACGAGCGCGCGCTGGCCGCCGGTGGTCCGGACGCATTCGTCGCCGGCAAGCTCGCCCGGACGCTGGTCGAGCTCGGCAAGCACGAGCGGGCGATCGAGCTCGCGACCCCGCTGACCGCCGCAGATGATCGCGATGCGGTCGCCGCCGTGACCCTGGGCATGGCAAGGTCCGCGAAGCAACAATGGCCCCAGGCGATCACCGCCTACGAACAAGCCCTCCGCGTGAGTCCGTTCGATCCAACCACCCGCTGCGGCCTCGCGGAGGCGTACAGTCAAACGTCCGATCCGCGCGCCGCGCGCGAGCGTAGCGCCTGTGACGAGCTGAAGAACTGATGAACCCGAGCCGACCCACCCCTGTGACCGG
>Ga0316601_100002158_pt1 | contig 10071 bp, 8 predicted proteins | sample OWC_soil_day5_no_FD_207663 | JGI IMG/M metagenome (GOLD analysis project Ga0316601, IMG submission 207663) | Wetland soil microbial communities from Old Woman Creek delta, Ohio, United States - OWC_soil_day5_noCT | ecosystem: Environmental > Terrestrial > Soil > Wetlands | place: USA: Ohio...
CGAACCTTGGCCTGCCGCCACTTTCCGTTAAACCAGTCGTCCGTCTCCACCCAGCCGAAAGCAGCAGGGTTCTCTGTGTCGTGTCGCTCCTCGTGTCGGGTATTGGGCCACTTGTCCTGCAGGTAGCCCACTCCCATCTGACGAGGGACCGTTTCCCTGAACTGCACCACCACTTCCTGGATGTCCCGGCTCTCCTCGAACCAGAATTCTCCGGGAGGACAGTTGGGCAAAGCAAAAGGAGTGATGTCGAATTTTTTCATGGCAAGATCTCCCCAACGAGGGTTAGCTGATCACCTGTTGAGTTTCTTCGCTCAATCGCCTGGCTTTCGCGGGTTTGAATTCCCAGGCTCCTCCCTCCTTGATCTCCAGCACTGCATCGTAGCGATCCATGTTCACGCTGCTTTCATCGCTCTCAAAGGTCACATAGGAGATCGATCGTTCGTTGAGCAGGTCCAGGATCCAGTTCACTCGGTCCGGATCGAATGTGGTGCTGGGCCTTTCCAGGAACACGAAGTGAGGCTGTGACAGAAGGACACGAGCGAGCACCAGCATTTGCTGCTGGTCCAGGGGCAGAATGTTTTCCCAGTGCTGCCTCTGGTCCAGTCCCCCGAAGCTTTTGACCATGGGATCGATCTTCAGCGCGGCGAGCGTCTCCATGATTTGTTCCTCAGGAGCCTTGATGTCTGAGAGAGTCTGTTTCCAGGGGAGGATTTCCTCCGGCCAGGGCTGCATGAGCAGTTCACGGAGTGTCCCGGGAGGCAGATAGGGGAGTTCAGCCACGAGGAGAACCTGTTCCAAAGAGGGACGCGCGATGCGGCCCTCGGCAACGTCCCAAAGTCCGACCGTGCCTAGAAACAAAGCAGCCCTGGCCGTTTCATCTCGTCCCCGAACCAAAACACGATGACCCTGAGGAATGGCGAGCGACAGGTCCTTGATCAGAGTGCGGCCGCTGCGGGGTGAACGGAGCGTCAAGCCGGAATAGGCGATCTGCCCTTCCTCAATTGAAAATTCAATAGGTCCGGCCTCCTCCTCAACCTTTGCAGTTTCTCGGGCCTCGGCGAGGGCAGCCAGCCTGGCGAGCACCGCCGTGTAGGAGGAAATGGACTGGAATTGGTTGACAATGATGGAAAAGGCGCCCAGCAGTTGAGTGAAGGCAATTGCCGACTGTGTAATCACGCCGAACTCAACCTTGCCCTCAATGAACAGGGGAGCGATGATCAGAGCTGGAATGATCTGGATCAGCCAGTTGTACCCGGTCGTGAAGAAACCCACGTTACGGTTGACGGCGATGATGCGGCGAAAATTCATCGCCAGGTCGCCAAGGTACTTCAGACTGAGCTGGATCAAATGCCCTTCTCGGCGAGAGACGGCCACGGATTCGGCGTTTCCGCGCAGATAAATCAGAGAGCCGCGCAGATTGGCCTCTTTGTCCAGTTGATCGTAGTTCAGCTTGACCAGCGGCCGACCTAAGCCGACCGTCAGCAACGTCCCCACTGCGGCGTAAAGCACGGACACGACGAACAAAAGCGGGCTGATGGTCCACATGACTCCTGAAAAGGCAATGACCGTCAAACTGGCGTTCAGGAGGATAAGCATGAAGGAGAGGGTGGTTGTGCAGTAGGTGCGGATGTCGTCGGCAATGCGCTGATCGGGGTTTGCGATCTCCCCTTTCTTTTTGAGCCGATAGTAGACCCTGTTATTCGCATAGTTAAGGATGGTTTCACGGGTGGCCCAAAACCGCCACAGCAGCCCGAGGCGTTGCTCTGTGAAGCTGCAGGAGACGGCAACGATCGTAGAACCAGCGAATACCCCCAAATAGATCAGCGCCATCCGGACGAACTCGTCAAAGTTTCGGTTCTCGATGGCGGTCATGAAGTCGCGGCCCACGTAGCTGTTGACGACGTTCAAGGCATTGATGCCGAGCAAGAAGAAGAAGAGACTGCCAAACGCCCATTTGGCTTTGGTGCCCACTTTTTCAGCGGTCACGAACATCTTCAGGTTGCGAAAGAAGATATCCCATCGGTGTCGCTTGAAGGAAAGTTTTTCTGTCACCGCTTCAGACCTCCAAGACCATAAGGCTTCAACCCACTCGCCAAGGTCTCACCTCACAGAGACGCCACGCTTCCGGAGGTACTCCTTGAGTTCCGGGATGCCGATGAGGTTGAAGTGGAAGACCGAAGCCGCCAGCAGGATGGTTGCCCCTGCCTGGACCGCATCATAGAAATGCTCCAACTTCCCGGCACCGCCTGAAGCGACAACCTCTGCGGAGGTCGCCGCCTTGATCTTCCGAATGAGGGGCAGATCATATCCGGTTTTGACACCGTCCGTGGTTTTGCTGGTGGGGAGGAGCGTTCCGACGCCGTACCCGTCGGCACGCTTGGCCCACTCGATCGCATCTTTTCCTGTGGCCGTCCGTCCACCATCGATGTAGACTTCGTAGCCGGAGGGCAGGGTGGGGTTCACGGTTGCGTCAATGGCCACCGTGACGCGATCCCTGCCGAACTCCTTGACCATGTCTTGGATCACTTGGGGCTTGCGAAAGGCGGCGCTGCTCGTGGAGACCTTGTTGGCTCCTGCTTGGATCACGGCGGCCGCTGAAGCGACGTCGCTGATCCCTCCACCGACGGTGAAGGGGACGGTACACACTTCAGCAACCCGCTTGACCACATCCAGCATGGTGGAACGGCCCTCGATTGTCGCGGTGATGTCCAAGAGGGCGAGTTCATCCGCGCCGGCCCGGCAATAGGCCAGGCAGCATTCCACAGGATCGCCCGCATCGCGGATGTTCACGAACTGGACTCCTTTCACGACGCGGCCTTTCTGCATATCCAGGCAGGGCATAATCTGCGCAGTCATTCTCTGTTCTCCTTTGCGACCATCGTCTCTTACGGAGCTCGCGGAGGCGCTCAGGTCTTGATGGATCACACAGCTTCGATGGTCGAGGGCGGTTTGGTGGTGATGTTGTAGGTCACGCTGACCACCCCGGGCACCTCCGAGGTCATTCGAGCGGCAAGCTTCTGGAGCAAATCGAAAGGGAGGTTGGTGGGCGAGGCGGTGACGGCATCTTTACTGTCCCAGCATCGGATCTCAATCTGGAATCCATAATCCCTTTTCCCTGCGCGCATGCCCGTGACGCGATCTTCATGCAGGATAGCCATGAATTGAAACGCTTGGATGCTGGCCAACTCCTGCTCGACCACCACCGTGGCTTTTCTCACGAGGGCCACACGCTCGGAGGTTGCCTCTCCAATCACCCTGGCCACGAGCGCAGGGCCGGGAAAGGGGGGGCGGTTGTACATGGCTTCGGGCATGCCGAGAGCTTTGCCCACGGCACGAACCCCGGGTTTTCTGAGTTGGATGAGGGGCTCGATCACTTTGTAACCGTAAGCTTTTTCCGTGTCGATGCCGAGTTGGGCCAGGATATTGTGCTGGCGTTTGATTCCCGCAACCGTTTCTTCCACATCCGTATAGATTGTTCCCTGGAGCAGATGGCGGGCCCCGCTTTCCTTGACAAGGCGGCCGAACACGGTTTTGTAGAACGTGTCGGTAATGGCCTGACGTTTCTCTTCCGGGTCGGTTTTTCCTTCCAAGGCGGAAAAAAACTCTTTCTGAGCGTTCATCAGCACTACCGGGACCCCGAGCTTTTTCATGGCGGATACCACGGCTTCGGGCTCGCCTTCGCGCATGAGACCATGGTCAATGAAATAGGTGACGAGCCGCGGCCCCAGCGCCCTGTGCGCCAGCATCGTGGTCACTGATGAATCCACTCCTCCGGACAGAGCATTGACGGCCTTTGAATTACCGACCTCAGCGGAGATCAAGCGGCACTGCTCTTCGATGAATGCGTCTGCTTTGAGATCCTGAACTATGATTTCCTGGATGGTCATGGGAGGCTCCTTTCGAAGATAGGGAACGTTAAACATTTACCATTGAGCATTGAACATTGAAAATCGATACCTTGCTTTTAAGCTGTTAAGCAATGAGCAATGATCAATGGAAAATGATCCGTGTTCAATGAGTAGATTGGGGCCGGGGGCCCGATTGGCTTGGAGTACAGAGAAAAGGCAAGGGTGTCAAGGGGGAAAATGGGGCTATTCGGAGCGCTTCAGGAGAAGCCCGGTTCTCTTGGCCCTCTGGAGGGCGGCTTTCATTGCAAACACCTCAATCACCAGGTAGGCAATCACCATGACGTAGCCTTTGAGGAGGACGTGAGAGAAGATAGGTGGAAAGCCGTAGAGCATCGCGTAGTATTCCAGATTTTCCCTGACGTTCAAACTCCAGAGAAAGTTGGCATGCCCGGAAGACAGGTTGATCCATCTGCAAATCTCCGTGGCATTTTTCCAGAGGTTTTTTCCGAGGACGCGGACCTCTCCCTGTTCCGGGTGGAGCAGGTTCGAGATGACGGAAAGAAGGGTCGTCTACCCGGCTCCGTTGGGTCCCAGGAGGCCCCAGAACGCACCCTCCGGCACGCTCAGATCCACGCCTCTCAAGGCCTTCGTTGTCCTCTTCCTGAACCAACCGGACACAAAGGTCTTTTGCAATCCCTTAAGTTCAATAGCGAGATTCAACGCGGGTCCTTCTTCTTGTGAGCATTTCAAAACGGAGAAGCGTCACCAAGAACTTAAGATGCCGGATAAATGGGGTCAATGGAGGCGAGAGCGGGGCGGAGGAGAAAGGAAAGAGCAATTTCTCTTGACAAAAGAGATCACCCGTGGAAGGAGAATTTGTATAGAAGCAGTGTGTTTGACTGGGTCTTTTTCAGGACCCTACTTGAAGGAATGTTATTTACAGGAGGCTTGGAATGGCGAAGTTTCTACAAGGGTTCACGCCGTACAAGAAGAAAGATGCCGAGAAATACAGCAAACTCCGGTGGTGGTCAGGTCTAACTTTCGGAGACCTCTTGGACAGGGCTGCGGACATCCACCCTGAAAAAGAGGCCTTTGTAGACGGGAAAACGCGCGTGACCTATGGCGAAGCTCGGGAAAAAACGAACAAGCTGGCCACTGGGCTGATGAACTTGGGAATCCGGCCTCTCGACAGAGTCCTGGTTCAGCTCCCGAACTGGAATGAATTTGTTTTCGCTTATTTTGCCCTTCAGAAGATCGGTGCTATCACCGTCCTGCTCATCGACCGGTATCGCCAGTTTGAGATCACCCGTCTGATCAGCCTCACAGGGGCGACATCCTGGATCGTGGCGTCGCAATACAAGAATGTGGATTACTTTCCCATTATCCGGGATGTTCTGAAAGAGCACCCGGAGGTCAAGAAGGTCATTACCGTGCGGGGCCAAGGGAATCAAAAGCCCTTCAAAAGCCTCGAACGCCTTATCGATCAGGCGAAACTAACAGGGGATAATCTGGAGAAGCTTGCCAAGCGGCGGCCCGACCCCACTCAGGTCGCCCACATGGGGCCAACCGGAGGAACTACCGGAGCGCCAAAGATTGTGCCCCGCACTCACAACAGCCTGATCAACGGTATTGAATATTGCTCCAAGTCCTGGGAGCAGAGCATTGAGGACGTTAACCTGCTCGCCGGTCCCATAGGCCATGATCTGACGTTCAGCAAAGGCTTTATGGGAGCTGTGATCACCCTTGGAAAGGTGGTGTTCCTGGATTCCACGGAAAACGAAAACATCTGTGCGACCATTGAACGGGAGAAAGTCACTTCGATCATTTGGGTCCCCACCTTGGGGCAAAGACTGCTCCAGTACGAAGACCTGCACAAGTACGATCTGAGTTCCCTCAAGAAGATGCACAGCGCGGGGGGCGCAAGCCATCCTGATCTTGTCAAGGAAGTGACGGAGAGACTGAGGATGAAGTTCTTTAACGGGTACGGCGGAACAGAAGGGATGACGACCATCACTCGACCCAGGGACCCGTTGGAGGTCATCTGCACCACCGTGGGGAGGCCCACGGGGCCCTATGACACCTACAAGGTGATTGACTCAAAAGGGAAGACCCTCCCTACTGGCGCAGAGGGCGAACTGGTGCTCAAGGGACCAGGGGTCTTCACCGGTTATTACAACAACGCGGAAGAAAACAAAAAGGTCTTCACGAGAGAAGGGTTTTTCAGGACCGGGGATTTGGCCAGGATCGATGACAAGGGCTACATCACCATCACGGGTCGCATCAAAGAAATGATCAATCGGGGCGGTGAGAGTATCAGTGCCACGGAAATCGAGCGACTCATCACCCGTCATCCGGCTGTGGCTGCTGTGGCTGTGATCCCCATGCCTGATCCCCTGATGGGCGAAAGGGTTTGCGCCTATATCCAGCCCAAAGCGGGAGCGCACCTGACCTTCGAGGAGGTCATTTCATTCTTGAAAGGGCAGAAGGCTTCTGTGCTCCAACTCCCGGAGAGGATTGAGTTTATCGATGCAATGCCTTACACAGGCGTCCAAAAGACGGATAAGCGTTCTCTTCAGGAGGACATTACAAAGAAGCTCAAGGCGGCTGGACAGTCTGTTTAGAGCGAGAACGCCCTTTCGTTAAGAGGGCTGGAGCAGACCGGGAGATGTCGCCGTTGTTTGACTCAAAAAACTTGATCGAACAGATTCGGCACAATTGCAGCATCTCGGACTGCCGGTATGCCGGGAGCTTTTCGGTGTGCGGGTTGGCCTTGAGGCTACGGGATCTCTACAAGTGGGAGAAGGGGCTCGAACCTTGGGTGGAAGAAGACTCTTCGGTGCTTCTGGAGTGGATCGGAAAGAAAGAGGATGAGTGGGGCGAACTGGAAGAGCAGGAGTTCGCAGGGATTTCGGTAGCGAGAAAAACGTATGACCCCTTTGATGTGGAAGGCCTGAACGCCATCGTGGCTCCTCATGGGCTCTTCTATGGCGCGGGTTATGTTCAGGGCCTCAAACCCAGCTTTCTGCTTGCGGACCTGCTCGAAGCAAGACAGGTGGAGGGTCTTCCCGTCTACGTCCTCGGCAGGGAGCATGCGAGAGACCTGCTGACGGTGCCTGCCTTATCTCAGGGAAACTCCATCCTGATGCGAAAGGAATCGGCAAGGATCTTTCTCTGGAACCTGATCTTCTTTTTGAAAAAATCCTCGAGGGAAGCTCTGCAGTTTGCCCTGGAAACCTATGGGATTCTGGACCATCAGCCTCAAGCGCTCAAGGAGAACTTCGCAAGAATCTGTGAAGACGAGGTAGAGGACTACATCTACCATGAAGTGGGAGAACTGAAGGACACGGATTTCGATCGAGAGGTGTGGCGGGATCTAATAGCAGCTTTCCCTTACACGGTGATCGAATTTTTCGTGCGAGCCCTCAAGGACATTCTTGCCGATACGAACGACTTCGGGAAACTTCGCTACATCATCCAACAAAGAAAGGAAGCCTCTCTCGCTCTCTACGCGGCGTTCCTTGACGGCCTGAGAGGGATGCTGTTCCCGGAGCTTGCCGAAGCCTTCACGGCATTCAAAGAGACGCGTCAATGGCAGCCTGTGCAAGAGGCGAGATTGAGCGGCTATCGCGCGGCGCGAGAACGTGCGGAATTGGTCACGGAGATCTACAGGATAGGAAAGAAAAAGGAGGATAGGGACTGGATCGCCAAGGAGATCGAGAAAACGGTGCTCGGCCCCCTGGGCCTCCTCAAATGACCCTTACGTTCCTTTGAACCACGTGGCCAGGATGGGGAAATAAATCACCAGGGCGACTCCGACTATGTCGATGACGCAGTAGGGCCATGCGGCTGTATAGATGTCCTTCATGGTCACTTCCGGAGGGCTGGTCGCTTTCATCACAAAGAGGGCAAGGCCGAAAGGAGGGCTCAGCTGGCCGATGGACAAGCAGAGCAGGACGAGAATGCAAAACCAGATCGGATCCATGCCCATGGCCTTGATGATCGGCATAAAAATGGGCAGGGTGATCATCATGATAGAGACCTGCTCGATGAAGCACCCCAGAAGCACCATCACACCCAGCATGAGGATCACGACCCACAAGGGATTGACCGCCATTCCCAGAACAAGCCGGAGCATTCCACGGCTGGCCCCGGAAAAAGCAAGAATCTGACTGAAGGCAGCGGAAGCGGCGATGATCGTGAGAATCATTACGGTCACCTGAAGACAGCTGAGGACAGAGATGCGAATGACCTCGAAAGTCAGATTTCTGTATACGAAGGCCAGAACAAAGGCGATCAGGCTTGCCAGAGCAGCGGCCTCGGTTGGGGTCGCTACCCCAAGGACGATCAATCCCAGAGCGACGAAGATGACGATTCCCAGGGGAAGGAGATCCCTGATCCCTGAGAGGATTTTCTCTTTGAGGCTCACTCCGGCGAATTCGTATTTCGGCGCGAGGGAAGGGTTGATCCAGCAACGGATGATGACAAAGGCGATGTACATGCCCAAGAGGATGTAACCGGGAAGGAGGGCATTGATCAGCAGCCTGCCGATGGAAACTTCGGCAAGGCTTCCCAGGAGCACGGTCAAGGCGCTCGGAGGGATGATCATGTCCAGAGCGCCGGACGCCATGATGGGGCCCAGCACCATCTCCTTGTGATAGCGCCGCCGCATCATTTCCGGAACCATCAGGGAGGCCAGAACCGCCGTACTTGCCACGGTGGCGCCGCTGAGGGCGGCAAAGAGTCCGCCGATCAGAAAGGTCACGATGCTCAGACGTCCGGGAATGGCGCCCACCCACTTTGAGAACACATCCAGGGCCTTGGACACGAGCCCCGCATGGTAGAGGACCTCTCCCATGAGGATGAAGAAGGGGATGGCTGTCAGGTTGAACTTGGTCAGGGAATCAAAGATGCTCACGATGAGCTGGGTGAGGCCGGATGTGCCGCCCATGAGGAAGTAGACGCCCCCGGAAGTGACCAGAAGGAAAGAAAAGGCGACGGACAATCCTGAAAACATGAGGAACAGCAGGCTGCCGAAAAGCAGGATGAGGATAATCCACCAGTCCATAGAGACCTCTTTCCTCTTCCCTCAATCTAACAATGCGCCGAGCCGTCGCCCTGAGGGGCAGGTGTTCCCTTCAATGCAAGCCTGCCCTGGCGCCAAGCCTGAATAAGAAATTGCACCAGGAGCAGAAACCCTCCGATGGGAATGATCCCCATGAGAAGAAACTGGGGCGTGTTCAAAATTCCGATTGCTATGACGTCCCTCTGAAAATAGTCCACCGTGACCAGAGAGCCCTTCCAGGCAAGGACAAACCCGACCACCGCTCCGCCCAAAGAAGTGACAGCCTTGAGACCCGCGCGGACCCTGGGTTTAAGACGGCCGGTCAGCAGATCGAGCTCCACATGGCCTCCTTTGCGCTGAAGCCAGGCCGTCCCGAGAAACGTGATGTAGAGCATGAGGTAGCTGCTGATTTCCACAATCCACGGAACCGGTTTGTTCCAGGCATACCGCATCATGACCGCATAGGAGATGGCGAGCATCATGAAAATGATGGCGGCCGCCGCGAGCCAGGCCATGGCGTTGTTGAGGCGGTCGAGGAGGGCATCCAGCTTGTTTTTCTGTCGTTTCATGTCACGGCGATGAGAAAGGACCTGGGGCACGGCACCCGCCGTTCCCCAGGCAGTGAGCTGTGAAAAGCGCAACCGTAAGCTTACTTGCTCAGGAGGTCTCGCAACTGGGGTCCCATTTGTGGGTCCTTCTTGAGCACTTCTTTCCAGGAGGCCTCATAGGCTGTCTGAAGATACTTTTCAGCTTCTGCTGCTGAAAGCTTGATCTCCTGCACGCCCTTTTTCTTAAGGTTCTCGCGGTCTCCGCTGATGAGTTTTCCGAAGTGCTGATAGGCCTCTTTTTCCACCTCTTGCATGGAAGCGGAAAGAGAGTCCTGGAGATTCTTGGGCAGTTTGTTCCAGGCCTTGATGTTGGCGATGACCATGACGTCGACCTGGTAAAAAGCAGGCTCAATGACGAACTTGGTCACGGCGTCCCACCCGAAGTCCGAAATCCCCAGGGACGGCCAGCCATAACCCTTCACCATATTGCGCTCCAGAGCAGTGAACACTTCACCCGGGTCCGTTGCAACCGGAGCCGCGCCCATGGCTTCGACAAAGGCTTTGTACGCAGGGGTGACCCTTATGCTCATGCCTTTGAAATCGTCAAGACCCT
>Ga0316601_100002160_pt1 | contig 10067 bp, 9 predicted proteins | sample OWC_soil_day5_no_FD_207663 | JGI IMG/M metagenome (GOLD analysis project Ga0316601, IMG submission 207663) | Wetland soil microbial communities from Old Woman Creek delta, Ohio, United States - OWC_soil_day5_noCT | ecosystem: Environmental > Terrestrial > Soil > Wetlands | place: USA: Ohio...
AGCTGGTTCTTCTACCTGCCCCGCATCTGCAACCACTGCTCCAACCCGGGCTGCCTGGCCGCCTGCCCGCGCGGCGCGATCTTCAAGCGCGACCAGGACGGGGTGGTGCTGGTGGATCAGGAGCGCTGCGAGGGCTTGCGCTACTGCATCGCCGGGTGTCCCTACAAGAAGGTCTACTTCAACACCCAGGCCTTCCGGTCGGAGAAGTGCATCCTCTGCTTCCCGCGGGTGGAGAACGGGCTCGCGCCTGCCTGCGCGCAGCAGTGCGTCGGACGCCTGCGCTTCGTGGGGTACCTGGACGACGTGGAGGGGCAGGTCCACAAGCTCGTCCACGAGTGGCAGGTGGCGCTCCCGCTCCACCCCGAGTACGGGACGCAGGCCAACGTGTTCTACGTGCCGCCGCTCCCCGGGCCTCCGAAGTACGACGCCCAGGGGCGGGCCATCCCGGGCAGCGAGCGCATCCCCATGTCGTACCTCGAGGGGCTCTTCGGCCCCGGCGTGCGCAAGGTCGTGTCGAAGCTCGAGTCGGAGATCGCGCGCCGGCGGCAGGGGAAGACCTCCGAGCTGCTCGACGTGCTCATCGCCTTCAAGCAGGAGGAGATGTTCCGCCTGGGAACGCCGACCGGGCCCGGGCTGGTCCAGCTGGGGCGACGCGGGATCCGTTCGGTCGACGCCACGGGAGGGAAGTGACCATGCGCCGGATCCTCGCCGCTGCCCTCGGGCTCGCCGCCGTCGCGGCCCCCGCCGCAGCCGCCGACTTCCTCTCCTCCGAGACCCTGGAGGTCGCGAAGGTGGCGGGCCCGCTCGCGGCCGACCCGGGCGCGTCCTTCTGGGACGCCGCACCGGTGGCCACCGTCCCCGCCGCGCCCCAGCACACCATCCGCCTCAACGATCGCGAGGCCAACCAGGCGCTGGAGAAGGCGACGCGCCGCACCGTCCGCGTGCGGGCCGCCACCGACGGCAAGGACCTGGCCGTGCTCCTCGAGTGGGCCGATCCCACCGAGAGCCGGGCCACGCCCGACGGGGTGGACGCCTACGGCGACGCCGCGGCGCTCCAGTTCCCCCGGCGTTTCGGCGCCGGAACCCGTCTCCCCTACGTGGGAATGGGGGACGATTCCCAGGAGGTGATCCTCTACCTCCAGCGCGCGGGCGCCGACGGCCCGGTCGCGCGGCAGGCGATCGCCCACGGGTTCGGGACGTCCGCACGCGCCGACCTGGGCGGGGTGAAGGTCGGCATGCTCCACGACGGTGTCCGGAAGGCCTGGCGTGCGGTCTTCCTGAGGCCCGTCTCCACGGCCGGCCACGACCTCGGGCGCGCGCTCGTTCCCTTCTCGGTCGCGGTCTGGGACGGCGCGGGCAAGGAGCGCGGCGGCAACAAGGCCCTCGCAGGCTGGAAGTTCCTGCGCATGCCCGGGACGGCGCCCGACCCCGCCTACCAGGCCGAGCTGGCCTGGGGTCACCGCCCGGGCGACCTCGGCGACCCGCGCAAGGGCCGGGAGCTCTTCGAGGGCATGTGCACCGCCTGTCACAGCGTGGGGGCGGAGAAGGCGGTCCCCGGGCTGGCTCCCGACCTGACCGGCATCGGGGTCGTCGCCTCGCCCGGCTACCTGCGCGACTCGATCGTCGCACCCAGCACGGTCATCGTCCCGAACCCGAACGTCGCCCAGCGTCAGGACCGCTCGGCGAAGCCCGACGCGAACGGGGCCTGGCCGGCCGACGAGGCCTACGTCTGGTACACGCGCGGCGCCGACGGGAAGAAGGCCTCCACCATGCCGGACTACGCCTCGATGGAGCCGGCCGATCTCGGGGCCATCGTCGCCTATCTCGCCACGCTGGGCCGCGAGGAGCGCCCGGAGGAGAAGAAGCCATGAAGACCGTCGCCATGCTGCTGGCCGCCGCGCTGGCCTTCCCTGCGCTCGCCGCTCCGACCGGCGAGGAGGTGGAGGTGACTTCCGGGGTGGTCACCGGGCTCAAGTGCGCGCTCGAGGCCCGGGCCACCGGGGGACTGAAGGCCCTCACCTCCTGCCCGCCCGCCGAGGCCGCCAGGGAGATGGTGGTCTTCGACGTGGCCGAGAAGCGCATCTACCGGATCGGGGAGAAGAAGGTCTTCCGCTACCAGCTGGAAAGCGCCTTCGGGGGCGGCAGCATCGACTTCGAGGGGAAGACCGTGAAGGTGGACGAGAAGAACGACATCGCCACCGTCGAGGTCGCGCAGTTCTCGGTGACGAAGAAGCCGAAGCCCGGGGCGTTCAAGGGATGCCTGTGACGGATCCGGCGGTGCGGATCGGCGGCAGCCCCGCCGTCCCCCGCGGCGACACCGCCAGCCCGGGCAACCGCGCGGCGTTCGCCCGCCACGTCGTGCTCTTCACGAGCGGCAAGGGGGGCGTGGGCAAGACGCTCGTCGCCGTGAACGTGGCGAACGCGCTGGCCCAGCGGGGCCTCCGGGTGGGGCTCCTCGACGCCGACGTGCACGGTCCGAGCGTTCCGCGAATGCTCCAGCTCGTCGGGGAGCGCGTCCGCTGGAACGACGCCGACAGGATGGTCCCGGCCGAGAACTTCGGCCTCCGCGTCATGAGCGTGGGGCTGACCACCCCGGAGGCCGACACGCCCCTCGGGTGGAGGTCGGCCGTGGCGACCGCGGCGCTCGTGCAGATGCTCGACGACGTGGAGTGGGGCCCCCTCGACGTGCTCGCGGTCGACCTGCCGCCCGGAACCGGAGACGTCCAGCTGACGCTGGCGCAGGAGCTTCGAATCGCCAGCGCGGTGGTCGTGACCACTCCTGCGGTGGTGGCCAACGACGACGTGCGCCGGGCGCTGCGCATGCTCCTCGACATCGGCGTCCCGGTGGCCGGCGTGGTCGAGAACATGAGCGGGTTCGTCGCCCCCGACACCGGCATCCGCTACCACCCGTTCGGCCAGGGCGGGGGGCGGATGCTCGCGCGCGACTACGGCGTGCCATTCCTGGGCGAGATCCCGCTCGACCCGCGGATCGGCGAGGCTGCCGACGCGGGAACGCCCATCTCGGCCGTCGGCGACGACGGCCTGAAGTCGATCTTCGCAGGGCTCGCCTCCCGGATCTGGGAGGCGCTCGATCACCCCGTCGAAGGCCCGAAGTCCGCGGGCGGGTAGCACGGCGGCTCGGGCATCCCTTCCGTGACGCGATGTGCCAGGAAATCCAGGAGCTTCCGCGTAAAATGGTGTTGACGTATCCACATTGCCCGGACAAATAGACACCCCTCGAAACCATGCCTTCGCGCACCCCAGTTCCGGCCGCCGTCGCACTCCTCTCCCTGCTGGCGGCGATGCCTTCCCAGGCGCAGACCACCGACCTCCTCAAGCGGGAGGTCGCCGCCGTCGGCGTGGTCGAGAGGCTGGGGGCGGCCGTTCCGCTCTCCGGGGCCTTCACCGACTCGGAGGGGCGGCCCGTGCAGCTGGCCGACCGGTCCGGGCGTCCGCTGCTCCTCTCGTTCAACTACACGAGCTGCCCGCGACTCTGCGGACTGCAGCTCGGCGGTCTCGCCCGTGGGCTCAAGGAGGCGGGCTGGACGGGGGAGGGCTTCGACGTCGCCACCGTCAGCATCGACCCGGGCGAGAAGCGCGAGCAGATGGCGCGCTACAAGCAGGCCATGGTCCGGGAGGCCGGCGGAGGGACCGGCGTGGAGCAAGGCTGGCGCTTCCTCCGCGGCTCCCAGGCCGACGTCGACGCGCTGGCCGACGCGGTGGGCTTCAAGTACCGCTACGAGCCGAAGACCGGCGAGTACCAGCACCAGGCGACGCTGGTCGTGGTCACCCCCGACGGCCGCGTGAGCGGCTACCTGCACGGCATCAGCTACGCGCCCGGCGCCCTCCGAACGGCCGTGGATCGCGCCACCTCCGGCGCGGTGGCCACCGCCGCGGAGCAGCGGACCCTGGGCGGGTTCCTCCTCACCTGCATGGGCTTCGACCCGGCCGACCCGGCGCCCCTGGCGCTCAAGGTCATGCGCGCCGGGGGAGTCCTGGCGATGGCCTTCCTGCTCTCGTTCCTCGGAACCCAGGCGTACCGCGACGTGCGGCGGCGCAAGACGGAGACCCCGAACCCATGATCCGACTCCCCGACCTCCTGGCCGGAAGCCTCATCGCCGCCGGCCCGGGGTACATGCCCGAGCGCGCCTCCAGCGTCGCCGAGGGCGTGGACCACGTCTTCGGCTTCCTCTTCTGGCTCTCCGCCTTCTTCCTGGCGATCATCGTCGGGTTCACCATCGTCTTCGTGATCCGCTACCGGGCGCGGCCGTCCCGCCCGGGCCCGGAGCCCTCGCCGGATCACTCGACCCGGCTCGAGATCTTCTGGTCGGCCATCCCGCTGGCGCTGGTCTTCGTGATCTTCGCGCTCTCCACCAAGGTCTACTTCGCCATGGTCGAGTCGGAGCCCGGCGCGACGCCGCAGCGGGTCCAGGTGACCGGGCGCAAGTGGTCGTGGTGGTTCGACCACCAGGGCGGCAAGGGGTCGAAGGAGCTCCACGTCGTGGCCGGGAAGCCGGTCGAGCTCGTGCTCGCCTCCACCGACGTCATCCACTCCCTGTACGTCCCGGAGTTCCGGCTCAAGCAGGACGCCGTGCCGGGCCGCTTCACCAAGATGGTCTTCACGCCCACCGTGGCCGGGACCTACCCCGTCCTCTGCACCGAGTACTGCGGGACGAACCACTCCACCATGACCTCGGTGGTGGTGGTCCACCCCGACCAGGGCTCCTTCGACGCCTGGGCGGCGGAGGGGAAGGGGACCGAGGAGACGCTCCTCCAGGTCGGCGTGCGGGTCTTCGAGGAGAAGGGCTGCTCGGCCTGCCACAGCGTGGACGGCTCGGAGGGAGTGGGTCCGAGCCTCAAGGGGATCTGGGGCAGGGAGGAGCAGATGGTCGGCGGGGCCGCCGTGCGCGTCGACGAGAACTACATCCGCGAATCGATCGTGAAGCCGGGGGCGAAGATCCGCGCCGGCTTCGAGGACATGATGCCCCCCGTCCCGCTCGACGACCGCGAGATCCAGGGCATCGTGGCCTACGTCCAGAGCCTGAAGGAGGGACCATGAGCACCGCCCCCAACGCAGCGGCGAACCCGGGAGGCGGGAACTACCTCACGCACGGGAGCACCCTCCGCTCCTGGCTCCTCACCGTGGACCACAAGCGCATCGGCATCATGTACCTGGCGCTCATCGTCTTCTCGCTCTTCCTGGGCGGGGTCTTCGCGATGGTGGTCCGGTTCCACCTGTGGAACCCGTCCGGCGGGCTGGTCTCGAACGACGCCTACAACAAGATGTTCACGCTGCACGGCGCGGTGATGATCTTCCTCTTCGTCATCCCCGGCATCCCGTCGGCGCTGGGCAACTTCGTGGTGCCCCTCATGGTCGGGGCCAAGGACGTGGCCTTCCCGAGGGTGAACCTGCTCTCCTTCTGGCTCTTCGTGGGCGGGGCCGTTCTCTTCGTGGCCACGCTGGTGGTGGGCGGCATCGACACCGGGTGGACCCTGTACCCGCCCTACAGCCTCGAGTCCTCCCGGGGCCTGGGCATCCTGCTCGCGCTCACCGGCGTCTTCCTGGCCGGGTTCAGCTCCATCCTCACCGGCGTGAACTTCATCGCCACCATCCACAAGATGCGGGCGCCGGGCCAGGGCTGGTTCGACCTGCCGCTGTTCCTCTGGGCGCTCTACGCCACCGGCATCATCCAGATCTTCGCCACGCCGGTGCTGGGCATCACCGTGGCCCTCGGCTTCCTGGAGCGGATCTTCCACCTGGGCATCTTCATGCCCGAGTACGGCGGCGACCCGGTCCTCTTCCAGCACTTCTTCTGGTTCTACTCGCACCCCGCGGTCTACATCATGATCCTTCCGGCCATGGGGATCGTGAGCGAGGTGGTGGCGGTGTTCAGCCGCAAGCCCATCTTCGGCTACAAGTTCATCGCCATGAGCTCGATCGCCATCGCGCTGATCGGCTTCCTGGTCTGGGGCCACCACATGTTCGTCTCCGGCCAGTCGAAGTGGGCCAACGTGATCTTCAGCTTCCTCACGCTGCTGGTCGCCATCCCGTCGGCCATCAAGACCTTCAACTGGCTCGCCACCATGTACAAGGGGCACATCGTCCTCAAGACGCCCATGCTCTACGTGCTCTCCTTCTTCGCCATCTTCGGCGTGGGAGGGCTGACCGGGCTCTTCCTGGGGGCGCTCGCCACCGACATCCCGCTGCACGACACCTACTTCGTGGTGGCCCACTTCCACTTCGTGATGGTCGGCGCCGTGATGATCGCCTTCCTGGCCGGCCTCTTCTACTGGTGGCCCAAGATGACCGGGCGCATGTACGACGAGCGGCTGGGCGTGGCCTCGGCGATCCTGGTCTTCCTGGGCTTCAACGTGACCTTCATCCCGCAGTTCATGGCGGGCACGCTGGGGATGCCGCGCCGCTACGCCACCTATGCCGAGCAGTTCCAGGGCATGAACCGGGTCTCCACCGTGGGTGCGGTGATGCTGGCGGCGGGGCTGGTGGTCGCGCTCTGGGCCTTCGTGAAGTCGATCCGCTCCGGCGCGCCGGCCCCGGCCAATCCCTGGGGGGGCGCCACGCTCGAGTGGGCGACCTCCTCCCCGCCGCCGCACGACAACTTCGCCGTCGCGCCCCGGGGATCGCCCCCGTACGACTACACCGGGCTCCGGCGGGAGTCGGACGAGGCGGGCTGGGTCCCGGTCGGCGAGGAGGGCGCGCGATGAGCGACCACGCGCACGGCCACGCCGCGACCGCCGCCGGGCGGCCCCCGGAGGAGCGATTCCTGGCCCACCACTTCCCGAACATGGAGGCCCAGCTCGAGACCAGCAAGCTGGGGCTCTGGCTCTTCCTGGGCAGCGAGGTGCTCTTCTTCAGCGGCCTCTTCGTCGCCTACGGGGTCTACCGGGCCAACCACTACGCCCTCTTCCACTACGCCCACCACTTCCTCGACTGGCGCATGGGCGCGCTCAACACCGTCGTGCTCGTCGGCAGCAGCGTGTCGGCGGCCTGGTCGGTCCGCTGCGCCCAGCTGGGCCAGCGCCGGGGGCTCCGGATCTCGCTCCTCCTCACGCTGCTCCTCGCCGGCGTGTTCCTGGTGGTGAAGTACTTCGAGTACAGCCACAAGCTGCACAGCGGGATCGCCTGGGGCGCGGCCTGCAAGCCCTCCGCGGAGATCCTGGCCAGCCTCCCGCCGGCGGTGCAGGCCCTGCCGGTGCCGAAGGACCTGGGCACCTTCTTCAGCATCTACTACCTCATGACCGGGCTGCACGGGATCCACGTGCTCGTCGGCATGGGGCTCTACGTCTGGCTCATCCGGCGCGCCGGCCGCGGAGACTTCGTCCCTGGCTACTACGTCCCGGTCGACTCGGTGGCGCTCTACTGGCATCTCGTCGACATGATCTGGATCTTCCTCTTCCCGCTCCTCTACCTCATCTGATCGGAGCCGTCGTGACCGAGCACAGCCACGCTTCCGCCGCCGCCCCGGAGCACGGGACGCACGTCATGCCCCCGTCGGTGCTCCTGGGGACCGCGGCGGCCCTCATGGCGCTCACCGTCCTCACCGTGGTCACCTCCCGCGTCGACCTCGGCGAGTGGAACGTGGTCCTGGCGCTGGCCATCGCCTGCACGAAGGCGGCCCTGGTGGCGCTCTTCTTCATGCACCTCAAGTACGAGAATCGCTTCCAGCTCGTGGTGCTGGCCTCGGCGGCGCTCTTCGCGGCCCTCTTCGTGGCCTTCGTGGTGTTCGACACCGTGCAGTACCAGCCCGACATCCGGGCGGCCGAGACCCAGGCGGCGCCGAAGGGGCCGTGAGGCGGCCGGACGGCATCGGGGCGATCCTGGTCCTCCTGACGGTGCTCGGCGCGCCGGGCGCGGCCTCCGCCTACGAGGAGCGGGTCCACCAGCTCATCGGCGAGCGAGCCCTTCCGGCGGCGATGCCGCGCGACCTGGCACGGGCCACCCCGGCCGACGTCGACGAGCTGCGCAGCGCCACCTGGCGCGCCGGCGCGGGCCACCCCGACCCCGCCGTTCGTGAGCGCTTCCTCTCGCGCCATCCCTCCGAGCGGCAGTTCGACGGCTGGGCCTGGAAGGAGTTCCTCGGGCTCACGCCGGAGGCCCGGGTGGTGGGAGCCGACGAGGTGCCCGACGGGCCCTCGGACGCCCGGATCGTGGCCGCCCTGTCGTCCCGGCTCCCCGACGACGACAAGCGCAACGTCGAGCGCTTCGCCCACGAACCGGACCGGAGCGTTCGCCGCGACGCCGCGGGCCGCCCCCTTCCGCTCGACCCGGCCCAGCTCGACATGGGGGCGCTCACCGGCCTCTCCAGCCAGGCCTGGGCCCACTACGGCCTGCCCAGGGTCGAGTTCTCCGATTCACCGGACGTCCTGAAAGCCGATCCCCGGCGCTGGGCCTATCCGCCCACGGCCAGGGCCTTCGCCCCCGACATGGCCCAGATGCACACCGACGTGGCGCTCGCGGCGGCGACGGCCGGAACCCCCGGCGGGCGGGCGCTGGCCTACGTCTGGCTCGGAGCCTCGCACCACTACCTCGAGGACGTGGCCAACCAGATCCACACCCTCCAGGCCGTCTACCCGTTCTTCGTCGACGCGAAGATCGAGAGCTGGAAGGAGAACCTCCTCTCGCTGTGGGGCCTCCTGCGCCCGCGTCCCGGCTTCGAGGAGATCGGCCTCGGCATCATCAAGAACCACCATCTCTTCCTCGAGGACCTCTGGGGTGCGCGCGTCTTCGAGGCCGCCGAGGGGCGCTCCGCGGCGCCGGGAGCGGTCGCCGGCCTGTCGGCGCTCGCCGCGGGGGATGCGGAGGAGGAGGCCGCCCTCGACGCGCTCCGGCTCGACCCGGCCGGGCCCTTCGCCCGGGTCATCACGGAGCGGGTGATCGAGGCGTCGAGCCGCGAGGGGGGCGACGTCTACCTGGTCGCCCGCGACGTCGCTCGCCCACGTCTCTCGAAGGCGCGCTACGTCTACCAGGCGGGCACCGCCGACGCCGAGGTCCGGCCGTCGCCCGACCCAGCGGCGCTGGCACGGTTCTACGAGCTGCAGGCGCGTGGCTTCGCGCGCGCCGCCAGCGCCGTGCGCCGCCACGTGCGCCACTTCGACGAGGAGGTCGCCCGGGCCGGACGCTCGGAGGCCGAACGCGTCGCCGTGCGGGAGGCCGTGCTCCGCCGGCTCGTGGCGGACCGGATGGCAGCTCGCGACGCGCAGGAGGCGCGCCTGGCCGCATGGATCGCGGCGAAGGGAGTCACCCGTCCCTGAAGGCCTGGCGCAGCCGCTCCGCCACCTCCTCCGGCCAGGTCATCGAGAAGCGTTCCCCGAGGAGCATGTGGAGGTAGTTCGCATCGGGGGTGTGGAGCACGGGGTCGATGTAGAGCCGGGGCAGGAGCCGTGCCGACAGGGCGTGGCGTCCGGAGCGGTCCCCCGAGCGGTCGGGGACGAAGGTCAGGTTGAAGCTCCAGAGCCCGGTCGCCGCGAAGCCGCGAAGGGCCCGCCGCAACCCCGCCGCGAAGGCGGCGACGTCGGCGTCGTCCAGTTCGAGCACGCTCGACTTGCCCGGGATCACGGCCCGGCAGTCGCCGAGCACCCCCGTGGGAGCGAAGGGGACGTACCAGGTCCAGGCACCCGTGCGACCCACCACGCGCCCGGCCGCCTCCTCGGCGGCGAGCAGGTCGGGGGCGAACGGCCTGCCGTGCTCCTGCACCCAGGCCGTCTCCGCGGCGAGCTCGCGGCGGACGGCGTTGCCGGGCTCGGAGGTGGCCACCACCTGCATGTGCGGGTGGATCTGCGTCCCTCCCGCGGGCGGCATGTGGTTCCAGGTGACGAGCCCGAGGAGGTCGCCGCCCATTCGAGGGAGCGTGGCGGCCAGGAAGTCGCGGGCCGCGCAGAGGCCGGAGGTGACCAGCGCTTCGGGCACGTCCCCCATCGCCAGGTCGTGCTGGGCGCCGGGCACGAGCACCGCCGAGAGCTCGTCGTACGGGAAGAGGTTGGGAAAGACCACCGCCTCGCCCCGCCGGAAGCGACCTCCCGGAACCAGTTCCTCGGGAAAGCGGGGAGTG
>Ga0316601_100002162_pt1 | contig 10066 bp, 6 predicted proteins | sample OWC_soil_day5_no_FD_207663 | JGI IMG/M metagenome (GOLD analysis project Ga0316601, IMG submission 207663) | Wetland soil microbial communities from Old Woman Creek delta, Ohio, United States - OWC_soil_day5_noCT | ecosystem: Environmental > Terrestrial > Soil > Wetlands | place: USA: Ohio...
CAGGTGGTGATCGCCGCCCTGCCCTCCCACTCGGGGAGCCGGCGATGGACGACGATGAACACGTCCTGCACGGCGTCCTCGAGCTGCGCGTCGGCGACGCCGAACGTGCGGAGGACCCGCCAGACGAACGCGACGTGCGCCGTGTAGACGGCGTCGAACGTCGGCACGTCGAGCTCGACCTTGGGCACCGGTCTCGAATCGAGGGCGTGGGCCACCGCGGGCATCTGCAGCGTTGGTGCAGCGAGCACCCCGGATCCGTCACGACTCATTTCCAGCCCACCTCGATGCCGAGGGAGCACCGCGCGGTCGCCGAGGACGGTTGGTAGAGGTCGCGGCCGTCGGCGAGCATGAACACGGTCCGCTCGAGGGGGATCATCAGCTCGATGGCCCCGACGAGGCGCGCCAGCGGGGACATCGGCCACGCGACGTTGAACCCACCGCCGAGCGCGGTCCATCGCGAGGAGCCCGCCTGCGGGTCGTCGACCGCGACCCCGATGCCCTGGATTCGCCCGACCTCGGCGGTCACCCACGCGCGCAGCGGGAGATCGCGAGGCCCCCAGCCGGCCCGCAGCGTGACGACCTGGAGGCTGACCTCGACGCGCGCCGGCGCGCCGGCGTTGAGCGGCGCGGATTGCGGGACCCAGAGCCCGGCCCCGAGCTCGACGAACCGGTCGAGCCGCCGGACGTAGCCCGCGAGCTCCGCCCCGAGGTTGAGCTGCGGCAGCGCGCCGACGCCGCTGAGGCCGGTGAGGTGCAACCCGGCGCCCCAGCGCCGCAGCCGATCGCGCCGCGGTGAGGCGACGGCGACCGCCGCGGTCGCGGGCTCGTCAACCGGAGGGTCGTACTCCGCGTCGAGCGCGATCCGCGCGGCGTCCGCGGCCCGTGCGCCCCCCGTCCTCCGCGTGTCCGGGACCATGGACGCGAGGGGCTCGCCCGCGGGCGCGCTGTCCGCGTGGGCGCGCGCCTCGGACGCGAGCCGGGCCACGATCACCGCGACCGCATCGGCAAGCTCGTCGCAGCGCGCACTGCGCAGCGTCCGGACGTCGTTCGCGACCGTCAGAGCGCGTGCGTCGATCTGCGCGACGAACGTTCCGCGCTCGCGAACGACGGAGATCTCGATCCCGTGGACGGTGGCGTCGAGCGAGGCGCCGAGCCGGCGCTCGATCCGCGTCCGGACGTCCGCGGCATCGGGACAGCCGGCCGGCGCGTGCCACACGAACGGCGACGCGGCCGCGACGCCCGGGGCGGACACGAGCGCGACCAGGACCACGAGCGCGCGCGCGGGCATGGATCGCCGGACACCGGACGCGAGGCCACGTTGCACCGCGACCGCGCTCGCCCTCCCGACCGCCGGGTCGGTTGTCACCATGCCAACGACGTTGACGGTGATCACAGCGATCCCCGCCCGTCCTGCTGTCACGCACTGCACTGCCGGGGCAATACTGCAAGACCTCGGCCCATCCGGCGCGGCCTGGCGCGTTCAGGGCAGCTCGGCCGCGATCAGGTCGACGACCGCGCCCGGCGCATCGATGTGGAGCCAGTGGCCGGCGTCGATCGCGTGCGCGTGGACATGCCCCGGGAGGTGAGCGAGCTTCTCGCGATCGGCGGGTGTGAACACGGAGGCACGCTGTGCGACCACGATCTCGACACGCCCGTACGCGGGATCGAGCAGCGTCGGCCACAGATCGATCGACGCGTAGTCGGTGATCATCTCGCGCAGCGCCGCCGTGTCGAGCCGCAGGGTCATCTCGCCCGCGGCATCGGGAACGATGTTCATCGCGAGCCACTGCGCGAGCCCGGGCGCGTGACCGTCGGCGACCACGGCGGCGACGAAGTCCTCGCGCTTGGCCCACGTCCGGGGCAACTGCTCCATCAGCTCGAGCACGCGGATCACGCTGTTGTCCGGATCCTTCATGTAGGCCGGACGCGTGCTCGGGCTCGCATCGAGCATCCACGTCTGCACGACGCGGGCGAGCGCGCGGGTCGCGAGCACGACCTTGCCACCGAAGCTGTGGCCCGCGAGCGCCGTGATGTCGCCGAGCTCGCGGACCAGCGCCGCGAGATCGTCGGCGCACGCGGCGACGGTGTGCGGCGGCGTCCCCGGCTCGGACCGCCCGTGCTGGCGCAGATCGACGAGGACGATGCCCCACTCCGGCCGGCGCTCGTTGATCTTGCGCGCGATCCCGCGCCAGTTGCTGCCCGAGCCATAGATCCCGTGCGTCATCACGAGCCACTGCGCGGGTGTGTGATCGCTGCGCGCGATCCGCTCGTGATGAAGGCGTGCCGGCACGGGCGGCATTGTGCCACGCCACGTGCGTTCACCTCGAGGGAGTCGGGCGCGTCGAACCGGCCGTGGGTGCGCGGCGCGTCCCTCCGTGCGATGGTCGACGCATGGACGCGGCGAGCACGGCTGCGATCGCCCGGCTCGCGGATGCGGGCTTCGATCTCGTCCACGCGTTCGATCCGGTCGCCGCGGCGAACGAGCCCGGCTGGGAGCGCCTGATCGAGGCCTCGCCCGGTCCATGCGTCGGCCTGCTCGTCGGCAACACGCGCGCGCTGTGGCCGCGGTTCGTCACCGCGATGCGTGATCCGGCACTCGCCGCCCAGGCCGATCCGCTCGACCGCTACACCGAGCGCACGCTCGAGGCCGCGTTCCCCGGTGCGAGGATCTACTACGGGCATCGCGAGTACGCCGGCGCGTTCCTGCCGTTCACGCGCCTCGCGGTCGCGACCGGCCTCGGCGCCCTCGCGGCGTCGCACCTCGTGATCCATCCGATCTACGGACCGTGGTTCGGGCTGCGCGCGGTGATCCTCGTCGACGGCGAGCCACCGCTGCGAGCCCCGATCGCCTCGCCGTGCACGTGCGCCGCCGCGTGCCGCACCACGCTGGAGATCGCGCTCGGCGCGACCACCTGGGAGCCATGGCTCGCGGTGCGGGACGCGTGCAGCCTCCGCGCGTGGCGCTACAGCGACGAGCAGATCCGGTACCACTACACCAAGCAGTGGATCCCGCCGGTCGAGGAACCCGGTGCCCCATAGAGGGGGCGTGGGCCCCGATCCGCGGGATGGCGGCCCCGCGGTTTCGCCGGGTTAGCGGCGGTATGTCGCTTGCTTGGTAGGTCCGTCGTGGCCGTCCCCAATGCTCGCTGGCTCGCTGCGGTGCTGCTCGCAGGCTGTGGCTTCGAGGCGACCCCGCTCGAGGAGGACATGCCCGACCCGACGCCTCCGGGTGGCGTCGATCCGGCCGTCGAGCGCAAGTGCGCGACGTCGGACGACACGCTTCGGCTGTGCATCGACTTCGAAGACACCGCGACGCTCGCCGGCGACGGCTCGGGCCGCGGTCATCACCCGGCGATCGCCGACTCGCTGACCACGATGACGCGCGACGCCGAGCTCGCGGTCCAGATGTCCGCTCTGTCCAGGCTGCAGATCGCCGAGACGGGCGATCTCGATCTCGGCACGAACCTGACGGTCTCGATGTGGATGCGTCCCGAGTCCCGTCCAGCCGGAGACGCCGCCTTCGCGATGCTCGACAACGACACCCAGTACGCGATCTCCTACCGGGACGACGGCAGGGTCCGCTGCAGCGTCGGCGAGGACGCGGTCGACTCGATCCTCCCGGTGTTGTCGCGGACCTGGTCCCACGTGGCCTGCACCTACGACGGCAGCATGATGCGGGTCTGGGTCGACGGCAGCCTCGCGGGCTGCGAGGCGCGCGCGGGCGCGATCGCGAACACGGGCACGATCGGGACCGCGATCGGAGCGGACCTCAGCGCAGGTCCGGCGTTCGCCGACCCGTTCATCGGCGGGCTGGACAATGTCCAGGTGTTCGCCCGGGCGTGGACGGCGAGTCAGCTATGCCTCGCCGCGGGCCACGGCAGCGCCAACGACTGTGTCGATGTGTGCCTCGGCTCCGGCGACTAGGACAGCGACGATCCCGGGTACCGTTCTCAGACGGGTTTGATAGGCTGTCGTGCCGTGGGTGATGTGCTCGACGCTTTCCATCCGCTCGTCGCGGGCTGGTTCCGCGAGCGGTTCGGCGCGCCGACGGAGCCCCAGCTCGCAGGCTGGCCGCGGATCGGTGCGGGCGACGACGTCCTGATCGCGGCGCCGACCGGCTCCGGCAAGACGCTCGCCGCGTTCCTGTCGTGCATGGACGCGCTCGTGCGGCGCGGGCTCGAGGCGCCGCTCGGGGACCACACGTCGATCCTCTACATCTCGCCGCTCAAGGCGCTGTCGAACGACGTCCACCGCAACCTCGAGGCGCCGCTCGCCGAGCTCGCGGTGTACGCGGCCACGCGCGGCGTCGCGATGCCGGAGATCCGGGTCGGGGTGCGCACCGGCGACACGCCCGCCGGCGAGCGCGCGAAGATGGCGAAGCGCCCGCCGCACATCCTCGTCACCACGCCGGAGTCGCTGTACATCCTGCTGACGACCGACAAGGGGCGCGCCGCGCTCGGTCAGGTCAAGACGGTGATCGTCGACGAGATCCACGCGATCGCCGGTGACAAGCGCGGCGCCCACCTCGCGCTCACGCTCGAGCGCCTCGATCGGCTGGTCACCCAGATCACCGGGCGGGTGCCGGTCCGCGTCGGGCTGTCGGCGACCCAGAAGCCGATCGAGACGATCGCGCGGTTGCTGGTCGGGACGCGGCGGCCGCTGCCGCACATCGTCGACGCGGGGCATCGCCGCGAGATCGATCTCGCGATCGAGATCACGGATGACGAGCTCGGCGCGGTCGCCTCGAACGAGCAGTTCGGGCGGGTCTACGATCGGATCGCGGAGCTCGTCACCCAGCACCGCTCGACGATCCTGTTCGTCAACACGCGGCGGCTCGTCGAACGCGCGGCCGCCGCGCTCGAGCAGCGCCTCGGCGAGGAGCATGTCGTCGCGCACCACGGCTCGATGTCGCGCGCGCTGCGGCTCGCCGCGGAGCAGAAGCTCAAGCTCGGTCAGGTCAAGTGCGCGGTCGCGACCGCGTCGCTCGAGCTCGGCATCGATGTCGGCACGGTCGATCTCGTGATCCAGCTCGGCTCGCCGCGCTCGATCGCGACGCTGCTCCAGCGCGTCGGTCGCTCGGGCCACACGCTCGGCGGCACGCCGAAGGGCCGGTTGTTCGCCCTGACGCGTGATCAGCTCGTCGAGTGCGGCTCGCTCGTGCGCGGCGTGCGGCGCGGCAACCTCGACACGATCACGCTGCGCGATGCGCCGCTCGACATCCTCGCGCAGCAGATCGTCGCGATCTGCTCGGGAGAGGAGCTCGACGAGGCCGACCTCGGTACGCTGATCCGCGGCGCGGCGCCGTACGCCAACCTCGGCGACGACAAGCTCGAGCAGATCCTCGAGATGCTGTCCGAGGGCGTGTCCGCGCGGCGCGGGCGCGTCGGCGCGCACATCCACCGCGATCGGATCGCGGGCAAGCTGCGCGGCCGCCGGGGTGCGCGGCTCGCGGCGATCATGTGCGGCGGCGCGATTCCCGATAACAACAACTACGCGGTCGTGCAGTGGCCCGAGGAGACCCGGGTCGGCGAGGTCGACGAGGACTTCGCGATCGACAGCTCGGCCGGCGACATCTTCCAGCTCGGCAACACCGCGTGGCGGATCCGCCGGATCGAGTCCGGCAAGGTCTACGTCGAGGACGCGAAGGGGATGCCGCCGACGATCCCGTTCTGGTTCGGCGAGGCGCCGGCGCGCACGCGCGAGCTGTCGGACGAGGTCAGCTCGCTGCGCGGCGAGATCTGCCGCCGGCTCGGCGACGGCGTCGATGTCGACACGCTCGCGGCGTGGCTCGCGGCGGAGACCAGCATGTCCCTGCGCGCGGCGCAGCAGCTCGTCGCGTACCTCGCCGCGGCGCGGACCGCGCTCGGTGCGTTGCCGCGCAAGGACCTCCTGATCGCGGAGCGGTTCTTCGACGAGGGCGGCGGGATGCAGCTCGTGATCCACGCGCCGCTCGGCGGCCGGATCAACCGCGCGTGGGGCCTCGCGCTGCGCAAGAAGTTCTGCGTCACGTTCGACTTCGAGCTCCAGGCCGCGGCGACCGACGACGGCATCGTGATCTCGCTCGGTCAGCCCCACAGCTTCCCGCTCGACAGCGTGTTTGGCTACGTGACGTCCCAGCTGGCCGAGGCGACGCTGGTCCAGGCGCTGCTCGATCGGCCGATGTTCGAGATCCGCTGGCGCTGGAACGTCACCCGCTCGTTGACGGTGCTGCGCCGCCGCGGCGGCAAGAAGGTCCCCGCGCACCTCGTGAAGATGCGGGCCGCCGACACGCTGTCGGTCGTGTTCCCGCACGCGGTCGCGTGTGGCGAGAACATCACCGGGCCGCGCGAGATCCCCGATCACCCGCTCGTGTTCGAGACGATCCGCGACTGCCTCGTCGAGGCGATGGACCTCGAGGGTCTACGCGGGATGATCGAGCAACTCGAGCGCGGCGAGATCCAGGTGCTCGCGAAGGACACCGTCGAGCCGAGCCCGCTGTCGCACGAGCTGCTCAACGCGAACCCGTACGCCTTCCTCGACGACGCGCCGCTCGAGGAGCGCCGCACGCGCGCCGTCTCGCTGCGCCGCGGCCTGCCGCAGACGGTGTCGAGCTCGGGCATCGACGATGTCGGCGCCCTCGACGAGGCTGCGATCACCGCGGCGACCGAGGAGGTCACGCCGGTCGTCCGCGACGTCGACGAGCTCCACGATGCACTGCTCGCGCTGTGGCTCGTCCCCGAGCGGCAGGCCCGGGCGCTCGCGCCTGCCGCCGAGGACTGGTTCGAGGCACTGACGTCGACCGGCCGCGCGTGTCGCGTGCGCTGGGAGCTCGGCGAGCAGGTCCACGCGGCCTGGATCGCGACCGAGCGCCTCGGTGCGGTGCGCACGATCCTCGAGGGCTCCGCGGTCGAGTGCGTGCCGCAGATTGCGACGCCGTCGTGGTCCAAGCCGATCGATCGCGAGACCGCGATCCTGCGGACCGTCGGTGCCCACCTCGACCATCGCGGGCCGGTGTCGGCGCGCGGCCTCGCAGCCGAGCTCGGGGTGGCGACCGCCGACGTGCTCGGTGCGCTGCTCGCGCTCGAAGGCGACGGTGCGATCCTGCGCGGCTCGTTCACCGCCGCGTCGGCGATCGCCGCGGCCGCGCGCGGGGCACGCAACGCGACGACCGTGCGCGACGCGCTCGCGGCGGCGGATGACAGCGCGCTGCTGCTCGATCTCGAGTGGTGCAACCGACGCGTGCTGGCGCGGATCCATCGCCTGACGCTCGCGCGGCTCCGCAAGGAGATCGAGCCGGTCAGCGCCGCCGCCCTGATGCGGTTCCTGCTGCGCTGGCAGCGGGTCGCCCGGAACACGCAGGTGATCGGCGCCGATGGGCTCGCGCGGATCGTCGAGCAGCTCCAGGGCTTCGAGACGGCCGCGGGTGCGTGGGAGCGCGAGGTCCTGCCCGCGCGCCTCCACGGCTACGATCAGACCTGGCTCGATCAGCTGTGCCTCGCCGGTCACGTCGTCTGGTGCCGGCTCAGTCCGCGGGCCAACGCGGTCGTCGACGAACCGGAGCCGGAGCCGGCCCTCGTGCGCGCGCAGCTCGCCAGGCGCGTGAAGCCGAAGCACTACGACCCGAAGGATCCGTACAACCTCGCCGAGGCCGCCGCAGACGCGGCGAGTCGTGGTGGTGCGACCCGCGAGCAGATCGCCGGCGCGGCGACCGCCGCGATCGCGGGTGCGCGCACGCCGGGGTTCGGCGAGCAGATCATCGTCCAGCTCGTCACGACCTCGACGGTGATGCGCCGCGACGGCATCGCCCTGCCCGAGGCCGAGGCGCCGAGCGGGCGCGGCTCGCTGCCTGCGCTCGATCCGCGGCACGCCGGCCCGCGTGCCGCAGACCCGCGCATCGCTGACCCGCGCGCCGCGACCGATCCTCCCGTTCGCCGCACCGCTCCGTCGCGCTCGGCGCCGCTCGCGCTGATGCTCCGCCGCGATGCCGGGTGGCTGCGCGCCGCCGCCGCGGTGTCGCAGACCGAGCAGCCGACGCTGGGGCCGCTCGCCGAGCGCGTGCGCGAGGTGCTCGCGACCCAGGGCGCCTCGTTCCTGTCCGATCTCGTCAACGGCATGGACATGGCGCCGTCCGACATCGAGGACGCGCTGTGGGAGCTCGTCGGCGCGGGCATCGCGACCGCGGACGGGTTCGCGAGCCTGCGCGTGCTGGTCGATCGCAAGCGCGGCGAGGTCAAGAGCCTGTTCGATCGCGCGGTCGCCGCGAATGACCTGCCACCGGTGCGCAAGTGGCAGGAGGCGATCAAGCGCGCGCGCCAGCGCGACCACCATCGGCCGGGTCACGCGCTGCGCTCGCTGCCGACCGCGGCCGGCCGGTGGTCGCTGCTCCCCGCGACGTCGGCGGCCGCGATCGACGCCGAGGCGTCGGCGCGCCAGCTCCTCCACCGCTACGGCGTCGTGTTCCGCGATCTGCTCGCCCGCGAGTCGAGCCTGCCGCCGTGGCGCGAGCTGCTGGTCGCGCTGCGCCGGCTCGAGGCGCGCGGCGAGATCCGCGGTGGTCGGTTCGTCACCGGCTTCGTCGGCGAGCAGTTCGCCCTGCCCGAGGCGCTCGACGAGCTCCGCGCCGCGCGCAACCCCGGCGCCGGTGCCTGCGTCGCGCGGCTCGCCGCGACCGACCCGCTGAACCTCGTCGGCATCCTGTCCCCGGGCCCCCGCGTGCCGGCGATCGTCGGCAACGCGGTGCTGTTCCTCGACGGGCAGGCCGTCGCGTCGGTCGAGGCGGGCCACCTCGTCCTCCGGGCGCCGCTCCCACCGGGAGCCCGGATCGACGACGATCTCACCTACCATCCCCCGCCCCGCCCCGCGCAGATCGCACCACAAGCCGCGCTCCCGCTGTAACCTGCGCCTCGATGACGTCGGGGATCCAGAGGCTGCTGCGAGAGACCGCGCGGGTCACCAAGCTGTCCGCGCTGATGTCGACGTGGCAGGGCCGGTTCATCGCGGTGTTCGTGATCGCGCAGCTGCTGCTGCCGTTGCACTACTACCTCGCGCGCAAGGATCCCCACGACGAGCGGTTCGCGTGGCGCATGTTCTCGCCGATGCGGATGGCGCGCTGCGTACCGAGCGTCGCGATCGACGACAGGCCCGTCAACCTCGGCAGCGAGTTCCACGAGGCGTGGCTCGAGATCGCCGCGCGCGGGCGGTTCTCGGTCCTCGAGGCGATGGGCGCGGCGCTGTGCGCGAAGCACCCGAAGGCCGAGGTGCGGCTCTCGATCCAGTGCACCTACCTCGATCGCGAGCCGCAGAGCTACGGCGGCTATGACATGTGCACCGTGCCCTACCTCTGACCATGGCGAACAAGCGAAAGCGATCGAAGCCGCAGGGGCCCCGCCCCGGTGCAGCCGCGCCCGCGGCGCCGGCCGAGTCGCGGCAGGCGCGGCGCGCGGAGGCGCGCAAGACCGAGCGCGAGGACGCTCCGGTGAAGCCGGCACCGAGGTTCGAGCTCGTGCGCGAGCCGGTGTTCTGGTTCGGCTTCGAGGTGTCGTGGGCCAAGCTCGCGCTCGCACGGTTCGTGATCTTCACGCTGCTCGCGATCGATGCGCTGCTGCAGCTCAGCCACGCACCGCGCTACGGCGCCGGTGGGTTCAACGTCGCCCAGCTGCCTGGGCTCGACGCGCTCGGCGCCGGGCGCATCGGCTTCGAGCTCGGTCAGCTCGCGTGCGCGTACCTGTTCATCTACGCCGCGCTCGGGGTCGCGACGCGCGTGGTCGTGCCCGCCAGCGCGGCGATCTACGCGTGGCTGTACTTCGGGAGCCAGCTCGACTCGTACCAGCACCACTACCTCGTCGCGCTCGTCCTGCTCCTCGCGTGCTTCATCCCGTGGCAGCGCCGCGAGGATGCCGAGCCCGAGACGCCGATCCGGACCTGGGCCGTCCGTCTGATCCTCGTGCAGCTCGGGATCATGTACCTGTGGGCGGCGATCTCGAAGATGTCGCCCGCGTGGCTCGACGGCCGCACGATCACCGGGCAGATCACCGGTCCGCTGCGCTCGGTGATCGAGGACACCGTCGGGTTCAAGGCCGCCGCGCGG
>Ga0316601_100002163_pt1 | contig 10062 bp, 8 predicted proteins | sample OWC_soil_day5_no_FD_207663 | JGI IMG/M metagenome (GOLD analysis project Ga0316601, IMG submission 207663) | Wetland soil microbial communities from Old Woman Creek delta, Ohio, United States - OWC_soil_day5_noCT | ecosystem: Environmental > Terrestrial > Soil > Wetlands | place: USA: Ohio...
ACTATTAATCTCTCCAACGTGGAGCTACAAAAAAAGAACCATTCTCAATGGAATTCTCCATGAAATGGCTCGTCGAGGGAAAAAACAAGGCTGCGATTTGTAACCACAGCCCTTTCCAACCTTCTTTTCTGCGACAATCTCAAATGACGTTCACAACGGAATTCTATTTACTGTCAAAGTCCGGTCCCAGTCGTCCGTCATTGTAATGTTTCCTGCACAGGGATACATACATATCCAGCCCGCCAACAACGATTTGCTGACCCTCTTTGACGAACTTGCCATCCACCACTCTGGCCACCATGGTTGCCTTCCGGCCGCACCAACAAATGGTCTTGATTTCTTCTATCTTGTCTGCATAGATCAACATATAATAGGATCCTTCAAACAATTCATTTCGAAAATCATTTTTGAGTCCGTAGGCCAGCACGGGCACATCACAACTGTCAACGATTTCGACCAGCTCCTGGATATGGTGCTTTCGTAGAAATTGACATTCATCAATCAATACGCAGTCTACTGTTTCTTTGGCGTTTTCCTTCATGAATACATCAAGCAAGTTGGTTTCATCTGTTATAGGCAGCGCGTCTCTTTGGATTCCAATACGGGAAGAGACAATGCCAACACCACTGCGGTCATCGATGGCCGGTGTAAACACCAAAACCCGCTTGCCACGCTCTTCGTAGTTGTAAGCAACCTTGATTAATTCGATAGACTTGCCGGCATTCATTGTGGAATACCGATAGTATAGTTGAGCCATGCCATATCCTCCTTGCGTATGTTTACATTCTAAAAGATTGACCGCCGAAATGCAACGTCTATTCTTTGGACAATTTGCATCCCAGCACCAGCGGAGATGCGGCGATGAGTAAAACCCCGGATCCGATTAAAATGAACTGAAGGCTGATGATATCCGCCAAAGGTCCAAAAATCAACATGCCAAGGGGCATCGCAATGGATCCGATAATCTGCACCAACGAAAAAACCCTTCCCATCATGTGTTCCGCCACATTTTCCTGGATCAATACCGTGTCTGCCGCACTGTAGGCCGGCATAAATAAACCCGCCACCACAAGAATAATCAGGTAAACTGTAAAGTTCGGGGCGACACCCAGCAATCCGAAGGTCAACCCAAAGCTTGCCGTGCATACGAACATGACAAAGAATTTATTGTTGAATGACCCCTTCAACGCCACATAGATTCCACCCAAAAGCATGCCGGCTGACCAAGTGATTTCATTCATGGTGAGCTTCCACACCTCCGGTCCAAAGGTACGTTCCACATAAAGGGGTGTTAAGAACGCCGCGGGGGTGATTAGAACATAAACGATGGCGTAAATGATCATAAGTCGCATCAGAAACGGGTGGCTCCTGGTATATCGAAAACCGTCCAATATATCTTTCAATGCGCCGGTATTCTCCGGAATTGCCGTTGTATTACGAGGAGGCATGGAAAGAAAAGTCATGAATCCGACCGCCAAAAGGGCAGTAACCACATCGGCCAACAAAGCAAACTCAATACCCAGGCCTCCCAAAAGCATCCCTGCCACCGCAGGTGATGCCAACAACAAAATCGAATTTAGCGTGCTGTTGATTCCATTGATCCGCACCAGCTTTTCTGACGGTACCAACTGTGGAACAATGGCTAAAACGGACGGCATTTGTACTCCGCTTCCAAAGGATCGAACGGCCGAAATAACTATCAGCATGGGAATGGATTGAATGCCTAGCCAAAACAGGACCACAAGTATCAATGTGCTTGCTGCAATGAACAAATCTGGGATAATAATCAGGAGCTTCCGATTATATCGGTCAGCCCAAACTCCGGCAAAAAGCGAAGTAATAATTTGGGGGAGAAAAGCGGCGATGGTTACTGCTGTCATGGCAACGCCGGATGATGTTTCCAATGTGATATACCAAATAATAGCAAAAGAAGCCACCGATGATCCAAAAATGGAGCATTGTTGGCTAATTAAAAAAAATGTTATATTGCGTTTCCATGGTTCGGGCGTCTGCTTCAAAGTCGGGTCCATTGGGTCCTCCTTCTGTGCAAATATGGACGGAAGTAGTACATAATACCACAAAATATAATAATCTCTGAAAAGGAAAAAACCTCCGGGATTTCCCGAAGGTCTTTGGTGCCCAGACTCGGAATTGAACCAAGGACACGTAGATTTTCAGTCTACTGCTCTACCGACTGAGCTATCTGGGCAAATGGTGGGCCATCAGGGACTTGAACCCGGGACCTGCCGGTTATGAGCCGGACGCTCTGACCAACTGAGCTAATGGCCCATGATTATGAATGGTCGGGGTGACAGGATTCGAACCTGCGACCCACTGGTCCCAAACCAGTTACGCTACCAAACTGCGCTACACCCCGCGGTGTCATTTTATATGGCAGGGGCAGTAGGATTTGAACCCACGGCACGTGGTTTTGGAGACCACTGCTCTACCAACTGAGCTATGCCCCTATGTTGTTATGGCGGAGAAGGTGGGATTCGAACCCACGCGGCCCTTACGAACCCTAACGATTTAGCAAACCGTCCTCTTTGGCCTCTTGAGTACTTCTCCACAATTCCATTGCCTTGTGTTCTGGCGGAGAGGGTGGGATTCGAACCCACGGCCCCTTGCGGAGTCACTGGTTTTCAAGACCAGCTCCTTAAACCACTCGGACACCTCTCCAAATATGGGTTCTACTACGCCTTTTTTTTAATTTGGTGACCCAGCGGAGGGTCGAACTCCGGACACCTTGATTAAAAGTCAAGTGCTCTACCAACTGAGCTACTGGGTCATGGCTGGGGTAGCAGGATTTGAACCTACGAGTGACGGAGTCAAAGTCCGTTGCCTTACCGCTTGGCTATACCCCATCTTTTATAAAAATATGGTGAGCCCACAGGGATTCGAACCCCGGACACACGGCTTAGAAGGCCGTTGCTCTATCCAGCTGAGCTATGAGCCCACATTTTTCGGCAATGGAGCGGATGATGAGAATCGAACTCACGCCATCAGCTTGGAAGGCTGAGGTTCTGCCATTGAACTACATCCGCGTAGTATGGGTGCGAGCAATCGCACCCAGTCTAATGGTCAATTGGAGCGGAAGACGAGATTCGAACTCGCGACCCTCGCCTTGGCAAGGCGATGCTCTACCCCTGAGCCACTTCCGCAGGTATTGGTGGAGGAGAGTGGTTTCGAACCACTGTAGGCTTAGCCAACGGATTTACAGTCCGCCCCCTTTAGCCGCTCGGGCACTCCTCCATGTAAGTAACTGGAGCTGGCGGAGGGAATCGAACCCCCAACCTGCTGATTACAAATCAGCTGCTCTACCGTTGAGCCACGCCAGCCAATGTGGTTTGCCCAAGCTCCGAATTATTTGGCGATCCGGATCGGGCTCGAACCGACGACCTCCAGCGTGACAGGCTGGCATTCTAACCAACTGAACTACCGGACCGTATTGGTGGGCGCTATAGGGCTCGAACCTATGACCCTCTGCTTGTAAGGCAGATGCTCTCCCAGCTGAGCTAAGCGCCCGTGTATCTGAATAAACCTACTCGACACATTTACTAAATATATAGTATCTCGCTCCAACTGTCAAGTAGTTTTGCACACTTCTGAAAGGATTTTTAATGAACCCGACGTCAAATCCGCAAGCATGGTTTTAATGGCCTGTTTTTCGGATTCTCCAAACATAATAGTGACGGTAACAGTATCGCTATAATCGCAATTTTCAATCTTGAATATCCCCTCGGAAGACAAGCTTTCAATCTTTTGAAGAAATGGATATGCCACCTGAACAGTCAATTCGACCATCTCCCGGACTTGCTTGATTTCAGCAGCCTCCAGTGCTAATTTTGCTGTCGATGTATAGGCACGAATCAGGCCGCCTGGTCCGAGTTTGACTCCTCCGAAATAACGCACCACAAGGATTGCCACATTTGTGATTTCCTCTTTTACCAGCATATGCACCAAAGGTGCTCCTGCCGTGCCTTGAGGTTCGCCATCATCGGATGCCCACTGGATTTGAAACTGGTCGCCCAAGACCAGCGCCGGCACATGGTGCGTAGCATCCTTATAATTGCGTTTTAAGGCTTCAAAATAGGCCAAAGCTTCCTCCCGGTCCAGAACCGGTTTTACAAAAGCGATAAACTTCGATCTTTCGATAATTTGCTCGGCGATGCCTTCTTGTCTAACAGTCTTATAGGACATTGTACTCCTTCAGTCTGCTGTAATCGTCTAACGATAAATTCACCTCCACGCGAGTACCTTCTTCAAGGTGCTCCACTTTTTCGACGATGCCTTTTTCAAAAATATAGGACAAAGCGCTTCCCTTGTCATAGGGAATCATCAGTTCGGCGTTGATCCGGTCGCCAAAAATCTTTTTCTTGACCATCTCTACCAAAACATCAACGTTTTCACCTGTCAAGGCAGAAATGCCAATGCTTTCTTCCTGACGGGGAGGCTCACTTCCTCCGGGCAAAAGATCCATTTTGTTATATACATAAATCCGCTCTTTCCCCCCGGCGCCAATTTCTTTAAGCACTTGCTCTGTCACCTGTATTTTGAATTCGGAGTCCGGGCTGGTCGCATCCACCACATGTAAAAGCAAATCCGCCAGTACTACTTCCTCTAGCGTGGCTTTAAACGCCTTAATTAGGGAATGAGGCAGTTTGCTGACAAACCCAACCGTATCAATCAGCAAAAATTCCTGATTGGTATCCAGCTTGATGTTGCGCTGGGCTGTATCCAGGGTTGCAAAGAGTATATCTTTTGATGAAACCGATTTTTCTTGCTTCTCAACCAACTCCAACAACTTGTTCATCAATGCGGATTTGCCGGAGTTGGTATAACCAACGATGGCAACGACAGGCATCCCGGACTTTTCTCGTTTTGCCCGCTGTGTTGATCGGTTCTTCCGTATTTCTTTCAGCTCTGTCTCAATGTCGTAAACCCTACTCTTTACATGGCGACGGTCGGTCTCCAGCTTTTTTTCACCCGGGCCTCTTGTGCCGATTCCGCCTCCAAGACGCGATAAGGATTTTCCAAATCCAAGCAGCCTTGGCAACCGGTATTTTAATTGGGCCAGTTCTACCTGAAGCTTCCCCTCTTTGGATGTGGCCCTAGAGGCGAAAATATCCAGTATCAGGATGGTTCGGTCCAATACTCGTACATTGAGTCCATCTTCAAGATTTCGAAGCTGCATGCCACTGAGCTCATCATTGAAAATTACCGTGTCAGCTTCCATGTTTACACAGAGTTCGGCCAATTCAACAACTTTGCCACTACCTATGTATGTGGCTGAGTTGGGTTTTTCAATCTGTTGAATCATTCTGCCCAGCACTTCTACCCCGGCCGCCTCGGCCAGGTTTTGAAGTTCATCCATGAAATATGTGATGTCTTCCTGAATTGCGCCGCCCACAAGGATGGCTCTTCTATCTTCAGTGCTGACAACATGATTGTCTTCCGTCATTCGGAACATAGCTACCTCATCAGTCTTTGAGAAAAAAAGCCCCGGAAGTGCTTCCGGGGCGATTAAAGCATTGGCTTTCGAATTAGTTGTTTAGTTTGTCCAACTGTTCATAAAACTTTTGGTTCAAAACCCGGATATGGGTTCCCTTCATGCCCAGTGATTTTGACTCGATGATTCCGGCGCTCTCCAGTTTACGAAGTGCGTTGACGATTACAGAACGGGTAATTCTGGAACGGTCAGCGATTTTGCTGGCCACCAGGATTCCTTCCACACCGTTAAGTTCCTCAAAAATCTTTTGAATCGCTTCACTTTCGGAATAGGACAAGGTACTGACCGCCATCTTGACGATTTCGGTGTTCCGTTCCTCTTCTTCGTTCTGGATATTGATACGTCTTTGAATCTCAATTCCAACGACCGTGGCTCCAAACTCACCAAGAACGAGATCCTCATCATTGAATTCCGGAGAATATCTGGTCAGGAACAGCGTCCCCAATCTTTCATCTCCACCAATGATAGGAATAAAGGTATGGTATTTGTCCTTTGTGTTAATATCGTATTTAAATACTTCCAGGACTTCCTCGCCAAACAGATTTGCTTTTGTGTCCTTTATTTTTAACAAAGCGTCGTTATATTCGGCAGGAATTTTTTCTGCGCCTGTCTCCGGATCGTAAATCGCAGAGCTATCCGCTTTGATTTTGTAAAAAACACCCAGGACTTTACCTTTTGTGTTCAGGATATAAACGTTGGCGTCAGTCAGCTCGCTAAGGATTTCGCATAGCTCATTAAACGACATAACGCCCTTCGTGCCTTCCTTCAGAACCCAATTTAGTTTCCTGACTTTGGATAATATTTCTTTTTCCATTTTAGACACTCCTTGTAGGGGTGATCATATTTTTCATTCACCCACGGGATAGATTATATCCCATGGAAAACCTCTGTACAATAATTATTTAGATTTTTTAGAAAATTATTTATTCTACAAACAATTAAAGAATGTACCGGTCCAAATCTTCGGGGTGAATCTTCTCGATGAACTTCTGTTTTACGTATTCCTCATCGATGGTAATTTTCTCTTCTTCCATATCAGGGATGTTGAAAGATATGTCTTCCAGCAACTTTTCCAGGATGGTGTGGAGTCTTCTAGCCCCAATATTTTCGTTCTGCTCATTCATCAGAAATGCCATAGATGCAATCTCTTTGATCGCGTCATCGGTAAACTCGACGATGATGCCTTCGGTCTCAAGCAGGGCCTTGTGTTGCTTGATCAATGCGTTCTCTGGAATGGTGAGAATCTTAAGGAAGGTTTCTTCCGTTAGATTTTCAAGTTCCACGCGAATGGGAAAACGTCCCTGCAATTCAGGTATCAAGTCGGTGGGTTTGGCGGAATGAAATGCGCCGGAACCGATGAACAGGATATGGTCTGTTTTGACAGGACCATGCTTGGTATTGACCACGCTTCCTTCCACGATAGGCAAGATATCCCTTTGAACACCTTCCCGTGACACGTCCGCACCGGACCGATAGCCGGACCCGGAAGCGATTTTATCGATTTCGTCAATGAAGATGATCCCGTTTTGTTCTGCATTTTGTAATGCCTCTTCTGTAACCTGATCCATATCGATCAGGTTTTGGGCTTCTTCTTCACGAAGAATTTTTCTGGCATCCTTCACTTTGACTTTTTTTGATTTCTTTTTGGGGGGCACCATGTCGCCAAAAATATTGCCGATGGCAATGCCCATGCCTTCCTGGCTCATGTCCAGCTGATTTCCTTTAGGCGCTGCTGAAACCTGGATTTCGATGAACTGTTCTTCCAGTTTTCCTTCACGAAGCTGCTGCCTAACCTGTTCTCTGGCCATTTCAATATCATCATTGCTGACCGTGGTATCTTCGTCTTTTTTGTTTTGTTGCGCTTCATATTGCTGTTTCTGACTCTGGTATCCGCCACTGTTCAGAATAAAATCGAAGGGGCCTCTTGCGGCATCTGTGGATCCGGGTTTTTTACGGCCGGGAATAATGGCCTCCAGAATTTTTTCTTCTGCAAGCTCATCGGCGATGACATATTTTTCTTCAAGGCGGCTTTGCTTGGTGATTCGAATGGATGCTTCCACCAAATCACGAACCATGGAATCCACGTCCCTGCCCACATAGCCTACTTCTGTAAACTTGGTGGCTTCGACCTTCACAAAGGGCGCATCCATGAGTTTTGCCAGTCTTCTAGCGATTTCAGTCTTACCTACACCGGTGGGTCCCATCATCAATATATTTTTGGGTGTGATTTCTTCCATCAGCTCTTCAGAAAGCAAGCTTCTTCGATATCGGTTTCGGAGGGCTACCGCCACGGATTTTTTGGCTTCATCCTGCCCGATGATATATTTGTCCAGTTCCGCCACAATTTCTTTAGGCGTCATATTGTAAAGTTTGTTTGCCATCATAAACCTCCTATAGTTTCTCGGTGGAGATGTTGTCGTTTGTGTACACACAGATAGATGCAGCGATTCGAAGAGACTCTCTCACGATTTCTTCCGCTGTCAGCGTTGTGTGATTGTAAAGGGCATTGGCTGCGGAATAGGCATAATTGCCTCCGGAGCCAATAGCGATAAAGTCCTGGTCTGGTTCGATGACCTCTCCGTTTCCTGAAATCAACAGCATTGCTTCTTTGTCGGCTACAATCATCAGGGCTTCCAAATTTCTCATCATTTTGTCCGTGCGCCAAAGTTGCGCCAGAGATACTGCAGCCCGTTTCAGGTTGCCGCCATGTTCTTCCAGTTTCTCTTCAAATTTTTCCCGCAGGGAAAAAGCATCCGCCACGGATCCGGCAAATCCGACCAGCACTGAATTTTTATATATTTTTTGCACTTTTTTGGCACCGGCCTTCATAATGGCACTTTCGCCCATGGTCACCTGTCCGTCACCGCCGATGCAGATATCGTCTTCGCTTCTTCTTACCGCAACAATCGTTGTTGCATGAAATTGTACCATTGTATTTCCTCCATCGTATTCTTTGATGTAATCCAAGCAAGCCTTATATATTATTCTTTGTAGTCACACTCGCTGTTTGAGCAGGCGTACTCCCCTTGCTTGGTCTTTTTTTCTACCAAACGGGCTCCGCATTTGGGACAATCTTTTTCCGTTGGCTTATTCCAGTATAACTGATTACAGGCCGGATAACCACTGCATCCATAAAAGAGCCGGCCTTTTTTGCTCTTTCTTTGGATGATTTCTTTGCCACAAGTCGGGCAGGACACACCAATCGAATTGACAATCATTTTGGTGTTTTTACAATCAGGATAACCGGTGCATGCCAGGAATTCGCCGAATCTGCCATGCCTGTAAACCATCGGTTTGCCACATAGCTCACAGATTTCATCGCTGATTCGTTCTTCCAGCTCCACCTTTTCTATTTTTTCATCCGCAAAGTCCAGATCTTTCTTGAAAGTCACATAAAAATCCCTGATAATGGATTTCCAGTTGAGATTTTCTACTTCTATCAGATCCAACTTGTCTTCAATATCGGAAGTGAACTTAACGTCAACTACTTCCGGGAAATACTCCACCATCATCTGATTGACCAAAAATCCCAAATCTGTTGGGACTAAGAATCTCTTTTCCTTTGCTATATATTTGCGTTCCGTCAGCGTCCCGATAATCGGTGCATAGGTACTGGGGCGTCCGATGTTCTCCTCTTCCAAGTCCTTGACCAGACTGGCCTCAGTGAAACGGGGAGGTGGCTGAGTGAAACTTTGCTCACCTTTCACATCATCCGCAATCAAAACCTCCCCTTGTATCAGCAAGGGCAGTTCTTTATCTTCTTCATCCTTGGTTGGAGAGTAAACCTTAAGAAATCCGTCGAAAAGAAGTTTGGATCCATTGGCTTTGAAAAGATAAGCCTGGTTTTTTATACCCACAGCCATACCCATATAAACAGCTGGCTTCATCTGGCTGGCCAGGAACCGATTCCAGATAAGCTTATATAGATTGTATTGATCTTTGCTTAAAGAAACCTTAATTTGATCCGGGGTCAAATCCACATAACTTGGACGGATGGCCTCATGGGCATCCTGCACTTCCTTTTTTTTGTTGCTGAAAAAGTTGTTGCCAACATAGTTTTCACCGTAAGTGGTCGCGATATAGGCTTTTGCTGCCGCTTTCGCCTCATCAGAAATTCTCACAGAGTCTGTACGGATATAGGATACCAGACCCACAGTGCCTTTTCCCTTAATCTCAACGCCCTCGTAGAGCTGCTGCGCAATCTGCATGGTCTTTTTGGTCGAATAATTCAATTTGTTGGATGCATCCTGTTGCAGGCTACTGGTGGTAAAAGGCGCATAGGCGTTTCGGGTGCGTTCCTTGGCCTCTACCGAATCCACAGTGAAAGTCCCATTTTTGAGTTCGGCCAGGATTCTGTCTGCATCATCTCCGTTGGTGATGGAGATTTTGTCTCCTTTATATTGTGCCAACTTCGCGGTGAAGGTTTTGTCCTTATGAAAAATGGCCAGAATGTTCCAATACTCTTCCGGCACAAATGCTCTGATTTCATTTTCTCTGTCGCAAATAATCTTCAGCGCTGCCGATTGAACCCGACCGGCGCTCAAACCTCTTCG
>Ga0316601_100002166_pt1 | contig 10056 bp, 12 predicted proteins | sample OWC_soil_day5_no_FD_207663 | JGI IMG/M metagenome (GOLD analysis project Ga0316601, IMG submission 207663) | Wetland soil microbial communities from Old Woman Creek delta, Ohio, United States - OWC_soil_day5_noCT | ecosystem: Environmental > Terrestrial > Soil > Wetlands | place: USA: Ohio...
CAGCTATGAAGGCGGCGGTATTTCCTACAATCTGCCTTACTGCAAGAATGTTCCTATGGAAAGAACCATACGCGACTGGCAGTATGTTGACCGCCTGACCGGCTTGTATGAGGAGATGGGGGTTTCAATAAACCGCGAACCATACGGACCGCTTACAGGCACTCTGGTACCTCCCTTTGTCTCACATGCGGCGGCGATCATCGAGGCGCTGCTTGCAGCGGAGCAGGGTGTAAAGAATATCACCGTTGGATACGGACAGTGCGGCAACCTGATCCAGGATATCGCAGCAATCCGTACCCTTGAAGAACTTACAGATGAATATCTGCAGAAATACGGCTACAGCGATGTTATAGTCACAACCGTTCTGCACCAGTGGATGGGAGGTTTTCCTGCAGACGAGGCAAAGGCATTCGGCGTTATCTCCCTGGGCAGCACCATCGCAGCGCTGGCCAAGGCAACAAAGGTCATAGTCAAGACGCCTCACGAAGCTGTAGGCATCCCTACCATGGAAGCGAATGCAGCAGGGCTGCGCTGCACCAAGCAGGTCGTGAACATGCTGGCTGACCAGAACTTCCAGAACAACGAACTTGAGAATGAAAAGGAAATCATCCGTCAGGAAACCCGATGCATCGTTGATAAGTGCTTCGAACTGGGCGAAGGGGATATTGCAATAGGCGTATGCCGCGGCGTTGAAGCCGGCGTACTGGATGTACCGTTCGCACCTTGCCGGGCAAATGCGGGCCTTATGCTGCCGGCACGTGACAACAACGGCGCAATCCGTATCCTGAATATGGGCAACCTGCCGTTTAGCCAGGATCTGAAGGACTTCCACAGAGAAAAGATTGAAGAACGTGCTAAGGCTGAAAAGCGCGAGGTTTCGTTCCAGATGGTGATTGATGACGTTTATGCAATCGGCAAAGGCCGCCTTGTTGGACGCCCTAGATATTAACTAGCAAAGGAGAATTCATTATGAAAATTGTTGATGTTGTTTGTTCCGAAGGACGTACCGGCTTTTATTTTGATGATCAGCGTGCGATCAAGAAAGGCGCTGGACATGACGGCGTTTTCTATATAGGCAAACCTGTCACAGAGGGTTTTACATCCGTTCGCCAGGCAGGTGAATCCATTTCAGTTATGATCATTCTGGAAGACGGCCAGATCGCTTACGGAGACTGCGCTGCTGTCCAATACAGCGGAGCAGGCGGACGAGACCCGCTTTTCCTGGCAAAAGACTTCATACCTTTGATTGACAAATATATAAAGCCTGAACTTGTCGGAAAGGAAGCCGATTCCTTCCGCGACCTAAGTGCAATGATGGAAGCTATCCAGATAGGCGGCAGGCGTTTGCACACAGCTATCCGCTATGGCGTTTCCCAGGCAATCCTCGATGCAGTTTCAAAGGCAACCGGCCGATTGATGTGCGAAGTCGTTGCCGACGAATATAACTGCACCGTATCAGAAACACCTGTCCCGATATTCACACAATCCGGCGACGACCGCTATGACAATGCCGACAAGATGATAATCAAAGGCGCGCAGGTCCTGCCCCACGCATTGATCAACAACGTCGAGACAAAGCTTGGCAGAAACGGCGAAAAGCTGGCTGAATATGTTGTTTGGCTGCGCGAACGCATACTTAACAACCGTTTAAGCGAGGAATACAATCCCATACTCCATATAGACGTATACGGCACCATAGGCGTTGCGTTCGGCGACAACAACTATAAGGCTATGGCAGACTACCTGGCAAAGCTGGAAGAGCTGGCAAAGCCGTTTAAACTGCGCATTGAAGGCCCTATGGACTGCGACACGGACCGTGAAACACAGATGATTGCCCTGTCAGGCCTTACCAAAGAACTGGATGACCGCGGCATCAACGTTGAACTTGTGGCTGACGAGTGGTGCAACACGCTTGAGGATATAAAGTATTTTGCAGATCACAAGGCCGGGCATATGGTTCAGATTAAGACACCTGACCTTGGCGGTATCAACAACACGATCGAAGCGGTTCTGTACTGCAAGGAAAAAGGCATAGGAGCATATCAGGGCGGCACCTGCAATGAGACAGAACGCAGCGCTCAGGTTTGCGTAAACTGTGCTATGGCGACCAATCCGGATCAGATCCTTGCAAAGCCGGGCATGGGTGTTGATGAAGGATATATGATAGTTTTCAACGAAATGCAGCGTATTCTTGCTTTGCGCAAGGCGAAGAACAACATGAAAAAGTGATTGCTATAAAGCGGGCACAGGATAAATCCTGTGCCCAATACACTTGACAGACAATTTGAAAAATTTGTTGACATGCGGAAATATGTTGGTATAATAGCACTTAATACTAATTTTATTTAACGGAGGATTCTCTAATGGAGAATATCATTGGAAAGGGAATAAGCGTAAGAGAATATTTTTATTTTAGCTGGAGCTATTATTATTTTAGCGCTGGTTATTTTTTCTACGCAAAATTATATATTCCACTTTACAATGAGTTAAATAAATTGAAGTTTGTCTTGCATAGAAGATCTCTATGCGCATAAGATTTTAAATTTGATTTACATGATAAGGCTCATTAGAGCCTTATTTTTTTTACCAATTAATATACAAGGGGGATGAGACAATGAAAGAAATGAGCAAAAATATAATTTTAATAGGAAGGCCTGATTCCGAGAAGGCCGCCATTGGTAAAATTATATCTGAAAAGTTAGGGTTCAAATTCGTTGATACAGATCAAGGTTCAGGAGGAGAAGAGTACAATAAATTTGCGAGAAGCAAGTGTACGGTAATTTCCACTGAAGCAGACGTAATAAAAAGCCACCCGGATATAAAGGGGTTAAGAGAAAATGGAGTTGTCATATTCATTGATAATAAAGGTCAGCTGAAAGATGAGAAACATGAAATTCACAGGAAATGCTGTGACCTGCACCTGGTCAATGACAACAATATCGATGAGATAGTATTTTACATCTGCTCTCTGTGGGGCTTAAATACGATATCCTGATCGATTGAAACGAGAAAAATATATTTGCCGGAGGATTCTATTATGGAAAAAATCATTGGAAAGGGAATAAGCGTAAAAAAATTTTTTTATTTTAGCTGGAGCTATCTATATTTTAGCTTTTGCTATTTATTTTGCGCAAAATTAAATATTCCAATTTGCAATGAGTTTGATAAACTAAAGTTCCTGGCTGGCAGAAAATTCCTGTTGGGATAACGCTGTTGATTTTGTTTATGGAATAAGGCTCATTTTGAGCCTTATTTTTTTATGTAATCAGGGGAAAAAAATTAGATGGAGGTACAACCATGATAGTGATAATAAAATCTGGAACATCTAGAGAAAAAATTGAAGAACTGAAATCCGAAATAGAGATGGACGGATGCCGGGTGAGCGAGGTTGAAGATGAAGGCAAATGCACACTGGGGCTCATAAGAAACAGCGCAAAGGCAAATCTGCCGAGAATTGAGGCTAACAGCTGCGTAGAAAAAGTTTCAAAAGTGCAGCAGCCATACAAACTTGCAAACAGACTTTTCCATCCATGTGATACTGTTATTGCGGTGAACAATGAAACCATCGGGGGAAACAAGCTGGCAGTAATGGCTGGACCCTGCTCAGTAGAGAGTGAAGAGCAGATAGTCGAGATAGCAAAATTGGTCAAGGCGAGCGGCGCAGGGTTCCTGAGGGGCGGAGCTTTCAAACCAAGGACATCCCCATACAGTTTCCAGGGGCTTAAGACACATGGCCTTGAACTGCTGAAAATTGCAAGGCAGGAGACAGGTCTTCCTATTGTAACCGAAATCATGTCTGCTGACATGATCGGCGAGTTTGTTCAGAACGTTGATGTCATACAGGTGGGAGCGAGGAACATGCAAAACTTCGAACTTCTTAAGGAGCTTGGAAAAACAAAAACGCCGATACTTCTGAAGAGGGGATTTTCGGCAACCATAGAGGAACTGATTATGTCAGCAGAGTACATTATGGCAGGCGGCAACGAGAATGTGATACTTTGCGAAAGGGGAATAAGGACATTTGAGACCTACACAAGAAATACGCTTGATTTAAGCGCTATACCTGCAATAAAGAGGCTGAGCCACCTTCCGGTTATTGTGGATCCAAGCCACGCATCGGGATTGTGGAGGATGGTGAGTCCGCTCTCTAAGGCTGCAGTAGCCGTAGGAGCTGACGGGCTCATGATTGAGGTTCACAATGACCCTGAAAACGCACAATGCGACGGCCAGCAGTCAATCAGACCGGAAAGGTTCAAAAAACTCATGGAGGATTTGAGACCATTTGCAGGGTGTGAGAAAAAGGTGATCTGATAAGGAAGGGGAAATAAAGATATGAGCAGGAATATTGTTTTGATCGGCATGCCCGGTGCAGGGAAAACCACTATAGGAAAAATGCTTTATGAAAGGCTGGAGCTTAAGTTTGTAGATGTGGATGAATTCATAGTTGAGGAAAGCGGCAAGACCATCCCTGAGCTTTTTGATGTGAGCGAAAGCCATTTCAGGAATGCCGAAAGCGAGGCGGTCAAAAAACTGAGCATGGACAAATCCTCCATCATCGCAACTGGCGGAGGCGTGATAAAAAACAAGGCGAATATTGAGGAGCTTAAGAAAAATGGAATCATTGTGTTTATAGACAGGCCATTGGGGAATATTGCGGGAGATGTGGAAATATCCAAGAGGCCGCTTCTAAAGGACGGGGTGAAGAAACTATACGATCTTTACGATGAGAGGTACGAGCTTTACAAAAGGTACAGCGATTTTCGTGTTGTGAACGATGGGTCAATCGAAGCGGTGGTGGAAAAAATCATAGAAAAATACGCGTTTTCCTAATATTCAAAATCGTCAACCGATAAATGTTGAATGGCGGGCAATTTGGCATTATAATTAAATTGTACAAAAAAATACCTCTTTTGAAATGGGGGAGATTAATGTTAAGTGAAAGCCGACAGGAAAAAACGATCAAGCTTTGCCAGGATTTGATAAGAATACAAAGCTATTCCGGGGAAGAAGGAAAAGCAGCCGAAAGATTAAAAGAAGCATTTATGGAAATGGGCTATGATGAGGTTTTTATTGACAAATACGGCAACATAACAGGGCACATCAAAGGAAAAAAACCTGGAAAGAAAATACTGTTTGACGGGCATATGGATACCGTGCCTGTGCCGGATCAGACCAAATGGACCCGAAATCCTTTTGGCGCGGAAATATCGGACGGGAAAATATACGGGAGGGGAGCATCGGATATGAAAGGTGCACTCTGTGCTATGTTATGCGCTGGAGCATACTTTGCAGAGGATACCGATAAGGAATTTGCAGGGGATATATACATATCAGGTGTTGTTCATGAAGAATGTTTTGAAGGGATAGCTGCAAGGGAAATCAGCAAAAAAGTGAACCCCGACTATGTTGTAATAGGGGAAGCTTCAGAATGCAACATAAAAAGAGGGCAGAGGGGAAGGGCGGAAATAGTTGTTGAAACTTTCGGTAAGCCGGCTCATTCAGCAAACCCTCAAAAGGGAGTAAACTCAGTCAAAAAAATGGCCAAGCTGATCGGAAGAATTGAGAATGTCGAAATGACCACCGATGAATTTTTAGGTGACGGGATACTTGAAATTACCGACATAAAATCATCGCCGTATCCGGGAGCGTCCGTAGTGCCTGATTATTGCAAGGCCACCTATGACAGGAGATTATTAGTGGGAGAAACAAAAGAGGGCGTTTTAAAACCGATACTTGACATAATTGAGGAAATGAAAGAAGAAGACCCGGAGTTCAAAGCAAAGGCATCCTTCGCTGAAGGAAGAGAGACGTGTTATACGGGCGAGATTATCGAAGGCGAAAGATTTTTCCCGGGCTGGGTGTATGAAGAGAAGGATGAATTTGTCCAGAACGTATATAATGGCCTGAAAGAAATAGGCATGGACCCGATGATTACACATTATTCCTTCTGCACAAACGGGAGCCATTATGCAGGTGAGGCGGGAATTAAAACTATAGGCTTTGGTCCGTCAAGGGAAAACCAGGCGCACACAATCGATGAATACATAGAGATAGATCAGCTTCTGAAAGCTGCCGAAGGATATTATTCAATAAGTAAATCAGTGTTGAAATAAATTACGACCGCATCAGATATTGATGCGGTCGTAACGCTACCAGTATACTTCTACAGGCATATCGTCATCGTCGATTTGCTGTCCTTTGAGTATTTTATCTGCCAGCTCCAGCTTGTCTGCCTTTAGAACCACGCGGGCTCCGCTGTCATCTGACGAGGCAAAAGCATAGGTGTACTCGATGTTGATCCCGGCGTCGCTCAGCATTTGCATTTTTTCATACAAGCTGCCAGGGTGGTCATCGAGCGCTATTGTTAAAATTGGATCGTTTTTTACCGGGTACCCTGAATCCAAAAGCAGTTTTTCAGTTTTGCCGGGATCCTTGACAATAATACGTAAAATACCGCTGAATTCCGTTGAATCAGACAAGGTTAAAGCCCGAAGGTTGATGCCATTCTTTTCTAACAGCTCAAGCACTGCAGCCATCGCTCCAGGTTCATTCTTCAACATTAAAGATATTTGGCGGATAATCATAAGCATGCCTCCCAAGAATAAAATAGTCAACAAATAGTTATGACAATTATACATTATTGATATGAGAATGAATAGTAGAAATTTTTTTAATAATTAAAAAAAGCAGCAAAAATAACCGCTGCATTATGTAAGAAAATGGTATAATTAATAGATGAGAAATATAAAGGACACCGGGAGGAGTAACAGAAAATGGATTTAACAAATATGCAGGTTTCACATAAGAAATTCGGTATAGGTACAGTTGAAGAACACGATTTTGAGGTTATTACAGTTAAGTTTGCAAATGAAACAAAGAAGTTCCAATACCCATTAGCATTCGAAAGATTCCTTGAATTGCTTGATGCGGCTCATAGCAGAGAATTAAAAGAAGAACTTGAAATGAAAAAAGAGGAAATAAGGAATGATGAAATGAAAAAAACTGCTGAGAGGTTATTGGAAATCGCTGAAGAAGTTCGACCAAAACCTGTCAGGGATATCAATAAAAGCAAAGACATACTGAGAATCCATCAAACTTGTTTTGATTTTATGATCGATTACCAAAAGGAGCATAAAGATTTTTATTTTGTGCCAAGAAAGGTAAATAACAGCAACAGGCTGAATGACGGGTATTACTTTATTGGCAATGACAATTATTTGATGATAAGCTTTTGGAATGGAGGAGACGGGAAGGAAAAAATCCACAATTTAAATTTTGGAATAACAGAAAGCGGTGACTGCTTCCTGGAAATTAGTTCAAGAGACAGCGAAAAGAAGGCAGACCTTTTAAGGGAGCTGGTTCGGATCCTGGAAGAAAAAAATCACTATAAATTTGATGAGATTAAGGTTAACAAATGGCGTCTTGATTACGATGCAAGTCTCCCGTATCTTGATGTGCTTGAGTGTTTTATACTGAATGAAAAGGCGGTTATTGATGAATACCTGAGAAAACACAAGGATGCAGAAATTGGAATAGCAGATCAAAAAATGCATGATAAGTATGTTCAGAGGATTCTCAACATGTAACATTGTAAAAAAGGGGGCGAAAAAATGAATATAAAGCGCACAGTTCTGCTGGGAATTATGCTTTTCCTTTTCTCGGTGGTGCTGTATTTCATTAATTTTTTGTTATACGGAGATGCGCATCATCTAATGGAGTCGTTCACTGAGGAACTTGCATTCATGCCTGTTTACGTGTTCATCACTGCTGTTTTCGCTGAGCGAATGCTCTCCAGGTCAGAGAAAGCCGAGATGTCCAGGAGGACGAACGCCCTCGTGGGAACATTTTACAACGAAGTCGGTTATGACATGGTCAATAAGCTGTTTGAGTTCGACAGCAATTCTGAGACACTGAAGACCGAAATGTCAATGGACAGCGGTTTGGATTCGCAGAAGGTCAAGGCTATTCACAGGTTAGCCGAGACATACACTTACGGTGCACCAAAAGGCAAGGAGGATATCCTGGAAATTGGGGAACTGCTGTCGGCAAAAAAGGACTTTATGCTGATCATGATGTCTAACGCCAGCCTGCTGGAAAAGGACGAATTCTCGGAACTTCTGCTTTCCGTGAACCATATCCATGAGGCTCTCAAAACGATTGACGACATCTCTGCAATAAGCGATGATCTTGTGGACCACTTCCACAGCGACATCCAGAAGGCGTACAGGTGCCTTATAGGGGTGTGGGTCAGTTATTTGTCATTTATAAAAAACGAAGACCCGTACCTGTACATGCTCGCTGTCGGCAAGAACCCGTTCAGGGGGAAAGCAGGCGCACCTAAGGTTATGCATGAAATTTAAGAGTTGTGTATAATATTAAAACATCCTATAATATGACTATAGACTAAATATTTTGAATATATTAAACGTTTTAGCAAATACTGGATGAGGTGATTCATTATGGATGAAAACAGCATAAATCTGACGCAGGATACGGTTCGAGACCTTTGGTCACAGACTTACAATACCGAGGGCAAACCTGATTGGTCTCATATTTTTCCATATTACCACCCGGAAATTGTTTTTCAGGATGCCATTCAGAGGCTTGAAGGTATAGAAAATTTTAAAGCCATGTGTGAACGGTTAACAAATAGATGCAAGAGCCTGAGGATGGATATAATCACAGTTGTTCAGGACTCCAATATTATTATAATGGAATGGAAGATGACAATGTCGTTTAGAAAGTCACCTGATACACCGATTTTTGGATGTACAAAACTGACCATTCATGATGACGGAAGGATAATTGAACAAAGGGATTACTATGACCTTTGGGGAGATATTTTCAATGGTGTGCCAGGTTTTTCGAAGTTGTACAGAAAGTTTATGCGCAGATTCTTTGGGTAGGAGGATAAGATCATGAAGCTGAAACTGCCGGATGAATTGATTTTTATCAGAAACGGGAAAGCAGCACAGAAGAAGAGCACAGCCACCATGGAGGGTAAAGTATGCGTAATAACCGGCGCAACTTCCGGGGTAGGTCTTGAGGCATTAAAAAGATTGGCCAGGGGAGGCGCCCATCTAATCATGGTGTGCCGGAATCAGGAGAAAGCGGAACGTATCAGCAGGCAAATCAAGGATAGATGGAAAGTCCCGGTTGATATTGTCATTGCCGACTTCAGCCGCCTGGATGAAGTCAGGAATGCTGCCGCCCTAATAATTAAAAACTATCCTAAAATCGACGTGCTTATAAACAGCGCAGGAATGCATTCAACAAAGCTGATCCACACATCAGAAGGTTTCGAAATGGTCTTTTGCGTCAACCATCTGGCTCCGTTCCTGTTCACATTGCTTCTTATTGACAGGCTGAAAGAAAGTGCGCCGGCTCGCATAATCCAGGTGAATTCCGAAGGACACCGTTTCAATGGCCTCAACCCGGAAGATATTAACTGGGAAAAACGCCATTATACTGGACTCAGAGGCTATGGGGCTTCCAAAACGGCTCAGCTGCTTACAGTCTGGGAACTTGCTGATCTTTTGGAAGGTTCTGATGTTACCGTTAATGCGCTTCATCCGGGTGATGTAAAAACAAATATAGGCAACAATAACGGTTGGCTTTACAGATGGTTTTTGCATCATGTAACCTGGCACTTCTTGAAGGATCCGGTCATATCGGGGGAGGCTATTTACTATTTGGCTTCCGATCCTGAAATGAGCGGTGTCAGCGGCCGTTTTTTCAACCTTACTATTGATGAAAAACCTGCTGCGCATGCGCTTGACCGCAGCATGGGAAAACGAATATGGGAGCTTAGCATGAAAATGACAGGGGTGTGAGTTGTATGAACTACGATGTAATAATAGTAGGCGGCGGAATGGCAGGGCTTACATCCGCAGCATACCTTAGCAAAGCTGGTTACAAGGTGCTGGTGTGTGAGAAAGAAAAGAAAGTTGGCGGCCTTGTAAATTCTTTTGATTACAAAGGCTTTACGTTTGACGGCGGCATAAGGGCCATCGAAAATTCAGGAATAGTATTGCCGATGCTAAGACAGTTGGGTTT
>Ga0316601_100002168_pt1 | contig 10052 bp, 9 predicted proteins | sample OWC_soil_day5_no_FD_207663 | JGI IMG/M metagenome (GOLD analysis project Ga0316601, IMG submission 207663) | Wetland soil microbial communities from Old Woman Creek delta, Ohio, United States - OWC_soil_day5_noCT | ecosystem: Environmental > Terrestrial > Soil > Wetlands | place: USA: Ohio...
CGAGGCCCTGCAGATCACCGAGTTGCAGCGCGCGGGCGGACGGCGCGTGCAGGCCAGGCAGTTCCTCGCCGCCCACCCGCTGGCGCCGGGCCTGCGCTTTCAGGGGCCGGGTTGAACTTTGGCGCCGCGTCGCCATCTATGGCGCTGCGCCGGGCGGCGTCGTTTCGCGAAGGAAGGAGCCTCATGTTCAATCTGATGAAGACGGCCGTGCTGATGGCGGCCATCACGGCGCTGTTCATGGCGATCGGCTCGCTGCTGGGCGGGCGCAGCGGCATGATGATGGCGCTCATCGTTGCGCTCGGCATGAACTTCTTCAGCTACTGGTTTTCCGACAAGCTGGTGCTGAAGATGTACAACGCGCACGAGGTCGACGCGACCTCGGCGCCGCAGTTCCACGCGATGGTCGCCGACCTCGCGCGGCGCGCCGAGCTCCCGATGCCGCGCGTCTACCTGATCGACGAGGACGCGCCGAACGCCTTCGCCACCGGGCGCAACCCCGAGCATGCCGCGGTCGCGGCGACCACCGGGATCCTGCGCGTGCTGTCCGAGCGCGAACTGCGCGGCGTGATGGCACACGAGCTGGCCCACGTGAAGCACCGCGACATCCTGATCTCGACGATCAGCGCGACGATGGCCGGCGCAATCTCGATGCTTGCGAACTTCGCGATGTTCTTCGGCGGGCGCGACAGCGAGGGCCGCTCGCACAACCCGATCGTCGGCCTGCTGGTGATGATCCTGGCCCCGCTCGCGGCGAGCCTGATCCAGATGGCGATCAGCCGCGCGCGCGAGTTCGAGGCCGACCGTGGCGGTGCGGAGATCTCGGGCGACCCGCGCTCGTTGGCCAGCGCGCTCGAAAAGATCCACAGCTATGCGCAGGGCACGCTGCTGCCCCCTGCCGAGCGCCATCCCGAGACGGCGCAGATGATGATCATCAACCCGCTGTCCGCGGGCGGACTGCGCGGGCTGTTCTCGACGCACCCGTCGACCGAGGAGCGGGTCGAGCGCCTGCTGGCCATGGGATCCGGGCGCATGGCCTGATGCGGTGAACAGATGAGTCGCAGCTGGGTGGCGCCCGGGCGGCGGAAGGCCACCGCGGCGACTCACCGAGGGGGCGACCTCAAGTCGCGACTTCAGGCAACCGATAAGGACGCATTGCTTCAGCCCGCCTGCATGATGTCCGCCACCCGTCTCGCTACTGCCCTGCTGCTGGTGACTCTGCTCGCCGGCTGCGAGATGCTGGGCGTCGAATCGACCGAGAAGATCGCCGCGCTGAAGGAGGGCGAGGGCAAGGCCGTCGGCAGCGCCTGCAGACAGGCCAATCGGGCCATCGAAGACTGCTTCGCGCTCAACCCGAGGATGCACAAGGCCGCGGTGTTCGCGGGCTGGCGCGAGATGGACGAGTACATGCGCGAGAACAAGCTCGAGGCAGTCGCTCCGCTGCTGGACCGCGCTGGCGCCAAGGTAGAGCCGCAGGCCCGCGCTGCCGTCGAGAGCACCAGCGATGCGTCGGCCGGCACGAGCAGCGAGCCCAGGACGGCGCCCGCCACGGGAAACAAGGCCGTTCACGCCTCCTGATCGCCGCGCCACTGCGCTGGCCGCAACAGTGGCCGGCGCGCCCAAGTTCCCGCTGTCGTCAGGCGAGTCGACGGCCACCTGGCAGGACGCGCGCATCTACGCTCCAGCGGCCGCCACCGGCTGGTTCTTCTGGCGCCCCGCGGCATCCTCGGTACCATCCTCGGCGGCATGGCGTTACTGCTCGCCCTCAAGTTCGGCCTCGGCTGGTGACGGTGGGCTGGTGGCGGGCGGCACGCCGCTTCGTGTCCAATAGACGTCTCGCCAACCGCCCGCGCACACGCCGACAGTCGCCATGAACATCACCCGCTTCTCAGACCTGGTGGCCCAGGGCAAAGTCACTGGCCAGCGCGTCTTCATCCGCGCCGACCTCAACGTGCCGCAGGATGCAGCCGGGCACATCACCGAAGACACCCGCATCCGCGCCAGCGTGCCATGCCTCGCGATGGCATTGAAGGCCGGCGCCGCGGTGATGGTGACCTCGCATCTCGGCCGGCCGACCGAGGGCCAGTTCAAGCCCGCCGACTCACTCGCGCCGGTGGCCCAGCGCCTGTCCGAACTGCTGCGTCGGCCGGTGCCGCTGGTGGCCGACTGGGTCGGCGGTGTCGCCGTCGAACCCGGCCAGCTGGTGATGCTCGAGAACTGCCGCCTGAACAAGGGCGAGAAGAAGAACGACGAACAACTCGCGCGCAAGCTGGCGGCGCTGTGCGACATCTTCGTGCACGACGCCTTCGGCACCGCGCACCGCGCCGAGGCGTCGACCTACGGCATCGCCCAGTATGCGCCCATCGCCTGCGCGGGGCCGCTGCTTGCCGCCGAGATCGACGCGCTCACGCGTGCGCTCGCGCAACCGAAGCGGCCGCTGGTGGCCATCGTCGCCGGCTCCAAGGTCAGCACCAAGCTGACGATCCTGCAGGCGCTCGCGGCCAAGGTCGACCAGCTGATCGTCGGCGGCGGCATCGCCAACACCTTTCTGCTCGCCAGCGGCTTGCCGATCGGCAAGAGCCTGGCCGAGCCGGACCTGGTCGGCGAGGCCCGCGCGGTGATCGCTGCGATGGCGGCGCGTGGCGCCGCGGTGCCGATCCCGACCGACGTGGTGACGGCGAAGACCTTCGCCGCCGACGCACCGGCGACGACGCGGTTCACCGGCGATGTCGAAGCCGACGACCTGATCCTCGACATCGGCCCGCAGACCGCGGCGCGGCTGGCAGACCAGTTGAAGGCCGCCGGCACGATCGTCTGGAACGGCCCGGTCGGCGTCTTCGAGTTCGACGCCTTCGCGCACGGCACGGAGACGATTGCCAGGGCGATCGCAGCGTCGAGCGCATTCAGCATCGCCGGCGGCGGCGACACGCTGGCGGCGATCGCCAAGTACGGCATCGCCGGCGACGTCGGCTACATCTCCACCGGCGGCGGTGCCTTTCTCGAGGTGCTGGAGGGCAAGACCCTGCCGGCGTTCGAGATTCTCGAGAGGCGCGCCGCGTCGTCGACATGAGTCGGCGGCAATCGGCGGCCGCCTCGCGCCGCCGACGCACCGGATAGTTTCGTGACATTCAGGACCTTCGGAGATTCCATGCCCCGTGCCACCAAGATCGTCGCCACGCTCGGCCCGGCCTCCTCTTCACCGGAAGTGCTGGAGCGCATGATCCGCGCCGGCGTGGACGTCGTGCGGCTGAACTTCTCGCACGGCAGCGCACAGGATCTCCTCGCCCTCGCCAAGCTGGTGCGCGAAGTGGCCCGGCGGGCGGGCAAGGAGGTCGCGATCATGGCCGATCTGCAGGGCCCGAAGATTCGCGTCGGCAAGTTCGAGGGCGGCATGACGACGCTGCTGGCAGGGCAGAAATTCATCCTCGACGGTGCGACCAGCGAACTCGGCAGCAACGAGCGCGTCGGCCTGGACTACAAGGACTTGCCGCGCGACGTGAAGGCCGGCGACACGCTGCTGCTCAACGATGGCCTGCTGCGCCTGACCGTGGACGCGGTGCGTGGCGACGAGGTGCACACGACCGTGCGGGCCGGCGGCGAACTGTCCAACAACAAGGGCATCAACAAGGCCGGCGGGGGACTGACCGCGCCGGCGCTGACGGCGAAGGACATGGAAGACATCAAGACCGCGATGAGCTTCCAGTGCGAGTACCTCGCGGTGAGTTTTCCGAAGTGCGCGACCGACATGGAGATGGCGCGCCAGCTCGCCAACGTGGCCGGCGAAACGTGGCGCCACAGGCCGGCGCTGATTGCCAAGATCGAGCGCAGCGAGGCGATTCCGGTGCTCGACCAGATCCTGCGCGCGTCCGACGGCATCATGGTCGCGCGCGGCGACCTGGCCGTGGAGGTCGGCAACGCTTCGGTCCCGGCGCTGCAGAAGCGAATGATCCGCATGGCGCGCGAGATGGACAAGGTCGTCATCACGGCGACGCAGATGATGGAATCGATGATCGTGAACCCGGTGCCGACCCGCGCCGAGGTCAGCGACGTCGCCAACGCGGTTCTCGACGGGACCGACGCCGTGATGCTGAGCGCCGAGACGGCGACCGGCAAGTACCCGGTGGAGACGATCACGCAGATGGCCGCGATCGCCCTCGAGGCGGAGGCCGCCGACGACGTGACGCTCGAGACCGACTTCACGAACAAGCGCTTCGCCCGCATCGACCAGTCGATCGCGATGGGCGCCCTCTTCACCGCGCACCACCTCGGCTGCAAGGCGATCCTGGCGCTCACCGAGTCGGGTTCGACGCCGCTGTGGATGAGCCGGCACAACATCAAGGTGCCGATCTACGGCCTGACGACGCAGCTCGTCTCGCAGCGCAAGATGGCACTCTACCGCAACGTGAGGCCGCTGCTGATGCCCAGCCACTCCGACCGCGACACCGCGCTCGAGAAGGCGGAAGCGCTGCTGGTCGAACGGGGCGTGCTCCGCTCCGGTGACACCTACGCGATCACCTGCGGCGAGCCGATGGGCTATCCGGGCGGCACCAACATGCTCAAGGTGTGCCGGGTGGCGTAGGGGGACGCGGCCCGTGCTCGCACAGCTCACCGCAATCGACGTCCACGCCGCCGCCGGGCGTCTGCATGGTCATGTGCTCGAAACGCCCTGCCTGCCGTCGCGCACGCTCGGCGAATTGACTGGCTGCGAAGTCTTCCTGAAGTTCGAGAACCACCAGTTCACCGCGTCCTTCAAGGAGCGCGGCGCGCTCAACAGGATCGCCCAGTTGACGCCGCGTGAGCGGAGCCGCGGCGTGCTCGCGGTGTCGGCCGGGAATCACGCGCAGGGCGTGGCCTACCACGCACAGCGGCTGGGCATCCCGGCGACGATCGTGATGCCGCGCTTCGCGCCAGCAGTGAAGGTCGAGCGCACGCGCGGCTTCGGCGCGACGGTGGTGCTGGAGGGCGACAGCTTCGACGATGCGCGGGCCCATGGCCTGCAGCTCGCGGCCGAGCGCGGCCTGGCGCTGGTGCATCCGTACGACGACCTGGCGGTGATGGCGGGCCAGGGCACGATCGCCCTCGAGATGCTGGCGCAGCAGCCGGCGCTCGATGCGATCGTGGTCGCCGTCGGCGGCGGGGGCCTGATCAGCGGCGTGGCCACCGCGGCGCGTGAGATCAGGCCAGGCATCGAGATCGTCGGTGTGCAGACCGAGCGTTTCCCCGCCGTCTGGAACGCGTTTCACGGCCAGCATCACGCAAGCGGCCAGGCAACGATCGCCGACGGCATCGGCGTCAAGTCGCCCGGCGCGTTGACGATGCCGCTGATCCGCGAGCGCGTCGATGACATGCTGCTGGTGTCGGAAGACGACATCGAGCAGGCGATCCTGATGCTGCTCGAGATCGAGAAGACGGTGGTCGAGGGGGCCGGCGCGGTCGGCCTGGCGGCGCTGCTGAAGCACCGCGCGCGCTTTGCAGGGCGCAGGGTCGGGCTGATCCTGTCGGGCGGCAACATCGAGCCGCTGGTGCTGGCCGAGATCATCCAGCGCGGCATGGTGCGCTCGGGACGTCTGGCACGGCTGCGGCTTGACCTTCGCGACGTGCCGGGCGCACTCGCCGACATGGCGATGCAGCTCGGCCGGCTCGGCGCCAACATCGACGAGATCCAGCACCAGCGCGCGTTCACGTCGCTCTCGGTCGAGCGGGCGCAGATCGACGTCGTGGTCCACACGCGCGGCGTGACGCACATCGAAGCGATCCTCGCCGCCCTGCGCGCCGAGGGCTACCACGCCGAACGCGTTGGTTGAGCGTCTGCGTCGCTAGAATGACTCCCGCCGCCCGATCCTCTCTCCACGGGCCAGAATCCAACCAGCGAGACCCGCCATGTCCCTCGTATCGATGCGCCAGCTTCTGGACCATGCCGCCGCGAACGGCTACGGCATTCCGGCCTTCAACGTCAACAACCTGGAGCAGGTGCAGGCCGTGATGTCGGCCGCCGAAGAGGTGGGCGCACCGGTGATCCTGCAGGCCAGCGCGGGGGCGCGCAAGTATGCCGGCGAGGCCTTCATCAAGCACCTGATCTCGGCCGCCGTCGAGTCCTGGCCGAACATCCCGCTGGTGATGCACCAGGATCACGGGCAGAGCCCTGACGTCTGCAAGGGCGCGATAGACCTCGGCTTCAGCTCGGTGATGATGGACGGATCGCTGCAGGCCGACGGCAAGACGATCGCCAGCTACGACTACAACGTCGACGTGACGCGCAAGGTCGTCGAGATGGCGCACGCGCTCGGCGTCACCGTCGAGGGCGAGCTCGGCTGCCTCGGTTCGCTGGAGACGATGAAGGGCGACAAGGAGGACGGCCACGGCACCGAGGCAACGATGACGCGCGAGCAGCTGCTCACCGACCCCGAGCAGGCGGCCGACTTCGTCAAGCGCACCCAGCTCGACGCGCTGGCGATCGCCATCGGCACCAGCCACGGCGCCTACAAGTTCACGCGCAAGCCGACCGGCGACATCCTGGCGATCGGGCGCATCAAGGAGATCAACAAGCGCATCCCGAACACGCATCTCGTGATGCACGGCTCGTCGAGCGTGCCGCAGGACCTGCTGGCCGAAATCCGAAAGTACGGCGGCGCGATGAAGGAGACCTACGGCGTCCCGGTCAGCGAGATCCAGGAGGCGATCAAGTTCGGCGTGCGCAAGATCAACATCGACACCGACATCCGGCTGGCGATGACGGCCGCGATCCGCCGTTACATGGCGCAGAACCCCGAGAAGTTCGACCCGCGCGACTACCTGAAGCCGGCGCGCGAAGCAGCGAAGGCAATCTGCAAGCAGCGCTACCTCGAGTTCGGCTGCGAGGGCCAGGCGGCGAAGATCAAGGCGCAGGCGCTCACGCAGGTGGCGCAGCGCTACGCCAGCGGCGAGCTTGCGCAAAAAGTGGTCTGACATCGCCGGGAGATCCGCCATGGCCGCCGGCTTGCTCAAGAGCTCGATCAGTTCGCTGCCCTTGCTTGCTCGCGGCAAGGTGCGCGACAACTATGCGGTGGGCGACGACCGCCTGCTGATGATCGCAACCGACAGGTTGAGCGCATTCGACGTCGTGATGGGGGAGCCCATTCCCGGCAAGGGGGCCCTGCTGACGCGGATCGCGCTGTTCTGGTTCGCACGTCTGCAGTCCATCGTGCCGAACCACTTGACTGGCGAGCCCCCCGAAAGCGTCGTCACACCCGCCGAGTGGGCCCAGGTTCGCGGCCGCGCGATGCTCGTCAAGCGCCTGAAGCCGCTGCCGATCGAGGCCGTGGTGCGCGGCTATCTGGCGGGCAGCGGGTGGACGGAATACCAGACGGCGGGCGAGGTGTGCGGAGTCCGACTGCCCGCGGGCTTGCGCAATGCGAGCCGGCTGCCGGCACCGATCTTCACGCCGGCCACCAAGGCGGCGATGGGCAATCACGACGAGAACATCAGCTTCGCACGGATGGGCGGGATCATCGGCGTCGATCTGGCCACGCAGGTGCGCCACGTCTCGATCCGGCTCTACGAGGCAGCGGCGGAGATCGCCCGCCGACGCGGCATTCTGATCGCCGACACCAAGTTCGAGTTCGGGCTGGATGAGCACGGAACGCTGACCCTGATGGACGAGGTATTGACGCCGGATTCGTCGCGCTTCTGGCCGGAGGAAGGCTACGAGCAGGCCTTCGGCGAGGGCCGCAACCCCCCGAGCTACGACAAGCAGTTCGTCCGCGACTGGCTGGAGCAGGTCCGCGTGCAGGGCCAGCCCTGGAACAAGAAGCCGCCGCCACCGACACTTCCACCCGAGGTGATCGCCCACACGGCGGCGCGCTATCGCGAAGCACTCACGCGCCTGACCGGCGAGACGGGGCCCGCGGACACGGACTAGGTCGCACGGCCGTCCGCAGCTCGAGCAGGCCCTGACCGCCATGGCTTCGCGCCTGCTCGGCAAGCTCGACGCCCGCATCGCGAAGGCACGCGACCCCGTGCAGCAGGCCTGCGGGCGAGCCGAGCGGGCCGCCCTGCTCGCCCGCCAGGGCCGCCTCGACGACGCCCGCTCCGAACTCGCCGCGATCCGTGCCCGCTACGACGGCCAGCCGAATGCGGTAGTGAGCGCCTGGACCAGCCTGGCCGAGGGGCTGGTCGCGTTCTACTGCGACTTCAGCCCGTCTGCGCGCGACAAGCTGCTGCGCGCCCACGCGCTCGCCTCGGCGGCCGGGGAGCGGCGCGTTCGGGCCTTCAGCGCCGCCTGGCTGGCGCACATGGACTATCTCGAGCACGACGATGAAAGGATGGTGGCCCATCTCGCCCTTGCACTGACCGACCCCCCGTCGGACTCGAGCTCGGCCCTCGCCAGGGCGTGCCTTGTCACGGCACAGGCCTATCACTGGGCCAATCGCCCGGACCTGGCACTTCGCTGGTACGTGCAGGCCCGCCGGCACGCGACGGATGAAGGCGATGAGACGACGCTCAGCGCGCTGATGCACAACATGGCATGGCTGCGCGCAGACCAGGCCCGACGCCTCGCCGTCACCGGAACGACCGACCGCGAACGGGTGCGCGAAGTCCTGCTCGGGGTGGAGTCGACCGACCACTTCGATCGGATGATCGGCACCGCGTCGCTGCTGTCGTTCGTTCCGATTCTTCGCGCCCAGGCGCTGACCCTGCTCGATCGTCACGCCGACGCATTGGAACTGTTCGACGCACACCTGGAGACCGCACTGTCGCAGGGCATGGCGAGGATGCAGTGCGGCATGCTCGCCGAGGTGGCTTGGTGCCGGGTGAACGTGGGTGACGAGGTCGGGGCACGGAGAGATGCCCTGGCCGCCCGGGACCGGATTGCCGATTGCAGGCAGGCCGACGAAAGTGCCGCCACCCATGGCCGGCTCGTCCAGGTGTTCCAAGCCCTGGGGGATGGCCCCGCGGCGGAGCATCATCGCGCACGGGCGGTCATCGATTGGCAGGTCCACACCGACCGCCAGGCCCGTTTGATCACCCTCCTGTCGAGCACCGCGGTCATCGCTGGCTGAGGGGCCAGCGCCGGCAGCATGATTGCGCCGCCTACAATTCGCTGCCTTGCAGCCCGAGGAGTGCGCCGTGGATCAGCCCCGCCCTTTGGTGGCCGTGGTGATGGGGTCCAGCAGCGACTGGGAAACCCTGCGCAACGCCATCCGGATCCTTGCCGAGTTCGACGTTGCGCACGAGGCCCGCGTCGTCTCCGCGCATCGCATGCCCGACGACATGTTTGCCTTTGCCGAACAAGCCCGCGCGCGGGGCCTCAAGGCCATCATCGCCGGCGCCGGCGGCGCGGCGCACCTGCCCGGCATGCTGGCCGCGAAGACCAGCGTTCCGGTGCTCGGCGTGCCGGTCGCCAGCAGGCACCTCCAGGGGGTGGACTCGCTTCACTCGATCGTGCAGATGCCCAGGGGCATTCCGGTCGCGACGTTCGCGATCGGCGCGGCGGGCGCGGCCAACGCCGCGCTGTTTGCCGTCGCGATGCTCGCCAACGAGGATCCGGCGCTGCTCACCCGGCTCGACGCCTACCGGGCACGTCAGACCGAGGCAGCGCGAGCCATGAAACTCGACCCCGCATGACCGCCGACGCAGCGCCTGCTCCAGCTGCCGGTTCGGCTGCCAGCGCCGCCTCGATTCCGGCGCGCTTCCTTGCACCCGGCGCGACGCTGGGCGTGATGGGCGGCGGCCAGCTCGGCCGCATGTTCGTCCACGCGGCGCAGCAGATGGGCTACTTCACCGCCGTGCTCGACGCCGATCCGGTCAGCCCGGCGGGGCGCGTCGCACACCACCACGTGCAGACCGGCTACCTCGACGAGCAGGGCCTCGCGCAGCTGATGCAGCGTTGCAGCGCCATCACGACCGAGTTCGAGAACGTGCCCGCCACCGCACTGCTCACGCTCGGTGCGCATCGCTTCGTCGCGCCGGCCGCCGACAGTGTCGAGGTCTGCCAGGACCGCGCGCTGGAGAAGGCGCACTTCGTCCGTTGCGGCGTGCCGTGTGCACCGTATGCGGTGATCGATTCGGCAGACAGC
>Ga0316601_100002169_pt1 | contig 10049 bp, 10 predicted proteins | sample OWC_soil_day5_no_FD_207663 | JGI IMG/M metagenome (GOLD analysis project Ga0316601, IMG submission 207663) | Wetland soil microbial communities from Old Woman Creek delta, Ohio, United States - OWC_soil_day5_noCT | ecosystem: Environmental > Terrestrial > Soil > Wetlands | place: USA: Ohio...
TTAAAATGGTTGCGGAGACAGGACTTGAACCTGTGACCTTCGGGTTATGAGCCCGACGAGCTACCAGCTGCTCCACCCCGCGACATTTGGTGCTGAAGACCGGAATCGAACCGGTACGGTGTGTTAGCACCGCAGGATTTTAAGTCCTGTGCGTCTGCCAGTTCCGCCACTCCAGCATGTTATTACCACTTTTCAAAGCTTTATTGTTAACTCGCTTTTGCTTTGTTAACTCATTCGCTCCCTGCGACATGATTTATTATATTATATGCTAGTATCAAAGTCAACACTTTTTCATAATTATTTTCTACTTTTCTTACGGTCCTTGCACTGCCAAGCTTTTGAGCAATTTCAAACTACTTATTAGTATTAACTAAAGGGTCATTACTGACCCTTTATTTATCTACTATTATTAATTTGAACTTTTCTTATACCCTCTGCCTCTTGAATCCTGATGTCTTTTTAAATCTTGAAATCTTTCTTCGCTATCCTTTAGGAACTTAGAAAGTCTATCCTCAAAATTATTAGTGTTGGCCTTATTCTTTTCAGAAGACCAATCAATCTCTACTGGTTTTGATGATTTCTTTAGAGGCATAGCTTGCTTTATTGACAAACTAATCTTGCCATTATCGTCTACAGAAATTACCTTTACCTTAACTTTGTCATTTTCCTTTAGATGTTGTCTGATGTCCTTTACAAAGGTATCTGAAACCTCAGATATGTGGACTAAACCTGTTTTACCTTCCACCTCAACGAATGCGCCAAAGTTAGTAATATTTACTACTGTACCTTCTAGAATACTTCCTGCCTGTAAGGTCATATTAAAAAGACTCCTCCTTAAATAAATATAAAATATGTTTTATGATTTAACTTATTAATAAAAAACTAATCAACTGTTATTTACTATTTATTACAGGAGTTTCGCCTTCTTTGATGAAATTATCTTCTCTAGCTAACTTTTCTTTGTGCATGTCTGTTTTAGTCATGTCTACTTTATCCTGTAATGTTTGTTTTGTGTCCTTTAACTTTGATAACTCCTGCTTTGTAGCAGCAATCTCTTTGTTAATTCTAATCATAGTAATCTGTTGATTTACAAATATATAGCAAGCATAACTAACTAGAACAACAACTATTAAACTTTTTAGGTTGACTTTTTTTCTCATATACTCTTTTCCTTTCAACTTTTAGAGTATAGCTCTTGCTACTTCACTATATATTTTAAATTCATTTGAGGTTTTCTTCAAGTTATTTCTGAATAATTTCTATTTATTTTTTACTTTTAGCCTATGAACTATCAATTCGAAAGGATATACCATAACATTTCTAGTTACACGGAAAACCTTTCCACTAGTTTTCATTACCCTAGTTTGTATGGAAATAAACCGTTTACTCACTATTTTTAAATATAAATAAAGCCCTAATGCTATATACATGTACAAATATAGGCCTATATAAATATAACTAGTGATAAATAAAAATAAAAATACCAAAACAGCGGCAAAAACCCAAAATAAGGCATCTTCAATAAAGGTTAACACTTTATTCGGATTCTCAAACCCTCTAATTACCCTATATATATCAAAAAGCAACCCGGTAATTACCCCTGCAGATATGGCATAAAATACTAACTTAATTTGAGTACCTATTGAAATTAGCATAACTACCTCTATTTGAATAACTTAGAGAGTATACTTTCCTTATCCTTTTTACTCTCTTTGTTAGTATATGAGAAGGAATTAATTTGACCTATAATAACTATATCCCCATTTTGTACGTCAAGCTTATTCATCTTAAGCCCCTCCCCCTTAATAATAAGAGAGCCTAAATTGGTATTTAATAGTATCTGCTCATCGTTAAAGCTAATAACCTCATACACACCACTTAAAAACAACCTTTTTCTGTTTTCCACCGTTAAATTGCTTTTTTTATCTTCTATTTTTATTTCTTTTTTAACTTCCATTAAAACCCACCTCCACTTGTAAATATATATATGTGGAGGGTGGTAATTTTATTCCTCTTCTTCTGTATCCTCTTCTCCTGCTATAATTTCATACATAGCCTTAGCCTCTTCTTTTTTAACATGGGCTGCAATACCTATAATTCTAGCCTTCAAAGATCTATTTGCATACATTATTTCAATAATATCTCCCTCTTTAACCTCTGTGCTAGGCTTAGCGACCTTCCCATTTATTATAACTCTTCCGCTTTCACAAGCCTCTTTGGCAACTGTCCTTCTTTTTATTATTCTTGAAACCTTAAGATATTTATCTAATCTCATAATCAACACCCCCATGGTTATTTTTATTTATAGAAACTCAAAAACTTTCCTTGAGCTTTATAACTATTTAGATAAAACAAAAAACCTAGATTACTCCAGGTTTTTTGTGAAAAAGTTATTTATTTACTTTTTCTTTAAACTCTTTACCAGCTTTGAATACTGGAACTTTTGATGCTGGTATTTTTATTTCTTCTTTAGTTCTTGGATTTCTTCCTGTTCTTTCAGCTCTTTCTCTTGTTTCGAAAGTACCGAAACCAATTAATTGAACTTTTTCACCTTTTTCTAAAGCTTCCTCAACACTTTCTATTAATGCTTTTAGAGCTAGCTCTGCATCCTTCTTAGTTAAGTTGCTTTTTTCTGCCATGCTTGTTATTAATTCTGCTTTGTTCACTTTTTGTTACCTCCTTATTTATAGCGGATATGATATATATATTCTTTGTTTTTCGAGAAAATCCTTTTTTACTTTTGAAGGAAATATGTCTTAAAACGAAAACTAAATGTTTTTCGCTTCATTCCACAATTCATCCATTTGTTTCAAAGTCATCTCTTCTAATCTCATACCCTTTTTAAAAGCCATTTTTTCAATAAATTCAAAACGGCTAATGAACTTATCTATAGTATAATTTAATGCATTTTCTGGGTCAATGTCAAGGAATCTTGAAACATTTACGGAAGAAAATATTAAATCTCCCACTTCTTCTAGTATTTTTGCCATATTTTTGCCTTTATATGCATCTTTCACTTCTTCTAATTCCTCTAAAATTTTCTCCATAGCATCTTCAACTTTTTCCCATTCGAAACCCACATCAGCAGCTTTTTTTTGAACCTTCTCCGCCCTCATTAACGCTGGCAAATTTTTAGGCACATGCTTAAGTACTTCTGTATGACTTTCAAAACCTTTTTCTTTTTTCTTTATGTTTTCCCAATTTTCTAGTACCTGTTCTGAAGTTTTTACATTCGCATCCGCAAAAATATGTGGATGTCTGCTAATAAGCTTTTCACAGATACCTTTAATTATATCATTAATATTAAAATATCCATCCTCTTTTGCTATTCTTGCATGAAATACTACTTGCAGGAGCACATCACCAAGCTCTTCCACAAGCTTATCATCATCTTGCTCATCTATAGCCTCTAAAACCTCGTAGCACTCCTCAATTAAATATCTCTTTAAGCTTTCATGTGTTTGTTCTAAATCCCATGGACATCCATCTTCTCCTCTAAGTGTATCCATAACATTTACTAAATCATAAAAATCCTTAGTGTTGTTAATATCCTTAGGTATGTATATAGAGGTTAAATAATCAATATCCTCTTGTCTGTCTAACTCATACAAAAATATTTTTCTAGTACTTTCAAGACCTTTAACTCCTGCAGCTCTTACAAAATATATTTCAGTTTCATCACGATAATACTCTTGAAGTGCTAATTTAACTTCTGATGCAATAAATTTGTTATATACTTGAGTTATTATTAATCCAATTCTCTTATCTAATACTTGATTTCTTATATCAAAGGCATCAATTATCTTTACACCCTCTACTGCATCAAGCTTTAAGCTCTCCATCATGGCATCTATAAAGCTCACAGCAGGCAATATGTCAATTTCTATACCCTTAAGCTTACAAAGGTCTATTAGTAAAGTAACAGACTTCTCAGCAACCAAAGGATGCCCTGGAACTGCATAAGCAATCTCACCATATTTATCGTGCTTTTCAACTAAATCTTTAGCTATAGAAGCATAAACCTCATCAAAATTTTCAGAAGTGTCATATCTGTCATCATATGTTTCAAATTGCACAGATAAAGACCTTAGATAGTCAACCGTAGGATGTTTATGGGTTCTAAGATAAACCTTGTTAGCATCTTTTAAAACCTCTAATGCACCTAATGTAAGCGCTTCCTTTGCACCGGGGCCTAGTCCCACAACTTTAATCATGTGTTTCTCTCCTTTTATCTTCTAACAATTTTTTTCTTTATATAACTATAATTAAATATTCCAAATATAATAATAAATATTCCATAAAGAATTACGCCTATTAATACAGCACATAAGCAAGCAATTCTACTGCTACCTGTATAATTATAGATATATGAATTGAAAAATACAACTGCAAATATCATAATTACCGAAGCAAATCCGGGCTTTATTAGTGCATCATAGTAATTTATAGATGTATTTAGATTTTTCCTCATTAACCGCATGCTCAAGGTTGCGGCAATTACATATCCTGCTATAGAACCTATTATAGCTCCATATACATTTATTTTAGGTATTGGAACTAATAAGAAGGTAATTATAACTTTGGCTAAGCACCCTATGCTCAAGTTTATTACTGGTCTTATATACTTTCCTGTACCCTGAAGAATAGCTGTGCTTATTTGAGTAAGAATGATGAAAGGTATTGATAGGGAAAGATATTTAAGTATTGCTGCTCCTTCAGCATGTCCAGGAAAAATTAAGTTTAACACTGGATATGCCATGAAATATAGTCCTAGCATAGAGGGAAGAGCTATTACAAAAGCCATCCGTACAGCAGTTTGAACTTTATTTACTACATCTTCCCTTCGTTTTAAAATATGAGCCTCTGCAATTATAGGAACTAACGAAGCGCACAATGCTATTGAAAGAGTTAAGGGAACATTAATTAATACAAAAGCCTTACCAGTTAACTGACCATATAAAATCGTTGCCTGTTTAGGAGTAATCCCTGCTTCTAACAGTTTTTGAGGAACTAATATAGAATCTATAAGTCCCATTACGGATCCAACGGTAGCCCCTAAAGAAATTGGTATAGCTATATATAATAGCTTACTAAGTACAGTGGTGTCACCTTTAACTTTATATATCCAAAATTCTTTTCTCATCCTTATATACTTGTACAATAAATAAGAGCCTCCGATAAACCCTCCTGCTGCTGCCCCAAACGCTGCACCGCCTGCTGAAAATTCAATGCCAGTAGGAAGTAATAAGTAAGCTAACCCTACACCAATAACCACCCTTCCCATCTGCTCTAAAATCTGTGAAATGGCAGTATAGTTCATATTCTGCAACCCCTGAAAAAAACCTCTCAAAGCACCCATTACTGCAATAAATATTGGTGCCAAGGCTATTCCTAATAAAGAATAATATGCTTTAGGCGGCCACTTTAAAAAAGTAATGAGTTTGTTAGAAAAAGAAAACATTAATATTGTAAAACTTCCGCCCATTATAATCATAAGAAGCATAGCTTTTCTTAATACTTGAATAACCCCTTCTCTGTCGTGCATTGCATTTTTTTCTGAAACCATCTTCGACACCGCTACTGGTATACCAGAAGCTATGGAAATAAAAAACATATATAAAGGATAAGACAATTGATAATATCCTACTCCTTCATCTCCAATAAGCATTTGCAATGGCCATCTGAAAAATAACCCCATAAACTTAGCTATAATTCCTGCTACTCCTAGAATGATTGTCCCTTTTATTAGCGACTGCTTTTTCATATTTCCCTCCCGTATTCCTTATTGGCCCTAAACAATTAGTAATTGTTCAGTGTCCTCATTTCTTATTTGACTGCAATAGATACCCAAATCCCCCCTTAAATCTGCATATCTACAATCAAAAATACTTCCTCTGCTAATATTTATTTACAGATTAAGAGTTATATGAATTAAAACCATGTTTTTTTTCAATAAGTGAATAATTAATAATTTTTTTGTCAAGAATTGAATAGAAGCAAAAAAACAATAAATGGCAGTGTAACTGCCATTTATTATATTGCCATTTATTGTTCCATTTGTTTTCCTAAGAAGGCCGATGCAGTTTCAGCAAGTTTCATTTCTAATTCTCCAAGCTTTTCGCCTGCTGTTTTAGATAAAATTAGTACTGCTCCTATTGCATCTCCTTCTGCTAGTATAGGAGAAATAACTTGACCTGCATATTTTCCTTCCATTTCTTCATCATCAAATAAAGGTATGTTCTTTGTGTTTCCTTCTCCTAGTAAAACAGATTTTCTTTCTTCCATTACCTTTTCTAATTCATCGCTTATTTTCTTTTCTAAGTAATCTTTCTTTGGGCAGCCGCTTACAGAAATTATTGCGTCTTTATCTGCAATAAGTACTATATGTCCAATTGCTTGTTGAAGTGATTCTGCATATTCCTTTGAAAAATCGCTTAATTCACCTATTGGTGAATATTTCTTTAAAATAACTCCTCCCTCTCTATCAGTAAATATCTCAAGAGGATCTCCTTCTCTTATTCTTAAAGTTCTTCTAATTTCCTTTGGAATAACAACTCTACCTAAGTCATCTATACGCCTAACAATACCTGTAGCCTTCATCCACTAATTACCTCCTATTAATATATTTATTAAATTATACTTGTATTATTATTATCTTTCCAATTATGAAATTTATACACATATCCACATCATATTTTGTACAAAACCCTTTTACTGTTTCAAAAAACAAAAAGATGGCAAAACTATGCCACCTTTAAAATTTAGTTATTCAAGGTTTTTTTCATATTTTTTTGTTTCAATTTTTGCATCTTTTTTCCACTTAGCATAAGTGTCTTGCACTTTTTTAGCTTGAGCTTCTTCAAGAAGTTGTTTCTTTATTTCATCTTTAACCTTATCAAATGCTTTAACAGGGTATTCTTTCTTTTCGATGCATTTAATTACGTGGTAACCAAATTGAGTTTTTACAGGAGTAGATATAGTTCCTGGTTTCATAGCAAGTGCAGCCTTCATAAAAGTTTCATCAAAGCCACTATCTACATAGTTAACCTCTCCTAAGTCTCCACCCTTTTCGTTTGCAACTGTATCAGTAGACATTTCCTTAGCTACCTTATCAAAAGCTTCGCCTTTATCTACTCTAGATTTAGCCTTTATAGCCTCCTCTTGAGTTTTAGTTAATATATGTGCTAGATGTATTGTATTTGGCTTTTCAGTATACTTTGCAGTATTTGCATCATAATACTCTTTAGCCTTTGAATCCTCAACTTTAACGTCCTTAATTAAGTAATCTATTACTTTACTTTTAACTACTTCATCTTTAAGCAATACTTTTAATGATTCTGCTGTTAAATTCGCGCCTTTTAAAGCCTCATTAAACTTTGCTTCATCTCCATATCCCTTTTTGATCTCATCATATTGCTTCTTAACTTCTTCATCTAGTTTCTTCTTATCTGAAGTTAATTTAAGCTCATCTGCCTTTTGCATTATGATTTTTTCTAAAATCATAGAGTCTAATAATTGTTGTTTTTGTTGCGTTAACATAGTTTTGCCTTGTTCGCTAGACACATCCATTCCTTGTGCCTTCATTTGGTCTTTTATTTGATTTAGCTTCTTGTCAAATTCACCTCTAGTTATGTAATCTTTATTTACCTTTGCTACAGGACTTTTGTCGATAGCAGCTTGTGTTTTACCAACCATTTTACATCCAACTGCTGACACTGCAAAAACGCCTATTAACGTTGCAGCTATTAGTTTTTTAATGTTTTTCACTCTAATTCCCCCAATCTTTAATGTGTAGTTATTTTTTACTGAATATTATAATTATACTCGTATAAATATATAAGCACAAACATAATTTTATCATAATATTAGTTTATTTCAACTATGCTTCTCATATATTCTAAAATTTTCCTCAATATTTCTAAAATATTCTCACTTTTTTCTTCCTCTAGCTTATAACTTAACCTTGGTTTATCACCTAGCTTAAAAGTCATACTTTTACTGTAATTATCCAATATGCCAACTACTAGCTTTTCATTAAGCCCCTGCTTACTATGAAACTGGAACAAAACTTCCTTTCCCTTTTGTTTTATTTCTTCTATTCCTATCCTTTTTGCAATACTTCTTATGTACGCTATATTCATTAAGTTGTTTACAGACATAGGAATATCCGAAAATCTATCCTCCAATTCCTCCTGAACATCCATAAAATCATCTAAAGAATCTATTGCAGCTATCTTCTTATAAACCTCTATCTTTTGAATTTCATCTTTTATATATTTACCTGGTATATAAGCATCCACCTTAATTTCTACAGTAGTCTCTATAGGTTCATTATCAATTTCACCCTTTATAAGTCTAATAGTATCCTCAAGCATTCTGCAATAAAGATCGTACCCTACAGCTGCCATATGTCCATGCTGTGCAGATCCCATCATGTTTCCTGCTCCCCTTATCTCCAGGTCCTTCATAGCAATTTTAAATCCTGATCCTAGTTCAGTGAATTCTTTTATAGCTTTAAGCCGCTTTTCAGCTACCTCAGTAAGTACTTTATCCTTTTTATAGGTCAGATATGCATAAGCAATTCTATTAGACCTGCCAACCCTGCCTCTTAACTGATAAAGCTGTGAGAGTCCCATTTTGTCAGCATCACAAATTATCATTGTGTTTACATTTTGAATATCCATTCCTGTTTCAATAATAGTTGTACTTACAAGTATATCATACTCATTTTTTGTAAATTCCATTACAACAGTCTCAAGCTCCCTTTCTGTCATTTGACCATGAGCTACACCAACCCTAGCTTCCGGCACAAGTTTAGAAAGAAAAGTTGCCATATCGTTTATGTTTTCTACTCTATTATGTACAAAATATACCTGTCCACCTCTGCTTAGTTCCCTCATAACAGCATCTCTTATAAGCTGCTCATTAAACTCAACTACATAAGTCTGTATTGGGTATCTATCTTCTGGTGGAGTTTCTATAACACTTATATCCCTTACCCCCACCAACGACATGTGCAGAGTTCTAGGAATAGGGGTAGCAGACAAGGTTAATACATCTATATTTTTCCTTAAGTCTTTTATTTTCTCCTTATGAGTAACTCCAAACCTCTGCTCCTCATCTATAATTAATAAGCCTAAATCCTTAAACTGAATATCCTTTTGCAGTATTCTATGAGTCCCTATAAGCACATCCACATTTCCTTCTTTTACAGCCTTCATCGTTGCCTTTTGCTGGGTGGTAGACCTAAATCTGCTTATCATATCTACATTCACAGGAAAATCAGAATATCTTTTCATAAAGTTATTATAATGTTGTTCTGCAAGTATGGTTGTAGGCACTAAAAAAGCTACCTGCTTTCCATCCATTACGGCTTTGAAAGCTGCTCTAATTGCTACTTCTGTTTTTCCATAGCCTACGTCGCCACAAAGCAATCTATCCATTGGCTTATTAGATTCCATATCCTTCTTAATCTCTTCAATAGCTGTCAATTGATCTGGTGTTTCCTCAAAAGGAAATTCATCTTCAAACTGCTTTTGCCATACAGTGTCCTTTGTGAATGTGTATCCCTTAAGAGTAGACCTCATAGCATAAAGCTTTACTAAATCCTCTGCAATATCAGCAATGGATTTTTTAACTTTAGCCTTCGCCTTAGCCCATTCACTTCCACCTAGCTTGTTTACTTTAGGTGCCTTGCCTTCTGACCCTATGTATTTTTGTACTAAATCCAATTGTTCCACTGGAACATAAAGCTTATCTCCTGAATCATAACTAAGTTCTAAATAATCTTTCTTGATTCCTTCAAGCTCAAGCTGTTTTATTCCCTTGTACACACCGATACCATGATTAGCATGAACTACATAATCCCCTAATTTAAGTTCTGTAAAACTTTTAATTTTACCTACGCCTTTTTTATTATGCTTAGTTACCTTCCTTTTGGACTCACCAAATACTTCTTTATCAGAAATAATACAAAATCTTAAGTCAGGATATTCAAAGCCTTTTAGTTGATTACCAAAAGTAATAACAACTTCTCCAAGCTTTATATC